>Ga0302157_10003404_pt1 | contig 17973 bp, 15 predicted proteins | sample I_Bog_N3_3_FD_193502 | JGI IMG/M metagenome (GOLD analysis project Ga0302157, IMG submission 193502) | Peat permafrost microbial communities from Stordalen Mire near Abisko, Sweden - I_Bog_N3_3 | ecosystem: Environmental > Terrestrial > Soil > Wetlands > Peat | place: Sweden: Abisko, Stordalen...
TCGGCCCACGCTGTCGTCAATGGCCGACAGCGTGGGCTGGCCGGCTTTGACATCTGCCACCCTTTTACATCTGACACCCGGCGCACTCGCGATCTGAGCGCTGCGTCACCACGGCTGCTGGCCTGAGCTTGCCGGCGCTTGAAGCGCGTTCGTTCGCGCCTGCCCTACTGCGGTTAACATGCATGCATGCACGATGTCGTTCGCCTGCTGCAGTTCTCCGACCCTCACCTGATGGCCGACCCGGGCGCGTCCTTGCGCGGCGTACAGACGCTGGCCTCGATGCAGTCGGTGCTCGCCCATGCCGGTGGCCGGCGGAGCAATATCGATGCGCTGGTGTGCACTGGAGACATTGCCAACGACGAACCCGATGCCTACGCGCACTTCGCGCGCGAACTGGCTGCATTCGGCAAGCCGGTGTACTGCATTCCGGGCAATCATGACGATCCGGCACGGCTGCGCGGCGCGCTGGCGCGGCCGCCATTCCAGGTTGGCGGCCATGTCGACCTCGGCGATTGGCGACTGGTGCTGGTGGACAGTTGCGTGCCGGGGCAGGTACGCGGCCGCGTCAGCGCAGCGGAGCTATACGCACTGGACGCAACACTGCGAGCCGCGCCGCGCTATGCAATGGTATTCGTTCATCACCATCCGGTGAGCATGGGCAGTCGCTGGCTCGACGCGGTGGGTATCGAAAACGATGCGGAGTTCCTGGGTGTGCTGGATGCGCACGCGCAACTGCGCGCCGTCAGCTGGGGCCACGTGCACCAATGTTTCGACACCCGGCGGCGCGGGGTGCGGCTGCTGGCGACGCCATCGACCTGCATGCAGTTCCTGCCGCAGGCGACTGAATTTGCCGTTGACGCGCGGCCGCCGGCCTATCGGCGCCTGCTGCTGCAGCCCGACGGCACCCTCGACACCGAGGTGGTGTGGCTGGACGATGCCGCCAGCCTTGGCAGCGCGTCGGGGACGTCCGGCTAGGCGCAGCTCGCACAGCCCAGCCACGACCCAGGCTCGATTCGCCCGGCCTAGTCGCGGTCGGTCTCGATCAGCGGCGCCAGCAGTTCAAGGCGCAGGTTCGGATCGTCGATCTCCAGCAGCCGCTGCTGCCACGGGGGTTCCAGCGGCAGGAACTCGGCCAGTCGGTGACTCACCCACGCCGCGTCCTCGTAGTTGGGCTCGATGAAGCGGCCCATGCTGGCCAGCCGTGCCATCACCTTGCGCAGCACCGCCACCAGCGGCGCGAACTGCGGATCGAGCGCAGTCAGCGGCGCATCGGGCAGCCATTCCACCGTGGCGCGATTCAACCCGTCCGACTGCTGCCGGCGTTGCCCGACGCGAAAGCGCTGCTCACCCCGGCACAGCAACCCCAGCAGGCCGTCAGGCTGGGTCTGGAAATCCACGACGCGCGCCGAGGTACCGATGTCGGCGAACGACGCCGCGGTGCCGGTCTCGGCGCCGGCGACCAGCAACACCACGCCGAAGGTCGCCTCCTGCCGCATGCAGGCGCCCACCATGTCGACATAGCGCGTCTCGAAGATACGCAGCGGCAGCAGGCCGCCGGGAAACAGCACCGTGCTGAGCGGAAACAGCGCGATGTCGTTGCTGCCGGCGCCGCTCGCGTTACTGGCCATGGCGGCTCGCCACTGCATCCGCGGCCGGAAGCGATGCCAGCGCGGACAGCAGGCGCGCGTGCAGACCGCCAAAGCCACCGTTGCTCATGATCAGCGCATGATCGCCGGCCGTCAGGGCGCGCGCCAGCCCCGTGACCAGCGCCTCCAGGTCCTCGGCCACGTGGGCGCGCCGGCCCAGTGGTGCCAGCGCGGCGGAGAGGTCCCAGCCCAGGTCAGGCGGCGCATATACCCAGACCTCGTCAGCGGCAGCCAGGGCCCCCGCCAGCGCCCCCTGGTGCACTCCGAGGCGCATGGTCTGCGAGCGCGGCTCGAGCACTGCGACGATGCGTTGCCTGCCGACGCTGCGCCGCAGGCCATCGAGCGTGGTGGCGATCGCGGTGGGATGATGCGCAAAGTCGTCATACACCCGGACCCCGGCGACCTCGCCGCGCAGCTGCATGCGCCGCGCGACGCCCTGGAACCGGCCCAGGGCCTCGATGCCACGCTCGATCGGCACGCCGGCGTGGCGCGCCGCCGCGAGCGCCGCCAGCGCATTGTCGACGTTATGGGCACCCAGCTGGTTCCAGCGCACCTCACCGCAGTCGCGCCCTTCATGCAGCACCTGGAAATGCGAGAAGTCGCCCTGCGGCGGCGCCTGCGCGCTCCACTGCACGCGCGCACCGTTCGCGCCACCTGCGCCGGACGCGCCAGCCGCCCTGGTCGCATGCACCGAGGCGCCACCGGCACCAGCGAATGTCTCCACGTCGCTCCAGCAGCCCGCGGCCAGCACCTGTGCCAGGTGCGCATCGGTGCCGTGGCAGACGATGCGCCCGCTGCCAGGAACCGTTCGCACCAAGTGCTGGAACTGGCGCTGAATCGATGCCAGGTCGGGATAGATGTCGGCGTGATCATATTCCAGATTGTTCAGCACCAGCGTGCGCGGCCGGTAGTGCACGAACTTCGCGCGCTTGTCGAAGAACGCGGTGTCGTACTCATCCGCTTCGATGACGAAGAACGGCTGCTGCCCCAGGCGCGCACTGACGCCGAAATTCCCCGGGATGCCGCCAATCAGGAAACCTGGCGACAGTCCCGCGTCTTCAAGGATCCAGGCCAGCATGCTGCTGGTGCTGGTCTTGCCGTGCGTGCCGGCCACCGCCAGCACCCAGCGCTCGCGCAGCAGGGCGCTGGCCAGCCACTCAGGCCCCGAGGCATACGGCAAGCCGCGGTCGAGCAGCGCCTCGATCACCGGCATGCCGCGCGACATCACATTGCCAACCACGACGATCTGCGGGGCAAGCTTCAGCTGCTCGGCGTCGTAGCCCTCGATGAGTTCGATGCCGAGCGCGCGCAGCTGCGTACTCATGGGTGGATAGACGTTGCGGTCCGAGCCGGTGACGCGGTGGCCGGCGGCGCGCGCAATTGCGGCGATGCCACCCATGAAGGTGCCGCAGATACCCAGGATATGGACGTGCATGGCGTTACCTACCATATTCGCCATCCTCGGCGCCGCGACTAGCGTCCGCAAGTACAATGCCGGCCGATGTCGGCAATTATCAGCGAGCTGGACGCCTTCGCGCAGTTGTGCCGCGAGCTGGCGCAGCATGCGCAGGTCGGACTGGACACCGAATTCATGCGCGAGCGCACCTATTTTGCGCAGCTGTGCCTGCTACAGCTGAGCTTTGGCGCGCAGGCCGTGTGCATCGATACGCTGGCGCTGCCGGACTTAAGTCCGCTGCGCGCCACCATGGCAGCGCCGGGCATTGGCAAGGTGCTGCACGCTGCCCGCCAGGACCTGGAGGTGCTGGCGCCGGTCGCAGGCCCCCTGGTGGGGCTGTTCGACACCCAGGTGGCGGCGGCGCTGATCGGCCTGCCGGCGCAGATCGGCTATGGCGACCTGGTCAGGCAGCTGCTGGGACACAGCCTGCACAAGGCCGAGACGCGCACCGACTGGTCGCGCCGGCCGCTCAGCAGCTCGCAGATCGCCTACGCGCTCGACGACGTGCGCTACCTGCAGCCGCTGCGTGCGCAGCTCACCTCTCGGCTTGCTGAGCTTGGGCGCTGGCACTGGTTCGAAGAGGAGATGGCGCAGCTCGACGCCATCGGCTCCTTTGCCATCGATCCGGATGAGTCCTGGCGGCGGCTCAAGGGCATCTCTGATCTGGACCCGCAGCGCCAGTCGCTGGCGCGAGCGCTGGCGGCATGGCGCGAACGCCGTGCGATCAGCTCGGACCGCCCGCGCAACTGGATCCTGCCCGATGCCGCGTTACGCGACATGGTGCTGAACGTGCCGCGCAACATGGCGCAACTGGCACAGGCCGCCGAGCTGCCCGAGGGCATCCGCAACAACAGTGGTGCGGAGTTGCTGGCGCTGATCGAGGCGCAAGGCCTGCCGCCGACGCTACCGCCACTGCCGCGGCGCCAGCGTCCGGAACTGGCCGAGACCGAACTGCTGCGCAAGCTGTCGCAGCTCACGCAGCAAACCGGCCGCGAGCTTGGCATTGCGCCCGAAATTCTGGCGACGCGACGCGACATGCAGCGGCTGGTGAATGGCGCGCGCGACGGCGGTCCATTGACGGGTTGGCGGCGCGCGGTGATCGGCGAGCGCCTGCTGCAGGCGCTCTAGTGCAAGCGCTCTGGTGCAAGCGCTCTGGTGCAGGCGCTTTAGCTGGCGTTGCGCAGTGGCCGCTGGCTCGGCAACGACTCGAGCAGCGCGATCAGGCGCGCGGTGACGTCGTCGACGCTGGCATTGGCATCGATGGTGCGCAGCACTCCCTGGGCGCTGTAGTAGTCGGCCAGTGGGCGTGTCTGCTGCTCGTACACTTCCAGGCGCGCCCGCACCGTGGCTTCCTGGTCGTCGGCCCGCTGCACCAGCACCGGCTTGTCATCGCAGCGATCGCAGTGCGGCGGCGCCCCCGGCGGCGCGCTATGCATATTGAATACCCGGCCGCACTGCTGGCAGCTGCGGCGGCCGGAGATGCGCTTGATGATTTCGGCGTAATCGACTTCGAACAGCACCACGGCATCGAGCGGCTTGCCAAGCGTCGCCAGCATGCTGGTGAGCGCCGCAGCCTGGGAGAAATTGCGCGGGAACCCGTCCAGGATGAAGCCGCGTTCGGTGTCGCGCTCGGCCAGCCGCTCGCGAAAGATTCCGAGCACGATCTCATCGGCCACCAGCTGGCCGGCATCCATTGCCGCCTTGGCCCGCAGGCCATACGGGGTGCCACGCGCTACCGCACCGCGCAGCAGGTCGCCGGTGGATATCTGCGGAATGCCAAAGCGTTCGACCAGGCGTTGGGATTGGGTGCCCTTCCCTGACCCCGGGGCCCCCATAAGCACTATACGCATCCGGCAGACACTACCGGGCGACGCCGCCTAGGTCAAACCAGGGCCCGGTGGCGAGCTTGGGCCCGGTGTAGCGGGCGCGGAGGCACGCACGGTATGCTGGCGCAGTTCGACATATCCACTAATAAGCCTTCGAACGGTACCCATGAAACATAATCCTGCCACGCGCAATGCGCTCTATGCCCAATCCGGCGGCGTGTCCGCCGTCATCAACGCTTCGGCCTGCGGGGTGATCCAGGCCGCCATGAAGGCCCGGCGCCACATCGGCAAAATCTACGCCGGCCGCGATGGCATTGTCGGCGTGCTGACCGAGAACCTGATCGACCTGTCGCGCGAGAGCCCCGCCACGATCCGCGGCCTGCGCTACACGCCTTCCGGCGCCTTCGGCTCGGCGCGCTACAAGCTGCGTGGCCTCGAGGAAAGCCGGGCGCAGTACGAACGGCTGATCGAGGTATTTCGCGCGCATGACATCGGCTATTTCTTCTATAACGGTGGCAATGACTCGATGGACACGGCGCTGAAGATCTCGCAGCTCGGCGCCGCGATGAATTACCCGCTGACCTGCATCGGCGTGCCCAAGACCGTGGACAACGACCTGCCGCACACCGACTGCTGCCCGGGCTTTGGCTCGGTCGCCAAGTACATCGCGGTATCGACGCTCGAAGGCGGCATGGACGTGGCCTCGATGGCGCGTACCTCCACCAAGGTGTTCGTGCTGGAGGTGATGGGCCGCCATGCGGGCTGGATCGCCGCCGCTGGCGGACTTGCCGGCCGCAAGCCGGGCCAGGCGCCGCATATCATCCTGTTTCCCGAAATCGCGCTCGATCAGCCGCGCTTCCTGGAGCGCGTCAAGCAGTGCGTGACCGACTACGGCTATTGCGTCATCGTGGTATCGGAGGGCGTCAAGACGCCGGACGGCAAGTTCCTCGCCGACGCCGGCACCCGCGACGCATTCGGCCACACTCAGCTCGGCGGCGTGGCGCCGGTGGTTGCCGGCATGGTGAACCAGGCTTTGGGCTACAAGTATCACTGGGCGGTGGCCGACTACCTGCAGCGCGCGGCGCGCCACGTGGCCTCCAGGGTCGATGTCGAGCAGGCCTACGCGGTCGGAAAGGCCGCGGTCGAATACGCCGTCAAGGGCATGAACGCGGTGATGCCGGGCATCAAGCGCCGCTCATCGCGCCCCTATCGCTGGCAGATCGTGCCGGTGCCGCTGGCAGACGTGGCGAACGTCGAGAAGAAAGTGCCAAGGGAGTTCGTCACCGAGGACGGCTTTGGCATCACCGCCGCCTGCCGCCGCTACCTCGAGCCGCTGATCGCCGGCGAAGACTATCCGCCATACAGCGACGGCCTTCCCGCCTACGTGCGCATCAAGGGCGCCACGGTCAAGCGTAGACTTAAGACCGAGTTCAAGCTGTAAAAAAGCACCGAAATTCGCAAGGAGTGTGAATGGACGCCGTCAACTGGCTGTGGCTGGCGATCGCTGCCGGCATCGTCGCCGTGCTGTACGGCGTGGTTTCAGTGTTCTCGATCCTGGCGCTGCCGACCGGCAGCGCGCGCATGCAGGAGATAGCCGCCGCCATCCAGGCCGGGGCCAAGGCCTACCTCAACCGCCAGTACAAGACCATCGCCATCGTCGGCGTGATCCTGTTCGTGGTGCTTGGCCTGGCGCTCAACTGGGCCACCGCTGGTGGCTTTGCGGTCGGTTCGGTGCTCTCGGGGCTGGCGGGCTACATCGGCATGAACATCTCGGTGCGCGCCAACGTGCGCACCGCCGAGGCCGCCAGCCAGGGGCTTAACGCCGCATTGAGCGTGGCATTTCGCGGCGGCGCCATCACCGGCATGCTGGTGGTGGGCCTGGGTCTGCTGGGCGTGACCGGCTATTTCGCGCTGCTGCGCGGACCGCTGGGCGATGACGGCGCGCTGCATGCGCTGGTCGGGCTGGCGTTCGGCGGCTCGTTGATCTCCATCTTCGCACGGCTGGGTGGCGGCATATTCACCAAGGGCGCCGCCGTCGGCGCCGACCTGGTCGGCAAGGTCGAGGCCGGCATCCCCGAGGACGATCCGCGCAATCCGGCGGTGATCGCCGATAACGTCGGTGACAACGTCGGCGACTGTGCCGGCATGGCCGCGGACCTGTTCGAGACCTATGCGGTGACGATCGTCGCGACCATGCTGCTGGGCGGCCTGCTGCTGAAGCAGGCGGGCGTGGCGGCTTTGGTCTATCCGCTGGCGCTGGGCGCGGCCTCGATCGTCTCCTCGATCATCGGCACCTTCTTCGTCAAGGTCGGCGCCGGCGGCAAGATCATGAACGCGCTATACAAGGGCGTGATCGTGTCGGGATTGATTTCCGCGGTGCTGTTCTGGTTCATCACCAGCGCGCTGCTGCCCGGGCAGTTCAACGCGCTGTTTGGCTGCACGCTGATCGGACTGGCGCTGACCGCGGCGATGATCGTCATCACCGAGTACTACACCGCGACCGAATACGCTCCGGTGCGCGGCGTCGCGGCCGCCTCGCAGACCGGGCCCGCCACCAACATCATCGCCGGCCTCGGCGTCAGCATGAAGTCCACCGCGCTGCCGGTGATCGCGGTGTGCCTTGCGATCTGGGGCGCCTCGGATCTGGCCGGCATCTACGGCATCGCGGTCGCGGCCACGGCCATGTTATCGATGACCGGCATGGTGGTGGCGCTCGACGCCTATGGCCCGATCACCGATAACGCCGGCGGCATCGCCGAGATGGCCGACCTGCCCAAGGCGATCCGCAACATCACCGATCCGCTCGACGCGGTCGGCAACACCACCAAGGCGGTCACCAAGGGCTACGCGATCGGGTCGGCGGGACTTGCCGCACTGGTGCTGTTCGCCGACTACACGCACAACCTGGAGAGCCACCTGGCGCAGACCGGCCGCGCCATGGTCGGCTTCTCGCTGTCCGACCCGGCCGTGATCATCGGGCTGTTTCTCGGCGGCCTGGTGCCGTACCTGTTCGGCGCCATGGCGATGGAGGCCGTGGGGCGTGCCGCCGGCTCGGTGGTGACCGAGGTACGGCGGCAGTTTCGCGAGATCGTCGGCATCATGGAAGGCACCGCCAAGCCCGACTACTCGCGCGCGGTCGACCTGCTGACGCGCTCGGCGATCAAGGAAATGATCGTCCCGTCGCTGCTGCCGATCCTGGTGCCGGTCATCGTCGCCTTCGGCATGAACGCCCTGATGGGTCCCGGCGCCGGCATCCGCGCGCTCGGCGGCCTGCTGATCGGCACCATCGTGACCGGACTGTTCGTCGCGATCTCGATGTGCACCGGTGGCGGCGCCTGGGACAACGCCAAGAAATATATCGAAGAGGGCCACTTCGGCGGCAAGGGCTCCGACGCCCACAAGGCCGCGGTCACCGGCGACACGGTCGGCGACCCGTACAAGGACACCGCCGGTCCCGCGATCAACCCGCTGATCAAGATCATCAATATCGTCGCGCTGCTGCTGGTGCCGCTGCTCTGACCCGGCGCTCCGGTGGCCAGGCCGCAATCGCCAGGCTAGGCCGCCATCGCCAGCTTTTCCGGCCGCCCGATCGCGTAGCCCTGCAGGTAATCCACGCCCATGCGGCGCGCCGCGTCGAGCGCACTGGCGTCTTCGACCTGCTCGGCGATCACCTTGAAATTCAGGCTGCGCGCCAGCCGGATCATCGCCGTCACCATCGCCTGGTTGACGCTGTCGCGCGCCAGGTTCTTGAAGAACGAGCCGTCGATCTTCAGGTAGTCGACCGCCAGGTTCTTCAGGTTGGCGAACGAGCCCAGCCCGCTGCCGAAGTCATCGAGCGCGAAGCGGCAGCCCATGCCGTGCAGCACGCCGATGAAGCGCCGCGCCTGCTCGAGATTGGCCATCACTGCGTTCTCGGAGATCTCGAAGCACACCTGCGCCGGGTTGGCGCCGGTGCTGTCGAAGCACTCGACCACGAATTCGAGGAACTGGCCATCCTGCAGCGTCTGGCCGGAGATGTTGATCGCCACGCTGCGCTTGGCAGCGAGCGTGATCGCGCCGCGTCCCATCGCGGTCAGCGTGGTCTGCACCACCCAGCGATCCACCAGCACCATGACCCGGTAGCGCTCGGCGGCGCGCACGAATTCGATCGGTGCCAGGTGCTGGCCCGAGTCATCGCGCAGCCGCACCAGCACCTCCATCGCCGGGCCCTCGTCGTTGGCGGCAAAGGCGGCGACGATCGGCTGGCAATACAGTTCGAAGCGGCTGTCGCGCAGCGCCGCCTGCAGCGTCTGCAGCCATTGGAACTCGCCGGTGGTGCGCGCCAGCACCTCATCGCGTGCCGAGTACACCGACACATGGCCCTGGCGCTTGGCGACGTAGCAGGCCGAGTCGGCCGCTGCCAGCAACTCCTCGGTGGTGCCGCTGTCGCGCGCGATCTCGACCAGGCCGATGCTGATGCCGACGTTGAAGATCTTGTCTTTCCACACGAAGCGGAATTCGTTCACCGACCGGCACACGTCGTCGGCGATCTGGCGCGCCTTCTCCAGTGGACAGCCCACCAGCAGCATGCCGAATTCATCGCCGCCGATGCGCGCCACGGTGTCGGAGTCGCGCACCGCGTCGCGCAGGATTTTGGCGCATTCGCGCAACATCGCATCACCGGCGACGTGGCCGCTGGTGTCGTTGATGGCCTTGAATCGATCCAGGTCGAGGTAGCACAGCACGTGCGCGCCGTCGCCACGATGCGCCGTGTCCACAGCCTCCTGCAGCCGGCGTTCGAATTCACGCCGATTGACCAGCCCGGTGAGCGCATCGTGGGTGGCCTGGTACGACATCTGCCGCGCCATGCCGCGCACCTCGGTGACGTCGTGCAGCACCACCACGGCGCCGATGGTCTCGCCGGTTTCCATGTGAATCGGAGAGGCCGACAGCTCGATCAGGTGTTCCGGGCCGCCGGCCTGCCGGATCACCAGCGCGCGCCGGCCCAGGTTCAGCGCGCTGCCGCCCACCAGCGCCTGGCGCACCGGCTCGGCCAGCAGCTTGCGATCGGCTTCATCCGCGACCGAGGCCAGGTCCTCGAGCATGCTGCCGACGGTATCTTCGGCCGCCACGCCCATCAGGCGTGCCGCGGCCGGGTTGATATAGTCCACGCGTCCGTCGACGTCGGTGGTGATCAGCGCTTCGGACATCGCATCGAGCGCCCGGCGCGAGCGTGAACGAGCGACTGCGTCCTGCAGTGACTGCAGGGTCTGCGTCGGCAGCACTTCGACACCGACGATGAGCAGCGCGCGCTCGCCCTCGTAGTCCACTACCCAGCTCGACAGCTCCAGGCGCGCGTTCTGCCCGCCGACACCGGCCAGGTCGATCTCGTAGCGCTCGGCCGCCGGCTCTGCGGCGAGCCGCCGGCGCATATTGTCGGCCACCAGCTCGCGCACATCGGGCGGCACCAGGTCCTCGAGCCGGCGCCCGATGAGTTCCTGCACGCTGCAACCCATCAGGTTGGCGAACTGCGGATTGGCGTAGAGAATCGCCTTGCCATGGATCAGCACCGCCTCGTGCACGCGATCCCCGAGCGAGCCTATGGGCGCGCTGGCGGCAGTGGCGCTGGCAGCCATGGCGCTGGCGTTACGGCTGGCGGCCGCTGCAGCGGCGGCGCGCGACGCCTGCTGCGCGTTCTCGTAGGCCAGCTCAAGCCTGGACAGCCGGCGTCGCTGCACCAGCAACAGCACCAGTAGCAGTATCGCGCCGACACCGAGGAGCAGGCAGAGCAGGACGATGGTCGACATCAAGGCGGTTTATTCAAGCGATGCTTTTCCCTTGGTGGAAGGACCAAGCTCTGCCATCGCGAGTGTCTCCAGCATAGCGGAGTATCGCCACCGGCCCACGGCATTTCACCATATCGCCTTGGCAGATGCGGCAAAAACCCTTAACGTCGCGTCTGCCCGCCAGATCCCCGGATTAAGTCTAATGTTGATGGACATCGCCCGTGAGCAGATGATCGAGCAGCAGGTGCGTGCGTCGGATGTGCTCGACGAGCGGATTCTCAACACCTTGCGCGCGCTTCCTCGAGAACGCTTCGTGCCGCGGGCCTGGCGCGAGCTGGCTTTTGCCGATTGCGAGATCGCCCTGCCGCGCGGCAAGCGCATGCTGCGGCCAATGCTGGTCGGACAGATCCTGCAGTCGCTGGAGCCGCGCGCTGGGGATGAAGTGCTCGAGATCGGCACCGGTTCCGGTTACCTCTCGGCCTGCCTTGCGCATCTGGGCGGGCGGGTAAAGAGCCTGGAACTGCACCCGGAAATCGCCGCCGCCGCGCGCGCCAGCCTGTCCGACATCGTGCCCGGGCTGCCGATCGAAGTGGTGGATGCCGACGCGATGCAGCTCACCGAGCAATCGCGCTACGACGTGATCGTACTGACCGCATCGCTGCCGCTCTACCTGCCGCTGTTCGAGCGCGCGCTGCGGCCGGCTGGGCGCATGTTTGTGGCGATCGGCGCCACGCCTTTGCAGCAAGCGACCCTGGTAAACCGCGTGGGCGCGGGCGGCTGCAACCGTGAGCCGCTGTTCGAGACCTGCATCGAGCCTCTCGAGCACGCCCCGCATCCGGCCGCGTTCGGGTTCTAGCCATGGCCGTCACGGAGCTGCAGCCGGCGGAAGTCAAGCGTCGTCTCGATGCCGGCGAGCCGCTGCGGCTGCTCGACGTGCGCGAACCCTGGGAGTGCGCCATTGCCAGCCTGGCCGGCAGTGTCAATATCCCCATGGGCGAGATCGTCGCGCGCTGGCAGGAACTCGATGCCGCGTCGCCGGTGGTCGTGGTGTGCAAGGCGGGCAGCCGCAGCCGGCGGGTGGCACAGTTCCTGTCGACCCAGGGCTTTGGCCAGGTGGCCAACCTGACCGGCGGCATCGATGCATGGACGCGCGACATCGATCCCAGCCTGGCGTCGTACTAGGCCTGGCGTCGCACCAGTTAGCTGTCGTATGACCTGTCGTACAGATACCTGTCGTACAGATACCTGTCGTAACAGATAGCAGGATGGGTCGGTCTCGCATGCAGCGTTCCTGGACTTCCGTGCTGCCTCGCCTGTGCGCCGCAGCTTGCATTGGCGCCGCAGCCTGCATCGGCGCCGCCGGCAACGCCGCGGCGGTCAGCCTGCTGGATGTCTACAACCGCGCGCTCGACAGCGACCCGTTGTGGCAGCAGGCCCAGTTCAACCGGCTTGCGACCCACGAGTCCAAGACCCAGGCGGTCCTCAACCTGCTGCCGCTCGATGTCACGGCCAACAAGCAGTTCGTTGGTGTCGGCAGCGTGCAGATCAGGACGCCGGCGTACCTGGGCGCGAGCCTGTCGCTCAACGTGTTCAACTGGGACAACTGGGTGGCGCTCAAGGCGGCCGACGCCACGGTCGCGCAGGCCGAGGCCAACTACCAGGCTGCCGCGCAGAGCCTTATTCAGCGCGTCTCGCAGCAGTACTTTGCGGTGCTGGCGGCCCAGGACACGCTGTCGGCCGAGCAGAGTGCACTCGAATCGGTACAGACCCAGCTCGACCAGGCCGAGGGTCGCTACCGCGTTGGCCTGATCGCGATCACCGACATGGAGGTGGCGCGCGCCTCACGCGATAGCACGGCGGCGGCGGTGATTGCAGCCAAGCGCGCGCTGGCGACGCAGGAGGACCTGCTGCGCGCCATCACCAACGAGAGCTACGCCAGCCTCGCCGGTCCACGCGACGACATGCCGCTGCTCAATCCGGACCCGGCCAGCGAAGACAGCTGGGTGACGACCGCGATGGCGCAAAACGCCGGACTGATTGCCAGCCGCCTGGCCTCCGACATCGCCCACGACAGCCTGCTGACCGCGTATGGCGGCCACCTGCCGACCATCAACGTCAACGTGTCGCGCAACTGGGCCCTCGAGCACGGCGTCAATAACTCCGCAGCGGCGATCGGCGAAGCCGGCCTGATCGGCACCATCAACGGCCTGCCGACGTTCGTCGACACCAACGATCTGTTCTGGTCGGTCGGCATCTCGGTGCCGCTATTCACCGCCGGGCTTACGCAGTCGAAGGTGCGCCAGGCGCGCTATACCTGGGATGCGGCCAAGGCGGGCCTCGACTACACGCAGCGCCAGACCGAAGAGCAGACACGCGACGCCTACCAGGGCGTCATCAGCCAGATCGCGCAGGTGCAGGCGCTCAAGCAGGCAGTGGAATCCGATCGCATTGCGCTGCAGGCCACCGAGGCCGGCTACCAGGTCGGCACCAAGACCGTTGTGGACGTGCTGACCACACGCGCCGCGCTGCTGCAGGATGACACCAACTACGCACTCGCCAAGTACGCCTACCTCAATGGCATCGTGTCGTTGCGCCTGGCGGCCGGCAACCTCGATCGCGGCACCATCGAGCTGATCAACAGCTGGCTGATCGAGCCGCGGCCACCGCTGCCATCGGTGCCGGCGACCCCGAACGCGCTGTCAACGATGCCGGTCATGCCGCTGGACGACACCGCGCCGGCAACAGCGCCTGCGCCGGCTGCACCGGCACCCAGGTAGTTGTCGCAAACGGCGCCATCGATGCGTCGCCTCAACTGGGTTCGCGTTCTGTTGAGCCTGATATCGATTACCTGTCTACTCCACAGCGCATTCAGTCAGGAAGGCGATGCTTCGCCCAACACCGGATCGCGAGATCAGCTCCACCTCATTCCCGTGGCGGATGCCCGGGGCCACGTGGTTCAGCTACATGCTCGTATCTGTCGGCCGCCCGGCGATGCTCCCGCAACACTGGTGGTCATCAACCACGGATCTCCGGCGAACCCCGCGGCGCGACCGACCATGCAGCTTGGTCGCTGCGACCAGGAGGCGGCGCAGTGGTTCCTGAGCCGTGGCTACGTGGTCGCGTTCGCGCTGCGCCGAGGCTACGGCGAGACGGGCGGCGACTGGGCCGAGAACTACGGCGGTTGCCAACAGGCGCAGTACATACGCGCGGGTATCGAGACGGCGCGCGACATCGACGCCGTGGTCAACTATGCGACCGCTCTGCCATTCGTGCTCCATGACGGAGCCATAGTAGTTGGCCAGTCAGCGGGAGGTTGGGGCACGATTGCTTATGACGCGTTGCCCCATCCCAGGGTCGGCGCCTTCGTAGTCATGGCTGGCGGCAGAGGCGGACACGAGAACAACCAGCCGAATGAGAACTGTCATCCGGAACGGCTGGTGGAAGGCGCTCGTTCCTTCGGTAAGACCGCCTCCACGCCGATGCTTTGGATTTATACAGCCAACGACAGTTTCTTTTCTCCACCGTTGGCGCGCGCCCTATGGCATGCCTTCACCGCCGCGGGCGGCAAGGCCGATCTGAAGCAGCCCGGTCCCTATGATGGCGACGGTCATCATCTGTTCTTCGGACCGGGCGGCTCGCTGGTGTGGGGGCCGTTGGTCGAGCAATACCTTTCGGAGCAAAGAACAGGATCAACAGTTCAGCTGCCTTAGGTCCGTCCATCGAGCGCCCACTTCTGTGCCACGGCATAGGAGAAAACTGCGAGTGACCTCGCATGGCGCTGGAAGTTGCGTCGAATCGGCGCGCAAACGTGCTGCCAAGAACAGGAACAGTTCCTGCTTATACGGCTAAATCTAAGCCTCAGACATGATTCACGCTGGTTTCAAGCCAGGGAGGCGGCGTCGGGAAAATAGCCCTCTTCTTCAATGTTGCTGGTCCCTTTGCCCGTTCAAGAATTCCAGGCATATGGGTCGAGGCCGACCCGCCGCAATAGCAGGCAGCTCAGCTCAGTTTCTGTATCGGGTCTGCGTTGGATCCTGCGGCCGCGTGCATTGAGTTGCAGGTCACCATCAGCGAGAAACATGCCGCGAAGCGTCTGGGCGCCCGCTGGAACTCGCGACGTCGCGCGCCGGCGCCAGTTCCTCAACCAGCCGCACTAGCCGCGCAAGCGCGCCGCGATTGGCATCGATCGCCGCACGCCCCGCGGCTCCCTGTGCTGCCCGGGCCTCCGGGTCCGACAGCAGCCTCGCCAGCGCTGCCGCCAGCTCGTCGGCATCGTGTACCAGCGTCAGCGCGCCCTGCGCGCCCAGTGACTCGGCGACCTGCGGCGCGTTGAACTGCTCGGGTCCGCTGAGCACCGGCACTCCGAGCGCAGCCGGCTCGAGCAGGTTGTGCCCGCCGATCGGCACCAGGCTGCCGCCGACGAACGCGACGTCGGCTGCGGCATAGAAGTCCGCCAGCTCGCCGAGAGTATCGAGTAGCAGCACCTGGTAGTCGCCAGGCGCCTCGTCGCCACCGTCGGCGCCGGCCGACCGGCGCACGAAACTGAATCCCTGCGCGCCGATGGCCGCGGCGGCCGCCGCGAATCGCTGTGGATAGCGCGGCGCCATGATCAGCAGCGCATGCGGTTGCTGGCCGAGCAGCTGCCGATGCGCTGCCAGCACGATCGGCTCCTCGCCGGCGTGAGTGCTGCCCGCCACCCAGATCGGCCGGCCGGCGCCGTATTCAGCCCGTAGCTGCGCACCGCGCTCGACCAGGCCCGGCGGCAGCGCGCGATCGAACTTGATGTTGCCGACCACGCTGATGCGTGCCGCCGGCACGCCGAGGCTGGCGAAGCGCCGCGCGTCAGCCTCGCTCTGCGCACCGACCCAGGCACCGGATGCGAGCGCCGCGCGCAGCAATCCCGGCGCCCGGCGGTAGCGAGCCGCGCTGCGCTCCGACACCCTGGCACTGGCAAACAGCACCGGCACGCCCGCACCCTGCGCCTGGTGCAGCAGGTTGGGCCACAGTTCGGTTTCCAGCACGATCAGCAGCCGCGGCCTAAGCCGCGCCAGGCAGCGACGCACGCTGCCTGGCAGATCATAGGGCGCATAGCTGACGACCACATCCGGCAACAGCGCGCGTGCGCGCAGGCGGGCGGTTGGCGTGGCGCAGCTCAGTGCGATCGCGACCCCCGGCAGCCGCACCGCCAGCGCGTCGATCAGCACCGCCGCCGCCTGCACCTCGCCGACCGAGACCGCGTGCACCCAGATACCGTCGCCCGCGACCCGGCTGCCCGCGCCAAAACGCTGCCCCCAGCCGCGCCAGTACTCGCGATTGCTCAGGCCGCGCACAGCGACGATCAGCGTGACAAATGGCAACGCCAGGTACAGCAGCAGCGTATACAGCCAGCGCACGGGTGCGCGCTAGCCGTCTGCGGGGCGCAGCGTCGCGTCTGCCGCGCGCAGCGGCACTTCTGCGGCGAGCAGTGGCCCATCTTCGGCGCGCAGCGGCACGCTGAAGTAGCCGCTCAGCAGCGCCGCCCAGTCAGCCTCGGAGAAGCGCTCCGCAGGCAGCGCATCGGTGATCTTCTCGATCGAGCGCCGCAGGCGCACCAGGTTGCTGTCGCACCACAGCCCGGGACTGCGCAGGCGGCCGCGATCGAAGTCCACCAGCCACACCTGCTGTGCGTCGTTCAGCAGCACATTGTGGGCGTTGAGATCGGCATGACAGACACCATCGCGGTGAAAGCGGCGCACGCAGCGACCGATCGCGATCCAGCTGTCCAGCGGCAGCGCCGTGGACGTCAGGCGCATCGCCAGCGAGCTGACATCCGGGATCTGCTCGGTCAGCAGATCGGCGCTGTAGCTGTAGCGTCCGGTGCGCCGGTAGCAGGCGGCGATGGGCTTGGGCACCGGCAGCCCGGCACGGTACATCGTGTAGAGCATGTGCCACTCGATGAACGAACGCGTCAGCTCCGCCGCGCGCCACAGGTAGCGATCGGTCGACCAGCGCGCGATCCAGCCGCCGCGACGGTAATGGCGCAGCACCAGCCGCCGCCCGTCGGCCTCGATGAACACCGCACCGCCGCGTCCCTCGGCGCTCGCGCGTACCTCGCCGCGGCGCGACCACCACTCGGCATCGAACCAGGAGGCCCCCGCGTTGCCGGCCCTGGAGGCGTCATATAGCATCGCGCCGCCGCGAAACGGTATTTGCCGCACTTCCGCCCCGGTCGGCCAGATCAAAGACTTCCGCATGCTGAATCTCATTGAGCCACCCGAGAGCCTGTGCATCCTGAGGCTCTCGGCTATCGGCGATACCTGTCATGTCGTGCCGGTGGTGCGTACGCTGCAACGCGCCTGGCCGACGACCCGGCTGACCTGGGTCATCGGCCGCGTCGAGGCGCGGCTGATGAGCCTGCTGCCCGGGGTTGAGTTTATCACCATCGACAAGCGCGCCGGCCTGGCGGCGGCGCGCGGCCTGGCGGCGGCACTGCACGGCCGGCGCTTCGACCTGCTGCTGCACATGCAGCTGTCGCTGCGCGCCAGCCTGGTGTCGACGTTGATCCGCGCGCGCGTGCGGCTCGGCTTCGATCTGTTGCGGGCGCGCGAGCTGCAATGGCTGTTCACCAACGCGCGCATCGCGCCACGACGTAACGAGCATGTGCTCGACAGCTTCCAGGGTTTCCTCGGCGCGCTCGGCCTCGAGCCCGGCCGGCTCGAATGGGACCTGCCGCTACCGGCGGCGGCGCAGCAGTATGCAGCAGCGCTGATTCCAGATGCGCGGCCGACGTTGGTTATATCCGCCTGCTCCGCACACCCGGCGCGCAACTGGCGTCCCGAGCGCTACGCCGCGATCGCCGCGCACGCGGTGCAGGCGCACGGCATGCGGGTGATCCTGTGCGGTGGCGACTCGGCGCTGGAACGCGCCATGGGCGCGGACATTGAACACCTCGCCGGCGTTCCGCTCGTCAACCAGGTCGGCCGCGACACGCTGCCCGGGCTGCTGGCGCTGCTGGCGCGCGCGCGGGTGCTGCTGTGTCCGGATTCCGGACCGGCGCACATGGCGACCATGGTCGGCACGCCTGTGATCGGGCTGTACGCGGCCACGCGCCTGGCGCGCAGCGGTCCGTACCTGTCGCGCCAATGGTGCGTGGATCGCTACCAGCTGGCGGCGCGCCGCTTCCGTGGCCGCGACGCCGCCGAGCTGCCGTGGCACGAGAAGATCGAACGCCCCGGCGTCATGGACCTGATCGAGGTCGCCAACGTGCGCGAGCGCCTGGATGCTCTACTGCTAACATAGCC
>Ga0302157_10003408_pt1 | contig 17961 bp, 14 predicted proteins | sample I_Bog_N3_3_FD_193502 | JGI IMG/M metagenome (GOLD analysis project Ga0302157, IMG submission 193502) | Peat permafrost microbial communities from Stordalen Mire near Abisko, Sweden - I_Bog_N3_3 | ecosystem: Environmental > Terrestrial > Soil > Wetlands > Peat | place: Sweden: Abisko, Stordalen...
TGCCGGTGCAGGCCGACATCCTGATCGGCAAACGCACCGTCATCCGCTACATGATGTCCCGCTTCATCCCCGCCACCGCCGAGGCCATGCGCGAGCCATGAACACGCGCCTCATGCCCATACCGGGGCGGCGCCGTCGGCGTTTTTCCCTTGTCTGCGGAGCCTGAGTGCGATGGCCGGTCTGTTCGATTGGATGCGGTCGTCCTCCGGGGCGATGAAGCGCGCGCTCCGGCTGGTCGAGCAGGGCCGCCGGGCGGAAGCTTTCCCGCTGTTCGCCAAGGCCGCCGAGGCAAAACTGCCGGAGGCCGAGTTCCAGGTGGCGCGCTGCTACCTGGAGGGGGCGGGCGTGCCAGCGAGCGCCATCGAGGGCGCTCGCTGGCTGGAACGCGCGGCGACGCAGGGCTATGTCGAGGCCCAGTCGATGTTGGCGGCGATGTATGTGCACGGGATTCCGGGGAGCGCCGCCCCGGGTGCTTTGGGGCAGGCTTCCGAGCTTTCAGCCGGACGCCCGGCGGCGGTGCTGTTCGCCCAGGATGAGCCGGCACGGCCGGATTTCGGGCGGGCCGCGGTGTGGGCGCGCAAGGCCGCCGAGTCCGGTTCGGCCGATGGCCAGGCGTTGCTCGCCTTTATTCTGACATCCGGCCCCGAGGAGGGGCGCGACCTCGACGCCGCCGAGGAGCTGTACCGGCGGTCGGCTGCCGCCGACTGCCCACAGGGCCGGCTGGGACTGGGGCTGGCGTTGCTGCGCAAGGCTGCCGCGGTGCCCGAGCTTTTCGCCGAGGCCGCCAGCCAGCTGGGCGGCGCCGCCGAGGCGGGGTTGCCGACCGCCCAGTATTTGCTCGGCGTGCTCTGCGAGCAGGGCCAGGGGGTCGAGAAGGACCCGGCGCGCGGCGTCGCCTTCTACAAGACGGCGGCCGAGAAGGGGTTGCGCTCGGCGCAGGCGCGCCTGGGCATGGCGCTGATGGAAGGTCGCGGCGTCGAGAAGGATACGCTTGCCGGCGAATCCTGGCTGCGCCGCGCCGCCCTGGGCGGCGACCCCGAAGCGGCGGCGCTGGTCGGCGATATGTATGCCCGCGGCGGTGACCTGCCGCCCAACCACGCCGAGGCGGCGATGTGGTTCCGGCTCGCCGCCGATGCCGGCCACCGCATGGCCGCCCGCGCGCTGGGGATGCTGCACCTGACCGGCGCCGGGGTGCCGCGCGACCCATCCGAGGCGACGCGCTGGTTCCGCATCTCGGCCGAGGCCGGCGACATTCGGGCCAAGCACGATCTGGCGGCTCTGGTGCTGCAGGGCCAGGGCACCCCGGAGGATTCGGTCCGCACCCGCGAGTGGTTCGAGCAGGCCGCCGCTTCCGATGACCTGGTGGCGGCCTTCAATTACGGCGTGTGCCTCGCCCAGGGCGTCGGGGTGGAACGCGACGATCGCCGCGCCGCCGAATGGCTGCGAAAGGCAGCCGAAGGCGTGGTCAATGCGCAGTATTGGTACGGCCGCATGCTCATCGAGGGTCGCGGTGTGACCCAGGACCTGGCGGAAGGCCGCCGACGGATCGCCCTCGCGGCCGATACCGGCATGACCGAGGCACAGGTGGCGCTGGCCGAGATGATGGTGAACGGCCGCGGCGGCCCGAAGGATCACCCGGCCGCGCTGGCGCTGTTCCAGCTCGCCGCCGAGAGCGGCCATGCCGGCGCCATGTTTGCCATCGGCGCGTTGTACGGGGGCGGGCACGACATCCCCTGGGACCGGCCGCAGGCGCAGCGCTGGTTTCGCATGGCCGCCGAACGCGGCCATGTACATGCGCAGATGATGCTGGGCCGCTACCTTGCGCGTGGCCTGGCCGGGCAGACCAATTTCGCGGAGGCGCGCAGCTGGTTGGAGCGTGCCGCGGCACAGGGCCTGGCCGACGCGCAGGCTGATCTTGCCGCCCTGCTGATCCACGCGCCGGATATGCCCGCGCCTGCCGCGCCCAACTCTGAAAGTGCCGGCTCGACCGTCGTGGCCGAGGGACGCGCCGACGCTTCCCACGCCGGCGCCGGAGCGCGCTGACCCCGGTTCGGCCGGGGCGCCGGGAATGATCGTGGGGGCCGCGAAGACACAGGCGGAATTCTTCGCCGGGCAGGCGCAGGACGCTTTTCGGCGCGGCCAGGACCTGATGGCGGCTGGCGATTACCGTGAGGCACTCCGCTGGATCGAGCGTGCCCGGCGCTTTGCCCCCAAGGATGACACGCTGCGTTTTTCGCTTGGTCTGGTGCTGCTGCGCCTGGGCGAGGCCGCGGCCGCGGCCAGCGTGCTGGAGGAGGTGGCCCGGTCCTGCGACGTGGGTGAGGCCTGGTTCGGTCTGGCATCGGCGCGTGCCCGGCTCGGCCAGGCTGAGCCGGCCGCCGCCGCGCTGCACGCGATGCTGTCGCGCCATGTGCTGCCCGACGATGAGGGCGTAGAAGTGCTGGCCGACGCGGTGGCGCGCGATGCCGGCCGCGCCGGCTGGTGCGGGCGGCGGCGCGACGGAGGGGTGACGGTTTCCGCCGCCGGGCCGGTCGTTGCTGTTCTGGACGGGCGGCGCCTGACGCGACGGCGTCTCGCCGCCCCGCCGGCGGCCGGGGTTCTGGCGCTGTCCTGCGGCGGGCGCGACCTGCTGGGCAGCCCGCTGGACCTCGCCGCCTTCCGCCGTGTCGAGGGCTTCGTGGCGGCGCGCGATGGCGGGCTGGAGGGCTGGGCCTGGCACCCGGCCGATCCCGCCACGCCGCCGCGCCTGTTCATTCGCCCCGCCGGCGGGCGGCCAGCCCTTGAGATCATCGCCGAGGACACCGCCATCCCGGCGCCCCGTGCCCTGGCCCGGCCGCGCGGGTTTGTCGTGCCGGAGGCGCGCCTTGCGGGAATCATGCCGGAGGCGCGCCTTGCGGGAATCATGCCGGCGGCGTGCCTTGGAACCGCCGGGGGGCTTCTGCATATTGTCGATGCCGGCGGGCGCGATCTGACGGGCAGCCCGGTGGCCCCGTCGCCGGAGTATCGCGGCGTCATCAGGGCCGATGTCCGCGGGCCGCCCGCCGCGGCGCGCCCCGCCTTGCGCCGCCGCGTCGCGGTGGTGGTGCCGGTCTATCGGGGCCTGCGGCTGACGCTGGACTGTCTGGAGGCGGTGTTTGCCACCGCCCCGCCCGGCACGAAGGTGCTGGTGGTTGACGATGCCACCCCCGAGCCGGCGCTGGCACGGGCGCTGGACGGCCTGGCGGCATGCCGCCGCATCACGCTGCTGCGACAAAGCCGCAACCGTGGCTTTCCCGCCAGCGCCAATGCCGGGCTGCGTGCCGCGAGCGCCCTGCCGGGCCGGCCGGACGCGGTGCTGCTGAACAGCGACACGCTGGTCGCCCCGGGCTGGATCGAGCGGCTGCGTGCCGCGGTGCATGCCGCCGCCGATATCGGCACCGCGACCCCGCTGTCGAACGACGCCAGCATCGTCAGCTATCCCGCGGTCGATCGCCCCAACCCGGTGCCGGATGCGGTGGCGCTGCGCCGGCTGGCGGCGCTGGCCGCGCGCAGCAATCCCCGTGCCGTGGTGGACATTCCCAGCGCGGTCGGGTTCTGCATGTACATCCGCCGCGAGTGCCTTGAGGCCACGGAGCTGTTCCGCGAGGACCTGTTCGCCCAGGGCTATGGGGAGGAGAATGATTTCTGCATGCGCGCCCGCCATCTGGGCTGGCGGCATGTGGCGGTGCCCGGCGTGTTCGTGGCGCATCTGGGCGGTGCCTCGTTCGGTGGCGCGCGCAATGCGTTGTTGGCGCGCAACATTGCCATCCTGGAGCGGTTGCATCCGGGCTATCTGGATCTGGTGGCCGCGCATGTGGCGGCCGACCCTCTGGCGCCTTTTCGCCGCCGCCTGGATGCCGCCCTTCTGTGCGCGGGGAAGCTCGCCAGCGTGCTGCTGGTGACGCATGACAGCGGCGGCGGGGTGGAGCGGGTGGTGCGCATGCGCTGCGACCTGCTGCGCGCCGAAGGCAAGCGGCCGATCGTGCTGCGGCCGCCGCGTGCCGGCGAGGGCGGGCGCGGCTACCTGCCCGGCCGATGCCTGGTCTGCGACGGCACCGCTCGCACCACCCCCAACCTCGTGTATGGCCTGCCTTCCGAGTTGCCCGCGCTGCTGCGCCTGTTGCGCCGGCTGCGGCCCGTCGCCATGGAGGTGCACCACCTGCTCGGCCACCATCACGCGGTGATGGAATTGCCGCGCCTGCTCGCCGTTCCGTATGACGTGCATGTGCATGACTACGCCTGGCTGTGCCCGCGCATCACCCTGACCGGTCCGGCCCGGCGCTACTGCGGCGAACCCGAGGAGGCATCGGCCTGTGAGGCCTGTGTGGCCGAGGCGGGCCGCGTCGTCGAGGAGGAGATCGGCATTGCCGCGCTGCGGGCGCGCTCGGCCGCCGGGTTGGCCGCTGCCCGGATGGTGTTCGCGCCCTCGGCCGATACCGCCGCGCGGCTGCGCCGGCGCTTCCCGGGCACCGCCCCGGTGCTGCTGCCGCCGGGCGATGACACCAACCTGCCGCCCCGCGGCAGCCTCACGGGGGCGCCAGCGGGTCCGGTGAGGCGGGTTTGCGTGGTGGGCGGGATCGGGCCGGAAAAGGGCTACGACGTGCTGCTGGCCTGCGCCCGCGACGCCGCCACCCGTGGCCTGCCGCTTGAATTCGTGCTGGTGGGCCACACGCCCGACGACGACGCGCTGCTGGCCACCGGCCGGGTGTTCGTCACCGGCCCCTACGAGGCGGCGGATGCGGTGGCGGAGATTCGCGCCCAGCAGGCGGATCTGGGGTTCCTGCCATCGCTGTGGCCGGAAACCTGGTGCTTTACGCTCGGCGAAGCCTGGCTGGCCGGTCTGGATGTGGCGGTGTTCGATATCGGCGCACCGGCCGAACGGGTGCGCCGTACCGGGCGCGGCTGGGTGCTGCCGCTGGGCCTGTCGCCAGCGGCCGTGAACAACGCATTGCTTGCAGTGAAAACGTTCCCAAGGCATGAAGGAGCGGTGCGATAGTACCTACGCAACCAGATTCTCCGCACTCTGTCCGAGCGCCCCACAGCGAGGCCCCTTGCATGTCCGACGCCCAGCGCGCTGCCAGAGCGATCACCGAGCTGAAGGTGAGCGGTCATCTGATGACCCTGGAGGCGGGACTGTATTGCATCGTGCAGAATCCCGTTCGCGCCGCCGAGGTCGCGTCGGGGCTGCCGGGCGTCCGCCTGTCGCTGCCACCCGGACCGGCCGGCCGGCCGGAGGTGCTAAGCATCCGAACATTCCGCGATGATGGCTGGTTGCAGGCCGGCGGTGACGCCGCGCTGGTGCGGGTGGCCGAAGGCCCGGCACAGGTGCTGGTGACCATCTACCAGTCGCCGACCGCCGATGCCGCCGCCGCCCCCAGCCTGCAGGTGGTGCGGTTGCTGGAGGGCGTGGGCGGGCGCGCCGCCGCGCCGGCCCACGCCCCCCCGCCGGCCGCCCCGCAGGCGGTGGACATGCTGGCGCATGTGCAGGTCCAGGGCGACGTGGGGGGCCGTCTCGGCACCTGGATCGGCGAGCGCGGCAGCAAGCGCTGGGTCGAGGGGTTTGCGGTGGCCCCGACCGGCGGTATCCCCGCCGATGATATCGAGTACCAGGCCGTGCTCGGGCGCGGCTGGCTGTCGCCCTGGGTCGAGGGCGGCCAGTTTTGCGGCAGCCGCGGCATGGCGCTGCCCATCCTCGGTCTGCGCCTGCGTCTGCGCGGCGCCACCGCCGAAACGCATGAATGCTTCTATGCCGCCACCTTCGTGGACGGCTCCAGCAGCGGGCCGGTGCTGGCCGGCGAGGCTTGCGAGGCCGAGACCCTGGCGGCGGTGGAAGCGTTCACCATCGTCATCCGCCCGCGCGGCGCGGACGCCGGAGAGGTGCCCGCTGCTTTCGAGCCGATACTCACCGCCGCGTCACGTGCCCAGTTCCTCGCCCGGCTGGCCGCCGCCGATCCGGCGGAGGAGAAACCGGCCGCCGATCAGACCGCCGCCGACAAGGCTGGCCGGGTGCAGCCGGGCGCCGCACCACGGCCGCGCAAGAGTTGACGCCATTGGCCGGCTGACGGTGCCGCCACCGCCCCGCGGGCGGAAATCGTCGTCGTTCCCGTATCCTCCCGCCGAGATCGCGCGTGCGCTACCTGTTTGTTCATCAGAATTTCCCCGGCCAGTATTTGCACTTCATCCGGCATTTGCTGGCCGATCACGCGAACGAAATTGTGTTTCTGTCGGAGCCGAACGAGAACGCCATCCCCGGCGTGCGCCGCATTGTCTATCAGAAGCCCGCCCCGGGCCATCCGAGCCTGCACCCGGGCATCCGTGAACTCGATATGGCCATGCGCCGGGCCGAGGTGGCGGCCGGCCTGGCGCGCAACCTGCGCGGCCTTGGTTTCACCCCCGACGTGATCATCGGCCACCACGGCTGGGGCGAGATGCTTGACCTGGTGGATGTCTGGCCCGCCACGAAGCTGCTCGGCTATTTTGAGTTCTACTACCAGACGGCGGGGCAGGACGTTGGTTTCGACCCGGAATTCCCGGTGGATGCCAGTCAGTTTCCGCGCATCCGGGCGATGAACGGGATCAACCTGCTGGCGCTGGCGCTGCACCAGCATGGCCAGACTCCGACCCGCTGGCAGCTCACCCGCTATCCCGAATGGGCGCAGCAACAGATCAGCGTGCTGCCCGAAGGGGCCAGGCTGGATGTCTGCCGCCCCGACCCGAAGCTGTACGAGGAGCGGTTCGCGCTGGGCAGCTTCGTGGTGATGCCAAACGAGAAGCTGGTCACCTATGTCGCCCGCAACCTGGAGCCCTACCGGGGCTTTCACGTGATGATGCGGGCGTTGCCCGCGTTGCTGAAGGCGCGGCCGGACCTCAAGGTGGTGTTGGTTGGCGGCGATGAGGTCAGTTACGGGGCACGGCTGGCCGACACCACCTGGCGGGCCTATTTCCAGCGCGAACTGGCCGGCAAATACGATGCCGCGCGGGTGTTGTTGCCAGGGCAGCTGGCCTATGCCGATTATCTGCGCCTGCTGCAACGCTCGGACGCCCATGTTTACCTGAGCTATCCCTTCGTGGCGTCCTGGTCGTTGCGCGAGGCGCTGGCCTGCGGCTGCGCGGTGGTGGCCGCCGACGTGGAGCCGGTGCGGGAGTTCGTTACCCACAACCGCAACGGATGGCTGACACCGGCGCTCGATCCCAAGGCGCTGGCAGACAGCGTGTTGCAGGTGCTGGAGGACGCCAAACTGAACCGCCGTCTGCGCGGCGGTGCGCGCCGCCATGCCGAGCGCCACCTCGACATGGACCAGCACATCGCGGCGTTGACCGCCAAGGTTGCCGAGATCACCGGCGGGTAGCCGGCGTGGTGAGGTGAGCGGATGTCGCCCGCCGCCCGCACGCCCGTTGAAATCCGCCTCTCGCCTGCGTGAGCAGGGTTGACGGAACCGCGCCGATGCGCCATTTCAAAACAATCAGGACTGCTCAGGTCCGATTAGGGTCGCTGCCGTTATGCTCAGGCTCTCCAAGCTCACCGACTACGCCGTTGTGGTGCTGCTGCGGCTGTCAAACCCGCCGGAATGCTGCGATTCGGTGCAGACATCGCCCGGCATCGCGACCGCCACGGGGGTACCCGAGCCGACGGTGGCGAAGGTATTGAAGGCGCTGACCCTGGCCAACCTGGTGGTTTCCCAGCGCGGCGCCCGGGGCGGCTATCGCCTGCACCGCCCGCTGGATGAGATCGCCATCGCCGACGTGATCACCGCCATCGACGGCCCGATCGCGTTGACCGCCTGCGTCGAGGGGGCCGCTTCGCCTTGCGAGGTGCAGAGCCTCTGTGCCGCGAAGGGGCGCTGGGACCTGGTGAATGACGCCATCCGGGAGGCGTTGGCAAAAATCACCCTCGCCGACATGGCCGTGGCCTCCATTCCACCGGCTTTTCGCTTCGATGCCGCGCATCCCCACATCCCATTTACCGAATAGGCCAGGGTGAAGCATGCCAGCAGTCACCGAAACCCTCGACACCGTTCAGTCCGTCACCCAGTCGGGCTATAAATGGGGCTTCTCGACCGACATCGAGATGGACCTCGCGCCGAAAGGGCTGAACGAGGACACCATCCGGCTGATTTCCGCGCGCAAAGGCGAGCCAGACTGGCTGCTGGAGTGGCGGCTGCGGGCGTTTGCTGCGTGGAAGACCATGACCGAGCCGCACTGGGCGAAGGTGCATCACGCGCCGATCGACTACCAGGATATCCATTACTACGCGGCGCCGAAAAAGAAGGCCGGCCCGAAGAGCCTGGACGAGGTCGATCCCGAACTGCTGGCCACCTACGAGAAGCTTGGCATTCCCCTGAAGGAGCGGGCCATCCTGGCCGGCGTCGAAGGTGCGGAGGACGATGAGGAAAACCAGCGTCCGCCGATTGCGGTGGATGCGGTGTTCGACAGTGTGTCGGTCGCCACCACCTTCCGCGAGTCGCTGGCCAAGGTGGGGGTGATCTTCTGCCCGATCAGCGAGGCGGTGCGCGACCATCCTGAGCTGGTTCGCCAATATCTCGGCACCGTGGTGCCGACCAACGACAACTACTTCGCCGCGCTGAATTCGGCGGTGTTCACCGACGGCAGCTTCGTGTTCATCCCCAAGGGCGTGCGCTGCCCGATGGAGCTGTCCACCTATTTCCGCATCAATGCGCGCAACTCCGGCCAGTTCGAGCGCACGCTCATCATCGCCGAGGCGGGCAGCCATGTCTCCTACCTTGAAGGCTGCACGGCGCCGCAGCGCGATGAAAACCAGCTGCATGCGGCGGTGGTCGAACTGGTGGCGATGGACGACGCCACCATCAAATACAGCACGGTGCAGAACTGGTACCCCGGCGATGCCGAGGGCCGCGGCGGCATCTACAATTTCGTCACCAAGCGCGGCGACTGCCGGGGCGCGCGCAGCAAGATTTCCTGGACCCAGGTGGAGACCGGCTCGGCGATCACCTGGAAATACCCGTCCTGCGTGCTGCGTGGCGACGACAGCGTGGGCGAGTTCTATTCCGTGGCGGTGACCACCAACCGCCAGCAGGCCGATACCGGAACAAAAATGATCCATATCGGCCGGAACACCCGCAGCACGATTGTTTCCAAGGGCATCAGCGCCGGCCGGTCGGACAACACCTATCGCGGGCTGGTGCGCATCATGCCGCGCGCCCACAACGCGCGGAACCACACGCAGTGCGACAGCCTGCTGATCGGCGATCAATGCGGGGCGCATACCGTGCCCTACATCGAAAGCCGCAACCGCTCGGCCAAGCTCGAGCACGAGGCAACAACCTCCAAGATCGCCGACGATCAGTTGTTCTACTGCCGCCAGCGCGGGCTGTCGGAAGAAGACGCCGTCAACCTCATTGTCAACGGCTTCTGCAAGGAAGTGCTCAAGGAACTCCCCATGGAGTTCGCCGTCGAGGCGCAGAAGCTGCTCGCCGTGAGCCTCGAAGGCTCGGTCGGCTGAAGGGATCGTAGCCATGCTTGAGATCAAGGGTCTGACCGCGCGCGTCGAGGACAAGGAGATCCTCAAGGGGATCGATCTGGTGGTGCCGGACGGCGAGGTGCACGCCATCATGGGGCCGAACGGCTCCGGCAAGTCCACTTTGTCCTATGTGTTGTCGGGCCGCGACGGCTACCAGGTGACCGGCGGCACCGCCACTTTCGACGGCCAGGATTTGCTGGCGCTGGCGCCGGAGCAGCGCGCCGCCGCCGGGCTGTTTCTGGCGTTCCAGTACCCGGTGGAACTGCCGGGGGTGAACAACGCCAACTTCCTGCGCACCGCTCTCAACGCCATCCGCCGCGCCCGTGGCGAGGCGGAACTCGATGCGGTGCAGTTCCTCAAGCTGGCCCGGACCGAGATCAAGCGGCTGTCGATGGCCGACGACATGCTCAAGCGCAATGTCAACGTGGGCTTTTCCGGCGGCGAGAAGAAGCGCAACGAGGTGCTGCAGATGGCCATCCTGCGGCCGCGCATCGCCATTCTCGACGAGACCGACAGCGGGCTGGACATCGACGCGCTGAAGATCGTTTCCGATGGCGTCAACGCCCTGCGGGCACCGGATTTTTCCGCCCTGGTCATTACCCATTACCAGCGCCTGCTGGACTACATCGTGCCCGATCGGGTGCATGTGCTGTACAAAGGCCGCATCATCCGCTCCGGCGGGCCGGAACTGGCGCTGGCGCTGGAGGCGACCGGCTACGCCTCGGTGATCGCGGAGGCGGCGTGAGCGCGCCGGCACAGACGGGGGCGAAGCCGCCGGCGCCGCTGGAAGCAGTGGCGGGCGCGTTCCTCGCCCGCTACGAAGCGCGGCCGGACCGCGACATTGCGCGAGAGCAGGCGGCCGAACTGTTCCGCACCGGCGGCCTGCCGGGCGCGCGGGAGGAGGCCTGGCACTACACCACGCTGCGACCGCTCGCCGATGCCGTGTTCGACCCGCCGGCGGCCGATCCGGGTGAACTGCTGGCCGGATTGCCGGAGATTGCCGCCCCACGCCTGGTTTTTGCCCAGGGGCGGTTCCGTGCCGACTTGTCCACGGTTCCGTCCGGCATTTCCGTGCGCACGGGCGCGCCGGCCTGGGGCGGGCTGGCCCGGCCGGCGATTGAAAAACTGGTCGCGCTGAACACCATGCTGGCGGAGGACGGCGCCGATATCGAGGTGGCCGACGGGGTCGATGCCGGCACGCTGGTGCTGGCCAGCCTTGCCACCGGCGGGGCGTTTCACCCGCGCCATGCCATCCGGTTGGGAACCGGTGCGCGGCTGACCCTTGTCGAGGTCAATCTCGGCGCCGGCGCGTATCTCAACAACCCAGTGTTCTCCGTGTCGGTTGCCGAGGACGCCACTCTCGTTCATCTGCGCATCCAGAACGAATCGCCGGGCGCCTTCCACCTTTCCACCCTGTATGCCGAGGTGGGAGCGCGCGGCACGTATGACAGTTTCCTGCTTTCCCTGGGCGGCCGGCTCGCCCGCGTGGAAGTGCATGCACGCCTCGCCGGCGAGAAGTCCGCGGCGCATCTGAATGCCGCCCAGCTGCTTGGCGGCGGCCAGCACGCCGATTTCACCACCGTTGTGGCCCACGACGCGCCGGCGACCACCAGCCGCCAGACCGTCAAGAGCGTTCTCACCGGCCGGTCGCGCGGCGTGTTCCAGGGAAAGATCGAGGTTTCCCGCCACGCCCAGAAGACCGATGGCTACCAGATGAACCAGGCACTGCTGCTCAGTGGCGAGGCCGAAATCGACAGCAAGCCGCAACTCGAAATCTATGCCGACGACGTCAAGTGCAGCCATGGCGCCACGGTGGGCGAACTGGACCCCGACCAGCTGTTCTACCTGCGCAGCCGTGGCGTGCCCGAGGCCCAGGCCCGCAGTATCCTGGTGCGCGCCTTCCTTGACGAGACGCTCGACCCGATTGCGCATGAGGCCGCTCGTGAGGCGATGGAAGGCATGATCTCCGCCTGGTGGGACGGGCAAATGGGCAAGGAAGGAGCCGCTCCATGAACCACATCGCTCCCGCCGTGCTCGATGTGTCACGCATCCGTCAGGATTTTCCCATTCTGTCGCAGACGGTGCGTGGCAAGCCGCTGGTCTTCCTCGACAGCGCCGCGAGCGCGCAGAAGCCCAGGCCGGTCATCGACGCCATGGTGAATGCCATGGAGACGCAATACGCGAACATCCATCGTGGCCTGCACTGGATGAGCGAGCGCACCACGGAAGCCTACGAGGCCACCCGCGACGATGCCGCAAGGCTGCTGAACGCCGCCGACCGCGCCGAGATCGTGTTCGTGCGCAACAGCACCGAGGCGATCAACCTGGTGGCCCACAGCTACGGGCGCGGCGTGCTGAAGCCAGGCCAGGCGGTGCTGATCTCCGCCATGGAGCACCACTCCAACATCGTGCCCTGGCACATGCTGCGCGACGACCGCGGCATCGAACTGCGCATCGCTCCGATCACCGATGCCGGTGAGCTCGACCTCGCGGCGTTCGAGCGACTGCTGGAGGACGGCAAGGTCGGGCTGGTGTCGATCACCCATATGTCGAACGTGCTGGGCACCTACACGCCGGCCGAGCGCATTGTGCAGATTGCCCATGCGCACGGCGCCAAGGTGTTGTTCGACGGCAGCCAGGCGATTGTGCACCGCCGCATCGACGTGCAGGCGCTGGGCTGCGACTTCTATGTGTTCACCGGCCATAAGCTGTACGGCCCCACCGGCATCGGGGTGCTGTGGGCGCGGCGCGAGTTGCTGGAGCAGATGCCACCCTTCCTTGGCGGCGGTGACATGATTTCCTCGGTCACCTATGAGCGCAGCACCTGGGCGGCGGTGCCGCACAAATTCGAGGCCGGCACGCCGGCCATTCTGGAAGGCATCGCCCTGGGGGCCGCCATCCGCTATGTCGAATCGCTCGGCTATGACGCCATCGCGGCGCATGAGCAGGTGCTGACCGACCACGCGATTTTCCGGCTTTCCGCGATCGAGGGGCTGACCATCATCGGGCGGGCGCAGGATCGGGGTGGGGTGGTAAGTTTCACCATCGACCGCGCCCATGCCCACGATGTTGCCACCCTGCTCGACCGCAGCGGCATCGCCGTGCGCGCCGGACACCATTGCGCCGAGCCGCTGATGCGCCGTCTGGGCATCGACAGCACCGCCCGCGCCAGCTTTGCCGCCTACACCCTGCCATCCGAGATCGACGCCCTGGCTGACGCTCTGGCCCGGGTGCGGGAGTTCTTCGGATGAGTGTCCCCGACGTTCGTGACCTCTATCAGGAGGTTGTGCTGGAACACGGACGGCATCCCCGGCATGCCGGCAAGCCTGACGCATACGATTTTTCCTCGCGTGGCGAGAATCCGATGTGTGGGGATCGCGTCGAGGTTTTCTTTTCCTGCGGTCCGGACGGGCGGATCGTCGATCCGCGGTTCGATGCGCGGGGATGTGCCATCAGCATTGCTTCTGCCGACCTGATGGCCGAGACGGTTGCCGGGCTGGACCCGGATGAGGCGCGACGGACATTTGCCCGGTTTTGCGAAATGGCGCACACGGGCGCGTATTCCGATGGCGACGCCAGGATGGAATTGCTGAGGCCGCTGGCCGGCGTGCACGAGTACCCGAGCCGCGTGAAATGCGCGACTTTGCCGTGGCACGCGCTGATGGCGGCGATCGAAGGGAGAGGGGTGGCAACCAGTGAATGATACCAACGCGGACATGCCGGTACCCAGTGCGGTGGAAAGCTGGACGCCGACCGGCGGGGTTCTGCCGAAGCCCAGCGAGGATGCGGTCATCGCCGCCTGCCAGACCGTGTACGATCCCGAGATACCGGTGAGCGTCTATGAACTGGGCCTGATCTACGCGATCGAGATCGGCGATGGTGGGCGGGTGAAGGTGGAGATGACCCTCACCGCCCCAGGCTGTCCGAGCGCCCAGGAACTGCCGGTGCAGATTCGCGAGGCGATCATGGCGGTCGATGGCGTCACGTATTGCGACGTGGAAGTGGTCTGGGACCCGCCGTGGAATCCTGGCCGGATGGCCGAGGATGCCCGCCTGGCATTGAACATGTTCTGATGCGAAGCGAGATGATGGAAATGTCCACCAGCACCACCGTTGCAACTCCCGCCGCCCGCCGCCCCCTGCCGCCGTTGATGACGCTCACCGATGCGGCCGCCGACCGGCTGCGCGCCCTGTATGGAAAGTCGCGCGAAGGGGGGAGCGGAGAGGGCGGGCTGCTGCGCATTTCCGTCTCCACCAAGGGCTGCTCGGGCATGTCCTACGTCATGGATTTTGTGCCGGCGGCAGGCCCGGGCGACGAGGTGGTGACGGACAAGGGCGTCAGCGTGGTGGTGGACCGCAAGGCCAGCTTGTTTCTGATCGGCACGGTCATGGACTATGAGGCAAAGGCGCTCTCGGCCGGGTTCACTTTCACCAACCCGAACGAGAAGGGCCGCTGCGGCTGCGGCGAAAGTTTCCACGTTTAAGTAACGGGTTCCAAGGGCCAGCGGTATTCTGTCCTCGGTCATCGCGTCCTCCAGGCTCTCGGGTGAAGCGTCGTAACTCCACCGTGGCCCCCCCGATCCGGTGACCACCTCACTCATTGCAAAATCCGAATTTCCACCATCTCCGGGGACACTACCACATCATCGTCGCCTTCATCGACGACCCGGACGGCTACCGGATCGAACTGGTACAGCGCCCCGAGGGCAGCGCGGAATCGCCGTGAAGGTACATTCCGCCCTGGATAGTTCCATTCCGTGCGATCGCCGCGCATCGCCCGGCCTCGCGCCGGGGGCCGGGCGCCGCACCGCCAAATCGCCGCCGTCTGGCATGCTGCTTGCTAACACCGCTGGCGGCGAGTGGACACACGCCCAGCCACGCCCATCGCCGAACCGCGCGCAACGTCACCTGAGAGGACAGATTACCATGGCCGCACTTCGTCAGATTGCATTCTACGGAAAGGGAGGCATCGGCAAGTCGACCACCTCCCAGAACACCCTCGCCGCCCTGGTCGAACTGGACCAGAAAATCCTGATCGTCGGCTGCGACCCGAAAGCCGATTCCACCCGCCTGATCCTGAACACCAAGTTGCAGGACACCGTGCTGAGCCTGGCCGCCGAGGCCGGCTCGGTCGAGGACCTCGAACTCGAGGACGTGCTGAAGATCGGCTACAAGGGCATCAAATGCGCCGAGTCCGGCGGCCCCGAGCCGGGTGTCGGCTGCGCCGGCCGCGGCGTCATCACCGCCATCAACTTCCTGGAAGAAAACGGCGCCTATGACGACGTGGACTATGTGTCCTACGACGTGCTCGGCGACGTGGTGTGCGGCGGCTTCGCCATGCCGATCCGCGAAAACAAGGCGCAGGAAATCTACATCGTCATGTCCGGCGAGATGATGGCGCTGTACGCCGCCAACAACATCGCCAAGGGCATTCTGAAATACGCGCATTCCGGCGGCGTCCGCCTCGGTGGGCTGATCTGCAACGAGCGCCAGACCGACCGCGAGGAGGAACTGGCCACCGCCCTGGCGACGCGCATCAACACCAGGCTGATCCACTTCGTGCCGCGCTCCAACAGCGTGCAGCATGCCGAGCTGCGCAAGATGACCTGCATCCAGTATTCGCCCGACTCCAAGCAGTCGCAGGAATACCGCACCCTGGCGAACAAGATCCACAACAACTCGGGCCAGGGCACCATCCCCACCCCGATCAGCATGGAAGAACTGGAGGACATGCTGCTGGAGTTCGGCATCATGAAGACCGCCGAGCAGGAACTCGCGGAAATCCAGGCGCAGGAAGCCGCCGCCGCCCTGGCCGCCTGCGCCGCGCGCGAGCCGGCAAACGCCTGATCATGTCTGACGGTTCCCGCGGGCGGGCGCGCTTCCCGCCCGCGGGAACCGCTGTTTTCGCCGTGGCCACAAGCACACGGCAAAGCAATGAACAACGAGCGACAGCCTTGCATGCAAGCCGGCGGAACGCAGAAGCCGTCGCGCGTCGTTGATCGATGACCGAGAGCATTCTCTGCGGGAGGACGCCGACCTGCTGGTCATCGGCCACTTCCCGCCCCACGGAGTCGTCCGGTTTCCACCGGCATCGCCGCGGCTTTTCCACCGCTTTCACCGAGATGGACACCATTCTTGGCGGCGAATGAAAGCTCCCGCGGGCAATCGATGGAATCGTCGAAAGGTACGATCCTCCCGCCGTGTTCGTCTATCAGACCTGTCTGCCGGCGATGATGTGGCGCGACGGCGGGGCGTTTTGTTGCGCCCATGGCCATCCCCCAACATGCCAGGCCCTGTTTCAATCGAGTTCCCCATTGACTTAATCCGGTAGCGTGCGAAATATCCGCCACCCTCACGGCTTCGTGATGGACCGATGGCGCCCGGCACTCACGCCGGACCGTACGTGTTCATCAGGATTGACCGGCGGGATTGGTGCCTTTGCGCCTGGGAGATCACGGTTGCCTTACATCCGGTAAGGCTTGACGGTGGCAACCCAAGGGGCGGCGGCATCGGACACCGGTTTGAACCGGCACTCGTTTCCGCGGGCTCGCGGCAAGCCAGGCTTGGGCATGCCGCGACGGCGAACGGAGTTCCGGTATGTCTGCTCGTGTCGAATCTGAATGTTCTGTCGTTTTTCCGCAAACTCGTTACGCCACACCGGGCCGGCGCCTGGCCGCCCCGTTTCGGGCGGCGGGTAATCATTGCATCAGCCGCCATTTCCTGCATGCCGGCACCTCGCTCATGGCGGTACTGCTGACCGCCGGGCCGGGCTTGGCGCAGAATGCCGCGACGGGCAGCGAGCCGGCGCAGGTGCCCGCGGTGACCGTCGAAGGCGCGGCGCCACAACAGGACGGCAATGCCGCCAATGGCTATCGGGCTACCTCGGCCGCGGTCGGGCCGCTGGGCAATACCCCACTGGCGGACACACCCTACACCATCAACGTCACCCCGGGCGATCTGATCGAGCGGCAGGAAGCGCATACGCTCGCCGACGCGCTGAACACCAATCCGACGGTTTCGACCCTGCTCAACGCCAACACCGTCGCGTCGATGTCGCGCGTCATGGTGCGCGGCTTCACCGCCGCCGACCAGAACGAATTGCGCGATGGCCTGGTCGATCGCAGCTTCACCATCCCGCCGATGGAAATCGTTGACCGCATCGAAGTGCAGAACGGATTGTCGGGCTTCCTCTATGGGTTCTCCCAGCCTGGCGGCATCGTCAACTACATCAGCAAGCGGCCCACCGACAGCCCGCTCGCCAGCCTCAGCGGCGGTGTTTTCAACGGCGGCGTCGGCTACGTGCACGCCGATCTCGGCGGGCCGGTACCGGAGACTGACAACCGGCTCGGCTATCGCCTCAACGCCTATCAGGAGGGCGGCGGCAGCGCCATCGACGGCGGCCAGCAGCGCCGCAGCCTTGTTTCCTTATCGCTGTCCTACGAGGTTCGGCCCGACACCCATATCTGGGTCGATGCATGGCATCAGGACCAGGAAATCAACGGCCTGATGACGATGTTCGACGCGCCGAGCGGCAACTGGTCGGGCACCCACACCGCGGTGCCATCGGCCACGGACTTCCTGGCCAACCGGCAATACGGCCAGGACTGGAGCTATAACAAATCGGACAAGACGCTGGGCGGGATCGGATTCGATTCCAAACTGAGTGACATCTTCACCGTGCGCGCCGCCATCCGCTATGGCTATATGTGGCGGCAGTACTCCTATGTGGACGCGGTTCTGCAAGGGAATTCGGGACGCTACCTGGAAGTCGCGCACCAGGACGCGCGCCAGACCGAGCGGACCGAATCAGCCTACGCGCTGACGGATGCCGCGTTCGACATCGGCCCCGTCCACCATGACGCCACCTTCGGCTATACCAACACCCAATACTACTACGAACGCGCGCCGGAGGTGGTGACCAACCTCGGCTATTCCACCATCGCCAATCCACTGGCCTTCGCCGAGCCGGTGGTGACGTTCGCGCCCAACAACAACTTCCAGCGCGCGATCTGGGACAATTACGTTCTGGGCGACCGCGTTACCATCAACCAATACGTGTCACTGCTGGGCGGCCTCAATGAGGCGGTGCTGACGCAGAACGCCTGGGGCAGCGGCACCGCCATCAGCACCTCCAACTACCGCGCCGCCCATCTCTCGCCAAGTGCCGGCGTGGTGGTCAAGCCGGTTCCCGAGGTTTCCCTCTATGCTTCGTATATCCAGGGTCTGGAGGCCGGCGACAGCACGACCAGCAGCACCGCGGTGAACGCCAACCAGGTGCTGGCCCCCAGCGTCAGCGACCAGTACGAAGTCGGCGCCAAAACGGTGATCGGCCCTCAAGGTTCCCCTCATTTGGGTTGAGGGACGAATGAAGAAAAAGAATCCGTCAAGCGGTATCGGGTTGCCAAAAAGAATCGAGACGGCTGGCTTTGCGTTATAATATTCAAA
>Ga0302157_10003409_pt1 | contig 17955 bp, 18 predicted proteins | sample I_Bog_N3_3_FD_193502 | JGI IMG/M metagenome (GOLD analysis project Ga0302157, IMG submission 193502) | Peat permafrost microbial communities from Stordalen Mire near Abisko, Sweden - I_Bog_N3_3 | ecosystem: Environmental > Terrestrial > Soil > Wetlands > Peat | place: Sweden: Abisko, Stordalen...
TCTGTGGCACTGGCCGGTGCTGCTACTGATGCCGCCGTTGCTGGGCGAACCAGCAGGCCTGCTGAGCGGGCTGGCCGCAACCGCGGTCTCCGCCGGGCTGGCGCTGATCACCATGCACCTGGTCGAAAACCCCGGCCGGTTCACCGCCGCTCTGCGCCGGTCGGCGAAGGCCAGCCTGGCTCTGGCCGGCGCCGCCAGCGCGGTCGCGGCGTGCGCGTGCCTGCTGCTGCTCACGGTGACGCCGGCGCCGGTCGGTCACGGCACGGCCGCCCCGGCGGCGAGTATCGTCGCGCTACCTTCGTCGGCCTTCCCCACCGGCAAGCCGCACGAAGCTGAGCCGCCAGCCATCGATCCACGCGATACCGCCGTCGAAAGCGTGTTCGCGCAGGCGCGTGATGCGATTGCCGCCGCCGCCGGCGTGCGGGTCGTGCCATCCAATCTGAACCCGTCGCTTGAGCGTGCGCCAGACGACAAGGCGGCCGTCTTCGTCAACGGCTGCGTGCGTTCCTGGCGCGACGTCGGCCAAAGCGATTGCGCGACGGGCGATACCGGCTCGCAGTCGACCATAGCCCTGATCGGCGACTCGCACGTCGCCATGTGGAACCCGGCGTTCCAGCAGTTCGCCGAGCAACGGCACTGGCGGCTGGAGACGCTGGCCAAGGTGACCTGTCCGATGCAGGACCTGCCCATCGACAGCCCGTATCTGGGCCGTGAGTACACCGAGTGCGAACAGTGGCGTAGCCAGATCATGGCCCGGATGATGGCCGAACACCCGCGCCTGGTGGTGCTGAGCATGAGCCGGCGCTACGGCGCAGACTTCGGTTTCACGTCGTACGACCCGGCGTGGATCGAAACCTTGAACCGTACTGTGGCGCAACTGCGCAGCGTCGGCAGCACCGTCCTGGTCTTGGGGCCGGTCGCGGATCCGCACTCATCCGTGCCCACCTGCCTGGCCGGGCACCTGGACGACGCCACGGCCTGCGCGCCGGCACGGTCGGTCGCGGTCAACCCCGACGGTATCGGCGCCGAGCATGCGGCAACCACCGCCGGGGGCGGCCACTACGCGGACTTGACCGACCTGTTCTGCACCCGCGACCGCTGCCCGATGATCGTCGGCAACACCCTGGTGTTCCGGGATGACAACCACGTGACAACCGAGTACGCGCAACTGCTGGCACCCGTTATGGGCGCGCTGGCCGATCGCGCACTGAAGGGCGGCTGACCCACCGGTGCAGAGCATGAACTTCTTAACGCGGATGAACTTCTTTACGCAGATGACCGTCTCAACAATGAAAGGTTTTCGGAGGTTTTGACATGACGCCGCTGCTGCTGATCTGCTTGGCCGCTACCGCGCCGGTCGCTGGACTCGGCCTGCTGCACCTACAAGCTCGCCTTGAGCAATGGGATTACGAACGGCACGCAGAGGACTGACGCGGCGCCGCGGTCACACCAAATGCCCTGCGCTGCATGTGCCCTGGCGGTAGACCCGACTCATTGGGACAGCTGGGTGCGAATCAGTGGAGCGATCTTCTCCGCGAGATACGCATGCCCCGCGTCGTTGGGGTGCACACCATCCGGGCCGATCAGGTCGGGCCTGTCGAAGAACCAGCGATCCCCGATCGGATCGACGAACGCCGATCCCGCGCCCTGAGCCACAGCGTTGAGGACGTCACGAATCTGTAGCACCGAGTCAGGTACATCTGCCGTTGGCCACGGCGGTCCGATCACCAGGAGCCTCGCGGATGGCGCAATGTGGCGCGCCGCATCGACGTCAGCGAAGGCCCGGTCGGCCAGGAGCCCAAGATCGACGCCCTGGTCGTTGCGCGAACCGAAGAACACCACCAGTGCATCGTCGGGCTTTACCGCCCTGGCCGTCAGGTCCCCGAAGACGCCGCCATGGACGCCGGGCATGCCATAGCCGGCGTGGGCCTCGGCTGCCACATCGGCTGCGACCGGCACGCCATGCTGAGCGAGCGCCCGCCAGGCACGGGCGGTCCATGATTTCGGGCCCAGGCCGCCCTCGTCGGTCCCGGTGGTATAGGAGTCGCCAATCACTGCGACGTGGGTCAGCCGCGAATCCACGATCAGAATGTCGTAGGACCGAATCCGCTCCGGGTGCGCCACCACGGCGATCAGGAGAGCGAGACCAACGACGAATGTGGCCAGACGACTCACCCACTACCTCCACAATGACCGGCATCGTCGTATGCCTCATCCAACCAGACAACCGTCACACCGCGCGGATCGAAACCGCTTCCCGCGCTAAGTCGATCTGATGAAGTTTGGTGTCGACCGGCTCGTCGGGCTCGATTTCGGCTTTCGCGGCTCTGACGTCAACCATCCTGCGCATCCAGCGGCGCGCGGGCTCCTCGACGAGGTGATACAGCAGGATCGAGGCGACCACAGCAATGACGAGCAGGCCGATTACGTTCCATTTCCACGGGTTTTCCTGCGGAATGAGCTCGAATTGCTGCACGGCCCATCCCCAGGCGGTGTGCACGAGCTCGTGCACCATGTACAGGCTGAACGAGATCTCCCCGCCGTAAACCATCAACCGCGTCGACAGCAGTCGCGGCAGGCTGCCCATGCCGATCGTCAGCGTCATCACCAGCGGCACGAACAGCATGTCCACCACCCCGCTGCTGTCGTACAGCCCGGTGATCGGGTGCGCGTCAAACAGGTAGAGGGTGCCCACAATCGCGGCGATCAGCAGCACCGAACCGTACCCGGCGACGCGGCGGGCGCGATCGCTGAGCCGCAACCTACGCACGGCGGCGCAAGCCAGCGCGCCGGCGATGAACTGCGTCACGGTACGCGGCAGCCAGCTCCACGGCGTGTAGAACTGGCCGCTGGCCAATAACAGCAGCACCGGCGGCAACGACGCCGCGAACGCCAACAACGTCAGGCTTCGCGCCCTCGTCACATGCTGCATCCGGAAAATCACCACCACGACCACACCGAACAGCAGGTACGCCAGCCATTCCGCGCTGATCGACCAGGCGGGCCCATCCCAACTGGACCCGTCGAAGAATGGCTGAAACCACAGCTGCACCAACAGGACTTGACGCAGATAGCTGACCGCGGTGAGGTCTCGCACCTCTGGTAACGGCACATGACCGACATGCAGGCTGAGGATCACCAACAAGGCCGCAAGATGCAAGGTGACCAGGTACACCGGCCATACTCTGGCCAGCCGCAGCCAGAGGAAGTGCAGGGTGGCACGCGTCGACCACGACTGGCCCATCCGGTCGAGATAGTTCCAGGTCAGCACGAACCCACTGAGGATGAAAAACAAGTCGACACCCTGCGCGCCGCAGTTGAGCACCGGCGACAGCGCATCCGTGAAATCGGGCGACGCATCGTTCAGCATCGGCCGGAAGTGAAACAGCACTACCCATACCGCGGCGACTATGCGGAGGCCTGTCAGGGCCTTGATCTCTCCCTTTAACTCACCGAAGCGCACGACGCTCTTTCCGTCTGAACTCTGCTACTACAAGGCCATATCGCGAGCCCCCCGACTGGCAACCGGCAGCCATTGGAGCCTAACAGCGCGATCGCCACGGCCCCGAAAGCCTTAGCAAAGAGTTAGGCGTGGCTTTCGGTCTCCTTAGATTATGCGGGGACCGTTAGAGGCAGGTCGGGTCGACGCTGAGTCGGCCTCCACGATCGCCACGGTGAATGGGGCTGCCAATGAGTAACGTCGCAACTCGACAGGGGAACTGCACCTTCGACTGCGGTGGCGCCCAGATTCGGGCGCACTGTCGGCACCTGGCGACAGTGGTGACCATCCGGGGCGAAATCGACGCCGTCAACGTCGACTGGGTCAGCAAGTACATTCGGCGTTTCTTTGTTGGATCAAACCCTGTTGTGATCGACATGAGCGACATACGCCAGTTTGCTGTGTCCGGCATTTCCCTGTTGTACGCCATCGACGAGGATTGCCGCGCCGCCGGGGTGGAGTGGACGCTGATCGCGAGCCCGGCCGTCACCGAGGTGCTGGGCGCCGACCAAGATGAGAACGGTGCCACGTTCCCGATTGCGCCCTCGGTGCACGAGGCGCTGCACAACTTGGCCGACGCCATTGTCAGCCGCCGTCAGCTGGTGCTGCCGCTTATCAAGAAGTCGGCCTAGAGCGGCGCAGCCTCGCCGCCCCGACCACTGCCAGCACAGCGGCGATGGTCGCCAGCACCAGAGTCAACAGCAAAAGCTGAGGGTTGTAGACCAGCGACGTGGTGGCCGGCTGCCCGTCCGCGATGGGTGCGACAGCCACCGTGTAGCGCGCGTGCGCCCAGCTCAACCAGGCGCCCACCAGCGCGGCACCGGCCAGCACGAATTCGACCAGAGTCCGGAATTTGGTGATCACCGCTGCGATCCTGCGTCGTCGTCGCCCTCGACGCTGATCACGGGTGGCTCCACCCGCTCCTGAACCAGCGGGGTCAGCGCTGCCCGAAGGTGACGATGACGTCGCGCCCAGGCTTGCGCGGTGCGTCCCCCGGTGAGTTTCAGTCCGATGCCGGTGCGGCGGCGCGGCACCCCGAACAATTCACCGAGCGCCCGCGCCGACTGCCACGGCGCCAGCTCCTTGTCGGAAACCACGGAATGTTCAGCTTCGGGATAGATCTTGACGATTTCGCGTATCAGGATCGTTTCGGTGCCTTCGCGTAGGGCGTCTTGGGTCAGTTCGACCGAGACGTGGATCCGCGCGGCCTTCACCTGCAACGCGATGAACGCCGACACCATCACCAGAAAGATCGCCGGAGTCACCAGCTGTATTGCGGCACCGCTCCACACTTCGATCAGAATCATCGACAACGCCGCGGCCGGACCTGCCAGCACCCAGAGCCAGCTGGCACCGGGTTCGTAGAACAACGGCTTTGCATCCTTCGCTGCTGCCATCTCCAGCCTCATCTGGTGGTTGTTGCCCGCCGACGGGCCTGTCACGATAGCCAACCCGCCGCCGCCGCGGCCCAGTAGGTCAGCACGATATCCGCTCCGGCACGCCGGATGCTGGTCAGCGATTCGAGCGCCGCGGCGCGGCCGTCAATCCAGTTGTTCGCGGCCGCAGCGCAGATCATCGCGTACTCCCCCGAGACTTGGTAAGCGGCGACCGGCACCGGCGACACCTCCGCCGCGGCGGCGACCACGTCGAGATAGCCCATCGCGGGTTTGACCATCACGATGTCGGCGCCCTCGTCGAGATCCAGTGCGATCTCACGCAGCGCCTCGCGGACGTTGCCCGGCTCCTGCTGATAGGTACGGCGGTCCCCGGAAAGGCTGGAACTCACCGCCTCCCGGAACGGGCCATAGAACGCCGAGGCGAACTTCGCCGCGTAGGCCAGGATCACCACGTCGGTGTGGCCCGCGGCGTCCAGTCCGTCGCGGATCGCGCCCACCTGACCATCCATCATCCCGCTCGGCCCTACCACTTGGGCGCCCGACTCCGCCTGTACCACTGCAAGTTCCACGTAGCGCGCCACGGTCGCGTCGTTATCAACCCGACCCCGCCCGTCGATGACGCCGCAGTGCCCGTGGTCGGTGAACTCGTCCAGGCAGGTGTCGGCCATCAGCACGGTGGCCTCGCCGAGATCCTTGGCCAAGTCACGCAGGGCGACATTGAGGATACCGTCGGGGTCGGTGCCCGACGAGCCGGTCGCGTCCTTGTCCTGGTCGCGTGGCACGCCGAACAGCATCAGCCCACCCACCCCGGCGGCAACGGCTTCGGCCGCCGCGCCGCGTAGCGAATCGCGGGTGTGCTGCACAACGCCTGGCATCGAAGCAATGGGCCGCGGTTCGTCGATACCATCGGCGACGAACATCGGCAGCACTAAATGCCTTGGCTCCAAAGACGTTTGCGCCACCAATCGGCGTAACGCGGGGGTGGAACGGAGCCGACGCGGGCGCTGCCGCGGGTGGCCGCCCATGCTCATCGCACGTCGTCGCCGCGAGCGTGCTCAAAATGCCAGCCGTGACGGCGTGTCGGTGTACAGACACGCACGCTCGACTGCCCGTGGGCCATTTAGCGCCTGCGGCTCTTCTTGCGTGGTGGTGGCAACGCGCCCTCGGCGCGCAGCCGCGCGGCATGTTCGGCCAATGCGTCGACCAGCGGGCCGACTGCAGCGGTATCGGGCTGGACATCCACCCGCAAGCCGAATTCGGCTGCTGTCTCGGCGGTTTTGGGGCCGATGCAGGCGATGATGGTCCGCGTGTGCGGCTTGCCGGCGATGCCGACCAGGTTTCGCACCGTGGAGCTGGAGGTGAAGCACACCGCGTCGAAGCCGCCCGTCTTGATCATCTCGCGGGTGGTCGCCGGCGGCGGTGCGGCGCGCACGGTCCGGTAGGCGGTGACGTCCTCGATCTCCCAGCCACGCTCGCGAAGTCCCTCGGCCAGCGTTTCGGTGGCGATGTCGGCGCGCGGCAACAGGACACGGTTCACCGGGTCGAAAATGCTGTCATAGGGCGGGAAGTCGTCCAGCAGGCCGAGCGAAGACTGTTCCCCGGCCGGCACCAACTCGGGGCTGATCCCGAAAGCGCGAACCCGGTCGGCGGTCGACTCGCCGACACAGGCGATCTTCACCCCGGAGAACGCACGCGCGTCCAGGCCGAACTCGCCGAACTTCTCCCACACTGCACGCACCGCGTTGGTGGAAGTGAAAACCACCCATTGGAAACGGCCGTCGACCAGGCCCTTGACGGCGCGCTCCATCTGAGCGGGGCTGCGCGGCGGCTCAACGGCGATGGTCGGCACCTCGATCGGATGCGCGCCGTAGGACGTCAGTCGCTCGCTCATCTCGCCGGCCTGGTCCTTGGTGCGCGGCACCAGCACGGTCCAGCCGTACAGCGCGCGACTCTCCCACCAGTTGAGCTTCGCCCGGCTGGTCACGGTCTTACCGATCGTGACCACCACGGGTCCGGTCAGCGGACCCGCCGGGTCGGTGCCGCCCAGGGCAGCGAGGTCGGTCAATCCGTGCAGCGTCGTCTCGACCGAACGCTGCTGGCAGGTGGTGCCCTCCGCGGTCACGACGCATGGCGTGGAGTCGGCCAGCTGGTGCTCGATCAAGGTGCGGGCCGCATCGGCCAGATGCGAAGCCGTGGCCTGCAGGATCAGCGGCCCCGGAGCCGCTGCCAAAGCCTCCCAATCCACATGCGGGTCGCGAACGTCGGCAACCGTGTGCGACGAGCCCAGCGGCAGCCCCGCATAGGTCGGGACGGCGCTGGTCGCGGCCAGGCCGGGCACGATCTCGACGTGCAGGTGGCTGCGAGCGACGGCGTTCACCTCGGTGATCACCGAGTCGACCGTCAGCGGGTCACCGGCCACCAGACGCACCACGTCGACGCCGGAACGAGCCTCGGCGATCAGCGTCTTGGCGACTTCGGCAGGATCACCGAGCGCCGGACGGATGTCGGGACCGCCGGCCATCACCGCCGACATGAGCTGGCTGTGGTCGGCCTCGGTCGGCCCTGTTCCGCCGTCGGCACTCACGGGAGCGGGACGGGCCTGCGCAGGACCGGAGACCGGTGGCAGGTCCTTGCCGATCAGCGCCAGCACCGGCTCGGGTACGTCGGGGTCGGTGAACACCAGCGGGGCGTTCGCCAGCACCGTGGCTGCCCGCGTGGTCAACAAACCCGGATCCCCCGGACCTGCGCCCACGAAAGTGATGCGGCCTGGTCTCGGCTTGCGCCCTCGCGTCGTCATTGTCGCTCCCACGTGGCTCTCAACTGCTCTCACTCGACACTTCCTTGCGCGGGGTCTTGCCGCGCTCCCCACATCAGGTCCCGGGCGCCCAGCTCCAACAACTCCGCGGCGACCGAAAGCCCAAGCTCCCGTGCCCGACCCGAAGTGCCGATGCCGGACGCGCGGATCACGTCGGATCCGTCCAGCGCCGCCACGCAGCCGCGCAACGACAGCTCTTCGAAGATCCGGCCTTCCTCATCGATGGACTCGACCACCTCTGCGATCGCGCCCACCGGTGCGGAGCAACCGGCCTCCAGTTCGGCGAGCAGGGCTCGCTCGGCAGTGACCGCCGCTCGTGTGTCGGCGTCGTCCAACTCCGCCAACACTGCCGCCAACCGGCTCTCACCGGCGCGGCATTCGACCGCGAGTGCGCCCTGAGCCGGCGCTGGCAACATCTGCACCGGTTCAAGCGTCTCGGTGACGTCATCGAGGCGGCCCAGCCGGGCTAGACCTGCCCGAGCCACCACGATGGCGTCAAGATCACCACTGCTTACCCTGTTCAACCTGGTATCTAGGTTGCCTCGTAGGGGGCGGATTTCCAAACCGAGACCCAATGCTCTAAGCTGTGCGGCCCGCCGCGGGGAGGATGTGCCTACCAGCGCCCCGACCGGCAATTCCCCGAGGACCAGCCCGTCGCGGGCTACCAGGGCGTCACGGGGGTCGTTGCGTAGCGGTATCGCAGCAATTGTGAATCTCGGGTCATCGGCGGTTGGCAAATCCTTGTGCGAGTGCACCGCCGCATCGACCCGGCCATCGTCGATGGCCTCTCGCAGCGCAGTGGTGAAGACCCCCACCCCGAGAGATTCGATGGGCGCAGAAGATTCGTCCCCCGCAGTGCTGATGATCACCAACTCGGCCGGGTGGCCATTGGCGATGAGGGCATCTCTAATGCCGGCGGCCTGGGTGGTGGCCAACAGACTGCCCCGCGTGCCTATCCGGATCACGTGCGCCAATCAGCTACTCGGCGGACCGTTTTGGACTATCACGCGGGCTGCCGTGGGCGCCCGTGTCGAATCCGCTTGGCAGCACTGGCAATTCACCTGCGGTGGCGACGGCGTCGACAGAGGTCTGGTCAAGTTCGAAGAGCTCACGCAGAGCCTCGGCGTAGCTGTCGCCGCCGGGGGCACTGGCGAGCTGCTTGATCCGCACGGTAGGTGCGTGGAGCAGCTTGTCCACCACCCTCCGCACGGTGCGGGCGACCTCCTCGCGCTGGGCGCTCTCCATCCCGGGCAATCGGTTGTCCAGGCGCAGTAACTCCGCCTCGACCACATCGGCGGCTCGCTGGCGCAGGGCGGTCACCGTCGGGGTGACCTCGGCCATCCGCTGCCCTGCCAGATAACTGGCAACTTCGTCCGCCACGATGTGGCGAGCGGCGTCGACGTCGGCGGCGGCGGCGTGCGCCGAGGGTTCACGCTGCACCCGGTCCACATCGATGACCCAGACGCCGGGCAGCCCGGCCACCGCCGGGTCGACATCGCGAGGCATGCCCAAGTCGCACATCACCAAGGGGGGAGTCGCTTCGTCGCGGCGCGTGGCCGCCAGCGCATAGTGCACATCGGCCAGCGAAACCACGGGGCTGATCGCCCCGGTACAGCTGACCACGACGTCGGCCGTCGCCAGTGCCTCGGCCAGCCGGTCCAGGGTCAGCGCCTCGGACCGGACGCCCGATTCGCGGACCTTGCGGACCAGCCGCTGCGCCCGGGACAGCGACCGGTTGAGCACGAGGATGTGCTCAACGCCGGCACGGGTCAGGTGCGCAGCCGACAATGCGCCCATCGCTCCGGCGCCGATCAGCACGGCGGTCTTGCCTTCCAGCCCGCCCAGCCTCCGCTCGGCCATACCCAGGACGACCGACACCATGGAGGCACCGGCCGCGTCGAAAGCGGTTTCGGAATGCACCCGCTTGCCCACCGAGAGTGCTCGTTGGGCCAGCTCGTGCAGTACCCGGCCGACGGTGCGGCTGGCCTCAGCGGCGGCGTACGCGCGACGCACCTGGCCAAGCACCTGCTGCTCGCCGACCACCGCGGAATCCAGACCGCTGGCAACCGCGAACAGATGCTCGACGGCGGCCTCGCTGTAGCGGACGTAGGCGTATTTGGTGAGGTCGCCCATCGACATCCCGGAGTATTCCGACAACACTTGGCCGATTACCGACAGTCCGCCGTGGAACGCGTCCACCACCGCGTAGACCTCGACCCGATTGCACGTCGACAGCAGCATGACCTCGGTCACCAGCGGCGACTGCAGCACCCGGTCGACGATTTTGACCTGATCGGATTCGTCGATGCTGAGCTGTTCCAGGACGGAGACCGGCGCACTGCGGTGCGAAACCCCGAAGAGCAGGATGCTCACGGCAGCATCACCTGGGCAGCCCCCTTGCTATTCACCAGCGTCTCAACCGCTGTCTACGGTAAACGTTTATCAGCTGGGCTACCAAATTTCTCGTGCTCGGCGAGATCGGCCCGCAGCCGGGCTTCGTCGATCTCCCAGTAGCTGTGCTCGCGGCCGTCCAGCAAGATCACCGGCAGCCGGTCGCCGAACTCGGCACGCAGCCCAGAATCGCCCGCCAGCGCCGCGACGTCCACATCGGTGCTGGAAAGCTCGAAATCCAGCTCAGCGGCCAGTTCAGCCAGCCTGGCGTGTGCTCTCGCGCAGATGCTGCACCCGTCGCGGGTCAGCAACTCCACCCGCGGCCGGCCTGTCGCCTGAGGAAACGGGGGCGTCATGAGACCAGTCTGACTCCAGGGGTCCGTGACCTACTCACAGAGGGCATTGCGGGTGAATTGTCGGGCCGCACGGTGGTCGTTACGTTGCCGCTGTGGCTGCTTCAGACAATCTGCGCGTCAACCCGTCGGTGATGCAGGGGTTCTCCCAGGCTCTCCGGGGTGGCGCCGAGGATCTACGGACTCGACTGGCCGACCTCGACGGTGAGGTTAGCGAGATGTTGGCCGGCTGGCGGGGCAGATCCGGCGGTGCCTACACCTCCGAGTGGGAGCTATGGCATCGCGGCGCCGACGAGGTGCGGGCGGGCTTGTCGATCTTGGAAAGGTTGGTGTCCCAGGCCGGCCGGGTTTATCAGGAGAACGAGGTCGCCTCCAGCCAGGCGCTGCGCGGGGTCTGCCATGGCTGAGGCGTTTCGGGTGGATCCCCAGGCGTTGGCCGATTCGGTGCAGCGAATGACTGAATTTCAACGCCATGCCGAGAGCATGCTCGCCGAGATCGACTCTCTCGTCACCAATCTGCACGCGACGTGGGCGGGGGAAGGTGCGGCCGCCCACGCCGACGCGCACCGGCGCTGGGCTCGCGGCGAGGCGATGATGCGCGAGGCGTTGGCTCAGTTGCGGACCGCCGGTGCGACAGCGCATCGCAATTACGCCGGCGCCATGTCGACAAACCTGGCTATGTGGTCATAACCCGATGGCGCCGCTGACTGTAGATCCTGCAGCCCTCGACCACGCGGGCACCGACGTGGTTTCGGCCGGTGAGAGCCTGGGGTGGACCGTCATGACGCTGACCGTGGCGCTGTTGGGCTGCGCCGGGATGGCCGGCGACGATCCGGCGGGCGCGAGGCTGGGCCGTAGTTACGACGGTTCGGCGGCCAGGCTCATGGAGGCGATGGCGACCACCCGCGACGGGCTGTGCAGTCTCGGAACCGGCGTGCGGATGTCAGCGCACAACTATTCGCTGGCCGAGGCAAGGTCTGACGTTGGGGGCCACAGCAATCCTCTTCCAGCGCCGACGCCGATCGAGCATCTCCTGGTCGGCGCGCCGCCGTCGTCGGTAGGGCCCGGTGACGATGCCCCGGCGGGCTGGGGGTGGGTGTCCCCGTTTATCGGAATGATCTGGCCGACAGCGGATTCGGCAAAATTGCGGACCGCGGCGGCGGCCTGGACCGCCACCGGCACAAAGTTCGCGCTCACCGAAATCGAGGGAACGGCGCGGGCGGTAGCAGCGGTGCGCGCCCAGCAGATCCCCGAAGGAACAGCCATCGATGCCGCTTTTTCCGACGCGTACGAGAGCACCACCAACGTCGTGCAGCAGTGCCAGACGATCGCAGCCCAGCTCACCAGTTACGCAGCCAAGGTCGACAAGGTGCACGCGGCGATCCTGGACCTGTTAGCGCGCATCTGTGATCCGTTCACCGGGATCAAAGAGGTGTGGGACATCCTGACCAACGAGGATGAAGACGAGATCAAAAAGATCGCCGACGACATCCGCACGGTGGTCGACAACTTCACGGCCGAAGTCGACGCGTTACGTGCCCAGATCGCGGCAGTCCTTGAACAGGCGACGGCGGTAGTCACCTCGATGGGTGACCACGCCGTCAGACAATGGGATCAGTTCTCCCGTGCCGTCGACCCTGTCCTGACCCAGCTGGGGCAGTTGGGCAAGGGCTTCGGGGAGGAGGCCGTCGGGCTGGGCAAAGGGCTGTGGGAGGTCAGCCAAGTGCGGGCCGTGACCGACCCGGTGGGTTGGTTGAACTCCATGCACGAAACGGTCAAAGGCATCGCGCCGCTGGTGGGCGCCTCGGGCGAGCACGGGCCCGCCGTCGGCCAGACGTGGCAGCAACTCGGTAAGGCGCTCACCCACTGGGATGATTGGAAGAGCCACCCGTTCGAGGCCCTCGGGAAAACTGGGTTCGACCTGGCGACGATGGCGCTGCCCGGTGGGGCCGTCGCAAAGCTGGGCAAGATCGGCACGGGTGCCCGCGATGCCCTTGAGGGGCTCGATGCCGTCAAAGGTCTCAGAAAGCCGCCGACGCTCGAGCCGCTGACCCCTCCGCGCGTCGAGCCGCCCGAGGTTGCGCCGCTTGGGCCACAGTCGGAGCCTCGGGCGCTACCGCGCGAATCCGCGCCACAGACCAAGCCGGCACCAGCCCCGGCCGGCACAGCCGCCCCACACAGCCCAACCGAATCGACAACGCGGCCTACCGAATCAAAACCACCCCGGGCACCGGCGGCCCAGCACCCGGCTGCGGCACCCATCGCACCGACCAACGAGCCGATCCCGCTTCACCCGCAACCCGACGAACCCGTTCCAGTCCGGGCATCGGCCTCACCTGGCGAACATCCCGGCCAGCCGGCGCCCGCGCAGCCATCGCATTCCGCACCCGGGCCCACGGCACCCCACGAACCGGCTGCACATTCCGTGCCGGGCAAGTCGGTGCCGCTGAGGAGTCATCACGGCGAGCCATCACCCCATGGCGGGGAGGCCGCTGGACCCGGCCAGCACGGAGCATTGCAATCGCCGGAATCAACGCTCGAATATCCTGCGAATGATCATCGAATAATAATCAGCGGACACGGCGCCTACTATTCTATCGATGGTTACATAACCGTGCCGCGGGGCACAACGATTACCATCTACGCAGAACATGGATCGTCTATCACTGATGAACTCGGCAACCTTATCGAATCGGGCGGCGATACCTCCCGCGTCTACTCGCGCACCTTTCATCCGGGCGAGAAAGTACCGAATTACACGATTTATCCGCCCGACGGATTGAACGTTGTGGGTGCACCAAGAATAGTTGCGACTCCGACACGTCTCACAGAGCTTATAGAAGCCGATATGGGGGGTGTACACCTCGCAATATGTCCATTTGATGAAGCCAATCCGACAGGACTAATATATGATGTGGGAGGAGTCTACGATGAATCGACAGGCATATTCGTACCGTACGAAGGAATTAATAGCGATGACGGATAGCGACATCGATAAACTGGTTGAGGTCGCCGCGCAAGAGAATTCTCCCGCCGCCCGTCAGCGCCTGTTTCACACGATCCGGCTCGCGGAGGTGTTTGCCCCTTGCGAGTTGGACCCGCATGACCCGAAGAAGGTTAGATCAACCCCGCTTGCCCGGCTGTCGGACGGTACACATGCGATGATGTTGTTTACCTCGAAATCCCATCCACATCTGTCGGAGCACCAGCACTTCGCCGGAGGCGCCTTTAAGGACCACCTCTCCGCCGCACTTAAGATGGCCCCTCTGGACTGGGTGATTCTGTCAAACAGCGCTTGGCAGCGGGTTGCGATCCACAAGCAGCAGATCGCGGCCATTCTTGATGATCTCAATTCGGATGGCCAGGGCCGGAATTACCTTCAGACGACTTCCACAGACGGCGCGACAGGCACCATGCTCGAAGACTTCATCACCAGCAGTGCCAGATCTGAGTCAGATGAAGTGCCACACCAGGTCAGCGCGGAGCTTCGAGAGCGAGAATTATTCCTGGAGTTGGCCACTGGACTGAGCGAAGACGGTCAACCAGTTATGAAGACTTTTCAGATTCAACATCTTTCGCATGTGGTGCGTGTTTATACCAGCCGGGTCCGACCAGGAATTCAATACGGCGGCATTAGATGGGCCGCGCTCAAAGATATGATCGGGGCCGCGCCCGGAATCGGTGGGGTCCAGGTCATGAATAACGCGGATGACTGGGTCGTGTTCGATCGCGAAGCATTGCGGCTGGGCGCAAGCGGCCAGTAGGTGTTGTAGCGACGAACGTGACGCCGGCTCCACGGTCGGCACCCCGGTTGACACTCCGGTTGACACGATGGGCCTTCTCAGCGCCGGATAGGGTTGATACGGGCCGCCGAACACGCCACCGCGCTGCACACCGACTTAGGAGGTTTCCGATGGCTTCCTCCGAGTCGGATGGCGCGGAAGGCGCCGCCGGCTTCGACCTCGAGTCGCTGGCCGCTAATGCCAGCGCGGAGCGCGCGCTTGCCGGCCTGCACGCAGAGGAGACCGCCGAGGGCCATCGGCAGCCGCCGATCGACCTGACCGCGGCCGCATTCTTCGATGTGGATAACACACTGGTGCAGGGCTCCTCGGCGGTACATTTCGGCCGCGGACTGGCCGCCCGCGACTACTTCACCTACCGCGACGTCGTTGGATTCGTCTACGCCCAGGCTAAATTCCAGCTGCTCGGCAAGGAGAACAGCAACGACGTCGCCGCCGGCCGGCGCAAAGCGCTCGCGTTCATCGAGGGCCGGTCAGTCGAGGAGCTGGTCAGGCTGGGCGAGGAGATCTACGACGAGATCATCGTCGACAAAATCTGGGCCGGCACCCGCGAGCTCACCCAGATGCACCTTGACGCAGGCCAGCAGGTCTGGCTGATCACCGCGACCCCGTACGAACTCGCGGCCACCATCGCACGCCGGCTCGGCCTCACCGGCGCGCTGGGCACCGTTGCCGAGTCGGCCGACGGGGTATTCACCGGCAGGCTGGTTGGCGAGATATTGCACGGCCCGGGTAAGGCCCACGCGGTGCGGTCGCTGGCAATCCGGGAGGGCCTCAACCTCAAACGCTGCACCGCATACTCTGACAGCTTCAACGACGTACCCATGCTCTCGCTGGTTGGCACCGCGGTCGCCATCAATCCCGACACCCGCCTGCGCGCCCTGGCCCGCGAGCGCGGATGGGAGATTCGCGACTTCCGAACCGCTCGAAAGGCGGCCCGAATCGGGGTGCCGTCGGCACTGGCGCTGGGTGCGGCCGGCGGTGCATTGGCAGCATTGGCGTCGCGCCGCCAGTCACACTGATAAGCTGCGCCGCTGAGCACACAGTCGAGCGGGGAGCACACTGGCATGGCAGTCACCCAAGAGGCCGAAGGACTGATCGGCAGCCATTACCGGGCACCGGATTACTTCGAGGTCGGCCGCGAGAAAATCCGCGAGTTTGCGGCCGCGCTCCAAGACGACCATCCGGCGCACTACGGCGAGACCGCCGCTGCTGATGCCGGCTACCCCGCAGCGATCGCTCCGCTGACCTTCCTGGCCATCGCCGGACGGCGTGTGCAGCAGGAGATCTTCACCAAGTTCAAAATTCCGATCAACCTCGCCCGGGTCTTCCACCGGGACCAGAAGTTCAAGTTTCACCGGCCGATCCTGGGCGGCGATAGGCTCTATTTCGACACCTACCTGGACTCGGTGATCGAATCCCACGGCACCGTGCTCGCCGAAATCCGGAGCGAAGTCACCGACGCCGAAGGAAACCCCGTCGTCACCAGCGTGGTCACGATGCTGGGCGAAGCCGCACACCAGAACACCGGCGAAACCGTCGCCGCAATCGCGTCAATATCAGCCGGAACGTAGGGCTAGACGTTTCCAACGTCGAGTGGTTGGGCCTAGAACGGCGAAAATCGCCCGATAACTCGACGTTGGACGCTCGTCGAGAAGCTCAGCCCAAGAAGATGTTGCGGCGCCCGGCCAACAGCCGGTAGAGCGTCTGTTGGATCGTCTCGCGCACCTGATCGGTCAACTCAAAGGTCACCATGGGGTCATCGGCGTCGCCGGCCGCGTAATCGGTGGTGTAGATCGGCTCGCCGAAGGCGATCCGCCACTTCGACGGCAACGGCACCAAGCCCGCCGGGCCGGCCAACGGGAACAGCGGCGTGATCGGGAAGTAGGGCAGGCCGAACAACCGTGCCAGCAGCTTCACATCGGTCAGCATCGGGTAGATCTCTTCGGAACCGATGATCGAACACGGGATGATCGGCGCCTGGGTGCGTAGCGCCGCCGTCACGAAGCCGCCACGGCCGAACCGCTGCAATCGATAGCGGTCCTCGAACCGCTTGCCCAGGCCCTTGTAGCCCTCCGGGAACACGGCGGTGAGTTCGCCGGCGGCGAGCAGTCGCTGCGCATCGGTGGTGCAGGCCATGGTGTGGCCCGCCCGACGGGCCGCTTCGCCGACCACCGGCAAGTCGAACACCATGTCGGCGGCCAGCAGTCGCAGATCCCGCTGCGCGGGGTTCTCGTCGTGCACAGCCACCGACAGCATCAATCCGTCGAACGGCAACACCCCGGCGTGATTGGCTACTAACAGCGCGGCACCATCGGCCGGCAGGTTCTCGATTCCGCTGACTTCAACCCGGAACCAGGACTTGAAGAAGAACCTCAGCAAAGGCCGAACGATCGCGTCATTGAAGTGCGGGTCGAACCCAAACTCGTCAACCGTGTAGTCGCCGGTAAGCCGTTGCCGAAGAAATCCGGTGACGGCCGCGACGCGCTGCGCGAGATCGTTCAGCGGCGCGCCGGTGGTCCCCGACATGGCAGGCACACCGGTGACACGTCTGTGTTCATCGATTTCGCGAACGACCGCAGCGATCTCCTCGGCCGTCGCGCCGCCGTTCGGATCGGGGAGCATCGAGGGATGCTGGCGGGACGCTTCTGCTCGTTGAGCGGCACGGCGACGTGCGGCTACGCGACCCCGATTCGTATGCAGGGGAATAACATTCGCCTTGTTTTCGCCCGCCACAATATCTACCTGACCCCACCCCATGGAACGGCATTCCGGCTACCCAAGCGCTGCGCTAGCGCTACGGCCCGACCCTCCAGCGAGCGTACCCGATGTGGGTCGATAATGGGAGTTAAGCCGCGGCCGCGGACATAGTCGTCGAAGGCCTCCGCCGTCGTCCATTTGGGCTGGTAGCCAAGCTCGGAGACCATCCTGGTGGTGTCCATGACCCGGCCGTAACTCAGGTAATTGAATTGCTCGCGATTGATCTCGGTGTAGCGATTGGCCCGTCTCAGCGAATCCAGCGCCCACACACCGAAACCGGGCACGGGCAGCGGGATCCGGCCGGCTCGCCGGATCGCCTGCGACAGCATGATGATGCCGCCGGCGCCGATGTTGAACGTGCCGGCCTTGCCGGCCATCGCCGCGCGTTCCAGCGCGCCCAGCGCGTCCTGCTCGTGCAACAACTGCAGTCGGGCGTCGCGGCCGAACATGGTGGGAACCAACGGCCCGCCCAGATACCGCGACAGGGTGCTGTCCATCGCCGGGCCGATCATGTTGGCCAGTCGCAGGATGGTCACCGCGATATCGGGCCGGCGCCGGCCCAATCCGCGCACGTAGCCCTCGATATCGAGGCTGTCCTTGGCGAAACCCTCGCGAAACGGCCGACGGCTGCTGCTGTTCTCGGTGAACATCACCGGATCGTGCGCACTCGACCCGTACACCTCTGAGGTCGATTTCAGCACGACGCGGCGCACCGACGGCGCCTTCTGACAGGCGGCGAACAGTTGCATCGCGCCCATTACGTTGAGTTCCTTCAACGCCGCGCTGCCGCCGGACCGCGGTGCGTAGGACGCCGCCGCGGCATGCACCACCGTATCGACATCGCCGTTACGAATCACCTTGGCGATGAACGGATTACGAATATCAGCGCGAACGAACTCGGCCCGACCCATGCGGCGCAGCATGTCTTTGCTCGGCGCGA
>Ga0302157_10003414_pt1 | contig 17944 bp, 16 predicted proteins | sample I_Bog_N3_3_FD_193502 | JGI IMG/M metagenome (GOLD analysis project Ga0302157, IMG submission 193502) | Peat permafrost microbial communities from Stordalen Mire near Abisko, Sweden - I_Bog_N3_3 | ecosystem: Environmental > Terrestrial > Soil > Wetlands > Peat | place: Sweden: Abisko, Stordalen...
CAGCTCCGGCACCGCAATCGCCGGATGCGTATCGTTCAGCTGTATCGCCACGCGGTCGGGCAGCGACACCAGGCTGCCGAACATCTTGATGTGCCGCCGCACCAGATCCTGCAGCGATGCGCTAGCGAAAAAATATTCCTGCCGCAGCCGCAATTCCAGCCCCGCCGGCGTCGCATCGCTGGGATAAAGGATCTTCGAAATCGATTCCGCCCGCACCTGGTCCGAAAGCGCGCCCGCGTGGTCGCCCAGATTGAACGCATCCAGCCGCAACGGATCGGCCGGCCTGGCGGACCACAGCCGCAGCGTGTTCACATGCGTCCCGCGCCAGCCCACGATCGGCGTATCGAACGCCAGCGCCTCCACCGTTTCGGCCGGGTGCCAGACATGGCGATTGGCCGCCTCGTCCTGCTCCACCGCCTCCACCGTGCCGCCGAAACCGATATCGTAAATAACCTCGGGCCGTTGAAACTCCCACGGGTTGCCAAAGGAAAGCCACTCCTCGGGGTATTCCTGCTGCTGCCCGGCTTTGATCACCTGGCGGAACAGCCCGTGATCGTAGCGAATCCCATAGCCATGCGCCGGAATTTGCAGCGTCGCCATGCTTTCCATGAAGCACGCCGCCAGCCGCCCCAGGCCGCCATTGCCCAGCGCCGCATCCGGCTCGATCGCGCGCAACGCGTCCAGGTCAACGTCCAGCCCGGCCAGCGCGCCGCGCACGGTTTCCGTCAAGCCCAGATTATTCATCACGTCGGCCAATTGCCGCCCGATCAGAAACTCCAGCGACAAATAATACACCCGCTTGGCGCCGCGGCGGTAGGTGTCGGCCGTACTATCCAGCCAGCGTTCCACCACGCAATCACGCACCGCCAGCGCGGTCGCCACGAACCAGTCCCGCTCGCTGGCGCCAACGCGGCTCTTACCCACCTGGTACATCAGCTTGGACAGAATGGACTCGCGCATCGCCTCGTCCGGGCTCAGCTTCGCCTCGGCCGCGCTACGCCCGGGCTCCGGCAGGTCGATGGCTTGCTCGATGTTCATCCTCAGGCCTCCCTTGGCGCCGTCCGCCACCGCGGCCGGCCCGTGCAACGTTCTGCACTTTCGATGCAATCATGCGGCCACAGCCCCGGCGCGGCAAATAATCCCGGGCCAGCTATGCGTTTTCTACGTTTCGCGCCTAGATAGCACCGGGCCCCGCTCCGCCCTGCCTTCTCGCACCATAACCTCCCGAACCCGGGTCTGTTTTCAAGGCGTTATGTCCAAGCGCAGCCTTCCGCCCGACGCCGCACACCTGCCGTTCGACCTGCAAGGCCACCGCGGCGCGCGCGGCCTGTGGCCAGAAAACACGCTGCCCGGCTTTCGCGCCGCCATCGCCCTGGGCGTCACCTCCATCGAGCTCGATGTCGTGCTGACGCAGGATTTGGTCCCGGTTGTGTTCCACGATCTGGCGTTGAACCCGCATCTGGTGCGCAGCCCCGACGGCCAGTTCCTGGCCACGCCCGGCCCGGCCATCGCCACGCTCACCGCGGCGGAGCTCGCCGCCTACGATGTCGGCCGCCCGCGCCCCGGCACGCGCGCCGAAAAGCGCTTTCCCCAGCAAACCGCGGTGGATAACACGCCAATCCCCACCCTGGCCGAGATCTGTGCCCTGGCCAGCGGCACCTTCGTGCATCTCGATATCGAGCTCAAAACCGACCCCGCCTGGCCCGACACGGCACCCGCCCTCGCATCGATCGTGGACGCCGTGCTGGCCGTCACCCCGGCCACCGCGCGGTTCCGCTCGTTCGATTGGCGCGTCTTGCGGCGGCTGCGCGCGCTGCGCCCGCACGCCGAGCTCGCCTGGCTAACCCCCCTGCTGCCGCGCGCCCGCGTCGCCCGCGTCACCGCCGAGATCGCCCATGGCGGCTGGCCCGCCTGGACGCCCACCTGGGCGCCGCATCACCGCCTGCTACGCAAGAAAGACGTCACCGCGGCCCACGCGTCCGGCCTGCTGGTCAAGCCATGGACGGTGAACAGCCCGCGGCGCATGGCGCAATTGGTGGCCTGGGGCGTGGATGGGCTGTGTACCGATCGGCCGGATGTCGCGGCGGCGGTCATTAAGAAAGCAAGCGCTGCTTTTTGAAAAAAGCCGCAAAAACTTTTGCCAAGTCGCTCGCCGGCAAGCGCCATTGCCAAAGTTTTTTGGTTCTCTTGTTCAAAAAAGAACTCTTCCCTTACTCCGCCACATTCAAAGCATTTTCCAAAAAGTCCAAATCCGCGAACCGCAAAACCAGACAATTCCGGCTCAGCGCGGTGCTCACCTCCTGCGCCGTCGGCTTGGCATCCACCACCAGCGCGGCCCGCGTCGCCCGCTGCTCACGCCGCAGCGTATCCAGGCCCGTGAAATCGGCCTGCGTCGCCGCCTGGCCGGGCCGCACGCCCAGCAAGGCAATGCGATCCTTGCCCTTGCTCTTATCGGCCACCAGCCGGAACCGGTCATCGCCATCGGCCGACGCATCGATAATCCGCCAGCCACGCACCCGCAGGTACAGCTCGAAGTGCCGCAAAAACTCCGCCGCGTTCCAGGCCTGGTGCCAGATATAAATGTTCAGCGGGCGCGAGGTCAGCTTCACCGCGACCTCGTTGCGCACGATCCACCGCATCGAAGTAAACACACCCATGGCAGCCAGCACCACGAACACCGCCACCATCAGTGGATGCCAGGCCGGCCCGGCCAGCACCCACACCAGCATCGCGAACCCAAGCACCGGAAACGAAGTCGCTAAGATGAGGGGCATCGTCTTGTCCTGCCGGTTCGCTGCGAACGGCGACCGTCGCCTGGCCCGCCATGCCGCCGATCTCCGCCGATTTTCGCCCCCGCGCAAGGGCCGCTAGAGCATGATCGTGAGGTAAGTCGGCGCCGGCCCTCACCCCCACCCGGCCACCCACAGAGCATACTGTCGCCCAACTTAAGCGGGGGTGGCCGGGTGGGGGGAAGGGCCGGCGCCGACTTGAAGCTATCATGCTCTAGCTTGCGCAGTGCCACAGCAGCGCTCAGACGCATCGTATGCAATGTCTCGTTCTGGGCGCCGCGGCCGGCGGCGGCTTCCCCCAATGGAATTGCGGCTGCGCCAATTGCGCCCGCGCCCGCGCCGGCGATCCGGCCGCCACGCCGCGCACTCAGGCCAGCATCGCCGCCCGCGCCAATACGGCCGGCTGGCTGATCGTCGGCGCCTCGCCGGACCTGCGCCAGCAGATCCTCGCCAACCCGGAGCTCGCCCCGCCGCCCGGCACGCGCGCCTCGCCGATCGCCGGCGTGCTACTGGTCAGCGCCGATATCGACGGCATCGCCGGCCTGCTCGTGCTGCGCGAACAGCACAAATTCCGCCTGTTCGCGCCGGCCAGCATCATGGCCGTGCTGCACGCCAACGGCGTGTTCGCCAGCCTCGATCCCGCGCTGGTCGAACGCGTGGAGATCGCTGCCGGAGCCCCCCTCGATACCGGCCTCGGCATCACCGCCACGCTACTGGCCATGCCCGGCAAAATCCCGCTCTATCAGGAGCAGCGTGACGCGGCCGAGGCGGCGCCGGCCACCACCTACGCCGTGCGGCTGGAGGCCGAAGGCCGCGTCTGTGTCGTAGCGCCGGCCTGCGCCGACATCACGCCAGGCGTGCTGGAAAACCTGGCCGACGCCGACCTGCTGTTCTTCGACGGCACGCTGTTCCACGATACCGAAATGATCGACGCCGGACTGAGCTGGAAAACCGGCCGCCGCATGGGCCATGTCAGTGTGTCGGGAGCGCACGGCGCGCTGGAAAAACTGGCGCCGCTGCGCGCCCGAAAAGTGTTTTTCCACATCAACAACAGCAACCCCATGCTGCTGGACGATTCCGCCGAGCGCGCCACGGTGCGCGCCGCCGGCTGGGACGTTTCCTGGGACGGAATGATAATGCGGGTCTAGCGGCGTAGGGCGGATAAGCGAAGCGTCATCCGCCGTCTCAGCCGGAAGAAAAAGCAGTTCTTTTCCAAAAAACAGAACCAAAAAACTTTTGCGCGGCTGTCGCGGACTAGTCGGCGACAGCCGGCTAAAAGTTTTTGCTTCTTTTTTCAAAAAGAAGTGCTTTCTTGCTTCGCGTGCACGTCACCGAAGCCACCCAATCCGCCCTGTCGCAACTCCGCACGCCCGGCTCGCTGCACTGGGGTGCTGTCTGGCTGCTGGTGGTCACCACGTATTTCTACGGCAACGAAATCCACCAGCGCCGCACCCGCGTGGTCGCCGCCGGCCTGGCGCTCTGGTTCGCCGACTGGATTAACGAAATCATCAATAGCGGCGTGCTGGCCTGGACCGGCCGCGCGGCCTTATGGACCGAGACGGGCGGCACATTTTACCAGATCACGGTGGGCCTGAACGCCGAAAGCACCGCCCTGTTCGCGCTCTACGGCATGATCTACGCAAAAATGCTGCCGGCGGACCGCTCGTTACGCATCCTCGGCATGAATAACCGCCTGGCCGTCGCGCTGGCGCTTTCCGCCAGTTCGGTCGCCACCGAGGTGGTGCTGACGCAGGCCGGCATATTCCACTGGTATTACGGTTTCTGGAACGTGCCCTGGGGCCTGCCGGTGATTTTTTTGGCCGGCTATCTCTGGTTCTTCCTGGCCGCCGCCTGGGCCTACGATGCGCCGAGCGACCGCGCCGCCTGTACCCGCGCCGGCGCGCTGGGCGTCGTTGCCGTGGCGCTGGGCACGGTTTTCGCGCTCCTCGGTTGGTTGTAGGCTGCCCGCCATGGACAGCGCGACCCACCCCGCCGAAGCCGCCTTGCACGAAGCAGCCCAGCGCGCCCGCCACGCCGCGCGCGACCTCGCCCGCCTGCCCGCGGCCACGCGTGACGCAGCCCTGCGCCAGGCCGCCACGTCCCTGCGCGACCACCAGGCCGCCATCCAGCACGCCAATGACCGGGATGTCGCCGCGTTCACCGGCGCCCCCGCCATGCGCGACCGCCTGGTGCTGAACCCGGCCCGCATCGAAGCCATGGCCCAGGGCCTGGCCGACATCGCCGCCCTGCCCGATCCCTTGTCGCGCGATCCCGAAACCTGGGAACGGCCCAACGGCCTGCGCATCTCCCGCGTCCGCACGCCGATCGGCGTCATCGGCATGATTTACGAATCCCGCCCCAACGTGGGCGCCGACGCCGCCGGCATCTGCATCAAATCCGGCAACGCGGTCATCCTGCGCGGCGGCAGCGAAAGCTTTTTCTCCGCCGCCGCCATCAACGCAGCACTCACCGAGGGGCTAACGACCGTGGGCCTGCCGCCCGGCACGGTGCAGAACGCCCCCACGGCCGACCGCGCCTTCGTCGCCGCCATGCTGGGCGCCGCCGGCCTGATCGACCTGATCATTCCGCGCGGCGGCAAATCGCTGGTGCTGCGCGTGCAGCAGGAAGCCCGCGTGCCGGTGCTCGCCCACGCCGAAGGCCTTTGCCACACCTACGTGCACAAAGATGCGTCACCCGATATGGCCCGCCACGTGCTGCTGAACGCCAAACTGCGCCGCCCCGGCATTTGCGGCGCCACCGAAACCCTGCTCATCGACGCCGCAGTGGCCCCCGCGCTGCTACCCGCCCTGATCGAGGATCTGCAAAACGCCGGCTGCGCCTTCCGCGCCGACGCCAGCGCCCGCGCCATCGTCCCCACGCTGCCAGCCGCCACGCCGCAGGATTTCGATACGGAATGGCTCGATGCCATCCTTTCCGTCGCCGTGGTGGACGATATCGACGCCGCCATCGCTCACATCGAACGCCACGGCAGCTGCCACACCGAGGCGATCATTACCGAAGACGCGCAAGCCGCCGAATATTTTTTGGCGCGCACCGACAGTGCGGTAACGATGTGGAACGCGAGCACGCAATTCTGCGACGGCGGCGAATTCGGCTTCGGCGCCGAAATCGGCATCGCCACCGGCCGCATACACGCCCGCGGCCCCGTCGGCCCGGATCAGCTGACATGCTTCCGCTACCAAGTTCGCGGCACCGGCCAAACAAGAAAGTAAAGCACGGCCCTGCGCCGGATCCCTCACGCCGGAGCCGCCCGGCCGCATATCCCCCGCCGCGCAGCGGTTGAAAGGTGAGGCCGCCGGAAGCCGCCAATCAATACCAACGGCAGCGTGGGTGAAGTGAAACGAAACCCACCAAACGGCCCAATGCGAAACCGCCCGCCCGCGGCTTTTATCGCTTAAGCTTCACCCCAACAGTCAAGGAAAAAGCAAGCGCTTCTTTTTGAAAAAAGAAGCAAAAACTTTGGCGATTTGGTTACGCGCCAGACCGGCAATCGGTGCGCCGCAGGATGCATAAGCGCAGCGTCATGCACGCCTTGCCCCATCCCGTATCCCGGACTACGGCACCCGGCCGCCCAATGCGCTGCCTAGTCGAACTTGATCAGCGTCCCGCCCGCCTCATCGGCGGTCAAACTGAAATCCGCGCGAACATAATTACCGCTGAAATGCAGTACGGCGTCTGTCTTGCCGGCATCCTTCACGGTCAGCGCACCATGCGCGTAGGTAAAGCCGCCCGCGCCGCCGAGCAATGCCAGCGTGGCCGCCGCGCCAATCCTCAGCGTGCCCGCGCCGGTCAGCGCGTAGCGCGGGTGCAGCGCAGCCCACGTCCCGCCATCTCCAACCGCCACCCCAAAACATTTAACTTGACACATATCGTCATTATATCTAACTATGCGCCCATGCCAACACCCACCCGCATCCTCCGCGCCATCGCCGAGGACCTCGATCCAACAATCCTTGAACGCAACCCCCGCGAAGAACACCAGTTCGCGCGCATCATGGAAGTCGCGCCCACCCTACTAACATTCTACAATATCGACAGGATCACCTTCACCGCCCTGGCGGCGGCGATGAAAATGTCGCCGCCCACCCTGCGCCACCATTTCGTCGATATCCCGGCCTTGCTCGGCCACCTGATCCGCGAACATTTGCGCGCAATCTCCACGGCACTGGCGCAAACCCCGCGCGACGCGCCAGACCGTCCCCGCCTGCGCCGCGCCGCCTACCTGGAATTCACCCGCAAACCGCTCGGCGCCTACACCGAAATCCACCTGCTGATGCTGAACAACCTGCCGGGCCTGCCCGACGACGTGCGCGTCCCGCTGATAACTCTGCAGGATCAAATCGCCAGCAGCCTCGCCGCGCCCGATCAGGCCGAGTTCGTGCTCTCCATGCTCGAAAACCCGTTCATGACGCCGCGCCGGCTCGAAGCCATCATCGCCACCCCGGAATACGCCTGGCACGAGGCCAACGATCCACCGGCGCCGCAGCCAATCCCTGCCCTCGCCGCGCCATTACCCGAGCCCGCCGCAACGATCGCCCCTCCGAACCCCGGCGGCGTAAAAATCCCGGGCGGCGGCGTCTGGACCAACCAACGAACCACGCCAGGCCTCGCCCCCGCACCCGTCACGCAACAGCGTGCCGCGCAGAACGGGGCCGGGCCGAACCGGCCCCCGCCGCACTGAGGTTTACTTTTTAGAGGTCGGCCCCGTCACCGCCGGCACATCCTGCACTTCAACGACAGGGCCACGCTTCGTCCAATACCCGTTGCCAATTTCCTCGGTCTTGCCGTCCAGCGTCTCCGACAGCACCCAGGTATTGTCACGCAAACCGATCTTGTAATTCAGCGTCACCAGTTCGGTCGCCGCATCGGTGGAATGAACATTGGCCACGTCGCCGGTCTCGATCTTGCCCACATAGGCGCGCTTCGTATCGCCGCAGCCCACCGAATTGCCCACCACGTTCAACCCGTTGGTAATGTGCAGCGTCATACCCATGCATGACCCATCGAAATGAACCAGATAGGTCCGGCTCTGCGCCAGCGCTCCGCTCGCCGGCAGACCAAACACGAGGGCAAACAGCATTGTCTTCAGCTTCATGGATCTTACTCCCTGGTTTATTGAAGTCTTGCCGGGAGCCTTCTCCGATTGCGCGGTTTGGTCAACATCTTTAGCTTTCCTGACGGGAAGCTGACAAAAGCAGCAAGAAACGTCTGCGCGGCTGTCGCCGACTACCCCGCGACAGCCGCGCAAAAGTCTTTTGGTTCTTTTCTTCAGAAAAGAACATCCTTCCTACGTCGCGTGCCGCCCCACGATACCCAGCACATCGCCCGCATAACGATCCAGCTTGGAAGCACCCACGCCCTTAATTTCCGCCAGCTCAGCCCGGCTCGAAGGCCGCACCGCGGCGATATCCCGCAGCACCGTATCGTGAAAGATAACGTAAGGGGGAACCGCCTGCGCCTTGGCAATCTCCATGCGCCAGGCGCGCAGCGCGTCGAACAGCGAATCGCTTTGTGGGCTTGGCGCCGCCCCCGTGCTCGGCGTGAACCCGCGTTTGGCCGCTTTCGGCGCGCGGGTTTTTTCCACCGAAGCGGCCTCCTCGGCCAGCATCACCGCGGTCTCGCCGCGCAGGATCGGCCGCGCGGTTTCCTGTACCAGTTCCAGGCTGGCATACTCACCGCTTTTCACGCGCAGCGCCCCGCGCGCCACCAATTGCCGCAGCACGCCTTTCCAGAAATCCGCGCTGCGGTCTCGCCCGATGCCGAACAGCGCCAGCTTTTCATGCCGGTTGCGCGTCACCGCGTCGGTCGTTTCGCCGCGCAGCACATCAACGATATGGCGGCCGCCGAACATCTGCCCGGTGCGGTAAATTGCCGAGAGCGCCTTCTGCGCCACATCCGTGCCGTCGAACAGCGCGCGCGGCGACCGGCAATTGTCGCAATGCCCACACGGCTCGGCCAGGTTCTCGCCAAAGCACGACAGCAGCGCCTGCGTCCGGCACGATGTCACCTCGGCAATGCCGATAATGGCCTCCAGCCGCTGCCGCTGAATGCGTTGTTGCGCTTCCGGCGCGGTGGATTGCGCCAGCCAGTGCCGCGCCCGAGCCATATCCTCGCCACCATACAACAGCATGGCGTAAGCCGGATCGCCATCGCGGCCGGCGCGGCCGATCTGCTGGTAATACGCTTCCGGGCTATCGGGCATATCCAGGTGCATCACGAAACGCACATCAGGCCGGTCGATGCCCATGCCGAACGCGATGGTCGCCACCACCACCACCGCCTCTCCGCCGCGAAACCTTGTCAGCGCCACGCGCTTTTCGATCGGCGCCAGCCCGGCATGGAACGCGATGGCCTCCACGCCCTTCTCGCGCAACTTCAGCGCCGTGCGGTCCGTCTTGGCACGGCTGCCGCAATAGATAATCCCGGCCTCGCCGGTGTGCTGTTTCAGAAACTCCAGCATCTGCGTCGTTTCGCTGGATTTCGCCGCCGCCGAAATATTCAGGTTCGACCGGTGAAAACTGGCGGTGAACACCTCGGCGTGCCGCATATCGAGCGACGCCAGAATATCGTCGCGGGTCCGCGGGTCCGCCGTTGCCGTCAGAGCCACACGCGGCACGCCCGGGAAAATCTCCGCCAGCCGCTGCAACGCGCGATATTCGGGCCGGAATTCGTGGCCCCAGGCGGAAACGCAATGCGCCTCGTCGATCGCGATCAGCGCCAGCTTCTGCCGCCGCAGCCGCTCCAGCGTGCCGGCGGACAGCAGCCGCTCGGGCGAAACGTAAAGCAGATCGAGCTTACCGGAATCGAGCAGGTGCGAAACCCGCGCGGCCTCGTCCGGCTCCAGTTCGGAATGCAGCGCGCCGGCGCTGATGCCAAGCTGGCGCAGCGCGGCCACCTGGTCGTCCATCAGCGCGATCAGCGGCGAAACCACCAGCCCGGTGCCGGCGCGGCACAAGGCCGGCACCTGGTAGCACACGCTCTTGCCGCCGCCCGTTGGCATCAGGATCAGCGCGTCGCCGCCATCCACCACATGGTGTACGGCCGCCGATTGCAGGCCGCGGAACGCCGGAAAGCCGAAGGTTTCGTGCAGTACGTCTTCGGGGGTCATGCTCACCGGATCACCGGCCGCGGCAGGGCGCCGCGTGGCGCTCACTGCCCGGTAATGGCGATCTCCACGCGGCGGCTGGCCACGCCGGGTTGATTCTGTTCGCCAGCCGCGACCAGCTTCAACCGCCCGGCCGATATGCCATCGGCCACCAGCCCGTCGATCACGCGCTGAGCGCGCAACTGCGACAAGTAGATATTGGCCTGGCGGCTGCCCGTGTTGTCGGCATATCCCGTCACCGTCACCGGCGCGGATGGATTATCGCTGGCCAGTTTCGCGGCCTGGCCGATCACCCGCGTCGCCGCGTTATCGATCGCGCCCGACCAATCCGGAAAGAACACGATCAGCACCGGCGGCTGGGCCAGCGCCGGCAAGGCGATCAGGGTCATGGCGGTGGCGGCGAACAGGGCGCGAAGCATGCTGCGAATCCGGATGTGGTGGTGATGGAGCATTGGTAGCACATGCGTGGAGGCAAGGAAGGCTGGGCGAGACGTGCCGTTCGCCCCAAACCCCCGTCGTTACTAGGCTGCGGCGGCTATCGCCTTGCCATTCGAGAGACGCCAGATGCGGTCTAGTTTCTCGGCGCCGGTCAGGCGGTGCGCTATCAGCAACACCGTGCGACCTTCCGAAGCGGTGTTCAGCGTGGCGAAGAACGCGCGCTCGGTTTCGGCGTCCAGCCCGGCGCAAGGCTCGTCCAGAATCAGCACCGGCGCCGCGGAGAGGAGCGCGCGCGCCAACGCGATGCGCCGCCCTTGTCCGCCCGATACGCGCGCTCCGCCTTCGCCTAGCCAGGTGTCCAGCTGGTCCGGCAGCGCGCGCACCCAATCGCCGATCGCCGCCTCGTCCAGCGCCTGCCACATCTGCGCTTCGGTCGCGTGGGGCCGGCCGAGCTTGAGGTTGTTGCGGATGCTGTCGTCGAAGATATGCGTGGTCTGGCCGAGCCAGGCGATGCGGTGACGCAGATCGTTGGCGGCGAGCTCCGCGATATCCGTGCCGCCCAGCGAGACCTGGCCTCCCTGCGGCGCCACCACCTTCAGCGCCAGCGCCGCCAGCGTGGATTTGCCGGCGCCCGATGGTCCCAGCAGCGCCACATGCGCGCCGGCCGGGATTTCCAGCGACAGGCCGTCCAGCACCGCGGGCGATTCTGGCGTCCAGCGGAAGTGTACTCCGCTGAAGCGTAGCGCCGAGCCGGCGGGCATCGGCTTGGGATGCACCGGGTCCGGCAGCGGCGCGTCACCCTCGGCGACATCGAGCACGCGGCGCGCGGCGGCGGCGGCGGTGCCGGCCGAAACGCCAGCGCGCGGCAGGAACGAGATGGCCTCGAACGCGGCGATCACTACGAACACGCTGGCCACCTGCAACGCCGGCGGCACGCCGCGCGCGGCCAGCACGGCCACCACGGCGAACTGTCCGCAGAGCAGCCCGGCCGCGTTGGCCAGGGACACATGGTGCGCGGCCTCACGCTGGCGGTCGATCAGCGTGGCTTCGCGCGTAGCAATCGTGGCCTGCATGCGCGCCTCGGCGCCGAACGCACGCACCTCGCGCAGGCCGGTCAGCGTATCGAGCGCCGCAATGCGCAGACCGCTCGCGGCTTCGGCCATGCCAACGCCGGTACGCAGGGAATCCCGCGCCACCAGCAGCGGCAGAACGAACGCCGCCGCGGCGAACAGCGCGGCCACGGCCAGGCCCACCCAGGTGGCCTCGCGGCCGGTCAGCAGGCCCACGGCCGGCACCACGAACAGGGCCGCCGCCAGGGGAAGCAGAATGCGCAGATACAGCCCGTCCAGCGCCTCGATATCGCTGACCAGGCGGCTGATCAGGTCGCCGGCCGGGCGAAAACCCAGCCCGCCGGCCGAGCGGGCCGCGAAGCCCCGGAAGAACCAGACACGCAAATCGGCGATGGCGCGGAACGTGGCGCCATGGCTGATCAGGCGCTCCAGGTAGCGCAGCACCACCCGCGACGGGCCGACGATGCGCAGCCACAGCGGCGCGCTCAGCACCACGCCGGTCAGCACGGCGGCCACGGCACTGCCCGAAAGCGCCATCAGCGCTATGCCGGAAGCGGCCGTGGCGGCAGCGATCACGGCGCCGAGCAAAAGGCCCGGCGCGCGGTGCCGCCACAGCACAAGGATACGAAGCAGCGCCCTCACGCGACACCCTGGGTAATCATGTCGCGGCTTTGCGCACGGCCCTGGCGCAGATCGAGGCGCCTGCCGCCGAACGCATGCGCGGCGGCGGAGTGGCTGGCCATCACCACGGTGCGCCCCACGGCCAGGCGGCGCAGACTGGCCAGCACCTCGGCCTCGGTGGCCGGGTCAAGGTGGCTGGTCGGCTCATCGAGCAGCAGCAGCGGCGCGTTCTTCAGGAAGGCGCGGGCGATCGCCACGCGCTGCGCCTGGCCGCCCGATATGCCGTGCCCGCCCTCGCCGATCGGCGTATCGAGACCGGCCGGTAGCGTGGCGGTGAAATCGGTGACGCGCGCCTGGCGGGCGGCTTCCTCCACCTCGGCGTCGGTCGCCTCGGGCCGGGCGAAGCGGATGTTCTCGCGGATGGTGGCGGCGAACAGGGTTGGCTTCTGGCCGATCCACGCCGTGAGCTTGGACAGCGCCTGCGGCACGATGTCGGCGATGTCGGCGCCGTTGATCAGGATGCGGCCTTCGCCCGGCTGGATGAAGCCCAGCAGCAGCTCGATGACGGTGGATTTGCCAGAGCCGGAGGGGCCGGCCAGCACCAGCATCTCACCCGGCGGCAGCACGAAGCTCAGCCCGTCCAGCGCCGGGCCGCGGCTGGGGTCCCAGGTGAAGCGCACGTTCTGGAAGGTGATGGCCACGCCCGCCGCTTCCACGTTTCGGATCGGCAGGGTCTCGCGCCGCTTCGGCATCGGCGGCAGAGCCACCAGCGATTCGGCGGCGCCGGTGGCGTGCAGGCGGTCCTGGTAGGCCATGGCAAAGCCACGCAGCGGGGCGAAGAACTCGGGCACCAGCAGCAGCACGAACAGCGGCAGCGTCGCCGAGCCGCCATGGCCGGCCAGTTCGTGGCGGTAACGCAAGGCCAGCGTGATCAGCGCGATGGCGGTGGCGCAGTCCAGGATGGCGCTGGACAGGAACACAACGCGCAGCACGCGCATCGTACGGGCGCGCAACTCCTCGGCGGCCTTGGCCAAGGCGATGGCCTCGTCCTCGGCGCGGCCGGCCAGCACGATCGTGGCGATGCCGCGGATCCGGTCCAGGAAGCGGGATTGCAGGCGGGCCAGGGCCTGGAACTGCCCCCGACTGGCGGTGGCGGCGCCGATGCCGGCGACGGCCTGGCCGAACGGCACCAGCAGGCCCGTCACGAACAGGATCAGCGCGGCCATGCGGTCCACCGAAAGGCAGGCGGCCAGCACGAGCACCGGGCCAGCCATGGCCAATGCGGCCGCCGGCACCCAGCGTTGGAACAGGCCATCCATCGCCTCCACCTGATCCACGGCGGCGCTGGCCAATTCGGCGGAATGGCGGGTGCGCAGCAATGCCGGGCCGGCGTGTAGCAGGCGGGTCATGATATCGGCGCGCAGCAGGCTGCGGCCGGCGGCGCCGGCTTCGAAGGCGCGGTTGTCGGCGACCATCTGCAGCCCGGCGCGGGCCAGCGCCAAGGCGGCGAACGCGGCAAGGTAGGCCAGATCAGGCGTTTGTCCGGCCAAAGCCGCGCCGAGCAGGCAGGCCAGGCACCAGGCCTGGCCTACGCCCGCGGTTATGCCGGCGAGCCCCAGGCCAATAACCGGCGCCGCCAGGCGCCAGCCCCGCTTTGTCTGTTGCTGGGTCCAGGCCCGGGCAGCTTTCTTCGCGTCTTGCATGTGGGTCAGGGTTTAGCTTTGGGCGCCGCGCCGGGCCAGGGCCTTGAGGTGAGTCAATCGTACAAGCGGGCTATCAATCGTACAATCGGCGAATGGTGCACCGCGGCGGACGTCATTTCACCGTGACGGTAATCACCTGCGACTGCACCGGGCGGGCATGCAGCTCATGCTTGCCGTCGCCGATGACGATCTGCAGCGTGTGCTTGCCGGGTGGCAACGTCACCATCGTCTCGGTCTGGCCCTTGCCGAAATGTAAATGCTGCGCGTCCTTCGGAATGGCGGCGGCCTGCTCGTCCGGCGTCAGGGCCGTGTCGATCAACAAATGATAATGGCCGCTGCCCGGGGCCACCGCGCCGGCCGGGGCAATCGCAATATTCGTCGAACCGAACACGACTTTAAACGGACTCGTGACCGTGTCGCCATCCTTTACGTTAACGAAATGAGTTTCCGCGGATGGCGAAACCGGCGTGGTTCCGGCCAATGCCGGCCCAGCCAGAAACAACAACGCTAAAGCAACCATCCAATTAGACATGCCGGCCTCCTGTGCGGGTCGCCTGACCCGGTCCGATGAACCTGTGCGCCGCTGGGGCACAAATCAAGTAAGTTAAGGCTGCCTTACGCGACCTGAGCTTTAGCCCCCGCACCGGGCCTCTCGCCGCGGGCCATGCGGTCCAGGCGGGCGGCTTTTGGGTTGTTGGGGGCTATGCGCAGGGCGGCTTCGGCGTGTTCACGGGCCTGGCGGAGGTCGCCTTCCTCGATGAAGAATTCGGCCAGGCTTAGGCGGGCGGCCAGCAGATCGGGGTCGAAACGGACGGCGCGGATCAGGTTGCTGCGGACCGGGCCTTTTTCGCCGAGGCGGCGGTGCAGGCGAAACTGGGCCATGGCGGCTTCGGCCTGGCGTTTCGCGCCGGCGGTGACTTCGTGCATCAGGCCGGCCAGGGCCGCGGCAGTGACATCGTCGCCGGAGAGTTCGGGCTGCGATTCAGGCAGGTCGCTGTAGTTTTCGGGGAAGAGCGTAGGACGATCGGGGAAGAAACGGGCGCGGGCGTGTTCGTTTGTTGCAGCGAAGCGGGCCATGAATGCGGTGGCTTCGGCGCGCGTTGGGGTCCAGCCGCTTCCCGGCATGGCTTCGGTGACGCAAGCGGTGAAGCGGCGCCAGGCGGGGGAGTCGCGCCAGGGACGGTCGCCGCCCTGCGCTTCGTAAATGCGGCCGACGCGGCGCAGCAATTCCTGGCCGGCCCGGGTGATGGAGGGGTTGGCCAGGCGGTCGGGGTTATCGTCGAGCGCGGGCAGGGAGATGCCGGCGATATTGAGAAAATCCCGCACGGCGTCGCCGCCGGTGAGGTCGGCGCGTTCGAAGATGCGCGTGACCATGGCGGCGTCGCCAAAGGCTCGGGCCCAGCGGTCCAGCAGGCCGCCGTAATCGTATTGAATGAGTTTTTCCGGGCCGCCCGCCGGCAGGGCCGGGGGCGCCAGGCTGCCGACGCGCAGGTTTTGCGTGTAGGCGCTGGCGGCGTGTTTATCCTGGCGGCGCAGATAGACCACCACGCGGATGGGATCGAACCAGCGGCGCAACAAATCGTGCAGCCGGACCACGTCGGCATCGACATTCAGCAGGGCGCCGCATTGCTCGGCGGAGATGACGCAGCGCGTGATATCCGCGGTCAGGTTATTCATCTCGTTAGCGAATTGCTCTCGGAACAGCGCCAGCCGCGCTTCGGGTTTCATGCCTTCCCAGGTACCGGGGTGGACATCGCAGAGCGCGTTCGGGTCGCTGACGATCGAGGCTGGCAGGAGCTGGTGATTTTCCCAGCCCGGGGTGCGCGGGTAGAACACGCCTTGCGCGGCGAGGGCATCGCGCTGGCCGGCGAGCACGCGCTGGATCGAGCTGGAGCCGGTTTTGGACAGTCCGATATGCAGGATGAGCTGGCGGGTCATGGGGTGGGCTTGGTCCTGGCGGGCTGGGGCAGAGTAGGCCGGCAGCACGGGTGGCTCAACCCGGCGGCGCCGGTTAGGCTAGTGCTTCCGCCGCCGCAAACGTCAACGGCGTCCTTCGCGTATTCGTTCGGCGATCGTCAAATTGTCGCCGAGCGCCTGGGCCGAGCCCAGCGAGCGAATACCCTCCGCGGCTCGAACGGCGCGATCTTTTGTCGACGGCGCTGCTTCGGCACTGGTCTCACGCGCGCTGCCGGTCTGGTCGCCTGACGTGTCGGACAGTCCCGGCGCTTTGCCTGGTTTCGCCACTTATGTGGAATGTCAGGGTACTATCGCCAATGCCCGCGGTTTTAAGGCGCTACAACCTCCCCCGGATCGGCGCCCCAAAAAGCCGTCCGCGGGAGCCAGCCGCGATAGCCCGCGGCGGTGACCTGGCACCAGCCGGCGTTGGCGTCGCAGCTCTTGATGCGGCCCACCACGCCGGGTTTCAGCACGGCCACCGCCTCGCTGTCGTCCGAGGCGTCGGCGTGCACCGTGCGCGGGTCGGTGCCGGTGATGACGAAGGTGCGGCGGCCGGTCAGGGTGGCGCCGTTCACCCAGCCTTTGACGCCGTCCATGTCCTCGACGAGGCGCCAGACGTCGAATTCACGCTCGATCTTCACCGGCAGCTCGCGGCGTTTGTAAGTCCAGAGCACCGGGTAGCGGGCGCCGGGGCCGCTGCGCATGTTGATGTCGTCGGTCTTCAGGCTGGCGTAGCGCGGGATATGCAGACCGGTGACCTGGCCCTGGTCCGGCGGGATGGTTGGCTTGGGCGGCAGTTTCGCCACGGGTTTGGCGGCGGGTTTGGCGGCGGGTTTGGCCGCTTCCGCCTTCGGCGCGGCGGCGACCGGGGTTTTCGGGTGCACGGGGTGACGCGGGGCGGCGCCGTGTTTGGGGGCGACGACGGGAGTTTTCTTGGCGCCGGGGTGTTTCGGCGGCGGCTTTTTGGCCGGCGGCTTGTGTGTGGTGGTGTGCGCGGGCGGCGCCGTGCCCAGCGCGGACGCGGTTTGCGCATGGGCCGGCACGGCGCCGGCCGCGAGCAGTCCGGCAAGAAAAATGGCAATGGACGGCCGCACGCTGCCTCCTCAAACTCTGACCGGCGCGAGTCTAGAGCATTCTCGGGCGGACTGGAATCGGTGGGAGGAAGGCCTTGAGTTCTGTTTGGTTTTCGAGCCTGGTGGCGGTTTGTGCGTTCGCTACCGGGTTGATCGGGCTGATCGTGCATGCCTGGCAGCCGGGCAATGAGGGCGTCGAGGAAACGCGCGACCTGGTCAACCGGCTGACCGGCCTGATCGCGACAATGTCGGCGCTCGTACTGGGCCTGCTGATCGCCAACGCCAGCAGCTTCTTCAATACGCAGAAAATCTCCCTGGAAACGGTGTCCGCCCAGGTGCTCGAGCTCGATGGCGTGCTGAAGCGGTACGGGCCCGATGCCGCGCCGGCGCGGGGCATGCTGAAGGATATCCTGACCAGCAGCTACCAGGACGTGTGGTCGGACGCGGCCAACGGCGGCGCGCCGAGCACCGAAAAAATCGCCGGCCGCATGGACAAGCTGTTCATCTCGCTAAACGCGCTGCTGGAAGCCGCGCCCGACAGCCGGAAATACCGCATCGCCAAGGCGGAGGACCTGGCCTCGGCAATTAACGACCAGCGGCTGCGCATGTCACTGCAAGTGAACGACTCGCTGTCCTGGCCATTCATGACCGTTCTGGTGCTGTGGATATCCCTGCTGTTTTTCGGCTTTGGCATGGTGGCGCGGTTCAACCGCGTGGGCGTGGGCGGCATGGCGGTGGGCGCCGTTTCGGTGGCCAGCGCGATTTTCCTGATTATTGAGCTGAGCACGCCGTATGACGGCGTGATCATGCTTTCGCCTGCACCGATTTTGGCGACGATTAGTGCGCTGGGAAAGTAAGGAAGGCGTTCTTTTTTGAAAAAAAGAACCAAAAAACTTTTACACGGCTGTCGCTGGATAGTCCGCGACAGCCGCGCAAAAGTTTTTGCTTCTTTTTTCAAAAAGAAGCGCTTTTTTACTCCGGCTGGGTGCGCTTCGTAACCTTATCAACCCCTTCCTGAAACGATATTTTCTTGCCGTTGATAACGTGGATTTTCCCACCCAGCACGTCGTCCCAGGTGATCAACGGGTAAAGATTATGGCTCTGCGCCTGTTGCTCGAACAGGGCTTTTAGCGCCTGCAGCTTTTCCGGGTCCTGCTGGGCCAGGTTC
>Ga0302157_10003416_pt1 | contig 17935 bp, 13 predicted proteins | sample I_Bog_N3_3_FD_193502 | JGI IMG/M metagenome (GOLD analysis project Ga0302157, IMG submission 193502) | Peat permafrost microbial communities from Stordalen Mire near Abisko, Sweden - I_Bog_N3_3 | ecosystem: Environmental > Terrestrial > Soil > Wetlands > Peat | place: Sweden: Abisko, Stordalen...
TGTCGGTGGCGGTGCTGATGGCGGCGATGAACGCCGAAAAGCCGCTCGATTTCTCGTCTTTCCCTTCGGTCCTGCTGTTTGCCACGCTGTTGCGGCTGTCGCTCAATGTCGCCTCGACCCGCGTCGTGCTGGTGCATGGCCACAACGGTGGCGCGGCGGCGGGCCATGTCATCGAAAGCTTTGGCGCCTTCCTGATCGGCGGCAATTTCGCGGTCGGGCTGTTCGTGTTCATGATCCTGATGATCATCAACATGGTGGTGGTGACCAAGGGCGCGGGCCGCGTGTCCGAAGTGTCGGCGCGGTTCACCCTCGATGCCTTGCCCGGCAAGCAGATGGCGATCGACGCCGATCTGGCCGCCGGGCTGATCAACGCGCAGGAAGCCAAGGCGCGCCGCCGCGAAATCTCGACCGAGGCCGATTTCTACGGTTCGATGGATGGCGCCAGCAAGTTCGTCAAAGGCGATGCGATTGCCGCGGTGCTGATCCTGGGGGTCAACATCGTGGCGGGGTTTTGCCTCGGCATGCTCAGCCACGGGCTGACCGCGGCGGATGCGGCGCAGAAATATGTCACGCTGGCGGTCGGCGACGCGCTGGTTGCGCAAGTGCCGTCGCTGTTGCTGTCGATCGCGGCGGCGGTGATCGTGACCCGCGTGGCCGACAGCCGCGATCTGGCCGGGCAGATCGGCGGGCAGTTTGCCAGTCCGTCCACCTGGTTGCCGGTGGCGGTGATCCTGGGTGCGATCGGCGTGATCCCGGCCATGCCGCAATCCATATTCCTGCCCGCCGCGGGGATTGCCGGGTGGCTGTGGTGGAATCTGAAAAAGCGTGCCGAACGTCACCGCGTCGCCAGCGCAGAGCCCGCCCCGGCGCCGCCGGATCCATCGCGCATCGTGCTTGACGAAGTGTCGGACCATACGCTGGTGACGATCGAGCTGGGCTATGGGCTGGTGCACCTGGTCGATGTGAAGCGCGGATCGCCGCTGGTGGCGCGCATTACCGGGGTGCGCAAACAGTTGAGCCAGGCCTGCGGCTTTATCGTGCCGCAGTTCCGCGTGCGCGATTCGCTCGAACTGTCGCCCAACGAATATGCCATCTTGCTGGGCGGGGTGAAGATCGGCGGCTCGACCGTGCGCCCCGACCGCATTCTGGCGATCAACGCGGGCGAGGCGCGTACCACCAACGCCTTGAAGGGCGAGGCGACCACCGATCCCAGTTTCGGCTGTCCCGCAATCTGGATCGATCCGGCGGCGCGCGACACCGCGATTGCCGAAGGGTACCTGACCGTCGATGCCGGCACGGTGATCGCCACCCACCTCAACCAGGTGCTGGGCGAACGCCCGCAGGCGCTGCTCGGGCCCGACGAAGTGCGCGCCATTCTTGAAGGCGTGCGGCAGAAATCGGCGGGGCTGGTCGAGACGATCCATCCCAACCCGCTGTCGCTGGGCGCGATCACCCGTGTCCTGCGCGCGCTGCTCGAAGACGGGATCGGCATCGGCCATCCGCTGCCGATCCTGGCCGCGCTGGGCCAGGCGGTGCAGCAGACCACCGAACACGACCGGCTGATCGATATCCTGCGTGCGGAACTGGGCACGATGATCGTCGGGCGGGTGTGCAGCCCGCACGACCGTCTGCCGGTCATCACGCTGGATGCCGGGCTGGAGGCGATGATCCTGCAAGGGATGGTCGATCCGGTCAGCGGATTGCCGGTGATCGAGCCCGATCTGGCGCGCGGGCTGGGCGAACGGGTCGCCGCGCTGATTACGGCGCGCGGACCGGGCGCGATTCCCCCCGCGCTGATCGTGCAACCGCGCGCGCGGCGCACGCTGTCGGCGGCGCTGCGGTTCCGCGCCCCGGCCTGTCTGGTGCTGTCGATATCCGAACTGCCGCAAAGCCAGCCGATCGAGGTGATCGCGGTGATCGGTGGCGAGGCTGCCGCCGCCCCCCCGCAACTGACCGACCAATCCGCCACGGCGCGTGCCGCCACCAAGGCTCCTGATCCGCAATCAACCGCTCGGCCGCAACCCCAAGGACTTGCCGCATGAATTTTCACCACCGCAGCTTTGCCGCCGCGCGCGCCTATCGCGACGATACCGCCGACCGTATCCGCCGTTTTCTGCCGATGGTGCGGCGCCTGGCGTGGCATGCCCACGGGTCGGGCCGCGCCGGGATCGAGGTCGATGACCTGATCCAGGCCGGGCTGGTCGCGTTGACCGAATGCGCGCAGAAACACACCGGACAGACCGAAGACGGCTTTGCCGCCTATGCCAAGTTGCGCGTGCGCGGGGCGATGGTCGATCTGATCCGCCGCAGCGCGCCCTTGTCGCGCGCGGCCTCCGACCGGCGCCGCACCTTGCGCGACCAGACCGAAAGCCTGGCCGCGATCCTGGGCCGCCAGCCGACCGAGAGCGAACTGGCCGAGGCGATGGGGGTGACCCTGTCGGATCTGGGCGATTTGCGCGCCGCGTCTGAACCTTTGCGGTTCGAACCAATCGACGATGCCTATTCGGACAGCTCGATGGCGTTTGCCGACGATCGCCCCGACAGTTTTTCCCTGATCGCCGACGAGGAAACGCGCCACCTGGTGGTCGAGGCGATCGCGACTTTGCCCGAACGCCTGCAGATGGTCATCCAGCTCTATTTCGTCGAGGAACTGAACCTGGCCGAAATCGCCGGGGTGCTCGAAGTCAGCGTGCCGCGCGTCCACCAGTTGAAGGCCCAGGCGCTCGACAAGCTGCGCGCCACGCTGGGGGACGGGTTCGATATCCTGTAAGGTTGCGTCAAGCCACCTCGTTCTTTAATCGTTCGATTAAAGGAGAGGGTGCCATGCAGATTGATTCATCAACCGCCGCCGTCGTTACGGGCGGCGCATCAGGGCTGGGGCGGGCCACGGCCGAGGCGCTGGCTGCTGCCGGGGCGCGGGTGACGATATTCGATATCAACGACGATCTGGGGCAAGACGTTGCCGCGGCGATCGGCGGCCGGTTTGTCCATGTCGATATCATGAGCGAACAGTCCGTGATCGACGGTTTTGCCGCCGCGCGCGCCGCGCATGGGCAGGAACGTGTGCTGGTCCATTGCGCGATGGCCAATCGCAAGGGCAAGACCGTGGGGCGCAACAAGGAAACCGGCGCCCTGACCCGGCTGTCGACCGAAGATTATGAATTCGCCGCGCAAGGCATCCTGATATCGAGTTATCGCGTGGCGTCGCTGGCGGCGCTGGGCATGGCCGCGACCGATCCGCTGGACGATGGCGAACGCGGCACGATCGTGCTGACCGCATCGGTCGCGGCGCAGGATGCGCAAGTGGGGCAGGTCGCCTATGGGTCGCTCAAGGCCGGGGTGTGCGGGCTGGTGCTGCCGATGGCGCGCGATCTGATGGATTTCGGTATTCGCGTGAATGCGATCCTGCCCGGCATTTTCGGCACGCCCCTGCTGGGGCGCCTGCCGCAAAAAGTGCTCGACGGGCTCAATGCGTCGGTGCCGTTTCCCAAACGGCTGGGGCGGCCCGAAGAATATGCCAGCCTGGCGCTCGAACTGGTGCGCAACAGCTATTTCAACGGGCAGGCGATCCGGCTCGATGGCGGCATACGCATGGCGCCGCGCTGAGGCGTATCCGGCTGCACTGGCGTGCAGTCATGCCTCCCGCCCCGCCACCCCACCCGACCACCAACGATACCAACAGGTTATGGTGATCGGGCGGGGCGGCGGGGCAGGAGGTATGAACAGCGCTTTGGGCGACCGGGTGTCAGCCTTTGGGCCCGGCGATGATCGGATCGCCCAGGTTCAGCCGTTTGCCGTCGGTGATGATCACTTTGTCGCCCAGATGCGCGACCTGGAACAGCTTGGCGGCAAACGGTTCGGGCACGCCGACACAGCCGTTGGTGGCATAGCCGCGTTCGACTTTGCTGCCGTGGATCGACACCCCGTCGTTGGTCAACCGCAACATATAGGGCATCGGCACGTCGAAGATGGTGGAGATGTGGTGCGCGTCCTTTTGCGTGATCGGGAACACTCCGACCGGCGTCTGTTTCTCGCCATACCCTTTCAGGATCGCGGTCGCGCCGATTTCATGGCCATCTTCAAACACCGACAGCACGCGGGCGGTCAGATCGACGGTGATTACCAGCGGGCCCGGCCGACCCTGGCTTTCATCCCAGAAATACTGACCGAACTTGATCGGGCCGGAAATGGGCAGGATCGATTTCACCACGAACGGGCCGTCGGCCACGGGATGTGATGGCTGTGGCGATGGCGCCGCACGGGGTGCGGGTGGTGCGGCGGGCGGTGCCGCCACCTGCGCCTGCACGGGTTCGCTGCGCACCAGGCCGACCACATCCTTCAGCACGTGGAACGCCAGATCGGCGGACAACACGACCACCGCGCCGCCGACCAGAATCAGCGGCAACCGTCGTTTTGTCATCTTGCGCCAGTGCGGCGGCAAGGCCCACATCGCGTGCGTATCCCTTCACCAGTCCAGCCACCGCACATAGGCGAAAACCCCGTGCACAGTGGTTTCCAAGTCTGGTTAGCGAATGCCTAACCAGGTCAATTTTCGCCACAGCGCCTCGAACGGTCCCTGCGCGTGCCGATCCAGCCACCACACCGGCCAGCACAGCATCGCCGCCCAGCCAAGCGGGACAAACAGTGGCAGAAGCCCGCGCGGCATGGTCTGCGCAAGCGCCAGTCCCCAGCCCGAAAACAGCGCGGTCATAAGCATGGTGGTGCCCAGGTAATTGGTAAAGGCGGTCCGCCCGGTTGCCGCCAGCCGGCGCCCCATCGCGGTCGGCGCCAGCCTGGGCCATACCAGCATCAGCCCCGCGCCATAGCCCAGCCCCATCGCCAGATGCGGCAGCGCGGTCAAGGTTTCCATCACGCCGAACATCGCCCGTGGTGCAAAGCCGTGTGCGCGCATCCACCACGCCAGCGCGACGCTGATCGCGCCGCCCGCGCCGATGCCCAGACCCGCTGTCCACACCAGCGCGCGCCTGCTCCATGCGCCCTGCCACAACCCGGTGCGGTGCAGCGCCATGCCGATCAGCATCAGGGGCAATGTCTCGGTAAACGTCGATCCGGTGGTCTGGAACGGCAACCACGGTGCCTGGACCAGCCGCAGGCGGATCGCCGCCACGAACGGCGCCGCCAGAATGCGCCGGTCATCACCGAGCGAGGCGGCGATCTTTGCCAGCATGGTCGCCTCGTCGGCGCGATCGGCGGCCAGACCGTGCCCCGCCAGCACCGCCTGTTCGGCGCCGATCCCCTGGATCACGCCGATCGTATCGAGCCCGTGGCTCAGCACAAACAGCCCCAGACCCATCGCGAACAACCCCGCCGCAGGCAGGCGGCACAGCAGCAGCGCGCACAGCCCGCACAGGGCATAGGGGAACAGGATATCGCCCCACCACAGCAACAGGTAATGGGCATACCCGAACAGTGCCAGCCACATCAGCCGGCGCGCCTGCATCCCCGGCCCCCAATGGCCGCGCCGGTCTGCCGCATCGATGAACAGCAGCATGCTGGCCCCGAACAACAGGGTGAACAGCGCGCGCATCTTGCCCTCGAACAGCACGAAGGCGATCAAGAACCAGGCATCGCCGCCCGGTTCTGCACGGGGCAGGTGCGGGCTGAAACTGGCGAGCGTCGGTCCCCAGAATCCGGTTACGTTGATGGTCAGGATACCCAGCAGCGCCACGCCGCGCACGAAATCGATCGCGGCAATTCGCCCGTCAGTGGCTGGTGACAAGACAGCTCACCCCGGCCGCCTTCAGCGCGGCGCAGGCACGGTTGGCCTCGGCTTCGGAATAGCCGCCTGCCAGCAATCGCGCGACGCCGCTGCCCACATCGAGGCGCGGATGCCCGGCGATTTCGGGGCGGTTGCGCACTTTGCTCCACAACGCGTCGGCATTGGCCTTTTGCCCGAACGCGCCAAGCTGCACGCGCCACGATCCGCCCGATGGTGCATGCGCGGGCGTGGCGGCGGCCGGGCGCGGGGCGGGGTGCGTCACGGCCACCGGCACTCTGGCCGGTGCGGCGCTCTGGCTATCCTCGGTGGCGACCGCCTGGGCCGGCGCCAGATCGACGGGCCGGATCGGCGCCGCGCTGCCTGCGGCAGGGGCGGGCTTTGTGCCGCCAAGGTCGGCCGAACCCATCTCGCTGGAGCGCGCGGCCACGGCCTTGCGATCAAGCTCTTCGGCCAGCGCGACGCCTTGCTGGCGCTGTTCGAGCGGAATGGCCTCGTTCATCGCGGCCAGGCTGTTGATCGCCTGTTGCAGCCCGGCCTGCGCCGCGCGGGTCATCAGCGCATAGGCGCGCACCATGTCCTTTGGCGCATAGTCGCCGTTGTAGGCGGCAATGCCCAGGATATACATCGCGCGCGGTTCGCCGCGATCGGCGGCGGCCGTGATCCACGGCATCGCCTCGGTCTGGCGGTTGGTCTGGAACAGCAGGATGCCATAGTTGTCGGCAGCCCGGATATGCCCCTTGCGCGCGGCGCGGGCATAGAAATCCTCGGCCCGGGCCACGTCCCTGGGCACGCCCCGGCCCAGTTTATAGGCCTGGCCCATGTTGAACATGGCATCGGGATCGCCTTTGGCAGCGGGCCCCTGCCACTGCGCCACGGCGGCATCGTAATCACCCCGCGCCCAGGCATCGACGCCCTCCTTCACATCGGCCCGCGCCGGAATCGCGCCCGCCCATGCCAACGCCAGCCCCGCGCCAAGCCCCAGTGTCGTCCGTCCCCACCAACTGCCCATCTTCACCATCGCGATCATGCCCTGCAATTGCCTGTCCGTCTGGTAAACGAATCTGCGAATCTCCATCAGCGCCTTATGACAAATACGCCGCGAGGTGCGCCGCAAAATCCCCGAAAGCTGTGCCAAAATTGACGAAAACACGGCTTTTTCGTGGGTAAAGGGACGATCCGGGCGTTTGTTAACCAAAATTTGAGGCAAATCTGGAATCGCTCGTACCTGACTGAAACTGGATTTCACGGGGAACAGCGTTGCGCGTACTTGCACTGGCATCGCAAAAGGGGGGGTCCGGCAAGACGACCTTGTCGGGGCATCTCGCCGTGCAGGCGCAGCGTGCGGGCGCAGGTCCGGTCGTTCTGATCGATATCGACCCGCAAGGTTCGACCACCGAATGGTGGAACGAACGCGAGGCGGACTATCCCGCGCTGGCCCAGACCAGCGTGGCGCGGCTGGCCACCGATCTGGTGCTGCTGCGCCAGCAGGGTTTCAAGCTGGCGGTGATCGACACGCCGCCGGCAATCACCATGGCGATCCAGTCGGTGATCCACGTGTCCGAACTGGTGGTCGTGCCGACCCGGCCCAGCCCGCACGATCTGCGCGCGGTGGGGGCAACCGTAGAACTGTGCGAACGCGCGGGCAAACCGCTGATTTTTGTCGTCAACGCCGCCACGCAGGGCGCACGGATCACCGCCGAAGCCGCTGTCGCGCTTAGCCAGCACGGCACGGTGGCACCGGTCACCTTGCACCACCGCACCGATTTTGCCGCATCGATGATCGATGGCCGCACGGTGATGGAAGTCGACCCGACCGGCAAATCCGCCGCAGAAGTTGCCGCCTTGTGGACTTATGTGTCCGAACGGCTGGAAAAGAATTTTCGCCGGACAGTGTTTGCCGTGCCGCAGGGCCCGGCGGTCACGTCGGGTGCGATCGCGCGGCCGGCAGGCGGGGGCTTTGGCCGCCGCGTGATCGGGTCATAGGGGTGGGCATGGGCAGCGAAGGGATCAAGCCGATGGCCTCGCTCGGGTCGGCCCTGCTGGGCAAGCGCGCGCCCGTGCGGCGTGCGCCGCTGACATTCGCGCCGATCGAGGAGATCGCCGCCAACACCGACGGTTCGACAGATTTGCCCGAAGTCGTGCTGCAAGTCGCGCGGCTGGCCCAGGCGCTGGGGATCGAGGCGCCGGGCGAGATCGTCGCCGCGCAGGATCAGGCCGATGGCCCGGTGCGGGCGCGGGTGGCGTTTACCTTGCGGCTCGATGGCGAACGCCATCGTCGCCTGCGCCAGATCGCCGCCGCCGAGCGGCGCAGCGCACAGCAAGTCCTGACCGAAGCGTTCGATCGTTACAGCGCCGGGGCACCCGGTACTGCCACCAGTTCGGTGACTTTGCCGTCGCCCTGTCCAGCTCCGACCGGAAACCAGCCATGACCGCAGTCTTTCGCGTCCTTTCAGATCGCCCGGCATCAACGCGCCGCCGCATGGCCCTGCTTTGCGCAGGGATGGCCGGGGTGGCGCTGCTGGCCGGGTGTTCCAATCAGGCGCCGCGTCCCGACAAGATGGCGCAACAGTCGCGCGACGCGCTGAACCGTGGCGAAACTCCGCGCGCGATCGCGCTGGCCGAACAGGCGGTGCAGGCCGATGGCCGCAACGCCGGGCTGCGGCTGCTGCTCGCCAATACTTATCTGCGTGCCGGTCGCTTCGAATCCGCGCGGCAGGCCTATGCCGATGCGATCGAACTGGGTGATGACAGCAGCAAGGCGGCGATCGGTCTGGTGCTGTGCGAACTGGCGCTGGGCCAGAACGGCGCCGCGCTCGATGCCATCAACACGTATGGCGATGTGCTGCCCGCTGCCGATCTGGGGCTGGCGCTGGCCATGGCCGGGCAGAACCAGCGTGGCATCGACGTGCTGACCAATGCCATCCGCCACGGCCAGAACGAGCCCAAGGTGCGCCAGAACCTGGCGCTGGCCTATGCCCTGTCGGGCATGTGGGCCGAGGCCAAGATCATGGCCGGGCAGGACATTCCCGCCGATCAGGTCGATGCCCGGATTCAGTCGTGGGCAGCGATGGCGCGCCCCGAAGACGCGCGCCGCCGCGTGGCCAGCCTGGTGCGCGCGCCCTTGATCGGCGACACCGGCCAGCCCGAGGCACTGGCGCTGGCCCATTTCCCCGGCGCCGCGCCGAACCAGCCGGCCGCGCCGGAAAAGGCGGTTGCCGCTGCCGAACTGCCCGCCGCACCGGCCCCTGCACCTTATGCCTCGGGCGCGCTGGCGCGGATCGATCTGGCGCCGTCTGCGCCGCCCGCCGCAGTGCCCGCCGCGAAGCCCGCAACCGTGTCGATCCCGGTGGTTGAGCCGCTGCCCATCCAGCAGCGCGCGCCGGTGCGTGTTGCCCGCGCCGAGCCGCACCCCACCGAACTGCACCCCACCGCCCCGCACCGGGCCGCGCCGACCGTGGCGCCCGGCCACGCGCTGGGCACGCATCTGGTGCAACTGGGCGCGTTCAACAGCGCGGATTCGGCGCACCGCGCCTGGCTGCATTTCACCGCCCGCAACCCCAGCCTGCAGGGCCATCCCAACCTGATCACCAAAGTCAACGTGCATGGGCGCGACTTCTGGCGGTTGCAGGCAGCGGGCTTTGTCGGCCAGGCCTCGGCGGCCTCGCTGTGCGGATCGCTGCGCGCGCATGGCGGCGCCTGCCTGGTGATGGCGGTCAACGCCGCGGCGCGGGTAAATGGCGTCCAATCCGCCGATGCCCGCCCGGCCCCGGTGCACGTGGTGCCCGTCCACACCGCCCCGGCGGTGCGTCCGGTGGCAAGTCACGCGGCGCCGACGCGTCCGGGCAAGATCAACGCTGCACGCTAATCGATTCGCGTGCCGCCCTTGAACAGGGCGGTTACCCGGCCTTCGACCGGCCTGCGGTCGAACGGGGTGTTGCCCGCGCTTGCCGCCATCTTGTCGGATGACACCACCCACGGGCGCTCGGGATCGATCAGCGCGATGTCGGCTTCGGCGCCGACGCGCAGCACCCCGGCCTCGACCCCCAGCAGTCGCGCGGGCGCCCCGGCAACCAGATCGAACGCGCGTGCAAGATCGATCCGGCCATCGCGCACCAGCGTCAGCGTCAGTGGCAGCAGCGTTTCGGCCCCGGCCATGCCCGGTTCGGCATCGGCAAACGGCAGCCGTTTGTCTTCGGGGCCGCGCGGGTCGTGGCCCGATGCGATCACGTCAATCGTGCCATCGGCAATCGCATCGACCACCGCGCGCCGATCGGCATCCTGCCGCAGCGGCGGCGACATGCGCGAAAACGTGCGGAAATTGGCCAGTTCCAGATCCGACAGCATGAAATGCGCCGGGGTTACCCCGGCGGTCACGCGCAGCCCGCGCCGCTTGGCCGCGCGCACCAGATCGAGCGCGCGCGCGGTGGTCACCTGGCGGAAATGGACATGCGCACCGGTCATCTCGGCCAGAGCGATATCGCGGCCGACGGCCAGCGCCTCGGCCTCGGCCGGGGCGCTCGGCAGGCCCAGCCGGGTGGCCATTTCGCCCGCCGTGGCCACAGCCTGGCCCGCCATGCCCGCATCTTCGGCATGGGTTACGACCACCAGGCCAAGCATTGCGCAATAGGACAGCAGCCGCGCCATCACCCCCGAATCATCGATCCAGCGTCGCCCGGTCGCCACCGCGCGGGCCCCTGCATCGCGCATCAGCGCCAGTTCGGCCAGTTCCACGCCGTTCAGCCCGCGCGTCGCGGCGGCCAGTGGATGGATCCACATGTCGGGCTTGCCCGACAGTGCGGCAAACCGCACGCGCGCCGGGTGATCGAGCGGCGGGCCCTGATCGGGCATCAACGCGGCGCGGGTGATCCCGCCGAAATGGAACGCCGGCTTGTCGACCGCGAAGACGCCCAGATCGACCAGGCCGGGCGCGATCAACTGGCCCCTGGCATCGACCACGGTGTCACCCGGTTCGGGCACGATCGGGCCCAGCGCGGCAATCCGCCCGCCGACCAGCCGTATCGCGCCTGCCACGGGTGCGCCTTCGGCCAGGACCAGCCGACCGCCGGTGATGGTGATGGGCCGCGGGATCATGCTGCACCTCCCGTCAGCGCGTCCCAGCCGGGCAGCGCGCGCGCGCGCCGGGTCAACACATCGAGGCAGGCCATGCGGATGGCGACGCCGCGTTCGACCTGATGCGTGATCAGGCTGCGGGTGGGATGATCGGCCACCTGGCTGTCGATTTCGATCCCCCGGTTCATCGGGCCGGGGTGCATCACCAGCGCATCGGGCTCGGCGCGCGCCAGTCGTTCGAGCGTCAGTCCGTAGAGATGGCGGTATTCGCGCGGCGAGGGGATGAACTGGCCCTGCATGCGTTCCTGTTGCAGGCGCAGCATCATGATGATGTTGGCCCCTTTGAGCGCGGCATCGAAATCGTGGAACACCTGCACGCCCATCGCCTCGATCTCGGCAGGCATCAGCGCAGGCGGCGCGCAGACCCGTACATTGGCGCCCAGCGCGGTCAGCGCCAGGATGTTGGAACGCGCCACCCGGCTGTGCAGGATATCGCCGCAGATCGTCACGTTCAGCCCATTGAGATCGCTGCCGCGCGAAAGGTTCAACGCATGGCGGATGGTCAGCGCGTCGAGCAGCGCCTGGGTCGGGTGTTCGTGCTGGCCATCCCCGGCGTTGAGCACCGGGCAATCGACTTTGCCCGCGATCAGCCGCACCGCGCCCGAACTCGCATGGCGGATGACGATTGCATCGGCGCGCATGGCGTTGAGCGTCATCGCGGTGTCGATCAGCGTTTCGCCCTTTTTCACGCTCGACGTCGCGGCGTGCATGTTGACGACATCGGCGCCCAGCCGTTTGCCCGCGATTTCGAACGACAGCAGCGTGCGCGTCGAATTCTCGAAAAAGGCGTTGATGATGGTCAGCCCCGACAACAGCCCCGCGCGCTTTTGCGATTGCCGGTTCAGTTCGACCCATTGTTCCGCCTCGTCGAGCAGATAAAGGATCTCGTGCCGGGCCAACTGGCCGATACCGGTGAGGTCGCGATGGGGAAAGGCGAGCCCGCCAGCGGGGTATTCGCGCAAGGTGGGCGCGATCTGGGGCGAGGTGGGGATCGATGGTTGCATCGAAGTTGATCCCCTAGGCACGCTTGCCCCTTCTGCCAAGTGTTTCGACTGGCGCAATGACACATAGCCACCTAGATATCCCCCATGAAATTTGCCCGCACTGTCTGGAAGATCCTCGTCGCCATCAAGGACGGGCTCGTGCTCGTGCTGCTCCTGCTGTTTTTCGGGGGGTTGTCGGTAGCCCTGTCGATGAAGCCGATGGCCGGCCATGTGCGCGAAGGTGCGCTGGCGATCACGCTCGATGGCCCGATCGTCGAGGAACGCGCCAAAGTCGAGGCCAGCGCGCTGCTGCTGTCCGGCGGCAAGACCCGGCACCAGTATCTGGAACGCGATCTGGTCCGCGCGATCGAGGCGGCGGCGGGCGATGGCCGCATTCGCGCGGTCACGCTCGATCTTGAGGATTTCGGCGGCGGCAGCCAGGTCACGCTGACCCGCATCGGCGCGGCGCTCGACAAAGTGCGCCGCGCGGGCAAGCCGGTGCTGGCACGCGCGGTGCTCTATGACGATGCCACGCTGCAACTGGCGGCGCATGCCAGCGAGATCTGGGTCGATCCGCTGGGCGGGGTGATGGTGCGCGGCCCTGGCGGTACGGCGCTGTTCTATCACGACTTGCTCGACCGCCTGAAGATCAGGGCGCACGTGTTCAAGGTGGGCACCTACAAGAGCGCGGTCGAACCCTATGTGCGGCAGAACTTCTCGCCCGAAGCCAAGGAGGCCGAAAACGCCGTCTATGGCGCGTTGTGGCACGACTGGCAGGATGATGTGAAGGCGGCGCGGCCACGGGCCAATATCGCGCTGGCGACGGGCGATCCGGTCAAATGGCTGGCCGCATCGGGCAACGACGCGGCCAAGGCGGCCGTGGCGGCGGGTCTGGCCGACCGCATCGGTGACAAAGTGGCATTCGGCAAACGCGTGAGCGAACTGGTCGGCGCCGACAAGGATGGCGGGATCGGCGCCTACAAGGCGACGCATCTGGGCACTTATCTGGCCGATCTGGGCACGCCCAAGGCGGGCAAGGCGATTGCGGTGGTGACCGTGGCGGGCGAAATCGTCGATGGCACGGCAGGGCCGGGCGCGGCCGGCGGCGACCGCATTGCCGGGCTGATCGACAAGGCAACCGCCAGCGGGGACTATTCCGCGCTGGTGGTGCGGGTCGATTCGCCGGGCGGATCGGTGCTGGCAGCCGAACGCATCCGCAGCGCGATCGCCCGGTTCAAGGCGACCGGGCTGCCGGTCGCGGTGTCGATGGGCAATCTGGCGGCCAGCGGCGGTTATTGGGTGTCCACCCCGGCCGACCGGATCTTTGCCGAACCGGCGACGATCACCGGGTCGATCGGCATCTTTGCGATCATCCCCTCGTTCGAAGACGCGCTCGGGCGCTTTGGCATCGGCACCGACGGGGTGCGCACGACCGCGCTGTCGGGCCAGCCCGATGTGCTGGGCGGGCTCAATCCCACGGTCGAAGGGGTGATCCAGTCGGAAATCGAGGTGGGTTATCACCGCTTTGTCGGGCTGGTTGCCGCATCGCGCCACAAGACGCCAGAAGCGGTCGACAAGATCGCGCAAGGGCGCGTGTGGGATGGCGGAACCGCGCGGCAACTGGGGCTCGTCGATGAATTCGGCGATCTGGATCAGGCGCTGGCCTGGGCGGCGCATCGCGCGGGCACTGCCAAGTGGCACCCGGTCTATCTGGAGGACAGCAGCGACACGTTCAGCGGCTTTGTCCAGTCGGTGCTGAACGATGACGACGATGACGACAGCGCCGATGACAGCTCGCACGCCAGTGGCCGCGATCTGATCGGCCGTGTCACGATGGCGCGCTCGGCGTTGGCCGGGCAACTGGCGGGCGATCTCGAACGGTTGCTGGGCGGGCATGGGGCGCAGGCCTATTGCCTGGAGTGTGCAGGGTTGGTCACGCCAACCACGCCCGCGCCCGATACGGCGGCAACGCGGGCCACCTGGCTGGCGGTGCTGTTTGGTCCGACGCACTGAAGCAGCCGCTTGTGCTTTCATCGGCGCTGATATAGGGGCGTCGCTCGCCTTTCGCCGGACGCGGGCGTGGCGGAACTGGTAGACGCGCTGGATTTAGGTTCCAGTATCGCAAGATGTGGGGGTTCGAGTCCCTTCGCCCGCACCAGAGCCGTCGGCCGGCTCCGTCTTTTCGAACATGACACGACGTCGATAAAAGAGTTGGATCTAACCGAGATGCAGATCGTCGAAACCAGCAACGAGGGCCTGAAGCGCGCCTATTCCGTGACCATTCCGGCGTCGGCCATCGCCGCGCGGGTTGAAGGTGAAGTTGCCAAGATTGCGCCGCAAGTGCGCATGCCGGGCTTCCGCCCCGGCAAAGTGCCCGCCAACCTGGTGCGCAAGCTGCACGGGCCGGCATTGCATCAGGAAGCGCTGCAGACCTCGATTCGCGAAGCGATCGACAAAGTGGTCGCCGACCATGGCCTGCGCCCCGCGACCCAGCCCGAAGTGTCGCTGGCCGATGGCTATGACCAGGGCAAAGACGCCGAACTGGCGGTCTCGCTCGAAGTGCTGCCGGTGATCGAAGCGCCGTCGACCGACGGGCTGAAGCTGGAAAAGCTGATCGTGCCGGTGTCTGACGCCGAAGTCGAAGAAGCGGTTGCCCGCATCGCGCAAGGCCAGAAGACCTTTTCGGATGCCGAAGAAGGCGCTGCGGCGCGCGACGGCGACCAGATCCTGATCGATTTCGTCGGCAAGCTTGACGGCGTGGCGTTCGATGGCGGCACCGCCGAAGATGCCCCGCTCGAACTCGGCGCCGGTCGCTTCATCCCCGGCTTTGAAGAACAACTGGTGGGCGTCAAGGCGGGCGATGAAAAGACCATCACGGTCACCTTCCCCGAAGACTATCCGGCGGACAACCTCAAGGGCCAGGCCGCGACCTTCGACATCACCGTCAAGGCGGTCAAGGTTCCGGGCGAATTCGTCGCCAACGACGATTTTGCCAAGCAGCTTGGGCTGGAAAGCATCGAACAGTTGCGCGGTCTGCTGCGTGGCCAGCTTGAACAGGAAAACGCCGGGCTTACCCGCACCCAGATGAAGCGCCAGTTGCTCGACACGCTGGCCGCCGGGCACGATTTCGCGGTGCCGCCGTCGATGGTCGAGGCCGAGTTCGAACAGATCTGGCAGCAACTGACCCAGGAAGCCGCGAAGGAAGAAGACGCCGAAGCCGCGCTCAAGGAAATCGAGGCGGAAAAGGACGACTATCGCCGCATCGCCGAACGCCGCGTGCGTCTGGGCCTGCTGCTGTCGGAAATCGGCCAGAGCAACGGCGTGGCGATCACCAACCAGGAAATGGACATGCTGATCCGCCAGGCGGCGCAGCAGTATCGCGAACAGGATCGCCAGCGTTTCCTCGACTACATCCGGTCCGAACCGCTGGCCGCCGCGCAACTGCGCGCGCCGCTGTATGAAGACAAAGTGGTCGATTTCCTGTTCGACAAGGCCGAAGTGACCGAACGCGAAGTGACCCGCGAAGCGCTGCAGGCAGCGATCGAAGCCGACGAAAACGGCAACCCGCCTGCCGTCGAGGCCGAAGCCGCACCGGCGCCCAAGAAGAAGGCCGCGCCCAAGAAGAAGGCTGCTGCCGAAGCACCGGTGAGCGATGAAGCCCCGGCTGCAGAGGCCGTGGCCGAAGAAGCGCCCGCACCGAAGAAGAAGGCTGCACCGAAGAAGAAGCCTGCGGCGGCCACACCAGAAGGCGAATAAGCCTTTTATTCAACAGGTTGAATTTCATGAGGGCGATCCGCAAGGGTCGCCCTTTTGCCATGGGGTTGATCCTTAGCGTTCTTGCGGATTGCCGCTGCGAATCGGGCTGTGAGACAGTCCTTTGCATCCACCCAGACCCGAAGGGGTTCACGCGATGCAACCTACGCGTAATCGCCTCGCCCAGTCCGCATCCAACGGTCGCTCCGCCCGCAAAGGTCGGGCTTCGCGCCAGGATGCCCCGCCGCCCTCGCCCCGCCACGCGCGAGAGGATGTTGCCCTGATGCTGCGTCAGGGGGCGGCAGCCCCACCCGGCTTTCCCGCCGACCAGATCGTGCCGGCCCATCGTGGTGCGGTGATCACCGCCGCGTCTTGGCCAGCCACGGCGCTGGTCGTGCCCGCAGATCATGCGCCGCCGCCGGTCCGTCCGATCAGCCGCAAGGCGGCGAAAAAGGCCGCGCGACTTGCCGCTGCGCGCGAACGTGCAAAGCACCATGCCAGTCCTGCGCAGCACCATGCCAGCCGCGCCGCCGAAGACTTGTTGATCCTGGCCACGCCAGCCGAACCAGGCCTTGCCGAACCGATCTCGCCGCCGGACAGTACTCTGCCCATTGTCCGGATCGAGCCTGAGTGCGCCCCCGCACTCGCCCTGCCGCCAGAGCCCGAACCGCACGCGCACCGACCATCCCCGGTTGAAGTTGCACCCAGTCCCGAGGTGCCCTTGCCCACCGCGCGTGCCCTCGTGCCCCGGCGGCAGGGATTCGTCGATGTGCTGGCCTTCATGCTGCGCGACAGCGGGCGACGGCTGTCGCGCTGGTCCTCGGCCAAGCGCCGTGCCGACGACATGAAGGAAAAGCTGGCCAAGGCAGAGGCGCGCATGCGTGCGATGGAGGCGCAACTGGCCGCGCTGCAAGACTTGCAGCGGCGCGTCAGGCAATCCTGAGGCTAAAGCACAATGCGTTTAATGTGAGACGCAGTATGCTTCAGGAGTCTTTGTTTTCACATCGTTTATTGCAAAAAACCGGTGCCCGCTTTTTGCACGATGCCCTAGTTGACCGGCCGTTCGCGCCAGGGTGCATACGTGGGGGTGGCCAGCGGGACCGTCCGCGCACGTTCATAGGCCGCACCTGCCGCCAGGACGCGCGCATCATCCCACGCCGTGCCGATGAACGACAATCCCACCGGCAGGCCCTCGATTGCGCCCATCGGCACGGTCAGGTGTGGATAGCCCGCGATGGCCGGCAGATTGCCCGCACCGATCTCCATCCCGTGGTCCCCGGTCACCAGATCGATCGGCCAGGCCGGGCCTGTGGTGGGCGCAATCAGCAGGCTGACATGGTGTTCGGCCATCAACCGGTCGATCCCGTCCTGGCCCGCCATGCGCAGCGAATCGGCGCGCGCTTTGCGATAGGCGGCCTCGTCGGTCATCTTTGCGGCGGTTTCGAACAAGTCCTGCCCGAACCAGCGCATTTCGCTGTCGCCATGCGCGCGGTTGAACGCGATCACGTCGTCCAGGCTGCGCACCGGCACCGGGCCCGGCAGCCCGGCCAGATAGTGGCCCAGATCGACACGCAATTCGTACAACAGCACGGTCAGTTCATCGCGGCCAATGGCGGGGTCTGCCTGAAAATCGATCTCCACCGGCTCTGCCCCGGCGGCGCGCAGATCGGCCAGCGCGCGATCGAACAGCGCGCGGACTTTGGGATCATCGCCCACCGCCTTGCGCAGCACGCCGATGCGCATGCCTTTCAGCGAGGCACCCGCCAGCCCCGCGACATAGTCTGTCTTGTGCCTGTCGGCTTCGGCGGTGGCGGGATCGGCCGGATCGCTGCCCGCCATCGCGGTCAGCAGCAGCGCGGCATCGTGCACGCTGTTGGCCATCGGCCCGGCGGTGTCCTGGCTGTGGCTGATCGGCACGACATGGGTGCGGCTGACCAGTCCAACCGTCGGCTTGAACCCGACAATCCCGTTCATCGATGCGGGGCAGGTGATCGAGCCATCGGTTTCGGTGCCGATCGCCGCCCAGGCCATCCCGGCGGCAACCGCGGCCCCGCTGCCCGACGACGACCCGCACGGACTGCGATCGGTGGCGTGGGGATTGCGGGTCTGCCCGCCCACCGCGCTCCACCCGCTGGACGAATGGCCCGAGCGGATGTTGGCCCATTCCGACAAATTGGTCTTGCCCAGGATCACCACGCCTGCCCGGCGCAACCGCGCGATCAGCGGGGCATCGCGCCCGGTCACATTGGCGGCCAGCGCCAGACTGCCCGCCGTGGTGGCGATCGGTTCGGCGGTTTCGATGTTGTCTTTGACCAGTATCGGCTTGCCT
>Ga0302157_10003419_pt1 | contig 17926 bp, 17 predicted proteins | sample I_Bog_N3_3_FD_193502 | JGI IMG/M metagenome (GOLD analysis project Ga0302157, IMG submission 193502) | Peat permafrost microbial communities from Stordalen Mire near Abisko, Sweden - I_Bog_N3_3 | ecosystem: Environmental > Terrestrial > Soil > Wetlands > Peat | place: Sweden: Abisko, Stordalen...
CGAGAACAAGAACCACCCGTTCTATGGCCTCGACTTCATCCATCCCGAACTGTTCGCCGAAGGCGGCGGCTGGGCGGCTCCGGGATTTGCGGCATTCGTATCTTCGGTGATCGAATCCGGCGTCGACCCTGCCGAGATGGGCGGGATCAGGTCGCGTCTCAAGGAGCTCGGGCTCGAGCCCTATGACTGTCTGTCGCAGCCGCTGATGGATGCGATCGCCACCCATGTGGCGAAGTCCAGGGCCAAGGCGGCCTGAGCGGGCCGGCCTCACGCAAGCTTCGGCTGGCGGTGAGCACCGCCGGCCGCTTTCGCGATCATCGCGCCCATCGCGGCGCCGGAGCATTGGATCATGACGCTCGAAACCGTGGCACTCAATCGATCGCACGACGGCATCCAGGGCGTCTACAAGCACGCCAGTCGCGAAACCAGGACCATGATGACCTTTTCGGTCTATGTCCCGCCGCACCAGGCTGGCGCCAGGCTTGCGGTGGTGTGGTATCTCTCGGGCCTGACCTGCACCCACGCCAACGTCACGGAAAAGGGTGAATTCCGCAGGGCCTGCGCCGAACTGGGATTGATCTTCGTCGCGCCGGACACCAGCCCGCGCGGCGAGGGTGTGCCCGGCGATCCCGCCGGGGCCTACGATTTCGGGCTCGGCGCCGGCTTTTATGTCGACGCGACCCTGGCGCCATTCGCCGATCACTACCGGATGTGGAGCTACGTGACGGAAGAGCTGCCGGATTTGATCGCAGCGCATTTTCCGGCTGATCCGAAGCGGCAATCCATCCTCGGGCACTCGATGGGAGGCCATGGCGCCCTTACCGCGGCCCTGCGGTATCCCGATCGCTACCGCGCCGCCAGCGCGTTCTCGCCGATCGTGGCACCTTCGCAAGTCCCATGGGGGGTCAAGGCGTTGACCGGATATCTCGGTGGCGAGCGCGCCGCCTGGCGGAAGCACGATGCCGTCGCCCTGATCGAGGATGGCGCGCGGTTTTCCGATTTCCTGGTGGACTATGGCGATGCCGATCCGTTCCTGGCCGAACAGCTTCGCCCCGAATTGTTGCAGCATGCCTGTTCGCAGGCGGACATCCCGCTGATTTTGCGCCGCCAGGCCGGCTATGATCACAGCTACTATTTTGTATCGACCTTCATGGAAGATCACCTGCGCTGGCACGCCGCGCGGCTGCATGCATCTTGAGTGGAATGGACGTGAAGCCTGTTGCGGCGGGCAAGCAACGGCTCCGCGACGAGCTTGGCTTCCGCGTTTTGGCCGTCGTGAGGGGCGATCGGATCGCTCGCCCACGCGATTGCGACCGGCACAGTGGATTGCTATGAAGATCGCATTCGCCACGCATTCGTGGTGGTAGCGGAGGCAGGCAAAAAGCCTTCGGCATTCGGGAGCGGCGGGATATGGCCAGGGTGGCGACTTCGATAGCCTTGATTCTGGCTTTGATGCCGGTGAGCGCATGGGCCAAGGACACCCAGTTCTGGAACTTGACGGCCAATACCATCACTTCGCTGCAACTTTCGTCCGCCGGCAAGAATGAATGGGGCCCGAACCAGGCCGACAATGATCGCGATCATACCGTCGATCATGACGAGCGCCTGAAAATCACCGACACCGCCACCGGCGTCTACGACGTCAAGATTGTCGACAAGAGCGGGCGGACCTGCGTCGTCCCGGACATTCAGGTCAAGGCGGGCTCGATTTTCTCGATTGAGGAAAAAAACCTGAAGGATTGCACCAAGTAGCGGCCTTGGCCTCCGGCATGGGACGACGGCTCAAAAATTCACACCGAACAAGAGGCGTGCCTGGCGGCGCTCGAAATTGACCAGGTCGAGCGTACCCATGACGGAACTGGCCTGGCCTGCCAACTGCGCGCTCCATGCCGCCGTGATCCACGCCCGTTCGGAGAGCTTTAGATAGATCGTCGGCCCGACGAAGAATCCCTGTCCGGCGAATGCGTCAAGTCCAAGCCCGGCGTACTGGCGCACATAGCGGGCTTCGCCGCCGACAAAAAATCCCGAACGGAGCTGTTCCATCAGGCCGAACGCAACGCCGGCGCTGGATTGCTGCGACCAGGTGCCGGTCAGGTTCGACCGCATGGTCTGCGGCTGATAGAGCAGGTCGAACGCCGCGACGAGACGATCGGGAATGACCTCCCAATCGGCCGCGGCGACGAAGTCGACACCATATTGGTTGCCAGGTTCGCCGCTCACCTCATCGCTTCGGCCCCATTGCGGTTCGGCGCCGATCGCAAAACCGAACGGTGCGGTGGCGCGATCGAGCAACTGGTAGCGGATATCGGCGGACAGGCCGCCAAATGCGACATAGTGCTGATCGGCGAGCCCGCCAACGCCGGCAATGTCGTAGGAGACGACTTCGCCGGTAAATTCGGTTCGCAGTTTCGGAATCGGCACGAACTCCGCCGACAAGGTGCTGGAGCTTGCATCATAGGTCCCGGTCTGCTTGGCAAAGCGGCCAGTGACCGACCCCTCGAGCTCTCTTTCGCCGACTTCCCCGACGTCGGTTCCGATGGTGAAGCCGAAAAGATGCTCGGTCTCGATAGGTTCGGTGCGGGCATCGGTCGGAAGCATCGCAAGAACCAGCAACAGGCAGCATCCGGCCGCGCGCCAGGGCGGCAACAAAGCGGCGGGTGCGAGGCGCTCGTTCAATTCTGCAATTCCGTCAAGCCGATGAATGTCTTCCCGCGCTGCAACAGCACCGCTGTCAGCGCCGGCGTCGCCGCGGACCAACCGCACTGCTTCGGTAAAAATCGCGCAAGATGTGAGTTTGCGGCATCGCATCACGCACGCGATTTACGACGATAGTGGAAATTGCGTTGCTCCCCCCAACACTGCTGTCTCGCTGCCGGATGGTAGGACCCTTGCTGCGCCGCGGCTGCTGGACAGTGTAGCCAATTTCTCGCATGGATGGCGGGGGAAAATCCTCGCGCCGCGATCCGTCGTGCGGCGCAGCGTGGTCAAGCCGCTCGGAAACCTCGGAAATGCTGAGAATTTTCGTCACGTTCTGTCTGCTGATCGGCGCGGCCCCGGCGCTGGCCGAGGAGACCCTGCGCATCGGCCTGCAAAGCACCGGCACGTTCGCCTGGCAACTGGATGTGATCCGCCGCCACGGCCTTGCCAGCGGCGCCGGCCTGGATTTGCAGGTCAGCGAATTCGCTTCGCCCGATGCGGGCAAGCTCGCCCTCAATGGGGGCTCGGTCGATCTTGCCGTGGTCGACTGGCTTTGGGTTGCCCGTGCGCGGGCCCTCGGCGCCAAATGGCTGTTCTATCCCTATTCCAGTGCGGTCGGCGCGGTGATGGTGAAGAGCGATTCGCCGGTGCGGAAGATCGCCGACCTCAAGGGCCGGGTTCTCGCCGTTGCCGGCGGCCCGCTCGACAAGAGCTGGCTCATTGTCCAGGCCGCAGCGCTCCGCCAGGGCATCGACCTCAAGCGCGAGGCGACCCTCGAATATGGCGCGCCGCCGCTGATTTTTCAGAAATCACGGCAGGACGAAGCCGAGGCAAGCCTCAATTTCTGGAATTTTTGCGCCCGGCTGGAGGCGCAGGGCTATCGGTCAATTCTCGACGTGCGCGATGCCGAGGCAGCACTCGGGCTGAAGCAACCCGTCGCGCTGATCGGTTACGCGTTTTCCGAGCAGTTCGCGAACGAGCACAGGAGCACGATCGACCGCTTCATCGCCATCGCGCAAGCGGCCAACGACATTCTGCTGCGGTCCGATCAGGAATGGGATGCCCTGCGTCCGTTGATGAAGGCCCAGGACGAGAGCACCTTCACGGCATACCGCGACCGGACCCGGGAGGGGATGCCGCGGCAGACGGTGGCTGCGGAAGCGGCCGAAGCCGGCGCGCTGTTCAGGACCTTGGCGCACATCGGCGGTCCGGAACTGGTCGGTCCGTTGCAGGAGCTCGATCAAGGTCTCTATTATCAGCCTGCTCCGCGCGGAGATTGAGCGTTGCCGAGATTTTATTCGCTGGCTGCCCTGGTGGCGCTTTGGGCCCTTGCCGCGGCGCTGGCGCAATCGCGGCTGCTGCCGGGACCGCTGACGGTCGGCGCCGTGACGCTCGCCGACCTGCGTTCCGGCGAATTGCCGTTTCAGATGGGCTGCACGCTGGCGCGTGTGGTCAGCTCTTTCGTCATCGCGATGCTGCTGGGTACCATCGCAGGCTATGCGATGGGTCGCTCGAAATCCGTCGACCGCTACGCCGATCCATGGCTGATCGTGCTGATCAACCTGCCGGCGCTGGTGACGATCATATTCGCCTATATCTGGATCGGCCTCGATGAAACCGCCGCGATCCTGGCGGTTGCGGTCAACAAGCTGCCGAATGTGATTGTGGTGATGCGGGAGGGGACCCGCGCGCTCGATCCCGGGCTCGACGAAATGGCGAGGGCGTTTCAGTTTACCCGGCTGTCGCGAATTCGCCACGTCGTGATCCCGCAACTCGCCCCCTATCTGGCGGCCAGTTCGCGGTCCGGCCTCTCGATCGTCTGGAAGATCGTGCTGGTGGTCGAGTTGATCGGGCGGCCGAACGGCGTCGGGTTCGTGCTGGGGTCGGCGTTCTCGCTGTTCGACATGGCCAGGATACTGAGCTATGCGATCTGCTTCATCGCGCTTATGCTGGTGATCGAAAGCCTGTTGGTGCAACCGCTTGAACGACGCGCAATCCGCTGGCGAGGCCGCCCCGCTTGAGCTTCGCATCGAGGGCAAGACCTATCTGTCGGCCGACGGCACGCCGGTCGAGGTCGTTCGTGACCTGCAGCTTCGGCTCGAAGCGGGTTCGTTCGGGGCGCTGATCGGTCCGTCCGGTTGCGGCAAGACCACGATCCTGAGGATCGCCGCCGGCCTGGATCCGGACTTCCGCGGCGAGCTCCGTCGGCCTGGATCGGGACGTCTCGGCATGGTGTTCCAGGAACCTCGGCTGCTGCCCTGGCGCACGGTCGAGGCCAACATCCGCCTGGCGCTGCCGGCGCACGAGACTGCCGCCGACCTGACGGAGCTGGTCGGGATTCTCGGCCTCGGCTCCCATCTCGCCCGATACCCCGGCGAATTGTCGCTCGGCCTGGCGCGCCGCGTGGCCATTGCCCGCGCTTTTGCGGCGCGGCCGGATTTTCTTCTGCTCGATGAGCCGTTCGTGTCGCTCGATGAGGCCGTCGCCATCCGGCTGCGCAACGAACTGGTGGCGCTGACGACGCGCACAAGGGTGACGACGCTGTTTGTGACCCATGATCTGGCCGAAGCCATCCAACTGGCCGATCGCCTGTATTTTCTGTCCGAACGGCCGGCCCGCATCATTCTCGAGAGGTCGCTTCCGCCCCCCCGGGGGGCGCGCAGCCGGGACGTCATTGCCGCGATCAGCGATGAAATGCGATCGTTGCTGTCGCGGCTGCGATGAGCGCCGGAACCGCCCGGCGTTCACCGTTCACAGCAGCCGGCTCTCGATCGCAAAGCGCACCAGTTCGGAGGAAGAGCGCAGCCCAAGCTTTTGGCGAATGATGGAAGACGTATTGGCGATGGTTTTGTAGGACGAATGAACCAGCCACGCGATCTCGGAGAGGCTTTTGCCGGCACTGAGCAGGCGCAATATCTCGATCTCGCGCGAGGTCAGTTTCGACAGCGGGCTTTGGGCGTAGGCCGGCCCGGCGAAGGCGATGCTTCGCGCCATCGCCGGCGGCAGGTAGACACCGCCCTTGCCGACTTCCCGGATCGCCTCGACGAGGTCGGAGGGATCTCCGGATTTTGAGACATAGCCCTTGGCGCCGACCTCGATCGCGCGCGCCGCGAAGATCGCATCGTCGTTCATGCTGAACATGATGATTCGCGCGGACGCGGTGCGCGCAAGAATGCGCCGCGCCAGCTCGAAACCCGACACCGTCGGCAGGTTGATATCGACAATGCAGACATCGGGCCGTTCGGCGGCAAACACCCGCTCGCCGCTCTCGGCGTCCGAAGCTTCCAGGATCTCGATCTCGGTGTCCGCGGCCATCAAGGCGCGGCAACCCGAGGCCACGATGGGATGATCGTCAACGATCAGAACACGCATTGGCGTTGGCCCCAACTCCCGCCTCAGTTCGGCTTGCTGCATCGCATCACCGGACCCCGGAAAACTTCGGCATCGCCTTTGGCGCCGCCGGGTTGGGCATCCGAGCCGCAAATGCTGTACGCTTCAATTAGATAGCCGCCGTTTTTGTCTGTCAACGTCCTCTTGTCCAGGGCGGCGGCGCGGCGCGGTGTTGGAAGAACATGATGTGGCAGAAACTGTCGTTGCGCGCCCGGCTCAATTTGCTGCTGGCGCTGGTTCTGATGCTCGGTCTGGCCATCAATATCGCGCGGCTGGTGCTGGAAGCCGCACCGCGCGTCCAGGCCGAAGATCAAAGCGTGGTGCGGCTGGCCCGCGAATTCATCGAAACGCTGGTGGTCGCCCTGAACGAGACCCCGGATCCGGAAGCCAGACTGGGTGAAATTGTTCGCGACCTCAACCGGCTGCGTCATGTCAGCATCACGCTGCAGAACGACACGGCCGGGGACGCGGCTGCGGCGATCAACCGCGCCGGCGATGACGCCGAAGCGCCGACCTTGCCGGCGTGGTTCGTGACGCTGGTCCACCCGGAACAGACCGCCGTGACGGTCCCGATTTCGATCCATGGCAAACCGCAATCGCTGGTGATCACGTCGCATCCGAATGACGAGATGACCGAGATCTGGGATGGCATCGTGACCCAGCTCGAGGTCGGTTCGGCCATCGCCGTCGCGCTGTTTCTGATGACCATGATGGTGGTCAGCCGGGCGCTCGCGCCGCTGCAGGCACTGTCGAAGGCGATGACGGATATCGCAGCCGGCAGCTATGACACGCGCGTGGAACCCGCCGGTTCGCCCGAACTGGCCGCGATCTGCACCAGGCTGAACCAGCTTGCGGCGACGATGGGCGATGCCGTCGAAGACAAGCGGCGTCTGGCGGAACGTGCCGTCTCGCTGCAGGATGTGGAGCGCAAGGAAATCGCACGCGAACTGCACGACGAGTTCGGGCCCTATCTTTTCGCCCTGCGGGCGCATGCCGGTTCGCTGGTGCGGATAGCGGACTCCCGCGAGCCCGACACCGCGGCCTTGCGCAAACATGGCGGCGCCATCCTGGAGCAGGTCAATGCCCTGCAGCAATTCAACCGGCGGGTCCTTGAAAAATTGCGGCCGGTTGGACTTGCGGAGCTCGGCCTTCGCGAAGCGCTCGGTGCGCTGCTGCGGCTATGGGGTGAGTCGCATCCCGACGTGGTCATCGAAACCGCCATTTCGCCCTCGCTCGGGGCGAGCGGCGAGACCGCCGATTTGACGATCTACCGCATCGTTCAGGAAGCCTTGACCAACGTCTTCCGCCACGCCGGCGCGACCAGCGTCAACGTCACCATCGAGCCTGCCGAGCCGCCGCCAGGCGTCAAGCGCGGCGGAACCGGCTGCGCACGGGTGCGGGTGTGCGACAATGGCAGCGGGTTGCAGCCGGACCACCGGCTGGGACTCGGCCTGATAGGAATGCGCGAACGGGTATTGGCTCTCGGCGGCACCCTTACCGTGGCCTCCAGCGACGGTGGGGTCATCGTCGAGGCGGTCGTTCCCACCGGCTAGCGTTTCTAAAAACAAGGCGGGTCGGGAAATTCGGGAAGTTTTCCCGGATTCGATGGGAAGAGTCGGAGCCGACACCGGGACCTTTTGAGGGTAGCGCGCGTTCAGCGACGCATTAATATCGCTCCACAACCTAACCGGCGGACGAACAAAAGCCGGAGCGGGGGGAATGGGGCAGATGGGCATTCGATGCCTGCGTATCCTGTCGGTATCGATATGCCTGTGGTTCGGGGAGCCCTGCGCGCATGCGCAAGATGCGTCGGGTACCGTTCAGGCCTTGCCCCCGGTCGTGGTGACGCCAACCGAGCCCGGCACCAAGCGCGGCCACTCCGAAAATGCCGCGCGCATCGCCCGCAATCGGCCGGTTGTCTATGTATATCCGACGACGCCGCTGGCCGGCGCCAGCATCGATCCCGACAAGGTGGCGGCCAGCGTCAATGTGGTCAATGCCGAACAAATCAAGCAAACCGGCTCGCTGAACATCAGCGACGCGCTGGTGAAGTATGTGCCGGGCATCATTGTCAATGAAGTTGCCGGCAATCCATTCCAGCCAGACGTGCAGTTTCGCGGCTTCGTCGCCTCCCCGGTGTCCGGCACGCCCCAGGGCCTCGCGGTCTACCAGAATGGCGTCCGCATCAACGAAGCGTTCGGCGACATCGTCAACTGGGACCTGATTCCGACCGCGGCGATAAAATCGGTCGCCGTGGTGACCAACAATCCCGCGTTCGGCCTCAATGCGCTGGGCGGGGCGGTCGACGTGCAGATGAAGGATGGCTTCACCTATCATGGCGCCGAAATCGATACCATGGGCGGCTCGTTCGGACGGGTGCAGAGTTCGCTGCAATGGGGCAAACAGGTCGACAATTTTGCCGTCTATGGCGCGCTCGAAGGATTGCACGACGACGGGTTTCGGAATTTCTCGCAGTCGGACGTGCGCCGGTTCTATGGCGATGTCGGCTACAAGAGCGACAGCAGCGAATTTCACGTCAATATGGGCGTCGCCGACAACGCTTTCGGCGCCACCGCCACCGTGCCGGTCGAACTGCTTCAGCAATATTACGGCGCCACCTACACCACGCCGCAAACCTCGACCAATCGCGTCGGCTACGTCAATTTGACCGGCAAGGTCGAGGTGACGCCGACCTGGACCATCGACGGCATCGCGCATGCACGGGTTTACGACCAGCACACCCAGGACGGCAATCCGACGGGAACCCAACCCTGCGCCGCCGATGCGACGCTGCTGTGCTATGGCGACGGCAGCACGCCCGCCAACGGCCTGAATGGGGTGCAGCTCGCCAATCCCTTCCCCGCCAATGCCATCCTGGGCGAGAACGATCGAACCACGACGCAATCGACCACCACGGGCCTGTCGCTGCAGGCGACCAATACCGATCAGCTGTTCGGGCACAACAATCATTTCGTGGTCGGCGCCAGTCTCGACTACAGCGTCACCAACTTCTCGGCCAGCGCGGAACTGGGCACCATCGGTCCGGACTATGTCGTCAGCGGCAGCGGCATATTTCTCGGTCAATCCGGCGATCCCGTTTCGATCGGGCCGGTGTCGCTGCGCGCCACCAATCAGTACACCGGGCTGTACGCGCTCGACACCTTCGACGTCACAAGCGCGTTTGCGATCACCGGCGGCGGCCGCTTCAATGTCGCCAATATCAATCTGGAGGATCAGATCGGCACGTCGCTGAACGGCAGTGATACCTATACCCGCTTCAACCCGATCATCGGCGGCACCTACAAGATCACGCCGGAACTGACCGCCTATGCCGGTTATTCCGAAGCCAACCGCGCGCCGACCCCGCTGGAACTCGGTTGCGCCAATCCCGCGCAGCCCTGCGTGATCGCCGCATTCCTGGTGTCCGATCCGCCGCTGAAACAGGTGGTATCCCACACCGTGGAAGCCGGCCTGCGCGGCAGCAAGGAGATCAGCGTCGGCACGCTGGGATGGAAGCTCGGTGTCTTCCGTGCCGACAACAGCGACGACATCCTCGCCATTCCCAGTCCGGTGGTGCAGGGCTTCGGCTATTTCCAGAATGTCGGTTCGACCCGGCGCCAGGGCATCGAGGCGGAAGCCGATCTCAAGTCGTCCACCACGAATGTCTACGCCAGCTATACCCTGGTGGACGCCCGGTTCCTCGACGCCCTGACGCTTGGCTCCAACAGCCCGTTCGCCGATGCCAACGGCAACATCCAGGTCGTGCCGGGCGATCGGATCCCGGCAGTGCCGCGCAACCGCGTCAAGGCCGGCATCGATTATTCGATCACCGACGCCTTCAAGGTCGGCGGGGATGCCCTCTACGTCAGCAGCCAATATTTCGTCGGCGACGAATCCAACCAGGCGCCGAAGCTGCCCTCCTACACGGTGTTCAACCTGCACGCTTCCTATCAGGTCAGCAAGACGGTGCAGATCTATGCGCGCGCGGACAATATCTTCAACAACCTCTATTCGACCTACGGCACCTTCTTCGACACCAGCGCTGTCCCCAATTTCGGCAATGGCGGCGCGGCCTTCACGGATCCGCGTTCGGTCAGCCCGGCGCGGCCGCGCGCGTTCTACACCGGCATGAAGGTCACGTTCTGACCCGGCCGGATCAGGAGCGTCAGCCCGCCGGGCTGTTGCGACGGGCGAGAAAACCGCGGGCGGGATCGTAGGCCAGGATCGCACCGAACAGGAACACGATGGTGCAGCCGACAACGACGCCGAGCGAAACCCACGCCACCTGCTCATAGAGCGCAAAGCGGATCAGTTCCGTCGCGTGCGTGAACGGATTGAGTTCACAGACGTAATACAGCAGCGGACTGGATTCCCTGACCCGCCACAACGGATAGAGCGCCGAGGAGGCAAAGAACATCGGAAAGATCACGAAATTCATCACCCCGGCAAAATTCTCCAGTTGCTTGATCAGCGATGAAATCAGCATTCCCAACGCCCCCAGCATGAAGCCGCTGAGCAGCAGCGCCGGCAACAGCGCCAGGTAACCCAGCGGCGGCGCCTCGATGTCCCAGAACCAGGCGATCACCAGGAAGGCATAGGCCTGCAGCACCGATACCAGCGTGCCCGCCAGGAGCTTCGAGGTCAGCAGCCACCAGCGCGGGAACGGGCTGACCAGCAGGGTGCGCATGCCGCCGGTCTCCCGGTCATAGACCATGGTGAGCGATGATTGCATGCCGTTGAACAGCTGAATCATCGCGATCAGTCCGGGCGCGATGTAGACCTCGTAGAGCACGTAGGTCTCGTAGGGCGGGATGATCGAGACGCCGAGCACCTGGCGAAATCCGGCCGCAAAGATGAACAGCCACACCAACGGGCGCACCAGTGCCGAAACGAAGCGTTCGCGCTGATGGATGAAGCGCAGCGCCTCACGCCACACGATGCCCTTGAGGCAGATGAAGTACTGCGCCAGCGAGAAGCTGTGCCGGTCCGTCGCTTCAGCGGCGGCCGTCATCGGGCCGCTTCCAGTTCGCCCTGATCGGCGGTCCCGGTCAGCCGGTTGAACGCGTCGCGCAGATCGGCGCCGCCGGATTTGCCGATGACGTCGCCGGCTGCGCCGTGCGCCAGTACCTTGCCCTTGTGCAGCACCACCACGTCGTCACCCGCGGCCGCCTCGTCGATCAGGTGCGTCGCCCAGAGCACGCCGATCCCTGCCACGGTCGACAGCCGGCGAACGTGGTCGAGAATGTCGGCGCGCGCCTTGATGTCGAGGCCGACCGTCGGCTCGTCGAGCAGCAACAGGCGCGGCTGGTGCAGCAGCGCGCGGGCAATCTCGATGCGGCGCATCTGCCCGATCGATAGATTGCCAACGCGATCCAGGCTGCGATCGGTCATGGCCACGCGGTCCAGAACTTGCGCGATCAGCTGACCGGCGCGCTTGCTGGCGATGCCGTGCAGCGCGGCGTGATACATCAGGTTCTGTCGCACCGAAATGTCGATGTCGAGCGCGCGCGACTGAAACACCACGCCGAGTTTGCTCAAGGCGGCGCCCGGCTCGGTCGTGACGTCGTGTCCAAAAATGCGGATTTGACCCGATCGTATGGCATAGAGGCGCGTGATCAGCGAAAACAGTGTCGACTTGCCGGCGCCGTTCAACCCCAGCAGCACGGTAAAGGACGACTGCCTGACGGTCAGGCTGACATTGTCCAACGCGACCCGCGCGCCGTAGCGATGGCTGACGCGGGCGACCTCAAGCGCCGGGATAAGGGCGGACCCGAATGACTTCATGACCGTTCCCGAAAGCGCCGTGCCCGGCTGGCGGGCGGCCATGGCGATAATTCAGAACGTGGTGCGCCGCGTTGACCGCCGCTCAACTGCGTCATGCTGGTCATTTTCGACGCACTGACCCCTTTGGGTTCGATCTCGGCCATTTAGCCCACCGCGTCGGCGGCGGCAAGGACCATGGTCATCTCGCATCGGCGAGCAAAGATCGGTCAGCCGGTTCTGCAGCCCTGCTGCGAACGATGTTGCCGCAGCCCAGCTTGACCTCGATTGTCGATCCTGACAAAATTGCCGGCGCTGGCAATGCGGGTGCCGATGGTTTTTCGTGCAGCGTAGGATTGCCGTTCCATTGGACAACAAGATCGGGCATCGGCCAGTGACAGATATTCGGACTTACGTTTTTGCCTGCTTCGTGCTTGCGGGTTCGGTGGGAGCTGCTGGCGCTCAGGACGCGGCGCTTGGCGAGAAGGTGTTTCTCAAGTGCAAGGCCTGCCATCAGATCGGCGAGGGCGCCAAGAACGCCGTCGGGCCGGTGCTGAACGGCATCGTCGGCCGGCCAGCGGGCACCTATCCCGGCTACTCCTATAGCGATGCCAACAAGAATTCGGGCATCACCTGGGACGAGGCGACCCTGAAGGAATATCTGAAAAATCCTCGCGCCAAGGTACCGGGCACCAAGATGATTTTCCCCGGTCTGCCGAAGGATGAGGACATTGACAATGTCATTGCCTATCTCAAGCAGTTTGGCGCCGACGGTAAGAAGTCCTGAGCCGCGACGCTTTGAGCCGGTGGCCCGCGGTCAGGGCCCCGGCTTGACCCTCCCCACGGGCGATGAGGGGCGTTGACGGTGGCTGGTTTGCGCAATCCCTTGCTGCCGAGCGCCATCCTGGCGGTTGCGATCGCCGCCCTGATGACGCGCGCACTGGCCGACGATCTCAACGACTATCCGACATCGGCGCGCGCGGATTATGTTTTCGCCTGCATGAAGGCCAATGGCGAGACCCAGGAACTGCTGCAAAAATGTTCCTGCTCGATCGACGTGATTGCCTCGATTATTCCTTACGACCGGTACGTGGCCGCCGAAACGATTCTCTCGATGTCGCAGGTCACGGGCCCCGTCGGTTCCGAGTTTCGATCCACCGAGCCGGCCAGGCTTGCGTTGCAGGAATTCCGCCGTGCGCAGGCGGAAGCGGAAGTCCGTTGTTTCTGAGCCGGTGGCCGCAGCGCCACGCCGCTACAGCATCGATTTCTCGATTGACCATTGGTCGCTGAAGGCGTGTTTGCTGGTATCGATCGCCTCGGCGCGAAAGCTCGCAGCGCCATTCGGCCTGTAGTCGAAACGAATATTAGGGTCTTCGGAAATGGCGATTCCACCGTCCATCGCCAGCACCAGATCTGCGCCCTGCCAGACCTTGAGCGTCTCGATGAAGAACGGCGGCACGTAGAGCCTGGTCAGCTGGTCCATCTGCAGTCCTGAATTCTGCGGGTGGCGCAGCATGATCTGGGCTTCGGGCTGCGCATCGGCTTCGGGCCGGAAGCTGCGGAATTTCATCTGCCCGAGCATCGACCTGGTGGCGTCGGCATTGGCCGCAGCCGGCGCGGAGCAGCCCCCGGACGCTTTCACATAAGACTTGACGCCGTAGAGCTGGCCGTCGCTCAGTTCGGCAACGGCGCGCACATAGGAGTAGTCATTGACCCGGACCCGCGTCGAAATCGACGTCACGCCGGAGCCCGGACCGATCGTAAACGCGGCGGCGACGGGCGCCGGGTTTTCGTCGATCACCAGTGTCAGGGATCGCAGCGTGCGCTTGTCGTCGGCGGTGAAGTTGACGCGCATGCCGATCGGCACCACGGCGGAATCCTCGGCGCGTCGCGGCGCATCGAGCAGGACCAGGCCGGAGCCATCCAGAATCGGGCGATTCTTGAAGATGTCGTCCTTGATGCTGTTCCAGGTTGCTTCCGAGGGCTGCTCCTCGCCGACCGCGGCGGTCTGAGCGCGCGCCGCCGGCGGCGCCGCCAAACAAATCGCCGTCAGCAGGGCCGAGACGATCACTCCGGAGAAAATCGACATGATCGAATTCCTTTCCCAACGTGGAGCAGCGGCAAGCCTATCCGAAAACCCTGCAAGCGACAAGCCGGGCTCCGGACAGCCGCATTCCTCGGCGAGGCCCGTTGCAGCATCATTCCCATTCGAGTTCGCCGAACGCTGCAATGACATTGCGCGAACTATATTCGTCGAACAGCATCCAGCGCGACCGCTCGCTTCGCCCGGCCTCCCTGGCCGCCGTGGTCAGCGGGATGCCCCGGGCGACGAGGCCGCGGACCTCACCGGCGAGGCTATCGAGGTAATGGTGCTGATCGGCAACGGCGCTGTGCCAGTCATCGACGATCGGACCGTGTCCGGGGACCACGCGTGCGACGGAGAGCCGCTGCAGCGCCTCGGTGTCGGCGAGAAAGCCGCGGATGCTGCCGTCGATCACCGGAATGTGCTGCACGAACAGCAGGTCGCCGGCGAACAGCGTGGCAGTCGCGTCGTCGAGCACCGTCAGGTCATTGTCGGTATGCCCGGGCCCCCAAGCCTTCAGGGTCAATGTTCGGTGGCCGAGATCGATCCGCGTTTCGTCGTCGACCAGCAGCGTGGGCGGCACGATTCTCACTTCGTCGATCAGCGCGTCGCCGAGCACCGCGCGAAACGCCTTCAGGTAATAATCGCCGCGGGCCGTCATCGCCCGCGGCAGATTTCTGTGGCCGACAAAGATGGTGCCGTCGCGCAGGAACGCGGCGTTGCCAAATATGTGATCGGGATGAACGTGGGTATTGATGACGTAGCGAACCGGCTTGGCTGTTACCTCACGGATCGCGGCAAGCAGCCGCGCGCCTTCGCGTGCGCTGCCGCCGGTATCGATCACGGCGACGGAATCACCGCCGACGACGAACCCGGCATTGGCGGCGTCACCCTGATTTGTCTGGCGCATCAAATCGATATTGCCGATGTGAACGTAGACACCCGGTGCAACCTCGGTGATGGGCCACGGTGCCGGTGCCTTCGGCTGTTGGGCGAGGCCTCCGCCAGAACCCAGAACTAAGCCCAGCGACATTCCAAGGACGATGCCCACGCGACACAGTGCCCACTCGCGCCGTCCATTGGCATGGGCGCTTCGGACGATCATGTGCGACCGGGACGTCGAGCGTCCCGACACGTCGGCGGTTGCCGGCCGATCATTCTTTCCTCCCTGGGCTGGAGTGGCCGTTCATGAACGAACTTGATCTGACGCGGACGCGTCAGACCAAGTTCCCGTTTACGTTGCAGCGCAAGAACCCGCAAATCATAACTTGCTTATGGTCGAAGACTTACCTAAACTTTTTATGCTTCTGGCTTCGAAAGCAACGGTGAAATAGGGGACCTGTTCTCGTTGCGAAGGCTTAGGTGGGTACAGTTCGCCGCATTCCGAATTGATGGGCTGTGGAAATTCGCCGGCTGTGAAACGTGCCGAAAGAAATAAATCTGAATGAGGGAGAAGGACGCCCGTGGAATTCGTGCGTCATCCAAGGAGCGTCGGCTGCCCTCTAGGCAAATAACCCAGGGAGGAAGCGAAATGAAAAAATTCTTAATCGTGACGACTTCTGTCTTCGGTCTGATGGCCGCTCAAGGGTTGTCTGCGCGTGCCGACGAGGCGTTGGAGAAGCTGGCCAAGGATCCCAAGCAATGGGTCATGCAGCAGGGTGACGACGCCAATACGCGTTTTTCGAAGCTCAATCAGATCAACGCGTCCAACGTCAAGAAGCTGCAGGTGGCCTGGACGTTCTCGACCGGCGTGCTGCGCGGGCACGAGGGCGGTCCGCTGGTGGTCGGCGACGTGATGTACGTCCATACCCCGTTCCCGAACACGGTCTATGCGCTCGACCTGAACAACGAGGGCAAGATCCTCTGGAAATACGAGCCGCGGCAGGATCCGAACGTGATTCCGATCATGTGCTGCGACACCGTCAATCGCGGCGTGGCCTATGCCGACGGCAAGGTGTTCCTGCACCAGGCCGACACCACGCTGGTCGCGCTCGACGCCAAGACCGGCGCCAAGATCTGGTCGGTGATGGACGGCGAGGCCGGCAAGGGCCAGTCCGGCACCGATGCGCCGTTCGTCTACAAGGACAAGGTCCTGGTGGGCGTGTCCGGCGGCGAATTCGGCGTTCGCGGCTGGGTCAGCGCCTACAACATCAAGGACGGCAAGCTGGCCTGGCGCGGCTATTCGGAAGGTCCGGACTCCGACACGCTGATCGATCCGGTCAAGACCACGTCGCTCGGCAAGCCGGTGGGGCCGGATTCCTCGACCTCGACCTGGCAGGGCGACCAGTGGAAGATCGGCGGCGGCGCCACCTGGGGCTGGTATTCCTACGATCCCGAACTGAACCTGGTCTATTACGGCTCCGGCAATCCCTCGACCTGGAACCCGGTGCAGCGTCCCGGCGACAACAGGTGGTCGATGTCGATCTGGGCGCGCGACCTCGACACCGGCAAGGTCAAATGGATCTACCAGATGACGCCGCACGACGAGTGGGACTATGACGGGGTCAACGAAATGATCCTGACCGACCAGAGCATCGGCGGCCAGCCGCGCAAGCTGCTGACCCATTTCGACCGCAACGGCTTCGGCTACACGCTTGATCGCGCCACCGGCGAATTGCTGGTTGCGGAAAAATTCGATCCGGTGGTGAACTGGGCGACCAAGGTCGACATGGACAAGTCGTCGAAGACCTATGGCCGTCCGCTGGTGGTGGATGCCTATTCGACCCAGCATGGCGGCGAGGACCACAACTCCAAGGGCATCTGCCCGGCGGCGCTCGGCACCAAGGACGAGCAACCCGCGGCCTACAGCCCGGAGACGCAGCTGTTCTATGTCCCGGCCAACCATGTCTGCATGGACTATGAGCCCTACAAGGTGGCCTATACGGCCGGTCAGGCCTATGTCGGTGCCGCCGTGGCGATGTATCCGCCCAAGGGCGACAGCAATATGGGCAACTTCATCGCCTGGGACGGCAAGGCCGGCAAGATCGTGTGGTCGGACAAGGAGCAGTTCTCGGCCTGGGGCGGCGCCCTGGCCACGGCCGGCAACGTGGTGTTCTACGGCACGCTGGAGGGCTATCTGAAGGCGGTCGACGCCAAGACGGGCAAGGAGCTCTACAAGTTCAAGACCCCGTCGGGCATCATCGGCAACGTCATGACCTACGAACATGGCGGCAAGCAGTACGTCGCGGTGCTTTCCGGCGTCGGCGGCTGGGCCGGCATCGGTCTGGCGGCCGGCCTGCTGCAGCCCGAAAACGCCGCCGCCTGGCATGGCGCGGTCGACCAGGGCAAGCTGCCGTCCAAGGAAAAGACGGTGGATACCGCGGGCCTCGGTGCGGTCGGCGGCTATGCGGGCCTGGCGTCCTACACGTCTCTGGGCGGGACGTTGACCGTGTTTGCGCTGCCGACCGAATAGGGGCGACGCCGCGGTTGAGTGACGATAAATCGGCGCGCCGCTGTCTCGCTGCGCGCCGATGTTTTTTCAAATGCTGCCCGGGGATGTTTGACGTGAGTATCAGTGACTGGAAATTCGCACTCGTCGTTGTGGCGGGTGTGCTGGCCGGCGGAACCGCCTGCGCCGATGGATCGGGCGATCCGGCCGTCGCCTCATCCGACAACGGCAAATATGCCGACAAGGATGGCAATCCGACCTACAGGATAAGTCCGGACGGGACCGTCGACTGGTACACCTTCTCCGGCTTCCGCCGCTATCATTCCGACTGCCACGTCTGCCATGGCCCCAACGGCGAGGGATCGAGCTATGCGCCGGCGCTGGCCAACTCGCTGAAGACCATGAGCTACGCCGACTTCGTCAACGTCGTCACCAACGGCCGCAAGAACGTCGACGCCGCCAATGACAAGGTGATGCCGTCGTTCGCGTCCAACGTCAACGTGATGTGCTATCTCGACGACATCTATGTGTATCTGCGCGCCCGCGCCAACGACGCCATTCCGGGGGGCCGTCCGCCCTCGCACGAGGACAAGCCAGAAGCGGCCAAG
>Ga0302157_10003422_pt1 | contig 17919 bp, 11 predicted proteins | sample I_Bog_N3_3_FD_193502 | JGI IMG/M metagenome (GOLD analysis project Ga0302157, IMG submission 193502) | Peat permafrost microbial communities from Stordalen Mire near Abisko, Sweden - I_Bog_N3_3 | ecosystem: Environmental > Terrestrial > Soil > Wetlands > Peat | place: Sweden: Abisko, Stordalen...
TTTACCACATTGGTAGGAAAAATGCTTGCATCCGCCAACACACCCTCGTAGATTGGAATTTCGTAGAACGCGATCCACTTCAATGGAGGCCTTATGGCTGCTTTCGTTACCCTCCCCGCCCCGGATTTCAGCGCGACCGCCCTGGTGAACGGGCAGTTCGTGGAGAACTTCACCCTGTCCCAGTTCCAGGGCAAGAAGGTCGTGCTGTTCTTCTATCCCTTCGACTTCACCTTCGTCTGCCCGACCGAGATCCTGGCCTTCTCCGACGCCCAGGCCGAGTTCAAGGAGCGCAACACGGTGGTGATCGGAGTCTCGGTGGATTCCCAGTTCAGCCATGCCGCCTGGGCCAACACCGAGCGCAAGGAGGGGGGCATCAAGGGCGTCACTTTCCCCCTGGTCTCCGATATCAACAAGACCATCGCCACCGACTACGGAGTCAAGCTGGACGGCGGGATGGCCCTGCGCGGCCTGTTCATCGTCAACGAGAAGGGCATCCTGAAGCACATCACGGTCAATGACCTTCCCCTGGGCCGCAACGTCGAGGAAGTGCTTCGGGTCCTGGACGCCGTGGACTTCACCGAAAAGCACGGCGAGGTCTGCCCGGCCAACTGGAAGAAGGGCGAAAAGGCCATGAAGCCCACCGCCGACGGCCTGAAGGCGTACGTGGCCACCAAATAGATCGCACCGTAGCACCGGAACGGAAAAGGGGCGCCTCCTCGGGCGCCCCTTTTCCGTTCCGGACTGGGCCGAAGAGGACTCCAATCCGTGACCCGGTGACGGAAAAAGGCGTGACATTTCCTCACCGGAGCCTAAGATGGCGGCACAAGCGGCGGTCCCGTGGCCATGACTACCCTTTTCCGGGTGTGTCGGCACAGCGGTCGACCCCAAGCAAAAGGGAGGATCCAATGTCCATGACGCCCCGTCGTGCCGTCATTCTGGGAGCCGCAGGCCGCGACTTCCACAACTTCAACACGGTCTACCGTGACAATCCGGATTATCAGGTGGTGGCCTTCACCGCCACCCAGATCCCCGGCATTGATGACCGCCGCTACCCCGCGGCGCTGGCCGGCCGGCTGTATCCCCAGGGCATTCCCATCGTCCCCGAGGCGGATCTGATCGCCCTCATCAACCGGGAGCACCCCGACGTGGCCGTGTTCTCCTATTCCGACGTGACCTACGAACACATCGGCCACCTGTCCGCCCTGTGCACCGCCCTGGGCGTGGACTTCGAGCTGCTGGGCGCGGACAAGACCATGATCAAGGCCAAAGTGCCGGTCATCGCCATCACCGCCGTGCGCACCGGCGCCGGCAAAAGCCAGACCACCCGCTATATCTCCAACATTTTGAAAGACTTGGGCAAAAAAGTGGTGGCCATCCGCCATCCCATGCCGTACGGCGACCTGGCCGCCCAGGCCTGTCAACGGTTCGCGGCCTACAGCGACCTGGATCTGCACCAATGCACCATCGAGGAGCGGGAGGAATACGAACCCCACATCGACAATGGGTTCGTGGTCTATGCGGGGGTCGACTACGGACAGATCATCCGCAGCGCCGAACGGGAAGCCGACGTGATCCTCTGGGACGGCGGCAACAACGATCTGCCCTTCTACGCCAGCGACCTCCACATCTGCATCGCCGACCCGCTCCGGTCCGGGCACGAGCTTCGCTACCACCCCGGTGAAGCCAATTTCCGCCGGGCCGACGTCATCATCATCAACAAGTGCGACTCGGCCAAGGAAGAGGACATCCGGGCCATCGAGGCCAACGCGGCGCGGCTGAATCCCGGGGCCGTGGTGATCCGGGCCGACTCGCCGGTAACCTGCGCCCAGCCGGAGCTGGTGAAGGGCAGGAAGGTCCTGGTGATCGAGGACGGGCCCACCCTCACCCACGGCTCCATGACCTTCGGCGCCGGAGTCGTGGCCGCCCGGAACTGCGGCGCGGCCGCCATCGTCGATCCGGCCCCCTATGCCGTGAAGTCCATCGCCTTCACCTATGACAAGTATCCCAACGCCCGGGGCATCCTCCCGGCCATGGGCTACGGCGCGGAACAGATCGGCGACCTGGAAGCCACCATCGAAGCCACCCCGTGCGAGGTGGTGATTTCCGCCACCCCCATCGACATCACCCGGGTGCTCAAGGTGAGCAAACCCATGGTCCGGGTGGCCTACCAGCTGGCCGAGCAGCAGCCCGGAGTCCTGGCCCGTCTGATCCAGGCCGCCGTGGCAACCCCGGTCACGGCCCGGTAGCTCTATTGCTGCGTCCGGGTCCCGATCCGGCTAGGCCTGCCGGCGGCCCCTTGGGCGAGGTGGGTCCTTGGGGTTTCGCGCCGACCCAGACCGTCTTCGAGGCCATGCGCCGACCCATACTTACCTCGCGGCGGAACGCGCCGCTCGGTTTGCCGTAGCAGGGCGCCGTAGGAATTGGGTTTCATTGCCTTCGCGGCATCAAAGGAGGGATGGACCTCCGAAACGTGGATCACCCGGGGCAACGTTTCCCGGCCAATGAATCCCTCTACGGCAAACCGAGCGGCGGCTTCCGCCGCGAGGTCAGTGTGGGTCGGCGCATGGCCTCCGAAGACGGCGTGGGCCGGAGCCAAACCCCAAGGACCCACCTCGCCCCAGGGGCCGCCGGCAGGCACACCCTGGCCGGGCCCCGGACCCACCCGTGGAGATGGCCCCGAAACCGTTCGAGCCGATCCCGAGCTTGACAGGGGCGAGGAAAGGTTTAACCATTTGGTTTAACCATCCAGGTAAACCACCCATGCCCCACCCAGACCACCCCTGCGCCCTCCATCTCAAAGTTGAAGACAGCCGTCAGGCCATCCTGCGGGCGGCGGTGGCCGAATTCGCCGAACTGGGCGAGGCCGGGGCGCGCACGGACGCCATCGCCAGGGCCGCCGGGGTCAACAAGGCCCTGCTGCACTACTACTTCGGCAGCAAGGAGGGCCTCTACAGCGCCGTCCTGGACCAGGTCTTCACGGGACTGGTGGAAGGGTTCCTGGATGGCCTCCACGGGCCGGGCACTCCGGGCGAGCGTCTGCTGCGCCATTTTCTCGCCCATTTCGATCGCCTGGCCGCCTCGGGTTCCTTCGCCCGGCTGCTGGGCCACGAGATGATGCGCGCCCGGGCCGGCCAGGCCACCCGCATCTCGGAGATCGTGAAGATCTGCTTCGCTCCGCTCCATGCCGCCCTCTGCGCCACCCTCGGCGAGGGCATGGCCAGCGGGGAACTGAGGAGCCAGGACCCGGGCTGCGCGGTGCTGGCCCTGACCGGGGCGAACGTCTTCTACTTCATGTCCGCGCCGTTTTTCCGGGAGATCTCCGCCAAGGATCCCCGGGCTCCGGACATGCTGGCCCGGCAGCGGATCGCCCTGCTCGACATCGCCGCCACCACCCTGTTCTCGGATCCGGTCCAGGGCCGAACGCTGGCCCAGCGCATCCCTTCCGACCCTCCCGGTCCCCGGACCCCCGCCCAAGGTGAACCCTCGTGAATCCCCGCTACCGCATCTTCGCTCTGCTCGGCCTGCTGCTCCTGGGGGCGCTCGGCTACTACTATTTCGCCACCGACCATACCCCGGAACGGGTGCTCATGGGCACGGTGGACGCCAACCAGGTGATCGTCAGCGCCCAGGTGCTGGGCCGGATCAACAAACTGGCCGTGCAGGAAGGCCAGGACGTAAAGGCCGGAGACCTGATCGCCACGCTGGAACCGGACGAACTGGCGGAAGCCAAGGCGGCTTCGGAGGCCCAGGCCAGGAGCCTGAAGGACCAGATCCGGGTCATGCAGGCCACGGCCGACAGCACCAGCGGCGACACCGAGAATACCCTCGGCAACGCCAGGGCCACCTTCAGTGCCGCCGCGGACGCCCTGGCCGAATCCATGGCCAACCGCCTGAACCAGGCCATGGTCACCCAGCGCACCGTGGCGCTGGCCGCCCAGGGCATCCTCAGCGCCCAGGACCGGGATACGGCGGTCCAGGCGCTCCAGGCCGCCGAGGCGCACGAGCGGGGCTCCCGGGATCAGATGGCCGCCGCCGAGGCCGCCATGAGGGCGGCCCAGGCCCGCACCTACCAGGCCAAGGCCGCCCTGGCCAACGTCCAGGCCACCCTGGGCCAGTGGGCCTCGGCCCAGGCCTCGGCGGTCCAGGCCGGGACCCGCCTGGGCTATGACCGGATCACCGCGCCCATCACCGGCAAGGTGGGCATCTGGGCGGCCCGGGAAGGCGAGGTGGTCAACCCCGGCACCCCCATCGTGACCCTGGTGGACCTCCACCAGACCTGGGTCTACGCCGGCCTGCCGGAGACCTGGGCCGACTCGGTCCAGCTGGGCGACCGGCTATCGGTGCGGATGCCGGGCGGGACGGTGGTTGATGGGGGCGTGATCGTGAAGAGCGCCGAGGGGGATTTCGCCACTCAGCGGGACGTGAGCGGCCGCAAGCGGGACATCAAGACCATCCAGATCAAGCTGCTGATCGACAACCCGGGCGAGCGCTTCGTGCCCGGCATGACCGCCGAGGTCCTGGTGCCAAGGACCCGGCAGGTGCGCCCGTGAGCGGATTCTTCCATCAGCAGCGGCCGGAACCGGACCACGCCGCCACGGCGATCCGGGTCGAAAAGGTAGTCAAGCGCTTCGGCGAGTTCGAGGCGGTGAAGGGGATCAGCCTTGAAGTGGCGGCGGGAGAGACCTTCGGCCTGCTAGGGCCCAACGGGGCCGGAAAGAGCACCCTGATCCGCATGATGACGACCCTGGTCCCCATCACCTCGGGCCGGGTCTGGATCGACGGCAACGACGTCAGCGTCGACCCCGACGCGGTCCGGCGCTGCATGGGGGTGATCCCCCAGGCCCTGACCAGCGACATCAACCTCACGGTCCAGGAAAACATGTCTATCTACGCCAAGCTCTACAATGTTCCCCGGGCCGAGCGCAAGCGCAGCATCGACGAGCTGCTGGCCGCGGTGGACCTGGAGAAATGGCGGGATGCCGAGACCAAGACCCTGTCCGGCGGCATGCGCCGTCGGCTGGAGATCGCCCGGGGGCTGGTGCACAACCCCAGGATCTTCTTCCTGGACGAACCCACCACCGGCCTGGATCCGGTGTCCCGGGTCGCGGTCTGGGAGATGCTCAACAAGCTCAAGGCGAGGCGGCAGCTGACCATCCTGATCACCACCCACTACATGGACGAAGCTGACCGCCTGTGCGACCGGATCGCCATCGTCGACCACGGCAAGCTGGTGGCGCTGGATACCCCGGCCCGGCTCAAGCAGAGTGTCCCGGGCAACAACGTGATCGAAGCCCAGTTCCAGGATCCACCCGAGGATTGGGAACAGAAGCTGCACGGTCTCCAGGAGGTGACCAGCGTCCAGAACGAGGGCGCGGGCATGTTCCGGGTGCTGAGCGGCAATGGCTCCCGGACGACCACCGAGCTGGTGGAACTGGCCGTGCGCGGCGGGATCACCATCAAGACCCTGAGCGTGCAGAACACCACCCTGGACGACGTGTTCGTCCACTACACCGGCCGCCAGCTGCGGGACGAGCAGGTGAAGCCGTCCGCCTTCGTCATGCCGGCCAGGCCCGGGGAGCGCTCATGATCCGGATGTTCGCGATCGTAGAACGGGAACTGCGGAAGTTCTTCCGCTCGCCGGCACTGATGCTCACCGCCATGATCTTCCCCCTGATCCAGCTGGTGATCCTGGGCAACGCCTTCGGCGGCAAGATCACCGAGGCGCGGGTCGGGGTGGTGGACTACGACGGCGGGCCCCAGGCCCTCCGGCTGCATGAGGCCTTCGATTCGGTGGCGTCCAACATCCGCACCTTCGTGCCGATCCGCTACGAAAGCGACAAGGTCGCCCAGGAGGCGGTTCGCTCCGGGCACCTGGACGCCGCCATCGTCATCCCACCCCAGTTCTCCCGCCGGGTCCTGGCCGGCGAAAACCCGAAGGTCGGGCTGGTGGTGGACAATTCCGACCAGTTTGTGAGCAGCAGCCTGGAGGCGGAGGTGCAGTCCCTGACCAACGCCCTGAACCAGCCCCAGGTGCCGCAGCGGGTGGTGAACACCATCGCCCTGCAGATCGTGGAGCTGTATCCGTTCATCGACTACATGAAATACCTGCTGCCGGGTTCCATCTCCCTGGCCATGTTCGTCTCGGTGATGATCGGCGGCGGGATGCTCTACATCGACGACAAGGCGCGGGGCGTGCACGAGGGCTTCCTGGTCACTCCCATCACCAAGCTGGAACTGGTCATGGGCCTGGTCACCGCCAGCGCCCTGAAGGCGATCCTGGCCGGGGTCGTCCTGACCGTGCTGGGTTCCCTCATCGCCGGTCTGGGCGTCATTTTCCAGCCGGGAGCGCTGCTCCAGCTGGCCCTGATGATCATTGCCACCTCGTTCGCCTTCAACGCCATGATGTTCCTGCTGATGGTGCGGGTGGAGGACCCGCTGGTGCCCCGGGCCATGTTCGGGATCCTCAACACCCTGCTCTATTTCCCCAGCGGCGCGGTCTACCCGGTCTCGGCCTTTCCGCCCTGGCTGCGGGCCATCGCCGCGGTGGATCCCTTCACCTACGCCGTCCACGGCTTCAAGTCGGTGCTGCTCAAGGATGCCGGCTTCGCCGCCATGGTGCCCGACCTGCTGTTCCTGTTCGGCATCGGCACCCTCACGCTGGTGGTGGCGACCCGGCTGTTCAAGCGTACGTTGTAGCCAGGGAATGCCGGGATGGGCCGGAACCCCCACGCCTACCCCCGGCGCCAGCCTTCCTTGTGGGCCTGGTGCGCCTCGGGCAGGAGGCGGACCAGGGCTTCGAGATCCTGGTTGATGAGTTCACTGGGCGCGCAGTCCCTTGGCGGGATGAACCCCCTGGGGAAGGGCGGGCAGCGGGGAAAGCGGACTACGGCGGAGAGATCGGAGAGACTGAGCATCCGGCCTTCGTTGGCCCGGAAGGCCTCCTCCAGGACCTGGAACAGCTGGGCGGCCTGCTCCAGCGCCAGGCGCGAGAAGTCCAGGGCGCCGATGGGGCCCAGGGCCAGCGGATGGGGATTGTGGTAGGGCAGGCAATCGTTCAGGGAGGGGATGAGGGCGCCCTCGGTGGGCCGGGGCTGCTTGATGCTCCAGCCGCCCACGAACGGCAGCACCGCGCTCTCCCGCACCACGCCGCGCCAATGGGGCACCACCAGCCCGGTGCGGTGCGGCACCCCCGCCAGGTGCAGGGCCGCGTCCACCGATGCGCTGGTGGCTCCCACCAGCACCTCTCTGAGGTTCACCTTCACCTTGCGGCAGGCCTCCAGCACCTGCAGCACCGGCTCCGCGCTCTCCAGGAAGGGCACCAGGAGCAGGGCGTTCCGGCCCAGTTCCCGGGCCGTGGTGAGCTGCAGCTCCAGGCTGGGGCTGCTGGCCGAAGGGGCGATCCCGGCTTCGTAGCCCTGCCAGGTGAGGTAGCGTTCCAGGTCCAGGGCCAGGGTGGGGCTGTTGCCCACGGTATCCCGGGAGAACTGCCGGCCCAGGCCGAGCACGACCCAGCCGCTCCGGCCCGCCACCCGCTCCTGGGTCCAGGCCGCCAGCAGGCGCTTGGTCTCTTTTTCGTGGATGTGCAGCAGGCCGCAGCCGGGCAACCGGTCCGCAAAGAACGAGGAGAGCGCCCGGCGGGTCCGGATCATGGCCTCCCGCACCGGGGCCGCACTGTAGTACTGCTGTTGCAGCAGCTGGTCCAGGTCGTGGACCATCACCAGGGGATTGGTCAGTTCGATCCCGGCCCAGCGCACCCCCCGGGACTGGCTGGCCATGGTCCCCAACCAGCCGGCGCCGTGGTGGCGCAGCATCTCCCACAGCTTTTCACCGCCGGTCTCGGGTACCCCGAACAAGCCGAACAGGAGCCCTTCACTGATCCAGCGGCCGATGGTCAGGGTCAGCAGCTGGTCCAGATGCACCAGGGACGGATCTTCCCGGGAAACGCCGACCGCTTCCACCAGAGCGCCCGCCCCCAGCAGGCGGCCCCCGGCCACCTCGGCCAGGGATTCATCTTCCAGGGCCACCGGCAGCGCCGCCGCGGTGCCTTCCAGCCAGGTCAGGGCGGCCAGTTCCGCCCCCCCGGTCCGGGACAGCAGCACCGCCGATTTCGGTTGCCGGCCGGTCCACCGGGACATGGCCCGGGTGGCGTCCAGCTGCACCAGCGGCTCCAGACCCTCGGGCAAGCCCTTGCCGTCCCGGTCGAGCCGCAGCCGCCACTGGGATTCGAAAACCTCTTCCTTGCGGGCCGGGTAGTTGACGTAGAGCCGGCGTTCACGCAAGGTCCGGGCGACCAGGGGGTCGCAGAAGGTCTCCAGCTCCCCGCGCCGGTCCAGGGCTTTGCGCAGGGACGTGCTGGACACGGTCTTCATGCGCGAACCCACCTGGAACACCTGCACCCCGGCCTGGAACTGGGCCAGCATCCCCTCCCAGACCCGGGAGGCGTGCTCTTCCCGGGTGATGAGCAGGTGGGGCAGGTTCCAGATCGGCGAGGCGGGGTCCCGGTAGGCGGAGGCGCCCTCCAGCACGTCGGTGCCCACGATCAGGCTCATGGCCCGCTTGCCCAGGCGCTTCTGCAGCTGCTGGAGGCTGTCCAGGTTGGCGATGTTGACCGGCGGGTCGAACGGGAACAGGAAGGCCTCGGGGATCGGCGCCAGGGCCATCCAGGCCAGCTCATCGCGCATGAACCGTGGCTGGGCGTGCTTGCGCCAGGAGAAGTCGTCCACCTGGACGAACACCTCGTCGCAGTAGGCCAGGGCACGGGTCACCATCTCCCCGTGGGCCAGGGTGAAGGGGTCGAAGGTCCCCGGCAGGAAGCCGATCCTGGGGGCCTCGGGGAACCGGACCGGAGCGTCCGCCAGCGCCTTGTCGAGGTTCGACAGGACCTCGGCGACCAGGAAGAACCGGCCGTTGTCCCCGGACCGGTGGGTAACCAGGCTCAGCACCTTCTTGGTGGCCAGGCGGAGCACGGCCGGCAGCCGCGGGTCGCCGCCGGCGCGCATCCATTCCAGCAGCAGGGCCAAATGGGCGTAGCCTTCGTGGGCCACCGGCAGCCGGCTGTCGGCCAGGGAACCGAGCAGGATGCCGGTGAGCCGGCGCAGCCGGCCCTGGTGCTCCAGCAGGCGGTCCCGGAAGGCCAGGGGATCCTGGGCCCGGCCATCGGCTTCGGTCGTCGGCTCGGCGGGCAGGGCGATGATGAGCCAGGCCACCGCCTGGATCAGCAACCGCTGGAGCCGCACCGGCCCCCGCCTGGCGTCCCGTTCCATGTCCGCCACCAGTTCGTCCAGTTCCTGGGCGGGAAGGCTGGCCAGCAGCGGTCCCAGGAACCTCGGGATATAGCGGGTCACCCCTTCCCCGTCCAGTTGCAGGCTGCGCACCAGCTCGATGGCCAGATCGTTGCGCTGGGTGTCGGCCAGCACCGGCAGCAGCTTCATCAGGCAGCGCCCGGCATGGAACCGGGTTCCCTCCACCCGGCTCACCTTCAGCAGATTGGCCAGGTGGAAGGCGACCTCACCGGCCAGGGCATTTTCCCCCGGCTTCTTGGCCGAGACCAAGGCCAGCAGGTAGTCGCACCCCACCTTCTTCTCCACCCACCCGGTCTGGGTCTTGAGGTTGCGCAGCATCACCGTGCGGATGGGCGACCGGCTGGTTTCCCGCTGGTCCCGGCAGCGGTCGGCCAGGACCACCCGGCCCGCGAGCCGGGCGCAGCGCTCCAGCAGGAACAGTTCCGCCACGGTGGCCGAGGCCGGGGGATGCAGCCCCAGGGCGTCCACGCAGCGGCCCACTTCGGCCAGCAGGGCCGGCTCCTGCTGGCCATGCACCGCCAGCAGCTGGAGCACCCGCCAGGCCATGAGCCTCACGTTGGAAACCTCATGAAAGGCCCAGGTCTCCACCACCTTCGGCAACGCCGCCCGGCCCGCGGGATCCATGGCCGAGGCCAGCAGCTCGAACGACTCGCAGGCGTACAGGGCCGCCAGGGGACGCTGGTCTCCGGCCCGTTGCTTCAGCCGTTCCACCACCATGGGCAGGGCCTCAGCGGCCAGCTTCGGGCTGGCCCGGTTGAAGAAGCGCCGGAGGAAGATGGGCACCGAGTAGAGCAGCTGCTCTTCGGTGGACATGTCCTCGGCGGCCTCCATCGGCGCCAGGTCCAGAAGGTCCAGCACCGCCGCCACCTGGGGCAGGACCCAGGGCCGTTCCTCCACCACCACGCCGTCGGGGAGGTCCTTGCGCCATTCCACTTCCCCCAGGGCGAGCAGATCGGCCATGCGGCACCCGGCCTGGTAGCGGATATCGTCGTCGGGATGGGCCATGAGCTCACGGAAGAACTCCAGGGCCATGGCCCGCTGGTCCTCGGAAAAGGCCGGGGCATAGTCGCCCACGATCCCCAGGTAGGTGCGCAGTTCGCGCCAGCCCTTGAAGGACCGGACCTCCTCCAGCAGCCGGCGCAGGCTGGGAAGATCCCGCAGCCGCGCCATGACTCCGATGCTGTGGGCGGTGGCCATGAGCCTGGCGGTGCCCTGGACCTGGGCGCCGGTGGCCAGCACGGCGGCGTCCGGGCGCTGGGCGCCGGCCATGAGCGCGACGATGTCCAGGCCCTCGGGCAGGTAGGGCTTGGCCCGGCGCCACGCCGGGAAACCCGGGGGATCCAGGACCACCCCCAGGGTCAGGGCATAGTCCTCCATGTCCCGCAGCTTGCGGTACACCGCCTGGTAGCGCAGCCGCTTGTCCCGGTCGACGTTTTCCAGCTTGTCCAGGATGGTGCCGAAGGCCTCCTTGAGGGAGATCACCGCCATGCGCTTCCGGCCCGGCCCGTCCGGGATCTCCTTCACCCGGAAGTCGCAGTAGATCAGCACCTGGGTCTCGATGGGCAGGCGGATCAGTTCCAGGTCCCAGCAGGAGTGGTTGGTGGCGATGTGACCCAGCCCGCCCAGGTTCCGGGAGGCATAGTACTGGTGGGTGTAGTAGTAGTGCAGTCTGGGAATGCGCCTGGCCTCGTCGCCCACGCAGCCGAACTTGCCCACGTCGTGGCCGATGGCCCCGCCGTGCAGGAGCGGCAGGTCCACCGGGATGGCCTTGGCCAGCTGCCGCCCGATCCACAGGGCGAGGCCGGTGACCCCCAGCACGTGATCCTGGATGGTCAGGCCCCGCCAGTGCTGGGCCATGGCCAGGGCCTGAGGGAACCCTTCCGCGTCCAGGTGCGCCAGCAGGCGCCGGTATTCCTCACCCGACGGCCACCGGTCCCGCTCCTCGTCGGTGAGGGGTTCGAACGGCAGCACCGCGGCCAGGCTGGCTTCGGCCGGAAGATGGGGCAATGCGGCCTGGGCCAGGGGAAAGAAGGCCTCGGCCACCCGCAGCGAGCTGCCCTCGCCGGCCCCGAACCGCTGGGGATAGAGCCGCCGCCGGACCTCCGCCTGCATGGCCTCCCGCCAGGGCCCGAGCTCCTCGGGAACCGGCTCGCCGGCGATCTCCAGGGCCAGGCGGAGGGCCTCGTCCAGGGGAGCCGCCGCCCCCCCCATCCGGGCAGGGCGCTCCAGGTCCGCAGACCAGCCATGGCGCTTTAGGACGGCGTCGAACATCCCAGCCTCTCCTGATCTACTTGAAGAATGTCGCCGGGCGGCACCCACCTTGTCAATGAGAGGGCTGCTCCTCGAGCAGGAATTCAATCAGATTCTGCTGGCGGATGCCGTTCCGCTGGTCCGGGCCGATCGAGTCCAGGGAGAGCACCAGCTTGGGGTAGTTGTCGTTGATCTGCTCCAGGTTGCCGAACTCCCGGCGGATCGTTTCAGGTCCGGCGAGAAGGTAGGCCACCTGCACATAAAGCCGCTCCCCCTGTCTTTCCGCGACGAAGTCGATCTCCAGCTGGTCCAGCACGCCCACTTTCACCTGGTAGCCGCGGCGAAGCAGTTCCAGGAAGACCACGTTCTCCAGGAGCCCGCCGATGTCGGTTTCCCGGTATCCGAAGAGGGCATGCCGGAGGCCCAGATCCCCGAGGTAGTATTTGTCCAGGAATTCCAGGTGCTTTTTGCCCTTGATCTCGAATCTTCCGGTTCGGAACAGGAGGAACGCGTCGCAGATGTACGTCAGATAGCTGAGCACCGTGTCCGCAGTGATCCGGGTCTGCTGATTCTTGAAGAAGGCGGTGATGCTGCGCGCTGAAAGCGGGCTTCCGCAATTGTCGAAGGCGAAGGCCAGGATCCTTTCCAGGTGGCCCACATCACGGATGGCGTGGCGCTTGACGATGTCCTTCAGCAGGATGGTGTTCAGGATGGCATTGAGATAGGGAAAGATCTGGTCGTCTTCCATGGCCAGAACATGGAGACCGGGCAGACCGCCATAGCGCAGGAACTGCCGGAACAGATCCTGACGTTCGCCCGTATCATGGGCTGCCTGACGGAAGGTCATGAATTCTGAAAAGCCAAGCGGGAAGACTGGAATTTCCACAAAGCGGCCCGTGAGCAGGGTGGCCAGTTCGGTGGACAGCAGATGGGCATTGGAGCCGGTGATGAGGATGTCGGCCAGACCCTGGGCCAGCACGGAATTGATCGCCTTTTCCCAGCCTGTGATTTCCTGGATTTCATCCACCATGAGGTATCGGGGCGCAGGCTGGCCCCCAAGCCGCTCCTGGACGATCCGGTCTAGGTCGCGGTAGTCCCGCACGCCGTCCCAGGCCACCAGATCCTTGTTGATGCTGAGGATCTGGGCATCGGGGATGCCCCGCGCCAACAGGCTTTCGCGCACCTGGGCCAGCAATGTGCTTTTCCCGACCCGCCGCATCCCAGTCATGACTTTGATGATGGGTTTGTCTAGATAGGCCTGGATGCGGGCGAGGTAGAAGGGGCGGAGGATCATATTTTGCCTTCGATCATGATCGATGGATAGCTTTAATACCCATTGAGTGTCGACTATGATCGATGGATTGGCAAGTATTCTGCGATCAGAAAGGCCGGCCCCCAACTTCACTAGAGAAGGAGATGGGCGGGCGGTGCCATGCTGAGGGGGAAATGTTGCCGCTGCCGCTGCCCCTACTTCCTGACGAAGTCCCCTGGATCGTCCTGGGCCTCATGGCCGGCACCAGCGCCGATGGGGCGGATGCCGCGCTGATCCGGGTGGACCCGGCGGGGTTCCGCCAGGGCAGCCCGTTCCTGGAGTTCCTCGGCCACCGGCACGAACCCTACCCCGCCGGCTTGCGCAAGTCCGTCCTGGCCGCGGCCTCGGACCGGCTGAAACCGTCCGGGCTCTGCGTGCTGCAGCGGGACCTGGGCGAGCACCATGCCCGCACCGGCGCCCTGCTGGCGGCGGACCTGGGCCTGCGGCCGCACCTGGCCAGCCTCCACGGCCAAACCGTGCAGCACCGGCCGGCCCAGGGCGCCACCCTGCAGCTGGCCGACCCCTACCTGCTGGCCGAGCGCCTGCATTGCCCGGTGGTCTGGGACCTGCGCCGGCGGGACATGGCCCTGGGCGGCCAGGGCGCGCCCCTGGTCCCGCTCACCGAACTCTGGCTCCATGGCCGCGCCCGGCCCTGGGCCGCCCTCAACCTGGGCGGCATCGCCAATGCCACCGTATGGGACGGCCAGAGGGTGCGCGCCTGGGACCTGGGCCCGGCCATGAGCCTCCTGGACCTGGCGGCGGAGCTCTGGCTGGGCCTGCCGTTCGACCCGGACGGCGGAACGGCCCTGGGCGCCGCCCACCTGCCGCTGCTGGAAGGCTGGCTGGCCCAGCCCTATTTCCAGCTGCCGCCGCCCAAGTCCACCGGCCGGGAGCTGTTCGGCGCCGCCTGGCTGAACTCGGAGCGCAAGGGCCTGGAGGCCCTGCCCCTCCCGGACCGGATGGCGACCCTGGCCGCCTTCACCGCCGAAGCCGTGGCCCGGGAGCTGGCGGCCTGGGCCCCGGCCCTTCCGGCCGGCACCGCCCTGCTGCTGTCCGGCGGCGGCGCCCGGCACCGGCGGGTCTGCCTGGAACTGGCCGGCCGCCTGCCCCGGTTCGCCCTGGAAGCGGACCGCAGCTTCCCGGACGGAGCCCGGGAAGCGGTCAGCTGGGCGCTGCTGGGCGCCGCCTCGGCCGCGGGAGTCCCGGGCAGCCTGCCGGAAGTGACCGGGGCCAGCCGGGCCGCGGTGCTGGGCAGCTGGGTCGCCGGGTGAGAAGCGCGCGCTGGCTTGATCATCTCCCGCCCTGGCTGGCCTGGGGGTCGATCGTCTCCACCGGGGCCTATGCCCCGGGGGAACTGTGGGTCATGGCCCTGCCCCTGCTGGCGGCGGCCTGGGTGGAGTGGCGCCACGGTTCCCTGGCCCGCTGGCGCCACGCCCTGGAAATCGCCGCCCTGGCCGGGTTCCTGCTCCTGATCCTGCTGCGCCGAGGGCTGCTGCCGACCGTGGTCACCACGCTGTTCCTGCTCTGCGCCGTGCGTCTGTGCCTGCCCAGGGGCCTGCCCCAGCGGCGCCAACTCCTGCTCATGGGCTTCCTGGTGTTCCTCACCACCGCCGTCAGCACCTCCGAGCTGGATTTCCTGCTGTGGTCCGTGGTCTGGGTGGCCGGCAGCTCCATCGTGCTCATGCAGCTGACCTGGGAGAAGTCCGCCCTGCTCCGCCAAGGCCCGCTCCAGCCTCCGCCCTACCGTCTGGCCCTGGCCTGGACCGCGGCGGTCCTGGTCATGGCCGCGGGTTTTTTCGTCATCCTGCCCCGGCTGCACCTGGGCCTGCGCCGGATCCCGGTGGGAATCCAGGCCATGGGCGGGCTCCAGGCCGGCCTGAGCGATGTGGTGGCGCTGAACATCCCCGGGCCGGTCCTGGGCAACCGGGAAGTGGCGCTGCGGGTCGTCCCCGCCGGAAGCCTCACCCGGGAGCAGCGCAACAGCTATGCCGGATCCCTAGGCCTGCTCAGGGGCTTCACCCTGGAACAACTGGAAGGCCAGCGCTGGGAAGTCTCCCCGATCACCCCCCGCCGGCGTCGGGTCCAATGGGCGGAACCGGCCTCGAATTCCCGGCCGGTGACCGCGGATTTCTTCGTGGAGCCGGGCCTGATGGGAACCATCCCGATGCCCTATGGCCAGGCCGACCTGGACCCGGCCATGGGAGACAGCCTGAGGTTCGGCCAGGGCGGAAGCCTGCGCTGGGTATTTCCGGTCCGGCGCGCCACCGCCGTCCGGATCGCCCTGGCCCCGTCGGAGCTGGAGCCGGAACCGCCGCCAAGGGGCCAGCGTCTGGCCCTGCTCACCGCCACCGGCACCGGCACCGATTGCGCCCGGAACTTCAGTTTCCGGGAGGCCCCGGGTGATCTCCCGGCCCGGGACTTGGCGGAGCGGCTCACCGCCCGCCTGCGCAGCGGCTTCAGCTACACCCTGGACAATCCATCGGGCGGCGCACCCAATCCGCTGGAGGATTTCCTGGAGCGCAGCCGGTCCGGCCACTGCGAATACTTCGCCTCCGCCCTCGCCCTGATGCTCCGGCACCGGGGCGTGCCGGCCCGGGTGGCGAACGGCTACCGGCTGGGACCCTGGATCGAGGAGGGCGGCTATTTCCTGGTGACCCAATCCGAGGCCCACAGCTGGGTGGAATACTACGATCCGGCCAGCGCCGGCTGGCGGGTGGCCGATCCGACCCCGTCCGCCCCGGGCTCCCTGTTCGATTCCGGGACCTTCCTGGCCAGGCTGGCCCGCTGGAGCGACACCGTCCGCTTCCGCTGGGACCGGGACGTGGTCCGGTTTTCCGACCAAGACCAGCTGGCCGGCGCAGCCTGGGCCATGGACCGCCTGGGCAGCCTGGCCAGCTGGCGGCCCGGGCGGCCGGCCCGGGTCCTGGGGATCCTGGGCCTCCTCGGCGCCCTGGGCTGGTTCGGCCGGGGCCATGGCCGCCGCTGGCTGGCCCTGGCTGGCGCCCGGAAGGCCGGTCCGGGCCGGATCCGGGAGCTGCGCCCCCTGGTGCGCAAGGCCGGGCTGATCCTGCCGCCGCTCCCCCAGGAGACCGCCCGGGCCTGGCTCGGCCGAATGGCCAGCCTGCGGCCGCAGAGGGCCGCCCAGCTGGCCAGCCTGGCCCGGGAAGCGGACGCGGCGATTTATGGCCGCAAGCCGGGAGCGGCGCTCAAGGCCATGGCCAGGGAGGAAGCCCGGCACTGGTGAAACCGATTCCGGAATAGGTAAATTTTTTTCGTCATGTAAAATTATTTTGTGGTCGATGGCAGCCTTTGTTCCCACAATGGTCCTGCCATCCTGAAGCGAATCAGCGCTCGCCGGCAAACCTGACCTTGAACGACCCGGAGGACTTCATGTCCAACTTAGGCGTCTTGACCCACCTCGATACCCGGGTGGCGGAGCTGGCGGCCAAATACCGCCCCCTGGCCGCGGCCATGCTGGCCGAGGTGATCCGCATCCCTGCCGACTATGTGGACCGGCCCGCGGACCAGGGCGGCGATCCCCAGTGCGGCACCTCCAACCACGAATTCCCCCGCCTGGAGTACCTGCGCAAGAAGATCATCGAGATCGGGGCCGTACGCCAGGCCGCGGATGTGCGGTTCGACGATTTCGGCAACCTCACCTGGACCGTGCAGGACCCGGACGACGGCATCCCGGCGGACCAGAAGAAGATCATCTACCTGGACGGCCATTCCGACACCGTGCGGGCGCTCCGTCCCCAGTGGCTGCAGAAGATCGGCGGCGGAGTGGACTGCTACCAAGGCCTCACCGATGCCGGCAAGGTGGACCATGCCTTCCTGAAGCGCGAGCTGGGCTGGCTCCCGGCCGAAGATCAGTGGGACAACCTGCTGTTCGGCCGCGGCTCCGCCGACCAGCTGGGCGGGGTGATCGCCGAGGCCGTGGCCGCCAAGATCCTCCTGGAGCTGGCTCCGGAAGGGGCGCTCAGGGGCGTGATCGTGCGCGCCTACGCCACCGCCTGTGAGGAGGACAACGATGGCGCCGGCCCGATGTATCTCTGCACCCAGGTGCTCCCGGGAGCCAAGCCCGAGCTGATCCCCGACGTGATCATCCTCACCGAAGGCACTGGCTGCTCCAGGAAGGGCGCCATGGGCATCTATCGCGGGCAGCGGGGCCGGATGCAGATCGAAGTGACCGTCACCGGCCGCTCCTGCCATGGTTCCATGCCCTGGGAAGGGCTCAACCCGCTGGAATTCGGCTCCGCGATCATCCAGGAGGCCGCCGCCAACTATGACAAGCGCGTCGGCTTCCTGGACCACGAGTTCCTCGGCCACGGCACCCGCACCGCCTCCTGGGCCACCCTGGAGAGCCCCAGCGACTGCGCCGTCCCTGACCGGTTCGTGTTCCGGTTCGACCGCCGCCTCACCGTGGGCGAGACTCCCGAGCAGGCCATGGCCGACGTGGCCGGGCTCACCGCCGTGGCGACCGCCAGGGCCGCCGGGCTCAAGGTGGACGTGGCCGTGCCGGTCTATACGGAACCCAGCTGGAAGGGCTACGTGCTGAACAACCCCCAGATCTACCTGGGCTGGGTCACCCCCGAAGAGCATCCCGCCATCCAGGCCGCGGTAGGCACCTACCGGGGGGTGATCACCCCCCACGTGGCCGGAGTGACCGGGGAGGGCGGCACCATCCCCAAGGAGCCCAGGGTCGCCCGCTGGATCTTCTCCACCGATGGCGTGGGCTACCCAGTGGCCAAGGACGACACCACCATCCCGGTCACCGCCGCCAAGCAGTGGGTGGTTTCAGGCGCCTACAAGCACCCGGCCATGTTCGGCATCGGCCCCGGAATCGAACAGAACACCCACAAGATCGGCGAATGCGTCGATCTGCGCGAGCTCCAGCACACCATCGCCTTCCTCGCCCGATTCCCCAGCGTCTTCGCCGAAAAGTAGCGGGCTGGCGCCAGGATTCCCATTGGAACCTACTCCTTCCCCTTGGCGCCGGACGGCTTGGGGAGGGGGTTGGGCGCGGGTTGCTTGCGTTCCTCCCGGGGATGGGCC
>Ga0302157_10003434_pt1 | contig 17857 bp, 16 predicted proteins | sample I_Bog_N3_3_FD_193502 | JGI IMG/M metagenome (GOLD analysis project Ga0302157, IMG submission 193502) | Peat permafrost microbial communities from Stordalen Mire near Abisko, Sweden - I_Bog_N3_3 | ecosystem: Environmental > Terrestrial > Soil > Wetlands > Peat | place: Sweden: Abisko, Stordalen...
ACCCGTTCAATCCGCTGCAGTTGCAGAACCAGGCGACGCTGTGGCCGCAGCTCGGGCTGATCGGGGTTTATTATCTGGAACTGCTGCCGTTTTTCTTTCTGGCCGGGCTGTATGTCAGCCTGTGCTTCATCCTCAACGACAAGGAACTCGGCCTGGTCTACGGCGCTGACCTGACCGGCGCCGGGGCGGGATCCCTTGCGGCATTGGGGCTGATGGGGGTGGTGCATCCGTTCATGTTGCTGCCCTGCCTGCTGGTGCCAATGGCGCTGGCCGCAGGTTTCGCCAAGCAGTGGAAGCTGGTGCTGCCGGTGACGTTGGCGGTGCTGGCGGCCGGCGAAGTGATGCTGGTGTTCGACAACGAGGCCAGCTTCAACGACTACAAGGCGATCTACGCGCCGCTGCACGTGCCGGACGCCAAAGTGCGCGCCCAGATATTCTCGGCCCATGGGCTCTACACCGTACTCGACGATTTCACCGAGCGGGTGGACACCGATCTATCGAACAACGCCGGTCTGCTGAATATCCCAGGTCCCCCGGCGACGTTTGGCCTGTATCGCGATGGCAACCGCATCGCAGCACTGCCAAAGCCCGGCAATATCGATATGCGCTATGCACGGGCAACACTGGCGGCGCTGCCTTATGCCTTGGAGCCCAAGGCGAACGTTCTGGTGGCCGGCAGTTCCGGCGGCTTTCGCGCCGCGGAAATCCGCGCGCTGGGTGCGACCGACGTGACGGTTCTGGAGCCGGAGCCTGGGCTGCGCGCCTTGCTGCGCCGTCCTGCCGGCCAGTCACCGGCCAGCAGCCGCAGCCCGCTGGCGGCGGTGGCCGGGCAGCAGTTCGATGTCATCGACATCTCCGGCGACTTCCTCGATGCCGCCGAGGCCAACAGCTCGGCCTTCGCGTCTGAGGCGATCGCGGCCTATCTCGGCGCCTTGTCGCACGACGGCATCCTGTCGATTCCGGTGTCGATCCGCGAATTTCCCGCTTACGCGGTGCGGATGCTGGCAACCGTCCGGGCCGGGCTGCTGCAGGCCGGCCTGTCCGATCCATCCGCCCATGTGATGGTGTATCGCTCGGCCTGGAACGTGCGGATCCTGGTGTCGCCGGAGCCGTTCGATGCGGCACGCATCTCGATCGCGCAGACCTTCTGCAGCGAGCGCAGCTTCGACCTTTCGTATTTTCCGGGGGTTGAGAAGGCACCGAAAACCGAGATCTTCAACGATCTGCCGGCGGTGTCGTTCAGCGCCGGCGAGGTGACGTCGGGCGATGCCGCCCACGATGCCATCGCCGACGAGGCGCCGGCGGTGTTGCGCGGCGAGGCCACCGAATCCGGCCGGGAATTCAACCTGTCGCCGATCACCTTCGACCGGCCGTCGTTTTATGACGTGCTGCGGCTGACGCATCTGGGTACTATCCTGGCCCGGCTGGAGATCCTGCCACAGGCGGAGATCGGGCCGCTGGTCAATCTCGCGGTGCTGGCACAGGCGATCGTGGTGGCGTTGATCGTGCTGGCGGTGCCGTTGTTTGGCGGCAAGCGGGTCAAGGCAGTGGGCTTCAGCGCCTGGCGGGCGGCGGTGTATTTCGCAGCCCTCGGGCTCGGCTTCCTGTTCATTGAGCTTTATCTGATCGAGCGCGCCAGCTTCTATTTGAACGACCGCACCAGCGGCTTCGCCTTGGTGCTGACGGCGATGCTGGTGTTTTCCGGCCTTGGCAGCATGCTCAGCAGCCGGTTTGTCGCCAACCCCAGGCGCGCCATCGACCTCGCGATCCTGGTGGTGGTGGCCTGGTGCACGGCTGCGTATTTCTTCCTGCAGCCGGCGATCCTGGCAACGCTTGACCTGTCTTATATCGAGCGCGCCGCGATCGTCGGAGCCGTGGTGGCACCGGTGTCGATCGCCCTCGGTCTGCCGTTCCCGCTGGGCTTGAGCCGCGCCGGCTCCGGTGGCTTCATGCCGTGGGCGTGGGGTCTGAACGGCGCGTTTTCTGTGGTATCGACGCCACTGGCCAATTTGATAGCGGTGCAGGCCGGATACAGCATCGTTCTGATTTGCGCGCTGGCATTGTATGTGCTGGCCAACATCGTGTTTCCTCGCGACCGAAAGACCACATCGTGACCGATCTCCTGACCCGTCGTCGTCTTCTGACTGCCACCGGTGCGGCCGCCTTGGCGATGCCGTGGATTGCCCGCCCCGGGCTCGCCGCCAGCGCCACCTGGACGCGGGCCGCCTACATGGAGGCGATGGCGAAATCCGGTCGCCCGGTGGATCTCACCGAAGCGCAGTTCCAGGCGATCCAGGCGCGCAAGCCGGCTGCGATGAAGCGCATCGAGCAGTATCTGAAGGAACGCCTGGGCTCGGCCGACCCGGCGGTTATGGCGGCGTTCCAGGAGCTGCCGCGGGAATATTTCCACTATCAGTATGACGTGAAGCGGGCGACGCCGGGCGATGCCTATGAAGAGAACCCGAAGCCCTGGGCGCTCGGCTATGGCTCGGCGCTGTCGGATTATCTCGGCCAGGCCTACATGACCCAGGTGGCCAAGCCGAAGCCCGGCGATGTCACGCTGGAAATCGGCACCGGCAGCGGGTTCCAGAGCTCGCTGCTGAGCCGGATCGTCAAGAAATCCTACTCGATCGAGATCATCGAGCCGTTGGGCAAAGCCGTCGGCAAGATCTTTGCGCCGCTGGGCTACGACAATGTCGAGACCCGGGTGGGCGATGGCTATTTCGGTTGGCCCGAGGTGGATGGTGGCTTCGACATGATCATCATCACCTGTGCCGCGCAGTATGCGCCGCCGGAGTTGTTCAAGCAGCTCAAGCCCGGTGGCCGCGCATTGATCCCGATTGGCCAACCTTTCAAGCGTGGCCAGTTCCTCTACGTCTACACCAAGGACGAAGACGGCAAGATCCACTCGCGCAAGGACGTCGGCGTGTTTTTCATCCCGATGACCGGCGCCATGATGAAAACCCCGGCGCCGCCGCCGATCGCCACGCCGGCGCCGACGGCTGCTGCGCCTGCTCTGGCTCCTGCTGCGGCCCCTGCCGCCGCTCCCGCCGAGAAGCCCGCCGCCACCGACGGCTGATATCGCCGCCGGTTCTCAATCGGTTCGTTCTGGGAGAGGCACATGACCGCACAACGGCAGTTGCACCTTGGCGCGTTCATGCGCCCGACCACGATCCACACCGGAGCCTGGCGCTATCCCGGTGCGTTGCCGGACGCCAACTTCAACTTGAAGGCGCTCGTTGGCTTCATCCAGAAGCTCGAAGAGGGCCTGTTCGACGCGTTCTTCATGGCCGACCATCTGGCGGTGTTGAACATGCCGATCGAGGCGTTGAAGCGCAGCCATACCGTGACGTCGTTCGACCCGCTGACGCTGCTGCCGGCCTTGTCGATGGTGACCAGCCACATCGGCCTGATCGCCACCGCCAGCACGACGTTCGAGCCGCCCTATATGATCGCACGGCGCTTTGCCTCACTCGATCACATCAGCGGCGGCCGGGCCGGCTGGAACCTGGTGACAACCTCGAACCCTGATGCCGCGTTGAACTTCGGCATGACCGAGCAGATGGACCACGCCGAGCGCTACAAGCGGGCACGCGAGTTCTATGACGTGGTGACGGGGCTGTGGGACAGCTGGGCGGATGACGCGTTCAAACGCGATGTCGAGACCGGGCTGTTCTTCGACCCGGAGCGGATGCACGTGCTCAACCACAAGGGGCCGTATTTGTCGGTGCGCGGGCCGCTGAATATCGCGCGCCCGGTGCAGGGCTGGCCGGTGATCGTGCAGGCCGGCGCCTCCGATGACGGTCGTCAGATCGCCGCGGAAACCGCCGAGATGGTTTTCACCTCCGCATCGCGACTTGAGGACGGCCAGCGCTTCTACGCCGACGTGAAGGGACGGATGGCGGCTTTCGGACGCAATCCGCAGCACATGAAGATCATGCCGGGCGCCTTCGTGGTGGTCGGTGACAGTATGGACGAGGCGCAGGAGATCCGCGCCCGTCTCGACAGCCTCGTCTACACTGAGAGCGGTATGGCGGCGCTGTCGATCGCCCTTGGGACCGATGCGTCGGCATTCGATCCGGATGCTCCGCTGCCGGAGGTGCCGGAGACCAATGCCAGCAAAAGCGGGCGTGAGCGGGTGATCGCCTTGGCCAAGCGCGAGAACCTCACCGTTAGGCAATTGGCGCAGCGTCTCGGCGGCTATGGCGGGCTGGCGATGGTCGGCACCGCCATCAGCATCGCCGACACCATGCAGGAATGGCTGGAAAGCGAGGGCTGCGACGGCTTCAACGTGATGTTTTCGCACGTGCCTGGCGGTCTGCATGATTTCGTCGACAAGGTGGTGCCGGAGCTGCAGCGGCGGGGGATTTTCCGCACCGCCTATACCGGCGCCACGTTGCGGGAAAATCTCGGCCTGCCGCGGCCGGCCAATCGGTTCTTCTCAGATTAGATCAGGCTGCTTGCGGTCCTTCCGCCGCCGGGCCAATCTCGGCCGTCGTCTGGGAGGCAACATATAATGAAACGCTTTGTTCTGGCGCTGGCCTTGGCCTGCGGCTTCGGTCTATCCGCACACGCGCAGGCTCCGGTTGAGCCGGGCCTCACATCCTACAAGATCGGCGATCTCACCCTAGAGAGCGGCGAGGTGATTCACGACTTCTCCATCGCCTACATGACGGAAGGCACGCTGAACGAAAAGAAATCCAACGCCGTGCTGATGGTCACCGCGATCAGCGGCAACCACCATCGGGTGGATTTCATGATCGGGCCGAACAAGGGCTTCGACACCACCAAGCTGTTCGTTATCAAAACCAACGCCATCGGCAATGGGCTGACGACGTCGCCGAGCACCAGCACCACCCAGCACGGCACTGCGTTCCCGCATTTTACCATCCGCGACATGGTGCAGAGCCAGTTTCTGCTGCTTCAGCATCTCGGCATCAGCCATCTGGTGGCTGTCACCGGCGCCTCGATGGGCGGCATGCAGACGCTGCAATGGGGCGTCAGCCATCCCGCGATGATGGACAGCCTGGTGGCGCTGACGCCGATGGCGCGGACGTCGCCGTGGTCGATTGCGATCAACGAGAGCACGCGCCATGCGCTGATGCTCGACCCCGCCTTCAACAACGGCAACTACACCAGCCAGCCGCTGGCGGGATGGCGGATGCGGGCGGATGTGCTGCAGGTGCTCGGCACCCGCACGCCGGAGGCGATGCGCACGCAATTCCCCACCGCCATGGACGTGCTGCCATGGATGGCCGCACAGGAGGAGGCGGTGATGAAGTCGGGCTTCGACGCCAATGACTGGATCGCGCAGACCTGGGCCTACGACCGGCACAACGTCGGCGACACGCCGGTGGACGGCAAGCCCGTCTTCGGCGGCAACCACCTGCTGGCGTTGCACAGCATCAAGGCCAAGGCGCTGCTGATGACCGGCCAACTCGATCTCTACAATCCCGTCGAGGAGGCGCAGGAGGCGGCCAAGGTGATCCCCGACGGCCGCTACGTGCAGATTCCCTCGGTGCAGGGCCACGTGGCGGCGGCCGCAGGGTTTAAGCCGGCCGACATCGAGTTCATCAACCAGACGGTACGGGCGTTCATGGACGATGTCACCGATGGTGGGCGCAAGTTGAACTGATCCTGGTGGCGGGCAGGCCGCGGGCGTGATAACGCCTGTGGCATGAACCGCGCAGTATCAGCATCGGATCGTTTGGCGGCAGGCTTCGGCCTGCTGCTGGCGGTTGTGGCGCTGCTGATGCAGTTGGCGGCTGGCACGTTTGTCATGCCGCCAATGACGCAGGACAGCTTCGACCAGGCCCTGGCGTCGTCGATCTGTCACGCCGACTTTGGATCATCGGATCCCGCGGCGCCGGTGCCGCACCACATGCCGGATTGTGCGGTCTGCCCGTTCTGCCAGGCGCTCGGACATGCGCATGTCCTGCTAGCGCCGTCGGTGGCGGTGGTGGCGGCGCCGGTGATGTGGATCGTGCATGCGATCGGCCCGATGGCGGCGCATGCGCTGCCACGCCGGGCCGGCATCGTCGCCAGTGCCAGAGGTCCGCCGACACAGCAGTGAGCCCATTTCCGCCGCTGGCCTGATGGCCAGCACGAGAGCTGTTCCCCTGATGTGGATGACCCCATCGTGTCCAATATGTCCCGTTTTGCCGTCGCGGCCATTGCGCTGTCGACGCTGTCCCAGCCTGCCTTCGCCCACGCCATCGCCGGTGTGCGAGTGTTCCCCGTCACCCTCACGCTCGACGATCCCGGCGTGGCCGACGAAATCACTTTGCCGCAGATCGTCGACCAGCCCGGCTCCGGCCCGAGCAACGCCACGCAGTTCCAGTGGGAGTTCGACAAGACCATCACGCCGTCGACGGCGCTGATCTACAATCAGGGTTTCGATATCCTGACCGCCACCGGCACCAAGCGGGCGACCGGGTTCGAGAACCCGGTGATCACCGGCAAGTGGCAGGTTTATGTGAATGCCGAGCACGAATTCATCGCCTCGCTCGGCATTCAGCGTGAGCTGCCCGGCGATCTCGGCACCAAGACGATCGGTGGCGACGCCCAGGGCTCAACCAGCCCGACGGTGTATTTCGGCAAGGGCTTGGGTGACTGGCTGCCGGGTGCGTTGCGGCCGTTCGCGGTGACCGGCGAGCTCAGCTACCTCATCCCCGACCGTCCGGTGAACACCGCCAACACCAATGGCGGCACGCCGCGTTCGCTGACCGGCGGGCTCTCGCTGCAATACAGCCTGCCGTATCTGCAATCGCAGGTGAAGGACTATGGGTTTCCGGCATTCATCAACCAACTCGTGCCATTGGTGGAGATGAGCTACGTCACCCCCACGGCAGCGCCCAGCGGCAACACGCCGATGAGCCTGGCCTTCGGGGCGGGCGCGATCTGGCTGGGTCCGCAATATCAGGTCGGCGCCGAACTGCTGCTGCCGGGCAACAAGGCGGCGGGATCGAATGTCGGCTTTATCGTTCAGGTTCACTTCTTCCTGGACGACATCCTGCCGAACTCGCTGGGCAAGCCGATTTTCAATTGAGGAGGCCTCGCGATGTCACGTCGCTATGGACCGATCGCGGCGCTTGTGCTGTGCGTGGCGCTTCCGCGCGCGGTGCAGGCGCATGCGTTCTTGCTGAAGAGTGATCCGGCCGTCGGTGCCACGGTGTCTCCAGCGCCGGCGCAAATGACGATGCAGTACTCCGAAGGGGTGGAGCCGCTGTTCACCACCGTCGAGGTGCATGATGCGTCGGGCGTGCGGGTGGATGCGGGGACGGTGAAAACCGCGCCGAACGATCCGAAGACGCTGCTGGTGGCGTTGAAGCCGCTGAAGCCCGGTGACTACAGCGTGGAGTGGCATGCGACCTCGGTCGATACCCACAAGACGCAGGGCAAGTTCAGCTTCACTGTTGCGCCATAGCTTTCCGAACCGCGCCATCGACGCCAGAGTGCTCGCTCACTCTGGCGTCGATGGGGACGGATGATGCAGGCACCGGTTCAGGTTTTCGTGGCGCGGCGGGTGATCACCATGAACCCGGCCCAGCCGTTCGCCACCCATGTGGCGGTGCGCGACGGGCGCATCCTTGCGATCGGCGGCCTGGATGAGATCGGCGATCTCGGGCCGGTCGAACTCGACACGCGGTTTGCCGACAGCGTGGTGTTGCCGGGGTTTGTCGAGGGCCACAGCCATCTGTTCGAGGGGGCGGTGTGGCGCGATCCCTATGTCGGGTTCTTCGATCGGCGTGCCCCGGATGGCCGCGTCGTGCCTGGGCTGAAAAGCATTGACGCCGTGGTGGCGCGGCTGCGCGAGGTCGCCGCCGAAACCGCCAGCAGCGATGCGCCGATCACCGCCTGGGGCTTCGATCCGATCTACTTTGGCGGCCGGCGGATGAACCTCGCCGATCTCGACGCGGTTTCGCGTGAACGCCCGGTGGTGATCACCCATGCCTCCATCCACATCATGAACGTCAATTCGAAGGCGATGGCGCTGGCCGGGTTGGACGCCAGCACCGATCTCGACGGCCTCGTGCGCGGGTTGCAGGGTGAGCCAACCGGTGAACTGCTGGGGCCGGAGGCGATGGGGCATATCCGCAGGCGCGTGGTGGCCGATGCGTTCGGCCGCAAGCTGGATGCCGATGCTATGGCGCGGTTCGGCGATCTCGCACGCCAGGCTGGGGTGACAACGGCGACCGATCTGGTCAGCGATATGTCCGACGAGATCGTCGAGACCTATCGCACAGTGAGCGCCGATCCGGCTTTCCCGCTGCGGCTGGCGCCAGCCTTGGCGGCACGGTTCTTCGGCGTGCCGGAGGGCGTCGCCCGCTGGCAGCAGTTGCAAGCCCTGGGCAGCGACACGCTGCATTTCGGGCTGGTCAAGCTGGTGGTGGACGGCTCGATCCAGGGCTTCACCGCGAGGGTTCGTTGGCCCGGTTATCACAACGGCGCCCCGAACGGGCTGTGGTATGTCGCACCGTCCGAACTCGGCGGCATCATCGAGGCCTATCACCGCGCCGGCGCCCTGCTGCACATCCACACCAACGGCGATGAGGCGACCGAACTCGCGGTCGACATGCTGGAGCGCACGCTGATCGCCCAGCCGCGGCCGGATCATCGTCACACCCTGCAGCACTGCCAGATGCCGGACCCCGCTTTGTTTCGCCGCATCAAGTCACTTGGCCTGTGCTGCAACCTGTTCGCCAATCATTTGTATTACTGGGGCGAGGAGCACATCGCCCAGACCATGGGCCTGGCGCGGGCGATGCGGATGGACGCCTGCGGAACCGCCTTGCGCATGGGCATTCCGCTGGCGATCCATTCCGACGCCCCGGTCACACCGCTGGCGCCATTGTTCACCGCCTGGTGCGCGGTCATGCGCCTGACCTCCGCCGGGCGGGTGCTGGGGGAGGGCGAGCGGATCTCGGTCGCCGACGCGCTGCGGGCGATCACACTGGGGGCGGCGTATACGCTGAAGCTCGATCATCTCGTCGGTAGCCTGGAAGTCGGCAAGTTCGCCGATTTTGCCGTGCTCGCCGAGGATCCGCTCGATGTCGAGCCAATGCGGTTGAAGGATATCGCCGTGCTGGCGACGGTGCGCGGGGGTGACGTGTTTCCCGCGGCATGAGCATTCCGGTCACGATCCTGGGCGGGTTTCTGGGCGCAGGTAAGACCACGGCGCTCAACCACCTTCTACGGCGAGGGCGCGAGCGGATCGGCGTGCTGGTGAACGATTTCGGCGCCATCAATATCGATGCCCACTTGATCGAGGCGGCCGAGGCGGATCTGGTGGCGCTCAGCAACGGCTGCGTCTGCTGCGCGTTGGGCCCGGATCTCGGCGCCAGCCTGGACCGCGTGGCGGCGAGGCAGCCGGACCGGATTGTCATCGAGGCCAGCGGTGTGGCCGATCCCTGGCGCATCGCGCAGCTGGTGCGGCTGGAGCCCGGGATGACCCTCGATGCTGTGCTGGTCCTTGCGGATGCAACCTCGTTCGCCGCTCAAAGCCGGGATCGCTATGTCGCCGATACCGTGGCGCGTCAGGTGGCGCGGGCGGATCTGGTGCTTTTGAGCAAAACCGATATCGCAACGACAGCCGAACTGCATGCGTCTCGCGCAGCACTGCTGCAACTGCGGCCGGACGTGCCGGTCGCCGAAATCCACGGCGGCACGCTGCCGGATCTGGTTCTCGGCAATCCGGCACCGGCCGGCAGCCGCTTCGTCGCCGACGCTCCCGAGCATGGCTTTCGCACCTGGCTATATCGAAATGATGATGCCTTCGATGAGGACCGGTTGCGGCAAATGCTGGCATCGCTGCCCAGCTCGGTTCTCCGCGCCAAGGGGTTTTGCCGGCTCGGCGACATTGCCCAACTGCATCTGCTGCAGCTGGTCGGTCGGCGTTTCACTCTGGCGCCCTGGCCGCATCCGGCAGAACCCGGCCTCGTGCTGATCGGCACGGACCGGATGCCTGCGGATGCTGACCTGGCCGCGATGTTCGAGCGCGCTAAGCGCCCGGAATCACCGCGCCCTTGAACGTCGACGTCACCCACGCCTTGACACCGGGATCGGCATAGCCGGCGGCCAAGGTCTTCGCCCAAGCACTGGTTTCATCGCCGGCACGCGTCACCACAAGGCAGCAATAGATGCTGTCGCCAGGTTCCACGGCGAGACTGCCATGCAGCGGGTCGAGCCCTGCGGGCACCGCGTAGTTGCCGGTGATCGCGGCGGCGTCCACATCCGGCAGCGCCCGGGCGATGGTGGCGGCATCGAGCTCGACGATGCGCACCTTCTTCGGGTTCTCGGTGATGTCAGTGACCGTGGCGCGGAAATCCGAGCCAGGGGTCAGCTTGAACAGCCCGGCCTGCGACAGCAGCAGCAACGCGCGGCCACCGTTGGTCGGGTCGTTCGGAATGGCAATTCGCGCCCCGCTCGGCAGCTCGGCGATGGTCTTGGCCTTGGTGGAGAACACTGCCATCGCCGTCAGCACGGTGCGCCCGGCGACTGCAAACTTGTAGCCGCGATCGCGCATCTGGGCATCCAGGAAGGGCTTATGCTGGTAGACGTTGACGTCGATATCTCCCGCCGCCAAGGCCGCGTTCGGCTGAATGAAGTCACCGAATTCCGTCACCTTCAGCACCAGGCCCTGTGCCGCCACTACCTTGTTTACCTGCTCCAGTACCTGGGCGTGCACGCCGGAGGTCACGCCGACGCGCAACGGGCGCCCTGCGGTGCCGATCGCGTCGTCGGCGCGAGCTTGTTTTGCGATCAGCGCCAGCGAACTGGCAAGCGTCAATCGACGGGTGAGTATCATCAGAAATCTCCGTTTCAGCGTGTGTGGGACAGCCGGCGCACCAGGGCGTCACCGGCGGATTGCAAGGCCTGGACAACGACGATCAGCAGTCCAACCACCACGGCCATCACCGTGGGCATGAAGCGCTGATAGCCAAAACGAATGCCGAGATCGCCGAGGCCGCCGCCGCCGATGGCCCCGGCCATGGCGGAGTAGCCGACCAACGAAACCAGGGTGACGGTGGTCGCCGCAATCAATCCGGGCGCGGATTCCGGGATCAGCACCTTGGTGATGATCTGCATCCGGCTGGCGCCCATGCTCTGCGCCGCCTCGATCAAGCCGGCGTCAACGCCGGTCAGCGCCGTCTCGAACAGCCGGGCGATGAACGCAGTCGCGGCGATCGCCAGCGGCACGATGGCGGCCTCGGTGCCGATCGAGGTGCCGGCAAGCAGCCGGGTCAGCGGGATGATCGCCACCATCAGGATGATGAACGGCACCGAGCGCACGGCGTTCACCAGCAACCCCAAAGGCCGGTTGACCCATGCGGATTCGGCGAGACCGCGCGGCGCCGTCAGCACCAGGCCAAGTGCCAACGGCAGGCCGAGCAGCACGGCGATGCCTGCCGCGGCCAATACCATTTCGGCGGTCTCGACGCTGGCGTCCACCAAAAGGTCCTGCAGGGCAGGGGACAGAAAGCCGTTCATGCCGCCGGCTCCGGCGTCAGCGTTTCGACACCGATGCCGATGTCGCGCATCCACCTTGTGGCGTCGGCCAGCGCATCCCGGCTGCCGTAGACGGCGACCGCCATCGTGCCGAACGGCTCGGTGCCGATCTCGTCGATGCGACCGGAGATGATGTTGATGTCGATGCCAAACCGGCGTGAGGCTTCGCTGATCACTGCATGGGTGGAGGACGGGCCGGCGAACAGCAGCCGCAGTAGCTGCCGCTCAGCGTCCGGCCCCGGAACCGGCAACCGCGCCAGGGTGGATTCCGGCAGCCCGGTGCCGATCACCTCGGCGACGAAGCGTTGCGTGGTCGGGTGGCTAGGTCTGGTGAACACGTCGAACACCCGGCCCTGCTCAATGATGCGGCCGTGCTCCATCACCGCCACGTCGTCGCAGATCGCCTTCACCACTACCATCTCGTGGGTGATCAGCAACACGGTCAGCCCGAGCTTGTGCCGCAGATCGGCGATCAGCCTGAGAATATCTCCGGTGGTTTCCGGATCGAGCGCGCTGGTGGCCTCGTCGCACAGCATCAACGACGGCCGATTGGCGAGCGCCCGGGCAATGCCGACGCGCTGCTTCTGGCCGCCGGACAACTGTGCGGGATAGGCGTCGGCGCGATCGGCAAGGCCGACCAACGCCAGCAATTCGCTCACCCTGCCAGCGATGTCGGAGGCCGATTGTCCCGCGATTTCCAACGGCAGCGCGATATTCTCGGCAGCGGTCCGGCGGGACAGCAGATTGAAATGCTGGAACACCATGCCGATCCGCCCGCGTGCCGCCGACAACGCCGTACGGTCCAACGCCAACAGGTCCGCGCCAGCCACGCTGACGCGGCCGCTGTCCGGGCGTTCGAGCAGGTTCACGCAGCGCAACAGCGTGGACTTGCCGGCGCCGGAACGGCCAACGACGCCGAAAATCCGCCCAGCCGGCACTGTCAGCGACACGCCATCCAGTGCTGCCTGGCCGCCGGCGAAGACCCGCCGCAGATCCTGCAGACGTATCATCGTGTCAGTGTCGGGCATGACGGCCGACCATCGCTAAACAACCATTCATTTTCGTGGATAATTGTAATTTACGTAAGCTCTTGATCGCCTTCGGTCAATCTCTTGCTTCCCGACGAAACTCCGCTATGACGGCGGCAACGTGACGCTGAACCGTCACGAGAAAGTAACGTCGTATTGGCCGGGGGGATCGATCCAATGAATCACACTCGCAAGGTTTTCGCACGCCGCACCGTTCTCGGTGGTATGCTCGCGGCCCCAGCCATCCTTAGCGCCGGGCGCGCGTCGGCCGAGACGCGTACATTGAAGATCAGCCATCAGTTTCCTGGTGGCACCATCACCGAAGGCGATTTCCGCGACCGCATGGTTCGCATGTTCGCTCGTGACGTATCCGCCGCCACCAACAACGAGCTGGCGTTCGAGATCTATCCCGGCTCGTCGCTGATGAAGACGGTGGCGCAATTCTCCGCCCTTCGGCATGGCGCGCTGGATTTGTCGCTGTATCCGCTGGCCTATGCCGGCGGCGAGGTTCCCGAGGTCAACATCGGTCTGATGCCGAGCCTGGTGTCGACCTACGAGCAGGGCATGGCCTGGAAGACCTCGCCGGTTGGCGAGCAACTCTCCGCCATTCTTGAAAAACGCGGCATAAAGATCCTCACCTGGGTGTGGCAAGCCGGCGGCGTGGCCTCGCGCAGCACCGGGATCGTCTATCCCGACGACACCAAGGGCCTGAAGGTGCGCGGCGGCTCGCGCGAGATGGATCTGATGCTGAAGGCCTCCGGCGCCATCATCTCCTCGGTCACCTCCGACGAAATCTACGCGGCCATGCAGACCGGCACGCTCGATGGCGCGGTGACATCTTCCACCAGCCTGATCAGCTTCCGGCTCAATGAGATTTCCAAGAACGTCACCACCGGCCGCCAGGGCAGCTTCTGGTTCATGTTCGAGCCGCTGCTGATGTCGAAGTCGATCTACGACAGCCTGCCGGCAGCGCACCAGAAGGCGATATCCGAGGTTGGCACCAAGCTCGAGGATTTCGCCCTGAAAGCTGCCAAGGCTGACGACGACAAGCTCGCCACCATCTACGGCGCCGCTGGCGTCAAGGTCGCCGACTTCAATCCGACCGCCTTGGGCAAGTGGAAAGAGATCGCCGAGGCCACCGCCTGGAAGGATTTCGCCGCCCGCAACGAGTCTTGCTCCAACCTGCTCAACCTCGCCAAAGCGGTTGCCTAGGCCGCCTGTGTGAGTGCTCACGCCGAACTCGACCTGTCGCGTATCGATGCGCCGCGCACCGGAATGCTGGGCGCGGTGCAGCGCGTTTTGGATGTCGTCAACACCGCGTTGGCGGTGGTATCGGCCTTGGCGATCGCCGCTGCCGGCGTGGTGCTGACCTGGGAAGTCGTCGGCCGTTATTTCCTCAACATCGCCAGCGACTGGCAGGACGAGTTGTCGACCTTCCTGTTGATCGGCGCCACCTTCGCCTCCGCCGCATGGACCCAGTCGCGCCGCGGCCATGTCGGTATCGACGCATTGTCGATGGTGCTGCCACCCGGCGCCGACCGGGTGCGGCGTCGTTTGGCGGATATCGCCGCCTGCGTGTTCTGTGCCTATTTCGCCTATAAATGCTGGTCGCTGCTGGTCGAGTCCTGGGTCGAGGATGAAACCACGCCGTCCGCCTGGGGCGCGCCGCTGTGGATCCCCTACGCCTGCATGACGTTCGGCATGGCCTTGCTGGCCGTGCAGCAGGCGCTGCAGGTGTTCACCCCCCATCGCGCACCGACGGATCCGACCACGATATGACCACTCTGCAGCTGGGTATGATGTATGGCGGCGCCACAGTGGCGGCGCTGTTTTCAGGCATCCCGATCGCCTTCGCGCTGGGCGGCGTCGCCACCGTGTTCATGATGATCTTCATGCCGGCCGCCTCGGTCGATACCATCGCGCAGAACGTCTACGAGGAACTTGCGAGCATCACCTTGCTCACCATCCCGCTGTTCATCCTCAAGGGTGCCGCGATCGGCAAATCCCGCGCCGGCAAGGACCTTTACGACGCCTTGCACACCTGGCTCGGCCGCGTGCCCGGCGGCCTCGGTGTTGCCGTGGTCCTCGCCTGCGGCCTGTTCGCCGCCATGGCCGGCTCCAGCCCGGCGACCTGTTCGGCGATCGGCAGCTCCGGTATCCCGGAAATGCGCCGGCGCGGTTACTCGCCGGGCTTCGCGGCCGGTCTGGTGGCCGCCGGCGGCACCCTCGGCATCCTGCTGCCACCGTCCATCGTGCTCATCCTCTACGCCGTCGCCGCCGAGCAATCTCTCGGCCGCCTGTTCCTGGCCGGCCTCGGGCCGGGCGTTCTGCTGGTTGTATTGTTCGCGACGTATGCGGTGTTCCAATGGCGCCGCGAATACGGCCGTGCCGTCGGTGTCGCCAAGTCCGGCGGTGTGCAAAGCCCGATCCTCGCCGATGAACATTTTAGCCTTTCTGAAAAACTCACCGCCCTGCCACGGGTGCTGCCGTTCCTGCTGCTGCTGACCGGCGTGATGGTGGCGCTCTACGGCGGCATCGCCACCCCCTCTGAAACCGCCGGCCTCGGCGCCATTATGGCGCTGGCCCTGGTCGCCATCGTCTACCGCGCCTTCAAGCTCGGCGACCTCGTGCCGATCTTCGAAGGCACCATCGGCGAAAGCGGCATGCTGCTGATGATCATCGGCATGAGCCTGCTCTACAGCTACGTGATGAGCTATTTGCACATCAGCCAGAGTGCCGCCGAAGCCATCGTCGCCCTGCACCTCTCAAAATGGATGCTGCTGACGGCCATCCTGCTGCTGGTCGTCATGCTCGGCTTCTTCCTGCCGCCGGTGTCGATCATCCTGATGACCGCGCCCATTATCCTGCCGCCGTTGCGCGCCGCCGGCTTCGACCTGATCTGGTTCGGCGTGGTGATGGCGGTGGTAATGGAAATGGGCCTGATCCACCCACCGGTCGGGCTCAATCTGTTCGTCATCAACCGCATCGCCCCAGACATCGGCCTCGGCCCGGTCATCCGCGGCACCATTCCCTTCGTGCTGCTGATGGCGGTCGGCGTGGTCATTCTCTCTTTCGTGCCCGGCATCGCGATGTGGTTGCCGAACGCGGTCTATCACTGAGGCCTAGAGCATCAACCGACCAGATGGAATCACCCGTCGGATAGAGATGCCCGATAAAACAAAGACCTAGAGTAAGATCTGCGCGCCGATCAGCACGGATTTTGCTCTAGTTTGCTCTAGTTTGCTCTAGAGAGCCTGCGCTGTGGCCGGACACAAGGCCAAAATCGCGGCAGTGACAGCAGCCTCGATCGCAGGCCCAACCGGCCCGATCAGGCCGTCCAGCGCCAGTCCCGCCAGCCCGTGCACCAGCCCCCAACACCCCAGCACCCGGGCTTCGCGCAACGGCTCCGGCGTCTCCAGGCTGACCCGGTTGGCCAATACCGAATAGGCGGAATGCCCCTTGGTTTTCAGCTCGGAATCCACCGTGCTCTGCACCGGGCCGAACATCAGGCGAAACATCACCGGATGCGCCAGCGCGAACCGCACATAGGCGATCCCCTGCGCCGCCAACGCCTGGCCCGGCGGAGCCTTCGCATCGGCCTCGGCCAGAGCATCCCGTAACGCCTCGAACCCCCGCCCGGCCACCGCCGCCAGCAACGCCGTCTTGTCCGGATAATGCCGATACGGCGCCATCGCCGACACTCCGGCCCGCCGCGCCACACCGCGCAACGTCAGCGCATCAGCCCCGTCCTCGGCCAGGATGGCCAGCGCGCTGTCAACCAAGGCAGTGCGCAGGTCGCCGTGATGATACGATTTGCTCTCCGATGTTGACATTGTAAGCAGTGCGTCCACAAGATGTATGCAACGTAAACACTTCCGCCGGAGACTGGCAATGGCATCGCAGCGGCAATCCGTCGATCTCTCTGACTATCCCGATCTTGTGGTGATCTATCTCGGCTTCCGCCTGCGCGGCCTGTCCGACCTCCCCAGAATGTTCCGCATCGGCCGCGGCCTGCGCCAGGTGGTGGCGCACAAGCCGGACGGCCTGCTCGCCCACGAAGGATTGATGTTCGGCCTGTTCCACGTCGGCTTCCGGCAATACTGGCGCGACTTCGACAGCATGGAGGCCTTCACCCGCGCGCCCCAGCACGCGGGCTGGTGGCGGGATTTCACCCGCAACGCCGGCGCCGGCGGCATCTGGCACGAAGCCTACAGCCTGCGTGGCGGCATGGAGGCGGTCTACCTGAACATGCCCGGCATCGGTTTCGCCAGTTTCGCTCCCGCAACAGTCCCTGTCGGCCCGCACAAAACCGCCCGCCAGCGCCTGCAACGCGAGGCCATTGCACCGGCGTGAGTCCACTGTTCACATTCCCGCACTTGCGAACATGGCTGCCCTGCACGATGCTCATGGGATGGATACAACCCCCTTCGATGTCATCGTCATCGGTGCCGGCATGGCCGGCTCCACTTGTGCAGCCCATCTTTCGGCCGATCTCAAAGTCGCTCTGATCGAGGCGGAGGAGGCGGTCGGCTACCACACCACCGGCCGCTCAGCTGCGATCTGGATCCAGAACTACGGTCCCCCCGACGTCCAAACCCTCACCGCCCTATCGCGCGATTTCTTCGAAACCCCACCGCCCGGCTTCACCGAAATCCCGCTGATGGCCCGCCGCCCCGTCGTCAACCTCGCCCCGCCGGAGCAGGAGGCGCACCTCATCCGCCTGCTCGAAGAAGGCACCGGCGTTGAGGAAATCTCCATCGCCGCCTTGCGCGAACTCGTCCCCGCCCTCAAACCCACCTACGCCGTCCGCGCCAGCATCGAAACCGACGCCTTCGACATGGACGTCGCTGGCCTGCAACAAGGCTTCCTGCGCCAACTCAAAGCCAACAACGGCGTTCTCGCCTTGCGCAGCCGAACTGGTCTTATCGCACGGATCAAGGGTGGCTGGCACGTCGAAACCAACAGCGGCGCCACCTTCGAGGCCCCCATCATCGTCAATGCCGCAGGCTCCTGGGGCGACGAGGTCGCAGCCCAGGCTGGCGTCACGCCCTTGGGCCTCACCCCCAAGCGCCGCACGGCCGCCGTCATCGAACCCGCCCCCTATCTCCCCGCCCACTGGCCCATGCTCGGCGACGTCGACCACACCTGGTATTGCCGCGCCGAGGCCCGCACCCGCCTCATGGTCTCACCCGCCGACGAAACCGACGACACCCCGCACGACGTCCAACCCGACGAACTCGACATCGCCATCGCGATTGACCGCATGCAGCAGGCGCTCGACATCGACGTCCGACGCATAGAACACTCCTGGGCCGGCCTGC
>Ga0302157_10003438_pt1 | contig 17842 bp, 18 predicted proteins | sample I_Bog_N3_3_FD_193502 | JGI IMG/M metagenome (GOLD analysis project Ga0302157, IMG submission 193502) | Peat permafrost microbial communities from Stordalen Mire near Abisko, Sweden - I_Bog_N3_3 | ecosystem: Environmental > Terrestrial > Soil > Wetlands > Peat | place: Sweden: Abisko, Stordalen...
TGTCAAAAACGAAAAATCCACTAGAATCAAAAGTTTCTAGTGGCCCGAAAAGATTCTGACATTTGCGCACCGCCTAGCCGAGGGCGGTAGCAAATGTCAGAATCGGACCACTAGTGGATTGTTTTTGACATTTGCATCCCGCCATCCGGATAGCACGGTCGCAAATGTCAGAATCGGACCACTAGCCTTCCGGAGCATTGATGCGTCTCGAAATTCCCCACTCGCTCGGCAAGGATGAAGTCCGCCGCCGCATTGCCGCACGCATGGACGGCGCCGAAGCCAAAGCGGGCGCGCTGGTCGGCGGCCCGCTCAGCCTGACGCTGCACTGGATCGAGCAGGACCGCCTGTCGGTCGAAGCCTCGACAATGGGCTATACCGTGCCGAGCACGCTCGACATCACCGAGACCGCGCTGGTGTTCGATGTGACGATACCGGGCGGTCTGGGCTTTGCCCGCGGCATGATCGAATCGATGATCCGCGAACGGGGCGAAAAGCTGCTTTCCTGACCGGGAGGGCAGCTTACCGATCGACGAAACAGTCCCGGATGGCGGCGGTGTATTGCGCCACATTGGCCTCGCCACAGGGGTCGAGCGTTTTCAGAAAGGCCCGGCTCCGCGCGCGATAGGCATCAAGCTCTGCATCGTGGCAGGCCATCGCCGCCAGCAGCGCCCGCGCGCCGTCTTCGCAATCCAGATCGCGATAGCGATAGCCGCAATCGGCCAGCAGCGCGGAATTGTGAATCAGCGGGAAACCGCCGTGCAGCGCCTCGTAGTAAAGATAATTCTGCGCATTATCGACGTGATGCGACACGATGCAATTGGCCAGATCATGCATGATCCGGCTGATCTTGTAGCGCGGCCGGAATGTGACGAGCCCGCTGCGAACCACCTCGAGGGCAGCGGCGAAATGGGCGAAATACCCCTCTCGCCTGAACAGATCGGCGTTGAAGACCTGCATCGCGGCCAGGATCTGCGGCTGTCTGCGATAGACCTCTTCGCCAATCAGCATCGGAACATGGCACGTCTTTACCGAGCACCGGTTGGGCTCCATGATCGCGATCCGCCAGGGCGCACCGTCCGGTTTGTATCCCCATGGCCGCCCGGTCGCCTGCGCATCGCGCTCGATCAGCAGCGGGCTCCACAAATGGGTCATCGTCCTGACCGGCGCGCGCAACAGATTGGCGTAATAGGCCGCATTGGTCCGCTCGAATGCGGGCAGGGTCCAGATCTGGTCGTATTCGATGCCATAGACCAGTTGCCCCGGAGGCAGGGTATTGGCCATGCTTTCCATGTCTATGACATAATCATTGGCCACGCGCATGGCGATGATCCGCCCCCCGCGCGCCCGGAATTGGGCGGTCCAGCCGTCCTTGAGGTGCGCGCCCAATTCGATCACGACATCGAGCGTGTTCATCGCCTCGACCATGTCGATCACCGGACAGAGCAGTTCGGCTTCGAAATTGCCGCCCTTGTGCAAGGCCTTTGGCGCGCCGTTGACCACGAAACATTGCGAAACGATCGGCGAACGCATCAGCAGCATCAGCAGGAAGTTGGCGTTTTGATGAATGCCGTTTTCCCATAGCGATTGATCGCCGCCCCGGATGAACATGGTCACCCCGACCTTGAGGCCGCGATCGACGCGCGCAGAGCCCGTCATATCAGACCTCCCGCATCACGGCGCGTTGGTAAACAGCGACAATGTCGTCATTCGCGACATCAAACCGCCGCAGTTTACGGCGCGTTTCGGCGCGATGGGCCTCGAAATGGGCCGGATTGGCCAGAAGAATGTCGCCCAACAGCGCGACCGCGCGATCGATGTCGCTGTCGCTGTCGGCGTAATAATGGCCCAGATCCGACAGCGCGGGCACATTGTGCAGCAAGGGATAGCCGGCGTGGAGCGTATCGAGATGATCGAATTCGACCGATCCGTCGCCATTGTGCGCAAAGACGAAATCCGCGTGATCCGGCAAAAACGCGAAAAAATCCCGATCGTCCCAGATCGTCAGCAAGCCCTGATGATGCACTTCGCAATTCGCCGCGATGAAATTGAAGGTCAATTGATCGGGAAGATGCACCCCGTGACGATACTCCACGCGAGCGATCGCGCCGGGATTTTCGGTATGAAACCGGTTGACGGCCAAGAGCGGTATGACCCCCATCTTGCGCGCGGTCGCATTGGGCTCGTTGATCACGCAGCGCAGCGCGCCCCCGCAGCGCGGCGCATAAGCCAGCACAAATCCCGCCCCCTCCGCCTGCCGGCGATCATGCCGTTCGATCACCGAGGCCGACCAGACGCGCGGCACAAAGCGTACCGGGCAGCGGTACAGCGTGTGCAAGAGGCGTTCCTGATTGCGAAACGTGTCAAAAGTCCAGATCTCGTCATGGCATTCGACCGGACCGAATTTCGCCCCGCGATCAAAGATCGAACGCTCGACCCATCCCGCATAAGGATTGTCCGGCAGAAACAGGACATAGCGACCGCCCCGCGCGCGAAAGGGCGCAATATCGGCCAGAGCGAGATCCTGCCCCACCGCAATGATCAGATCGCAGCATCGCGCGGCTTCGGTGGGCGAGAGGGGGGCGAGATCTTCGGGCGCGGTCGGTTCTGCGATGATCCGACAGGTCAGGCCCGCGACCTTGCCGAGCACTTCCAGCAGATGCCAGGCCGCGCGATTGCGCCGCGCCAGACCGAATCCGTCCGCCGCCGCGCTCGCAAACGCAATTCCCACCAGCATTGCCCGAACCGCCCTTCACCTTAGCATTGCGTTACGCGACGATAGGCGACTTGCCCCCGCCGGACATCAGGGCGAATACGGATCTCCCCCGCCCGACGTTCGGATCAAAGGCGCACGTCACAGATCCTCGCGGTGCAATTCGAGCAAGCCGCGCGGCAGGCGCAGCGTCTGCGCGACAAGGCGGGTTTCGAGCAGAAGATAGACCAGCGCGGCCATCAGCAGGGCAATCGCGGTGAAGAAGCTGACTTGCGTGGCAAGGCGCAGTTCCTGGCCGAACAATTCGCCAAGGAACAAAGTGCCCACCGTTACCCCGATGCCAAGCGCGCTGAGCACGAGAATCAGCAGCGCATTGCCGATCAGTTGAATGCGCCGATCGACATAGCGCATTTCGATCACCACGACGTCGTGTTCAGCACCCAGCGTTTCGGCATGGAGTTTTTGCAGCACGCGCGACCGGTCGACGATTCGCCCCAGCCGTGTGGTCAGGATGTTCATGATATTGCCGATCGCCACCAGCACAAACACCGGCGCGAGCGAAAGCTGAATGGTCTGCGCAATCATCGGGCCATGATGCCAGCGCGCCGCGCCATGGCAAGGTTCAATTCCAGAAGAATCGCTGTTGCCAGCCAAACGGCGCCTCGATCGGATCACCGTTCTGATCGAGCGCGGGGTGAAAGCGGAAGCGTTCGCGGGCCAGTTTGCACGTCACCGCGTCGGCTTCGGGATCGCCGCTCGGCTGATGCACGCGGCAGGCGGTGACATGCCCGTCGGTGCCCACGGTCAGCACGACGATCACGGCAGTGCCCAGCCGCTTTGCCCGCCCTGCCTTGGGGTAATCGCTCTCTGCGAGATCGCCTGCAATTTTCTCCGGCTTTGCGGCGACAAAGCGCCCGCCGCTACCGTTGCCCGCGCCGCCGCTGCCCGTGCCGGCGCCTGTGCTCGCCCCGCCGGTGCCTTCGCCGCTCGCCGTGGCGCCCGAACGGGTTTCGTTGCCGGTGCCCGCGACAGGCGCTGCGGGCGGGGCCGGGATCGGCAGTCGCGCCGGTGGGGCAACGATCTGGTCGGCGGCGGCGCGCTTGCCCGCCGCGCCGCTGGCGCCTTCGGCTTCGTGGCTGGTTACCGCGCGGGTCGGCGCGGGCGGCGGGGCGGGCTTGTCGGGCACGGTCAGCGCCACCAGAACCGGCCCCAGCCCGACTTGCTCTGCCAGCGCGCGCACGCCGCCAAAGGCGCGGACCAGCCCAAAGCCGAGCAGGACATGGATCGCGACAATCGTCAGACCAAGCCCCGCGCGCGCACGCCGCGACAGCGCAGGCGTATCGGCAAAACGGGCCGGAGCGGGCGATGCAGAGGCCGGCGATGCAGAGGCGGGCGACGGTCTGGCCATGGCGCCGCTCTATCAGGTTTCGAGCAGGCTGTCCTCGCGCGCCAGACTATAGAGCGTCAGCCCATGCGCGCGCGCCTGATCGACCGCCATCGTCGATGCGGCGGAAATCGTCGCCAATACCGGGACATGGGCGATCACCGCCTTTTGCACGAGTTCAAAGCTGCACCGCGCGGTCAGCACGACAAAGCCTGTCGCCGGATCGATCCCCGCATGCGCCAGCGCGCCGAGCAGCTTGTCGAATGCATTGTGCCGCCCGACATCTTCGCGCACGAGGCGGATCGTGCCATCGGGATCGCAGAACGCGGCACCATGCGCGGCGCGCGTGGCCCGGCCCAGCGCCTGATGATCGCCCAGCGCCGCGACCGCGCGAAACACCGCCGCCTTGGCGACCGTCAGCCGCGCCGTGATCGGAGGCAAGGGCCGCAAGACCTGTTCGAGGCTTTCGATCCCGCACAACCCGCAACTGCCCTCGGCCAGCCGCAGCCGCGCGCGGTCGATCAGGGGCCCCGCCGAGGGCGCATCGAGCAACACGCGCAGCATCCAGCCGCCCGCAGGAACCGCAACCGCATCGGCGGACACGAATTCGCGAGCGTCATCGATCAACTGCTCCGACAGGCAAAAACCCAGCGCATAATCGGTCAGATCGGCGGGCGTCGCCATCATCACGGCATAGCCAATGCCGTTGATTTCGATCGCGATCGGCGCTTCTTCGATCAAGTGCCGGGTCGCCCCTCGCGCCGGCCTGCCATCGGCGAAATGTTCGGTAACGACGCTCGGACGCGCGCCTTCAACGGACTGCATGGCCCCGCTCCCGTGCGCCGAGAGCCAGCCGTTCGAGCGCGGCAATCGCCAGCGGGTCAAGCCCGTCGGGCCCGTGCGCAAACAGCTGCTCCTGCATCCGCACGGTCCAGAAGGCATGGATATGGTCCGCGATCGCCGCGACCGGATCCTTGTCATGCGTCAGATTGCGCGCGATCTGGTTGGCCATGCGCACCAGCTTGGCAACGGTATCGACGGTGTGATCCTCCGCGCTCATTCCGCCGGCTCCGCCATGATGCGGCGCGACTGCGCGGCCTGATTGTCATAGTCTTCCTGCCACTGGCTCGGGCCGTTCGATGGCATGACCTGCACGGCGGTCACTTTGTATTCGGGGCAATTGGTCGCCCAGTCGGAATAGTCGGTGGTGACGACATTGGCCTGAGTCGCGGGGTGGTGAAACGTGGTGTAAACCACCCCCGGCGCGACCCGGTCGGTAACCGTCGCGCGCAAGGTGGTTTCGCCCGACCGGCTGGCGAGCCGTACCCAATCGCCGCTACGGATGCCCCGGTTTTCCGCATCGGAGGGATGGACTTCGAGCACGTCTTCGCCGTGCCAGACGGTGTTTTCGGTGCGCCGCGTCTGCGCGCCGACGTTGTATTGCGACAAGATCCGCCCGGTGGTCAGCAACAAGGGGAAGCGCGGCCCGGTGCGTTCGTCGGTCGGAATATATTCGGTCACCACGAACTTGCCCTTGCCGCGCACAAAGCCATCGACATGCATGATCGGCGATCCGTCGGGATGCGCAGCGTTGACCGGCCATTGCAGCGAGCCATCGGCGTCAAGCCGATCGTAATTGACCCCGGCAAAGCTCGGCGTCAGGCGGGCGATCTCGTCCATGATTTCGCCCGGATGCGCATAGTTCCAGTCGAGCCCCATGGCGCGCGCCAGTTCCTGCGTGACCTGCCAGTCTTCATAGCCGTTGACCGGCTCCATCACCTTGCGCACGCGCTGGATACGGCGTTCGGCATTGGTGAACGTGCCGTTCTTTTCAAGGAAGCTCGATCCCGGCAGGAAGACATGCGCATAATTGGCCGTTTCGTTGAGAAACAGGTCATGCACGATAACGCATTCCATCGCCGCGAGCCCGGCGGCGACATGCTTTGTATCCGGGTCGGACTGGAGGATGTCCTCGCCCTGGACATAGAGCCCCTTGAACGCGCCATCGGTCGCGGCATCGAGCATGTTGGGAATGCGCATCCCCGGCTCGGGATCGATCGCCACGCCCCATTCCGCTTCAAACAGCGCGCGCGCCTCGGGATCGGAAACATGGCGGTATCCCGACAGTTCATGCGGGAAAGAGCCCATGTCGCAGGCGCCCTGCACATTGTTCTGCCCGCGCAAGGGGTTTACCCCGACGCCGCGCCTGCCGATATTGCCCGTCGCCATGGCCAGATTGGCAATCGCCATGACGGTCGAAGAGCCCTGGCTGTGCTCGGTCACGCCCAGCCCGTAATAGATCGCGCCATTGCCGCCCGTGGCAAACAGCCGCGCCGCGCCGCGCACCAGATCGGCATCGACGCCGGTGACGGGGGCAAGGAATTCCGGGCTGTTGCGCTCGTCCGAAACGAAATCGGCCCAGTCGCGGTATTCGTCCCCATCGCAGCGGTCGCGCACGAAGGCTTCATCGACCAGGCCTTCGGTCACGATGACATGCGCCATCGCCGTCAGCACCGCGACATTGGTGCCGGGGCGCAAGGGCAAGTGATAATCGGCGGCGATATGCGGCGAGCGCACCATGTCGGTCCGGCGCGGATCGATCACGATCAGCTTTGCCCCCTGTCTCAGCCGCCGCTTCATCCGGCTGGCAAACACGGGATGCCCGTCGGTCGGATTGGCGCCGATCACCAGGATCACGTCGCTGTCGTCAACGCTGTCGAAATCCTGCGTTCCGGCGGACGTGCCGAATGTGGTCTTGAGGCCATAGCCGGTCGGCGAATGGCACACGCGCGCGCATGTATCGACATTGTTGGTGCCAAAGCCCGCGCGCACCAGTTTCTGCACGAGAAAGCCTTCCTCGTTGGTGCAGCGGCTCGACACCAGCCCGCCCAGCGCATTGTTGCCATACGTATCGGCGATGCGGCGGAATTCGCGCGCGGCATGGCCCAGCGCTTCTTCCCACGAGACTTCGCGCCAGGGCTGATCGATGCGTTCGCGGATCATCGGCGTGGTGATCCGTTCCTGATGCATGGCATAGCCCCAGGCAAAGCGGCCCTTGACGCAGGAATGCCCGTGGTTTGCCTTGCCGTCTTTCCACGGCACCATGCGCACGACCTGTTCGCCCCGCATTTCCGCGCGGAAGGTGCAGCCGACGCCGCAATAGGCGCATGTCGTGATCACGGCGCGCTCGGGCTTGCCGATGGCCTTGACCGCCTTTTCATTGAGCGTCGCGGTCGGGCAGGCCTGCACACAGGCGCCGCACGAAACGCATTCGGACGACAGGAAATCGTCGCTCGCCAGCCCCGCGCTGACTTTCGAGCCAAACCCGCGCCCGTCGATAGTCAGCGCAAACGTCCCCTGCACTTCCTCGCAGGCGCGCACGCAGCGCGAACAGACGATGCATTTCGACGGATCGAAATCGAAATAGGGGTTCGAACTGTCGGTCTCGGCGCCAAGGTGATTGTCCCCCTCATAGCCATAGCGCACATCGCGCAGGCCGACATTGGCCGCCATGTCCTGCAATTCGCAGTCGTTGTTGGCGCTGCATGTCAGGCAGTCGAGCGGATGATCGGAGATATAGAGCTCCATCACCCCCCGGCGCAGTTTCTGCAGCTTTTCGGTCTGGGTGTGCACGACCATGCCCGGCGCGACCGGCGTCGTGCAAGACGCGGGCGTGCCGCGCATCCCGTCGATTTCGACAAGGCACAGGCGGCACGAGCCATATTGCTTCAGGCTGTCGGTCGCGCAAAGTTTGGGAATCGATCCGCCCGACACCGCCGCCGCGCGCATCACCGTCGTCCCGGTGGGCACGCTGACTTCGCGCCCGTCGATCAACAGCGTGACAGGCGACAGCGTAACGGGGATTTCGCTGCGGACTTCGGGTGTGCCGAAATCGGCCTGGGGTTCATAGCCCATGGGCGTGTTCCTTCGCGGCGATGAGATCGGCCGGAGTGTTGATATTGAACGGCTGGCGCGACAGGCGCACCGCGCGCGCGCCGATGCGCAAGGCAAAGGCGCGCAAGGAATGCACGGTATCTTCGGCCAGCAAGGCATCGAGAGCGCCCCGCGCGGCAACCGGCCAAAGCCCGATGACCGGCGCGCCCTCGGCATAGGCAGGGGCAGGCGACAGCTCTGCGATCAGATCGACGGGCCCATCGAAGGCATCGACCGGGATCGACAACACCGCGTCAAACCCATGGCCGGCAGCATGATGCAGCGCGCCGCACAGCCCACCCAGCGGCCCCAGCCCGGGCGCCGGATGATCGGGCACCACCGCGACCGGCGCTTCGGCGCGTCCGGCGACAATGACCGCATCGCATTGCCGCTCAAGATTCGCCACCGCGCGCGCGATCAGGCTGCGTCCGCCGATCTCGGCCAGCGCCTTGTCGCTGCCAAACCGGCGCGATGTGCCGCCCGCCAGAACCACGCCCATGACGCGCGCAGCGATCATTCCGCCGCCTCCTGCACCCGCGCGGGCAGGCCGAAATCTTCGGGAAACCAGCGCAGCGCCGACAGCACGGGATAAGGCGTAAAGCCGCCGAGCGCGCACAACGAGCCGAATTTCATCGTCTCGCAAAGATCGGTCAGCAGTGCGATGTCTTCGGACAAAGTGCGCGCGCCCTTCTTCGCATTGTGCATCTGCGGCAGCGTTTCAACGCGATCGGCCACCCGCCCGGTGCGCGCGCGGATGCGATCGAGCACTTCGACCCCGCGCGTCGATCCGATGCGGCACGGGGTACATTTGCCGCAGCTTTCGACCGCGCAGAACTGCATGGCAAAGCGCGCCTGCGCCGACAAGTCGACCGTATCGTCGAACACGGTGATCCCGGCATGGCCGATCAGCGCGTCGGCGGCGGCAAAGCTTTCGTAATCGAACGGCAGATGAAAATCCGATGGCGGATGATAGGCGCCCAGCGGCCCGCCGACCTGCACCGCGCGCACCGGGCGCCCGCTGGCAGTGCCCCCGCCGATGTCCATGACCAGCTCGCCCAGCGTGATCCCGAAGCCGACTTCGAACAGGCCGCCATGGCGCACATTGCCCGCGATCTGGATCGGCATCGTCCCGCGCGAACGGCCAAACCCGACCGAGGCATAATGCGCCGCGCCATTGGCCATGATCCACGGCACCGCCGTCAACGTCAGCACGTTGTTGACCACGGTCGGCTGACCAAACAGCCCTTCGAGCGCAGGCAACGGCGGCTTCGCGCGCACTTCGCCGCGTTTGCCTTCCAGACTGTTGAGCAGCGAGGTTTCCTCACCGCAGACATAGGCCCCAGCGCCCACGCGCACTTCGATGCGAAACGGCGCGATGATCGGCGCGGCGCGTTCGACCGCCGCGCGCATTTTCGCGATCGCATGGGGATATTCGCTGCGGATATAGACGTAGCCCCGCTGCGCGCCGACCGCGAACCCGGCAATCGCCATGCCCTCGATCAGATGATAGGGATCGCCCTCCATCACCATACGGTCGGCAAATGTGCCGCTGTCGCCTTCGTCGGCGTTGCATACGACATATTTGCGCGGGGATGGCGCCTTGGCCACCGTGGTCCACTTGATCCCGGCGGGAAAACCCGCGCCGCCGCGCCCGCGCAGGCCCGACCGCGTCACTTCGGCAATCGTCGCCTCCGCCCCCAGCTCGCGCGCGCGCTCCAGCCCGATCCAGCCCCCGGTCGCGGCATAATCATCGAGGCTGAGCGGGCGGATCTTGCCCGCGCGCGCAAACGTCAGCCGCTCCTGCCGGGCGATGAACGGATGCGCCACGATCCGCCCGATGCCCAGCGGGCTGGTCCCGGCGAGCACGGCCCCGACATCGCCCGGCGTCAGCGGGCCAAACCCGTGCCCGTCGATTTCAGCCAGCGGCTCGAGCCAGTGCATGCCCCAGCTCGACACCCGAATGACCGTGCAGCCCGCCGCCGCAAAGGCATCGGCAACCGCATCGGCGCCGCAGGCCAGGGCCAGCGCATCGTCGCTGATCCGGACGGTAACCGCGCTCACGCCCTGCTCTCCCCGGCCACGTTCTCCAACGCCACGTTCTCTACCAATGCAGACAGCCGCGCGGCATTGAGCCGGGCATGAAGCCCATCGCCGACCATGGCATTGGGCCCGACACTGCACAGGCCAAGGCAATAGACCGGCTCGATCGTCACCCGCGTTTCCCCGGCCAGCGTCGCGGCCAGCGCTTCGCCCCCGCGCGCCTGACAGCTTTCCGCGCGGCACAGCTTGATCACCGGGCGCGGCGCGGGCGTTTCGTGAAAATCGTGATAGAAACTGACCACGCCATGGACTTCGGCGCGGCTGAGATTGAGCGCGGCGGCAATCGCACGCACCGTCTCTTCGCCGACATGGCCAAAAGCCGCCTGAACGTCGTGCAAGATCGGCAACAACGCCCCTTCGCGCCCGGCATGGGCGGCAAGGATGCGATCAAGTTCGGTCGGTGTCATCGGCGCCATATCAATCCTGTCCAGCGCGAACCCTTCGCGCGCTGCCCTGTGAAGTCAAATCGAAACCGGCAAAGATTGATAGAGGCCATCTATCACAAAAGCCCGCGCCGCCGCCACGGCCGCTTGCGCGCGCGGCAGTGGCGGATCGCGATCAAGCACGAGAAGGCCCACCCGCCGCACCGGCTCGGCCGGATCGAGCGGCACAAACCGCGCCCATTCAGCCCCGGCCAGAAGATGCGCATAGCCATCGGGCACGATCGCCGAAAACGCGCCCGAAGCGACCAGCGCAAACAGCGCGACATGGCTGTCCGCCGTCGCCCTGGGCCGCGCGACATGGCCGCGCAGCGCAAGGCGCTGGTCCAGAATGCGGCGATAGAGCATGGTTTCGTCAAGCAGGCACAGATCCTGCGCCACCGCTTCGTCCCAGCCGATCGTCACCCGATCGTCAAACCGCCCGCCGCGCCGGGTCAGAAACAGATAGTCCTCGCCCGCCAGCGGCACCGCCGTCAGCCCAGGCGGCGGGTCCTGATCGAGATAGGTGATCCCGGCGTCGATCTCGAGCGCGGGCAGCGCCTGATCGATCGCCCGCGCCGTCGCCGAACGCACCGACAACACGAGCCCCGGATTGGCCGCCAGCAACGCCGCCCCAAACCGCCCGACCAGCGGCAAGGCGGCAGGAATGGCCGCAAGCGTAAACGGGCCTTCGAGCGGGGTCGCCATGACTGCCGCATGCATCGCCCCCATCGCGCCCAGAATCTGCTGCGCCCAGGGCAGCATGGCCTCGCCATGCGGGGTCAGCCCGATGAAACGCCGATCCCGCTCGACCAGACGCCGACCCAATTCCTGCTCCAGCGCGACCATCCCCGCCGAAAGCGTGGGCTGCGACACGCCGCATTCCTCTGCCGCGCGCGCAAAATGGCGCATGCGGGCCAGCGTGACGAAATAGCGCAAGTGGCGCAACTGCATGGATTGAAGTTCTCCCCATGCATGTCCTAGCCGGGAGCGGCCATCGTGTCATCTCGCCCGAATGGCCCGAAGGCGTGGCCAATTCGCTCGGGAACGGGCGCAGTTACACCTCCCTCCCTGTCCGCTTCGATGTACCCCATCATCGGTGAATTCAGGAATTTGAGGACAAGATGGCAAGCGGACAACCGAGGGCAGGCGGGCAACCGATCGCGCACACAAGCCGCAATACCACCACGGCAGAGCTCGTCGCCAGTGGCCGGCAGGTCATCGGCATAGAGGCCGCCGCACTTACCCGGCTGGCCGATGCGCTCGACGATCGCTTTGCCGAGGCGGTACACCTGATCATGACGGCCACCCGTCGCGTGGTCGTGACGGGCATGGGCAAATCGGGCCATGTCGCGCGCAAGATCGTCGCCACGCTGTCGGCCACGGGCACACCCGCGATGTTTCTTCACCCTGCCGAGGCGGCGCATGGCGATCTGGGCATGCTGATGCCCGGCGATGTGTTGATCGTGCTGTCCAATTCGGGCGCCACGCCCGAAGTGCGGCCGATCATGCGCTATGCCCGCTCGCTCGGCTGCAGCGTGATCGGCATTTCCGCCAGACCGCATTCGCCGGTGCTCAAGGGCGCCGATGTCGCGCTGGTCCTGCCCGATGCGCGCGAGGCATGCCCGGTCAATATCGCGCCGACGACATCGACGACGATGATGATGGCGCTGGGCGATGCGCTGGCGGTGACGGTCATGGGGCGGCGCGGCATCTCGCGCGAGCGCATCCATGTGCTGCACCCCGGCGGGACGATCGGCGCCAGCCTGACCCCGGTCGAAGAAGTGATGCACGCAGCGCCCGGCCTGCCGCTGGTGCCGCTGACCATGCCGATGCGCGATGTTCTGGTGGTGATGACCGAAAAGAGCCTGGGGATCGCGGGCGTGATCGATGGCAGCGGTCGGCTGGCCGGGGCGATCACCGATGGCGATTTGCGGCGCCATATCGACCGCCTGATGGATTCTTCCGCGCAAGACGTGATGACGCGCGATCCCAAGACCATTGCGCAGGGCAGCCTGGCCGGCGATGCGCGCGCGCTGTTGAACGAGGCGCGGATCACCGCGCTGTTCGTGGTCGCGCGCGATGATCCGCGCCGCCCGCTCGGCGTGGTGCATATTCACGATCTGACGCGGTGCGACCTTGCCGTTTCGGCCCCCATGGAGGCCGATGCGCAATGACCGGAATGGCATTGCCCGAACGGATCCCCGAACGGATCCCCGAACGAATCCCCGAACGAATCATAGTCATTCCCGCCCGCCATGGCTCAACCCGCTTTCCGGGAAAGCCGCTGGTCGATCTTCGCGGCGCAGGCGGCAGGCCGCGCCCCCTGATCGAGCGGACCTGGCGCACAGCCATGGCCGTTCGCGGGATCAGCCGCGTGCTGATCGCGACCGACGATGACCGCATTGCCGGGACCGCGCGCGGGTTTGGCGCGGATGTGGTGATGACCCCGATGCACTGCCGCAACGGCACCGAACGCTGCGCCGCCGTGCTCGATGCGCTCGACCATGATCCCGATCTCGTCATCAATCTTCAGGGCGATGCGCCGCTGACCCCGCCCGATGTCGTTGCCGCCTTGATCGCGCGGATCGAAGGCGCCCCCGATCTCGGCGTCGCGACTCCGGCGGCGCCCTGCACGCCGGGCGTGCTGTCGGCGCTGATCACCGATCAGGCGGCGGGGCGCGTCGGCGGGACGACCGTCGTGTTCGACGGCGCACACCGCGCGCTCTATTTCTCCAAACGCGTCATTCCCCATGTCGCGCCCGAACGATTGGCAACACAGGCGCACGCGGTTCATCTGCATATGGGCGTCTATGCCTATCGCCCCTCGGCCTTGCGCGCCTATGCGGCGGCGGCGCCTTCGCCGCTCGAAGATCTCGAAGGGCTCGAGCAACTGCGGTTTTGCGATCGGGGCGTACCGGTCGGGGTCGCGCTGTGTGCCGCGCCCGCCTGGGATGCGATCGAGTGCAACAATCCGGGTGACATTCCCCTGATCGAGCGCGTACTCGCCGAGCTGGGGATCGATTAGGGCGGATTGACGGGATGCAGATCGCGGGACACACGATGGGCGCCATGGCCCGGCCGTTTCTGATTGCCGGGCCCTGCGTGATCGAAAGCGAGGCCTTGTGCCTGGAGATCGCGCGCCATCTCGCCCGGCTGCGCGATCGGCTGGGCATCGCGGTGGTGTTCAAGGCCAGCTTCGACAAGGCCAACCGCAGCGCCCATACCAGCTTTCGCGGCCCCGGGCTTGACGAAGGGCTGGCGGTGCTCGGCAAAGTCCGCGCCGAAACCGGCCTGCCGCTCTTGACCGACATTCACAGCGCCGAGCAAGTCGCGCGCGTTGCCGAAGTGGTCGACGTGTTGCAGACCCCGGCCTTCCTCGCGCGCCAGACCGACCTGATCATGGCCGCCGCCGCCAGCGGACGCCCGGTCAATATCAAGAAGGCGCAGTTCATGGCGCCGGGCGACATGGTGCCGGTCGTCGCCAAAGCGCGCGCCGCCGCCCGCGCCGCCGGGCACGACGAAGACTGCGTGATGGTCTGCGAACGCGGCACCAGCTTTGGCTATCACAACCTGGTGGTCGACATGCGCGCGCTGGTGGAAATGCGCGAAACCGCCTGCCCGGTGATCTTCGACGCCACCCATTCGGTCCAGTTGCCGGGCGCCATGGCCGGATCATCGGGCGGCCGCAGCGAATTCGTCGCCCCCCTCGCCCGCGCCGCCGCCGCCGTCGGCGTGTCCGGCCTGTTCATGGAAACCCACCCCACCCCCGCCCAGGCCCTCTCCGACGGCCCCAACGCCATCCCCCTCGACCAGCTCGACAGCCTGATCGAACGCATCCTGCGCGTGGCCGAGGCCGCCCACGGCAACGCGTGAAGTGGTTGGTTGCGGGAATGGCGCGTGTCAGGTTGGCCAGGATGAAGCGGCCTTCCATTCAACTGCCTGACTCACAGGCTGCCGCGCGCCAACGCCGCAGCATAGCTAGCCCCAATACTGTTCACGTAAGGTAAGATTTGCTATACCTGTGTCCGGCGTTAGCCATCGGGAGGCATTGGTATGGCACGGACTGTTGCAGAACTTCCATCGGGCCCCCGGATCACAGATCACATCAGCCTGGGCGTGATTGCGCGCACATTTCCGCTGAGTAAGGTTCGTTCGGCGCTGGCGGCGACAGGTAAGGCGAGTGTGCGCCAACGCGACCTTCCGGCGCAGGTGGTGGTCTATTATGTGATCGCTTTGGCGCTCTATATGCAGTCGTCCTACCGCGAGGTCCTGCGTTGCCTGCTCGAGGGCGTGCAGTGGCTCGACCGCGGATCGACGATCAAGGTGGCGGGCAAGTCGGGGATTTCGCAGGCGCGCACGCGGCTCGGCTGGGAAGCGATGCGGGCGCTTCACGATGACGTGGTGAAGCCGATTGCCCTGAAGACGACCAGAGGCGCCTGGTATCGTGCGTGGCGCCTGGTGAGCCTGGACGGCAGCACATTCGATGTTGCCGACGAGACGGTCAATGAAGCGGCCTTTGGGCGCCCTGGCGCCAGCCGGGGCAGCAGCGCCTTTCCGCAGATCCGGTTTGTCGCGCTGGTGGAGAATGGCACCCATATCGTGTTCGCCTCGGAGATGGCGGATTATGCCACCCACGAGATCACTCTGGCCAAGACCGTGGTTGCCGCGCTGGACAAAGACATGCTGTGCTTGGCGGATCGCGCGTTCTTCGGGTTCGCGCTGTGGACACAAGCCCAAGAGAATGGCGCAGATCTGCTATGGCGTATCAGGAAGAACCTGCGGCTGTCGCCTGACAAGCGCTTGGCCGATGGTTCATATCTAAGTCGCATCTATGCCTCACAGTGGGACTTTCGGCACAAAACCAATGGCGTAGTCGTGCGCATCATCGATTACGCGCTCGACGGCGTTGCCGATGCCGAACCGGTCTACCGTCTGGCCACCACCATCCTCGATCCCGAGCAGGCGCCAGCGCAGGAGCTGGCCGCACTTTACCACGAACGTTGGGAAATCGAGACGGCTTTTGGTGAGCTCAAAACCCATTTGCGCGGCGCCCAGATCGTTCTGCGCTCCAAGACCCCCGATCTCGTCCGCCAGGAGTTCTACGGCTTGCTCATGGCGCATTTTGCAATCCGCAGCCTGATCCACGAGGCGGCCCTCAAGGTCGATGAAGACCCGGACCGACTCTCATTCATTCACGCCGTTCGCGTCATACGGCGAAAGATCCAGGCTCCGGCCACTTTTCCCCCTCGGCGGCGTCAGGCAGCGCATGACGCCATGCTGGCCGAAATCCTCGACGAACGCCTTCCACCGCGTCGCGGACGGCGCAATCAACGCGGCGTAAAACGAAAGATGAGCAGCTTCCCGCTCCGTCGACGAGGCGATCCCTCGCCCACCGCGGTTGACCTCGCGATGGCAATCCGTATTATTAAGTGAACAGTATTGGACCTAGCCCGCAATGGCATTCCCGGCCTTGCGCCGAGTATCCGCTTTTTCTTTGGGGTAATTGAGTCTTGTTCCACCGGAATTGATGGAACGACGTGATGAATAGAGTGCCCAGCGCTGACGCTACATACCTCTTGTAACCGTGACTCGTGTGAGCGACAATCCCATCCCAATGCTGTCGGCTGCGCCCGAATCATGCCCATCGGGCTTCAGTATCGAGTGCCTGGAACGTATGGGAATGAAAACCATGCCTGTAACACTGATGAACAAATGCCCATTCCGGTTATTGGCCGCAGCCATGCTCATGATGACGCCGGAGACGTCGGCCTTCGCCGATGTTGTGGCACCAGTCGGCATTCTTCCCACACCCATCGTAATCCCGCCCTTCGTGATGCCACCTGAGCCCAATGCTGTCGGAGAAGGCCTGGCGCCTGATCGGATAGTGGTTGCGGCGGGGGGCGCAGTAACCAGTGATTACGAGGGTTCAAACCATTATAGCCTGACTCCCATCGCGGGGGCGACCGCACGGCGGCGTGGGCACTCGATTGTCTGGAACGGCAATTCACTGGGGGTCGATCTGGTGCCAGAGTATCGGAACCAGACCTTCAAAGTCATCGTCGCGCCTTATATCGATCTCAATCTAAATCGCGTTGGCACGCCGCACGATCCGATCGTGGCGCTCCTCCCCAAACCCAAACTGGCGGTAGAAGCCGGAGGCGTCGTTGGCTTTGTCCGCACGGGTATTCTGACTTCGAAATATGACGCGCTGACGGTACAGATTTCGGCGGCTCACGATATGGGGACTGTCCACCGCAGTTTCGTCGTTACGCCGTCGATCGGCTATGTGGCGCCGCTTTCAAAGGCTGCGCTGGTTTCCATGCTGGCATCGTTCGATGTGGCGGGCGCGGGGTATGCTCGCACCTATTTCGGCGTCGACAGCGCAGCGAGCGTAGCCAGCGGGCTGCGGCCCTATCGACCGGACGGCGGCATCAAGAGCGCCAACCTTGGCTTGGGCGGTGCGCTCTCGCTGCGTGGTGATTTGCGCAAGGGCTTCGCGTTGGCCATGCGGCTTAACTATGAGCGCCTGCTGGGCGATTTTGCCAATTCACCCCTGGTCGCGCTTCGGGGCAACCCCAATCAATTCAGTGCGGTTCTGGGGCTCGCTTATATCTTTTGAGACCGGCCATTATCTTTTAAGATCGGCCATTATCTTTTAAGATCGGCCATTCGGGTCGCGAAACCCATTCCCTTGCACGGAGTCGCGAAGCTTGGCGCTCTTCCACCTCATTCCTTCGGTTTCAGGGTGATCCATACGTCGACCGGGGTGACGACTTTGCCCGGAGCGGGTTTGCCGATGTCGATGCGTTCGGCGGTGACCAGTTCGCCGGTTTCGAGCGTGAAGCTGGCCCATGGTTTCGGCATGCGGCCGAAAGTCATCTTCTGGATTGGCCGTCCGGTGACGGTGTTCATGATCGTTGCGGTGATACCCATGGCGCGCCCGTAGCGAGGGGCGGGGCGATCTGTCCACCCGGCGGCTGTGGATAGCGGGGCCGTTGGGTGACGGTTGCGCGGGCCGGCGCGGGCCTTATACCAAGGTGCGGTGATCCTGACCCATGAGGACGGCTTCTGGCGGTTCACAGCGAGAAGTGGGCGAAGGGGCGATGTGGTTCATCGTTCCGAGCCCACGACGCTGCTGTGGGCCGCCAGAAGCCGCCCGCAGGGTTTCCATTCCCGTCCGCTGGACTTCGGCGGAACGGCTCGACGATGAACCACATCGCCTTCGCCGCTCCTTCTCGCCAGCGAACGGGAATGGAAATCCTCATGGGTCAGGATCACCGCACCTTGGTATTA
>Ga0302157_10003442_pt1 | contig 17832 bp, 11 predicted proteins | sample I_Bog_N3_3_FD_193502 | JGI IMG/M metagenome (GOLD analysis project Ga0302157, IMG submission 193502) | Peat permafrost microbial communities from Stordalen Mire near Abisko, Sweden - I_Bog_N3_3 | ecosystem: Environmental > Terrestrial > Soil > Wetlands > Peat | place: Sweden: Abisko, Stordalen...
CTCAGTCCGACGCGATCCGATACAGCGCGAAGCCGCCCGGCGCCGGCCCCATCGGCGTGATCGACAGCCCGGCGGGCGGCGTCGCGCTCGCGGCAGCGGGCGAGGTGAGGAAAGTGACGATCGCCGTCTTCGGCCACGGCGCGAAACGCCAGCTTCCTTCGGGCCGCAACTCCACGCGCCGGTTCTCGATGATGTAATGGATCAGCGCGTCGCGATTGGTGTCGGGCGCCTCGAACACGATCGTCGATCCGTCGCAGCCGGGAAAGACGCCGCCGCCGCCCGCGCGATAGGAGTTGGTCACGACGAGGAACTCGGCGTTCGCGTCGATCGGCTCGCCGCGAAAACGCAAGTCGTTGATGCGATGTGAGTCCGGCGCGATCAACGCGCCCTCGTTCTCGTAACGTGCGGCTCGCGTGACGTCGATGGCGTAGCTGACGCCGTCGATGACGTCGAAATTGTAGGCGGCGAAAGCCGGGTCGAGCAGCGGCTGCGGCTCGAGCCCGCGCGGATCGATGCGCAGGAACAGGCTCGCCGACCGCTCGAGCCATTCGCGCACCTGGTCGCCCGTGACCTTCACCACGCGCAGGCCGTTCGGATAGACGTAGAGATCGGCGACGTTCTTGATCGCGACCGGCCCGGCGGGAACGTCGGTGTAATAGTCGGGTCCGCCGCGGCCGCCGCATTTGAAAGGCGCGGAGGCCGCCAGGATCGGCGCGCCTTGCAGCGCCGGCACGCTGGCGGCGAGACGGCGGACGTACCAGAGCTGCGCCGAATTGACGATCTCGACGGATGGATCGTCGGCGACGAGCGCGAAATAGGACTGGATTCGCGTGGCGATTTCGCCGACCGGCGCGCGCACATAGGCGAGCGTCGCCGCATGCGCCGCGCTGGCGACCGCGAGCACGTTCGGATCGGCCTCCGCCTCGGAGCGGATCGCATCCCCTTCGCGCGCATAGATCGGCCGCAGCGAAACCTTGGCCTCGCCGACGCGCCAGCCCTTGTCGGCCGAGGTCAGCACGAGGTCGATGAGGCCGAGATGGCTGCCCCAGAAGCCCGGCTGGAAGGCGGGGACGCCCTGGAGGGCGCCCGCGACAACATCGACGCCCGCGATCCCGCTGAAGTCGGCGCCCGGCAGCAGCAGATGCTGATGCCCGGTCAGGATGGCGTCTATGCCCGCGACGCCCGCGAGCGCGAGCGCGGCGTTTTCCTCGCCGGGCAGCGCCGGGGTTTTGCGCGAAATGCCGGAATGGCAGAGCGCGACGACGAGATCGACGCCTTGCGCGCGCAACTCGGGCAGGTGAATCCGCGCCGCCTCGACGATGCCGATGGTCGTCGCGCGTCCGCTGAGATGGCTCTGGTCCCACTGGACGATCTGCGGCGTCGTGAAGCCGATGATGCCGATGCGCAAATCGTGCGCCGCTCCCGCGGCGTCGATGAACGTGCGCTCCAGGATCACCCAGGGCTTGTAATAGAGATCGCCGTTCGGCTTCAGAATGTTGCAGGTGACGATGGGAAAAGCGGCGGCGCGCAGCGTCTTGTCGAGAACGTCGAGGCCGTAGTTGAACTCGTGATTGCCGAGCGTGCCCGCGTCATAGCCGAGCGCGTTCATCGCCGCGATCATCGGATGGATCGTGATCGCGCCGGAGGCGAGCGATTCGGCGGCCCAATCGCCGAGCGGGGCGCCTTGGATCAGGTCGCCGTTGTCGAGCAGGATCGTATGCGGAACTTCCGCGCGCGCCGCCGCGATCAACGTCGCCGTCTTGGCCAGCCCGACAGTGTCGTCCGGTCGATCGCGATAATAATCGTAAGGGTAGATATTGGCGTGAAGATCGCTGGTGCCGATCAACCGCAGATGTATTTCGGCCGCCATTCGCCCCCCCGAAGCCACCCTTCGATTGCTGGCGAGGGGCGGGAGGGCTCATAATAGCCAATCTTGACCGGGATACGCCAGCGCGGTCTCAGCCTTTCACGGCGGTCGCCTTCGGCGCCGGCGCCATCCCCGGAATCGGGGCGAGGGTCGGCAGACGAATCGCTTGCGGCGCGCCCGCCTTGCCGTCCCAGCCGCCGCCGGGTCCCGGGACGTCGTTGGCCTCGGGCGTCGGGGTCATGGCTTTGAAATCGACCAGCGCCTTGGTCGCGGCGGCGAGCCCCTTGGCGTCGAGCTTGGCCGCGACTTCGTCACGCTTCTTGCCGGCGTCGGAATCGCCCTGCTGCGCGGCGAGCGAGAACCACATCCAGGACAGGCTCAGGTCCTGCGGAACGCCGAGGCCGCGGCCGCAGAGCACGCCGAGGTTGAACTGGCTGTCGCGCACGCCCAGTTGGCCGGCGCGGCGAAACCAATTCGTCGCTTCCGCGTAATCCGGCTTGCCGGCGCCGCCGTCCTCGGCGTTGAGCACGGCGAGGTTGTGCATCGCGCGCGCGTTGCCCGCGTTCGCCGCCTTCAGATACCAGGTCCGCGCGAGTTGAACGTCCTTCGTGACGCCGACGCCCTTCTCGTAGAGCGCGGCGAGCCGGTACTGCGCGACCGGCAAGCCCTGCGTGGCGGCCAGTTCGAACCAGCGCGAGGCGATCTTCGGGTCGCGCGTGACGGTGCGGCCCTCGATGAAGCGCAGCGCGACTTCCGTTTCGGCGCCGGAGTCGCCGGCGGTCGCCGCATCCTTCAGCGCCGCCGGGAAATTCCCGGGAAGCCAGGTGATGAGTTCGCCGGGGACCGTCTTCGCCGACGCCGCGGGCGTATTGGTCGGCTTGGGCGCGATCGGCGAAATGGCGCCGGTGGGCGCGTTGTCGATCGTTCCGCTCTTGGCGACGGGCGCGGGTGCGGGGGATGGGGCCGGCAAGGCGGCGATCGGGGCGGCGTCCTTGACCGGAGCGCTCAGCTCCGACTTTTGCACCGGCTCCGTCTTGCCGCCGTGCAGCTCCACCACCGCCAGGGTCGCGACGATCGCGAGCAGCGCCGCGCCGCCGACGCCCAGCAGGATCGGGCGCTTGCGGCTGGCGAGAAAAGCCTGGGCCTGTTCGAGCGCCGAGGGGCCGGACGCCTCATCCGAGTCGCCGCGCGCGGCGGCGGGAGACGCCGCTTTGCGCGTTGCGTTCTCGCCGAGGGCGGCTTGCGCGGCGCGGCGCGCGGCGGCGATATGGGCGTTGATCGCCGCGTTCTTGGCGGGAACCGCCGCGTCGGCGCCCGGGCGCGTCTTGGCGGGCGCGGAAGCGCCGGGTTCGAGCAGGAAGGAAGCGGGCGCGGCGGCGCGCGGCGCGTCGGCCTGAACGCGATCGGGAATGTCGCGCAGATCGAGGTCGTTCATGCGCGACGCGGCGCGAACCGTCGGCGCGGCAGAAGGAAGCGGATCGAAATTCGGCGCCGCGCGCCCGAACGGGCGCGGTTCGGCGACTTCTTCGCGCGCGGAATCCTCTTCCATCCGCGCCAGACGGTCGACCAGCTTCTCCAGGATGTCCTGAACGTCTGCGAAGCGTGATTCCATGCGGCGGTCTGATTGGGCCTGATCGGCGCGCAATTCCGCGATGCCGCTCGCCAGCGGCGAAGCCGCGCCCGACTGAGCGGATTTTGCATGCACGATCTGCTGCGTCGTCTCGAGCTCTTCGATCAGTTCGGCGACCGTTCGCTCGAAGGCGGCGTTGGAGGTCGAGGCGATGTTCAGCGTGTCGAGCCGCCCGTGAATCTCGCCGATCTGGTTGACCAGCGCCTCGGTGTCCAACGCGTTGCCGCCGCGCTGCTCGAGCCGCTTGGCGAGCATGTCGGCCGCCGCCTCGATGAGTTGGGCGTCGATCTGCGGCGCGTCCCGATAGTCCAGCTTCTCGCTGAGTTCTCGGACGGCGAGTTCGAGCGGATGATGCTCCGTCGTGGGTTGTGCCGCGGCCTGGCGTTCGAGTTTCTCGTGCAACTCGCGAATGGCGAGTTCGAGCGGCAGCGGATCGATGGCGTTACGCGCGACCGCGTCGAGCTTGGCGTCGAAAACATCGAGCCGGCGCTCGATCGGCGCGGAGTCGAAGGCGCCTGCCGCGGCCTGGCGTTCGAGTTTCTCGTGCAACTCGCGAATGGCGAGTTCGAGCGGCAGCGGATCGATGGCGTTGCGCGCGACCGCGTCGAGCTTGGCGTCGAAACGGTCGAGCATGTGCTCGATCGGCGCCGTGTCGATGGCGACGGGCGCGGCGGGCGCGGAGAATTTGTCGCTGAAATCGCGCAGCAAGGATTCGATCGGCCGTGTGTCGACCTCGACGGGGCGCGCGGGGAGATTGCGGAGCAGGTTTTCCAGCGGCCCGGTGTCGAGCGTCTGGGCGGCCGCGCCACGCTCGATTTTCAGCGCGAGCTCCTGAATGACGTCGATCAGCGCGCCCGAATCGTCCGACGATAGATTCTGCCGGTCGAGCTTGGCGCTGACCTCCCGCAAGGCGGCTTCCAGATGGGCGGTGTCGGGCGAGGGGCGATCCGCATGCCGCTCCACGGTTTCGCGGACGCCGTCGATGCGTCGGGCCAGATCCTCCAGCGGCTGGCGGTCGAGGGCCGGAGCGGGCGCCGGCTTGCCGAAAGCCGCCTCCAGTTTGGCGGTGAGATCCTGAAGCGTCGAGGTCAGCGCCCTGGATTCGACCGGAACCGCCGGGCGGTCCAGCTTCTGATTGATGTCGCCGAGGGCGGCCTCCAGCTTGGCGGCATGGGCGCCGAAGTTGGCCTGCTTCTCGACGCTGGCGCGCACGCCCTCGATCCGTCGGGCCAGATCCTCGATCGGCTTCGGGTCGAGCGTCGCATTGGCGGGGCGGCGGAACGCCTCTTCCAGCCGGGCAGTCAGGTCTTGCAGCGTCGTCATCACCGCCTTCGAACCGGAGTCGGGCGCGCGGTCGAGCTTGGCGTTGATGTCGCGCAGCGCCGCCTCGAGCGCGGCGGCTTCCGGGCGCGGGGCCGCCTGACGTTCGATGGAGGCGCGCACGCCCTCGATCCGCTTGGCCAGATCCTCGATCGGGCGCGGATCGAAAACGGGAGAGGGGCGGCGAATCGCCTCGTCGATGCGGGCGGCCAATTGCTCGACGCGGCGCTCGATCGAGGTGAGCACCGCCGCCGGGGTCGATTGCTCGATCTGCGAACGCGCGTCGGCGAGCAATTGCAGCACCTGCGCGATTTCGGCGCGCGGCGACGGGTTGCTCGCCAATCGCTCGATCCGGTCGGCGAGCGCCCCGATCTGCCGCTCCAGCCGCTCCACGGGAACCGGCGTCTTGGCGGCGGCGGAGAGCAGGTCACGCACGTCGTCGGTCTGCTTGCGGATGCCTTCGAGAATCGCGGGATTGACGGCGGCGCCGGCGAGCGCCTCGATCTTCGCGCCGAGCGCGCGCAGTTCCCGCTCCAACCCCGCCGCTGCGGTTTGCGGATCGCGGATGCGCAAGGCGTCGAGCACCTGACGCAGCATGGCTTCGATCGGCGCGATGAGATGGTCGATGCCGCCCGTCTGGCGCGCGCGCGACAGCCGATCCTCGAGGTCGCCCACGGCGCCTTCGAGCGCGACCCCGCCGTTGCGCGGCGCGATGTCGGCGACGCTGCGCGTCATCGACGCGAGCCCCTCGCGTAGGCCGGCCGCGTCGGTTGAGGTCGGACGATTTTCAGCCTGAACCGCGCGCATCCGACCGAGGCGGGCGCTGAGCGCCGCCATCTCGTCGCGCAGGTTCTCGCGCGGGTTGGACGGCTGGGCGGCGGAAACCGCAGCCGCCGCGTCGACGCCGAAATGCCGCCAGCCGCTCTTGGCCGCTTCGGCCGGAATCGGCGGGGCGGCGACGACCCGCGGCTCCTCGCGCGGTCTGACCACGATCGCTTCGGCCGGCCGGCGAACTTCGGGCGCCGCCCGCTCCGGCCGCGATTTGGCTTCCGAGCGCGACGCTTCGTTCAAAGCGACGCGCCGCGACAAGGCTTCGAGCCGCGACTCGATATCCGATTCGGCTCGCGTTTCGCGCGCGGGCGAGCGCGGCGGCTCGGCGGGCGAGGTCACCCGCTTTTCCAGATGGTTCAGCTTTTCCGAGATGGCGCGCAGGGTCTCGCGCTCCTCGCGGCGCTCGGCCTGCTCGCGCTCGGCCCGGATCCGCGACGCTTCATGCGCTTGCGCCTCGGCCTGGGCGGCGGCGCGCCGGGCGTCGATCTCGGCCCGCCGCGCCTCGATCTCGGCTTGGCGCGCATCGACCTCGGCCTGCCCTTGCGCGATCCGCATCACGGCGTCGCGGGTTTCGACGTCGAGGCGCTCGGGGCGTCGGCGGGATTCGCTCCGCATCCGGTCGGACGACGCCGCGCGTCGCGCGAGTTCGTCGAGGCGCGCGTCCACGCCGGACTCGCTGTCCTCGTCACGAAGGGACCTGCGCGGGGACGCGCGAATCGGCTCCGGCTCGCCCTCGACGCGATGTTCGATCGCCGCGAGCTTTTCCGCCACGGTTTGCAGGGTCTGAAGTTCCTCCTGGCGGTCCGCCTGACTGCGCTCCATCCAACTCGCGACCGATTCGAAGGCTTTGGCCGTGCGCTCCTCGCTCTTGGCCGCGCGATTCTCGAATTTGGAAATCGCCGCCTCGAGGCGACCTTGCGCCCGGCGCGATTCGTCGAAGGACGGTTCGGGCCGCGCGCGTTGCGCGAGCGGGTCTTCGCGGTGACGACGAACGACGCCGCGGTCCTCGCGCCGGGACAAGCGCGAAAGCCGCTCGCCGATCGCGTCGAGCTTGTCGTCCTCGTCCCATTCGTCGGTGGAGAGGCCTTGATCCGCGGCTTGTTCGGCGACGACTTCGTCGAGCCAATCGCCCAGGCTCATTCCGGCGCGGCGCGCGGCTTGTTCGGCGATTTCCTGCGTCGCGCGTTCGACTCCTCGGACGCTCCAAGCCGTTGCTCTTCTCATCGCCTCAACCGTCGCCGATTTTGCCCCAAGCGTCGCGCCCGCGGCTCTTCGGGGCGACACATCATGATGTTTCGACGTTCATGGTGAACAAACCGTTAAGGCCGCCCCAAAATGGGTCAATCGCCGCGTGGAAGTTGGGTTGCTTTAACGAGTTGTTACACTCTCAGGTTGCATTTGATTAAAAATACGTCTACCTAGGGTCACCATGGCGGCGTAGCTCAGGCGTCGCCTGAAACCCTGGGGACAGACGAGGGGACGGATCGTGAAAGCATTGGCGACTTTAGGGAATGTGGTGGAGACGAGGTTCGATTTCGAAGCTCCCCGCGATACGCGGCCGAGCGAATCGGCGGCGGAATCGACAATCGGCGAGATGGCTGGGGAATTCGGCGTCAGTCTACGGACGTTGCGATTCTACGAAGACCGGAAGTTGCTGCGCCCGCGGCGCGAAGGGCACGCGCGGCTGTACGGCCCGCAGGACCGCGTCCGCATGCGCATGATCGTCAAAGGCAAGCAGCTCGGCTTCACCCTGACCGAAATCTCCGAGCTGATCGGAACTCAGGAAGCCTCCGACGATTTCGAGGGCCATTTGCAGCCCTCGCAGATCGTGAGCCAGATCGACCATCTCGTGCGCCAACGCGCGGAGATCGAAGACGCCATCTCGCGCCTGCGCGCCACGCACGAGCGTCTCGCGCGGGCCCCGGACCGGACCGAATCGCGGATAGCCGCCGCGGGGTGATCTCGACCCGTCGCGCGCGCTGCTTTCAAGCGCCCCGCTGACGCCGCTCGACGATGTCGACCGCTGCGGAAAACGCGCTCTCGATGTCGAGGCGGGTGGTGTCTAGGGTCGTCGCGTCCGCCGCCGCGCGCATCGGCGCGTCGGTCCGGTCGGCGTCACGCGCGTCGCGCTTGACGATGTCGGCGAGCACGCCGGGATAGTCGACCTTCTCGCCGCGCTTGGCGAGTTCCAGCGCTCGCCGTTGCGCGCGCGCCGCCGGGCTCGCGGTGACGAAAATCTTCACGTCCGCGTCCGGGCAGATCACCGTGCCGATATCGCGGCCATCGAGCACCGCGCCGCCGGGGCGCGCCGCGAAATTGCGCTGCCACAGAACCAGCGCGGCCCGCACTTGCGGAATGGCGGCGACGATCGAGGCGGCCTCGCCCATGCGCGCGCCGCGCAATTGCGCCTCGTCGAATTCGGTCAGCGCGAGGCCGCGCGCCGCCGCGACCGCCGCGTCGATGTCGCGCAAGTCCTTGTCCGCGTGCAGCAAGCTGGCGGCGGTGGCGCGGTAGAGCAGGCCCGTGTCGAGATGCGGCAGCCCATAATGCGCGGCCAAGCGTCGCGCCAAGGTTCCCTTGCCGGACGCTGCGGGTCCGTCGATGGCGATGATCATGCGCCCAGCGCCCTCCTGATTCCCGGCTCATACGCAACCCGGTCGGCGAAGTCACGCGGCGCGTAGTCGCGAGACGTCCGCGGCGGCGAAATTCTCCTTGCAAAGTGTCGCGAATCTGCTCGCTATGCGCCCGCGCTCGGCGCCGTCGTCAGCCCCAAGTTCGAGGTCCCCGCCATGCGCTTTTCGTTTGTGAACCTGCTTCGCCAGGCGTTCGCCGGCAATAAGGGTTGGCCCGAGCAATGGCGCTCGCCGGAGCCCAAGGCGAGCTACGACGCCGTCATCGTCGGCGCGGGCGGACATGGGCTCGCGGCCGCCTATTACATGGCCAAGGAGCACGGCCTCAAGAACATCGCGGTGGTCGAGAAGGGTTGGCTCGGCGGCGGCAACACCGGGCGCAACACGACGATCCTGCGCTCCAACTACCTCTGGGAGGAATCCGAGGCGCTATACGAGCACGCGCTGCAACTTTGGGAGGGCCTCAGCCAGGACCTGAACTACAACGTGATGTATTCGCCGCGCGGCGTGCTGATGCTCGCGCACAACACCCACGACGTGCAAACCTTCAAGCGCCATGTGCACGCCAACCGTCTCGTCGGCATCGACAACGAATGGCTGGCGCCGGAGCAGGCGCGGGCCTTCTGTCCGATCCTCAACATCTCCCAGAACATCCGCTACCCCATCGTCGGCGCGGCGTTGCAGCGGCGCGGCGGCACCGCGCGGCACGACGCGGTCGCCTGGGGCTATGCCCGCGCGGCCTCGGCGCTCGGCGTCGACATCCTGCAGAACTGCGAGGTCAAGGGCATTCGCCGCGACGCCGGCGGCGCCGTGAGCGGGCTGGAGACGACACGCGGATTCATTGCGACGAAGAAGATCGGCGTCTCGGCCGCGGGCCACACCAGTGTGGTCATGGGCATGGCCGACGTGCGGATGCCACTGGAGAGCTATCCCTTGCAGGCGCTGGTCTCCGAGCCCGTAAAGCCGATCATGCCTTGCGTGGTGATGTCGAACACCATCCACGCCTATATGTCGCAGTCCGACAAGGGCGACCTCGTCATCGGCGCCGGCACGGACGCCTACACCTCCTATTCGCAGACCGGCGGGTTGCACATCGCCAGCCACACGTTGGATGCGATCTGCGAATTGTTCCCGGTGGTGCGGCGGCTCCGGATGATGCGCAACTGGGGCGGTATCGTCGATGTGACGCCCGACCGCTCGCCGATCATCGGCAAGACTGCCGTGCCGGGCCTGTTCGTCAATTGCGGCTGGGGCACCGGCGGCTTCAAGGCGACGCCGGGCTCCGGCCATGTGTTCGCGCATACGGTCGCGACCGGCGAACCGCACCCGATCGCCGCGCCCTTCACTCTGGATCGCTTCCGCACTGGTCGCCTGATCGACGAAGCCGCCGCCGCCGCCGTCGCGCATTGAGGGTCCAAGTTCATGCTGCTCATTCGTTGCCCCTATTGCGAGATGGAACGGCCCGAACTCGAGTTCCGCCACGCGGGCGAGGCGCATGTCGCGCGCCCCGCCGACCCGGAGACGGTCTCCGACGAGGACTGGGCGAAATTCCTGTATTTCCGCGCCAATACGAAGGGGCTTTACGCCGAGCGCTGGCGGCACACGCACGGCTGCGGCCGCTTCTTCAATTGCCTGCGCGACACGGTGAGCGACAAGATCCAGGCGACCTACAAGGCTGGCGAACCGCGCCCGGAGGCGACGCGATGAGCGCGTTCCGCACCTCCGACGGCGGCCGCGTGAACCGCGCCGCGCCGCTGTCCTTCACCTTCGACGGCCGGCCTTACCAGGGCTTCGCCGGCGACACGCTCGCCTCGGCGCTGATCGCCAATGGCGTGCATCTCGTCGGCCGCTCGTTCAAATATCATCGCCCGCGCGGTTTCCTCAGCGCCGGCGCCGAGGAGCCGAACGCGCTGGTCGACGTCGATCGCGGCGGCGGCCGGTCGGCGCCGAACCTGCGCGCGACGCAGGTCGAGCTTTACGAGGGGCTCGTGGCGCGCAGCCAGCACCGTTGGCCCTCGCTGAAGTACGACGTCGGCGAGATCAACGATCTCGTCCCCGTCGGCCTGTTCAGCTCGGGCTTCTACTACAAGACCTTCATGGCGCCGGCGGCGGCGTGGAAATCGATCTACGAACCCTTCATCCGACGCGCGGCGGGGCTTGGCGTGACGCCGCGCGAGGCGGACCCGGATCACTACGCCCAGCATTACGCGTTCTGCGACGTGCTCGTCGTCGGCGCGGGCGCCGCCGGCTTGGCCGCCGCGCTCGCGGCGGGCGAATCCGGCGCGCGCGTCATCCTCGCCGATGAGCAAGCCGAAATGGGTGGCGGGCTGCTCGATGAAGTCGACGCGACAATCGACGGCGCGTCGGCGAAGGAATGGCTCGCGGCGGCGTTGTCGCGCCTCGCGGCCCTGCCCAACGTCACGCTACTGCCGCGCACGCAGGCGTTCGGCTATTACGCGCGGAATTTTCTCGGCCTCGCCGAGCGCGTCACCGATCATCTCGCGGCGCCCGCCACTCACGCGCCGCGCGAGCGGCTGTGGAAGGTGCGCGCCGGCCGGGTCGTGCTGGCGACCGGCGCGATCGAGCGCCCGATCGTGTTCCCGGACAACGACAGGCCCGGCGTGATGCTGGCCTCGGCCGCGCGGACCTATCTCAATCGCTACGGCGTCAAGCCGGGCAAGAAGGCGCTCGTGTTCACCGCTGACGACACCGGCTACGCCGCCGCGCTCGATCTCAGCAAGGCGGGGGTCGCGATAGCGGCGATCGTGGACATCCGCGCCGCGCCCGAGGGGCCGGGCTTAGCCCTCGCGAAAGCCGCGGGCTTCAACATCCGCCCCGCCACGTCGATCGCCGGCGTCGAGGGACGCACGCGCGTCACCGGCGCCCATCTGGCCTCGGTGGACGCCGACGGGTCGGCGTCTCCCGGCCGGTTGGTCGCCTGCGACCTCGTGCTGATGGCGGGCGGCTGGACGCCCGCGGTGCATCTGTTCTCGCAGTCGCGCGGCAAGCTCGCGTTCGACGCGGCGCGGCAGATCTACGTGCCCGGCGAAGCCGCGCAAGCGCAGCGCTCCGTAGGCGCCTGCAACGGGACCTTCGATCTCGCCGCCGCGCTTGGCGAGGGGTTCCGCGCCGGGGCTGAAGCCTCGGGGCGACCGAGCGAACGCGCCTATGTTGTCGCCGGCGCCGTCGCGCCTTCGGGCGGCTTCCACGGCGCCGCGCCGCATCCGCGCGATCCCGGCCAGGTGAAGGCTTTCGTCGATTTCCAGCACGACGTCACCGCGAAGGACATCAAGCTCGCGGTGCGCGAGGGCATGCGCTCGATCGAGCACGTCAAACGCTACACCACGACCGGCATGGCGACCGATCAGGGCAAGACCTCGAACATGAACGGGCTCGCCATCGCGGCGAACGCGCTCGGCAATTCCATTCCCGAGGTCGGCCTGACGACGTTCCGGCCGCCGTTCACGCCGGTGACCTTCGGGACCTTCGCCGGTCATTCGCGCGGCGATCTCTTCGATCCGATCCGCCAGACCCCCATGCACGCGCGCGCCGCCGCCCTGGGCGCGGTGTTCGAGGATGTCGGGCAATGGAAGCGCGCGTGGTATTTCCCGAATGAGGGGGAATCCATGCACGCCGCCGTCAAGCGCGAATGTCTCGCCGTGCGCGAGAGCGCGGGCGTGTTTGACGCGACTACGCTCGGCAAGATCGAGGTCGTCGGCCCGGACGCCGCCGAATTCCTCGAGCGGCTCTACACCAACCCGTGGGCGAAGCTCGGAATCGGGCGCTGCCGCTACGGCCTGATGCTGACCGAGGCCGGCTTCGTCATGGACGACGGCGTCATCGGCCGTCTCGCCGCCGACCGCTTCCATGTGACGACGACGACCGGCGGCGCGCCGCGCGTGCTCGCGCATATGGAGGATTATCTGCAGACGGAGTTTCCCGATCTGAAGGTCTGGTTGACCTCGACGACGGAACAATGGGCCGTGATCGCGGTGCAGGGCCCGAAGGCGCGCGAAATCCTCGCGCCGCTCATCGAAGGGATCGATCTCTCCGCTGGCGCGATGCCGCACATGAGCCTGCGCGAGGGCGCGATTTGCGGCGTGCCGACGCGGTTGTTCCGCGTCAGCTTCACGGGCGAGCTCGGCTTCGAGGTCAACGTGCCCGCGGATCACGGCGCCGCGATCTGGGACGCGATCGGCGACGCCGGCAGGCCGCACGGCCTCGTCCCCTACGGCACCGAGGCGATGCATGTGCTGCGCGCCGAGAAGGGCTACATCATCGTCGGACAGGAAACCGACGGCACGGTGACGCCCGCCGATCTCGGGCTTGATTGGGCGATCGGCAAGGCCAAGCGCGACTTCGTCGGCAAGCGCTCGCTGCGCCGGCCCGACATGCTGAAACCCGACCGTCCGCAACTGGTGGGGCTGCTGACGGAGAATCCTTCCGTCGTGCTGGAAGAAGGCCTGCAGATCACCGCCAAGGCGGCGCCCGCCAAAGGCGCGTCGGCGCTCGGCCACGTCACCTCGTCCTATTTCAGCGCGACGCTGGGTCGCTCGATCGCGCTGGCGCTCGTCGCCGGCGGCCGCGCGCGGATGGGCGAGACGCTGCACGCGCCGATCGTCAACGGCGCGATTTCGGCGAAGGTCGTCGAACCCATTTTCTACGATCCCAAGGGAGCGCGCCTCGATGCTTGATCTGTCTTTGGCGCGCGAGGCGCCGATCTCCTATCTCACCCCGGTCTCGGTCGCGGGCGCCGCCCTCGGCGTCGCGCCTCCCGCCGCGCGTTTCATTCTGCGTGGCGCGGACGCGATCGTGCCGGCCGGCTCGGCCTTCGGTGTTCCCGTGCCCACGGCCCCGCGCCGCGCCTATGTCGCGGACGCGCGCGCGGCCTTGTGGCTCGGGCCCGACGAATGGTTTCTGATCGCGCCGGCCGCGGAAACGCAAGCTATCCAGACAGAGCTAGAAGCGGCGCTTGGCGGCGTCGCGCATGCGCTGGTGGATGTCTCGCACCGGCAGACCGCGTTTTTCGTCGAAGGGCCGGGGGCGGCGTTGTTGCTCAACGCGGGCGTTCCCTTGGACCTGTCGATCGCCGCGTTTCCCGTCGGCGCCGTCGCGCGCACGATCTTCGACAAAGCCGAGATCGTGCTTTGGCGGCAAGCGGCGGAGCGCTTCCGCGTCGAAGTGGCGCGATCCTTCGCGCCTTATCTGCGCGCGTTGCTGGACGCGGCGAGGGACGACAACATCGCGTTGTAACGACGCGCCATCTCGTCATCGCGAGCGATAGCGAAGCGATCCATACTTTGGCTCAACCCGCGGCGCCGTGACGTCCAGAACTGCGCCTGAGGGCTTCGTCGGGATGGCTTCGCTATCGCTCGCCATGACGGAGAGACCGCGGCGACGCAATCCTCCAGACTTGTTTGTTTGACGACCTGAAACATTCGTCGCTTCGCGCCTCACCATGACAAACGGCCCGAACGCGCCCTTCGATATGGTTCAAGCCTAAACTATTGAGGATTGAAGGGCCGCCGACGATGCGGTAGGAATGGAGGCTGAACATGATCGAGGCGGCCTCAACCATGATCGCGGACTGGGACGACGCCTATTCCAACGGTTCCCATATAGAGGGCGCCGAGCAATACCCCACGCGCTGGGCGGAAGACGCGGCGGCGTTCCGGCAAGACATGAGCGAGCGCGGACTCGCCGAGCTCGATCTGGCCTATGGCGCGGCGGAAAGGGAGCGGCTCGACCTTTTCCGCCCGACCGGCGAGGCGCGAGGGTTGTTCGTGTTCGTGCATGGCGGTTACTGGATGAAGTTCGACAAATCCACATGGTCGCATCTGGCCAGGGGCGCGCTCGCGCGCGGCTGGGCGGTCGCGATGCCGAGCTATACGCTCGCACCCCAGGCGCGCGTGTCGGAAATGACGCGCCAGATCGGAGCGGCGATCACGTTCGCGGCGGCGCGCGTCGAGGGCGGCTTGCGCCTCGCGGGTCACTCGGCGGGCGGCCATCTGGTCACGCGCATGGTGTGTGGGAATTCGCCGTTGCCGATAGCGTTGCAGGCCAGACTCGAGCATGTCGTCTCGCTCAGTGGTCTGCATGATCTGCGTCCGCTGCTCGCCACGCGCATGCATCAAACTTTACGGCTCGACGCCGAGGAAGCGGCGACGGAAAGCGCGGCGCTGCATTGGCCGGTCAAGGGCGCGCGCGTTGTTTGTTGGGTCGGTGGACGCGAGCGGCCTGAGTTCATCCGGCAGAACGATTTGCTCGCCAATATATGGGCGGGCCTCGGCGCGCGCACCCGCGCGGTCCACGCCGTCGGCAAACATCACTACAACGTCATCGACGATCTCACCGACGCGGTCTCGGAGTTGACGCGGCTCTGCGCGCCGTGATCCCGCGCGACGCGCTCAGGCGTCGGCGTCGATCAGACGGCGGCTCGCCGAGCTCTTCACCATCGCGAGCTGGCCGAGCGCCAACCCGAGCGTCTCGTCATCGACGTCGCCCATGAGTTCGCGCAGCCAGCCTTCATGCGCCTTGGCCATACCGGCGAAGGTCTCGCGGCCCTGACGGGTCAATCGGGCGACGGTGACCCTGCGGTCGCCGTCGAGATTCTCGCGTATGATCAGACCCTCCGCCTCGAGGCGATCGGCGAGGCCGGTGATGTTGCCGTTGGTGACCATCGTCCGGCGCGACAATTCGCCGAGCCGTAGCCCATCGCGCTCGCGATAGAGCTGCGCCAGAATATCGAATTGCGGCAGCGTCGCCTGGAACTCGACCCTGAGCCGGCGCCGGATTTCCTGCGAAATCAGCTTGGTGATCGACAGCATGCGAAGCCACAACCGCAACTGCGGCTTCTGGCCGTCGCGCGCGCCCTGAACCATCATTTCGAGGTCGATCGCCGGCGCGAGATCGAGGGTGTCATCGTTCAAGGGAGAAAACCAGATAGACATCGGGACATCATCGTTATCTCAGCGATGTTTTAGATGTCAAAGAAATCGGACGCCTCCCGGATGCGTCACGCTGTCGCCGGTTACAGCATGGCTTTGATGACGCCGATCAGCGCGAGCGCCCAGAGCGCGAGTCCGGCCAAGGCTTGCACCGTGTAGCCTTGGCCGCGCTTGTCGGCGGCTTCCAGGTAGCCGCGTGCGTAGAGCCCCCGGCCGACGATCCAGACCACGCCCAAAGCCGCCGCGACGGGATCGCTGACGTAAATGGCCGCGAGCCAGAGCGCGGGCAGGAAGATCGGCATCCATTCCAGCGTGTTCGCCTGCACGCGCACCGCGCGTTCGAGGCCGGGATCGCCGATCATCGTGGGCGCCTTGATCCCCGATGTCTTGCGCGCCTTGCCGATGGGAACGCTGAGCAGGGCGTAGAAGAGCACGGCGAGCAGCGTCACCAAGGCGGTCAGATGGGGCATGAAGGCGTCCTGTCGGGGAGGAAGGGAAGGCGTTCGCTACCCTGTTCCGGGCGGAGACGCCAGACGCGAAAAGCCCTCAGGCGACTTTCGCCAGCGCGGCGTCGATCCGCTCCACCATCGCGGCCTCCTCCTGAATGAGGGCGGCGTCTCGGGCGCGCTCCAGATAGGCCCGCGCTTTCACCCGCTTTCGCTTGATCATGGAGAGCACGCCGAGATTGTAGTTGATGCGCGCTAGGATCGCGCCATGCGCGAACAATTGCTTGTGCGCGGCGGCCTGTTCCAGCAGGACCCGAGCGCGCCGCGCGCCGGTCAGTTTCGCGCCGATCAGGAACCGCCAGTTCTCTCGCAGCGCCTTCATCGATGGGCGGCGAGTCCCCCCGGTCAAGATTTGTATATAAATCTCCGCGAGCGGAACCCGCGCGAAAGCGGCGGAGGTGTGGTCGCCGATCGTGTCGCGCTCCGTGATCGCCTTTTCTATGACGCGGATGCCTTCGTTGATGCGACCCAACAGGATCAGCGCCACCCCACGCGGCCCGTCGAGCACGCTGTAGAGGGCGCCGAGGCGAGCGAACTCGACATTGAGCGCTTCCACCGAGGTTAGGCCTTCACGCACCCTGCCGAGGAAAATATTGGCGACCGCCTTGATGATGGAGCCTTGCAGCCGATCGAACGGCGAGATCGCGACGCGCAGACATTCGTCGGCGCGCAGAATCGCGGCCTCGGGCGCGCCGCTGACGAGATCGATTCCGGCGAGTATCCAGTTCGCCACGCCGATCGCGCGGGGATCGCTGCTTTCGTGCCCCGAAGCGATCAGCCGCGCCGCCGACTCACGCGCCTGCTTGAACAGGCCGCGGTAGAAATAATCCCAACTGACGAAATAGTAGCTCGCATTGCGGATGAAGTTGTCACCGAATTGAAGCGCGTCCTCCATGAGCCGCGCTTTCATGCGTTCGGCCTCCTCGATAGAATCGAGGCCGAGCCGCGTCCGGCATTGCAGCAGACCGCCGCGCGCATAGGCGCGGGCGCGGCCGTCCCCGAGGCGTTCGGCGATCGCCAGCGCTTCGACCATCAGATCGTGCGCGCGCGAGAGCTCGAAGTTCTGGACCCACGAAAGCGCTTGGTAATGATAGGCGACGACGAGATCCGGCGTCTCTCCCGCGCGGCGCAGAAACGGCATGAATTGGCGCGCCACCACGCCAGCCTCGCGATAGTCGGACTTGAGCAGCAGCGTCTCGAGCAACCGCGACACGACATGAACCACGGTCGCGGGCGCGGCCAAGGCGTTGTCGGCCTCGAACAGTGCGAGCGCGTCGCGGTAATATCGTTCGGCTTCCAGCACCGCGTAGACGTTCAGGCTCTTGTCGCCCGCCATCGCGAGATAATGAAACGCCCTCTCGATGCTGCCGGCCGCAGAGTAATGCAGCGCGAGGCTCTCGGCGATCTCGAACAACCGATTGGCGTTGCGTCGCTCCAATTCGGCGGCGACCTTCAGGTGCAGGGCTCCGCGCGCGGGGCTGAGCAATCCGTTGTAAAGCGCGTCGCGCAGCAGCGAGTGCTTGAAGCCGTAGTCTCCCGTCCGCTCGTCGCGGCGCACCAGGTCCAGCGCCTCCATCGCCGCGAAGCGCGTCTCGTCGGGCCCGAACCCGCCGGTGACCGCGAGGACCAGGCCGGGGTCGAAACGACGGCCGATGACCGCAGCGGCTTGAAGCAAGGTTTGCTCCGAAGGGACCAACTGGTCGACGCGGGAGGCCAAAAGCGATTGAACGCTTTCCGGCGCCGTGGCGGCCGCGGTCGCGGCGTCGAAGAGGAGACCGCCCGCTTCGATGCGCACGACGCCGTGATCGCTCAGATAGCTCGCGATTTCCTCGGCGAACAGCGCGTTGCCTTCGGCTCGCGAGGCTATGAGCTTGGCCAGCGCGTCGGGCATCACATCGACGCCGAGGCGCGCCTGCGCGATGCGCGACGTCTCCCGCCCCGAAAGCGGCTCCAGCGCCAACGGCCGGATACGCGGATTTCCCGACCAGGAGGGGGCGTGCGCGGGCCGTCGCGAGTGAAGGATCAGCAGTTGAAGCTTTTCGGGAATGGCGACGAGACTCGCGAGCAATTGTTCCGAAGCGCTGTCGATCCAATGCAGATC
>Ga0302157_10003444_pt1 | contig 17829 bp, 18 predicted proteins | sample I_Bog_N3_3_FD_193502 | JGI IMG/M metagenome (GOLD analysis project Ga0302157, IMG submission 193502) | Peat permafrost microbial communities from Stordalen Mire near Abisko, Sweden - I_Bog_N3_3 | ecosystem: Environmental > Terrestrial > Soil > Wetlands > Peat | place: Sweden: Abisko, Stordalen...
GAGCACCAAGCATGTCGGCTCGCTCGCACGGAATGTCTCCAAGTCGGTCTCGGTGGTCGCACTGCCCGTCGGCAACTGCGGTCTGATCACCGGCGCCCAAGTCGCTGCGGCCGCCGGCGGTTCCACGACAACCACGATGTCTGCTCCGGCGCTCGCCGTCGGTGGAACCGTCGTCGACGCGTGCTTCCTTGAGGTTCCGAAGTCTGACCGATTGGAGGGCGTCAGCTATGAGGTCGTCCGCTTTCGGGGGAGTGCGAAGTCGCACATCCTGGGCCTCGCCAAGCTGCTTCCCGGTGCCGGCTCCGCGGACCCGGGCTTTGAGGTGCCGGGACTTCCCGAACCCGTCCGGACCGCGGTCGGGTCCCTCGCGGGCACGTCCACAGCGGTAGCGGAGACGACCATCGGTCCCTACCTGATGTGGGTCACCACCACAGGGCAACCCTCATCGGGCGCGGCGGGAGCAACCGCCGCAACCCTGCTCACGGACCTCGTTACGAAGGCACGCGCGCACTAGCAAGCCAGGTTGGCCCGCCCAATGGATGTGGGAAGCACCAATCGAGGTAGCGTGACGAACCTGCTCGTCGCACGACTACGGCAGCTTCGCGATGATCGCCTTTGCCAACGCTGCCGACTTCGGCCAGGTCGTCGTTCCGGCATCATCAATGGCGACAAAGGTCAGGATGTACGAGCCCGACAGCACATCGAGGATCACACCCGACCCAGCAGCCTTGTCGCCGAGGCCGTCGACAGTGGTCGATTTGTGGGCGATATTGAGGACCTGCAACTGTGTCTTCCAGTCGCTGTCCGTCGAGTTCGGAAAGACGTTGATCGAGAAGAAGTTTCCCCCGCCGCTGTACTCGCACTCGGCCGCGTTGGTCTTGGAGGACGTGATCGGCTCATTGATTGCCGCGCTGACTTCTGCGGGGGTGAGGATGCACGGGTCGACCTTCGCCGAAGACTTCGCACCCCCGCTCTTCGGTGCACTCGAGGCCCCGGAGGTTGCACCAGAGGCGGTTACGGAGGCCGAGCATCCCACGAGTCCAAACACGAGCGTGGAGGCGAGAAGGGTGCTGGCGGCGATGGCGATCGGGAGTCGCTGTGAACGAGTATTTGTCATAACTGAATTCAACCGAACGTGCGTAATGTCTTGGTAACGCCTTGGCTACACCGCCATTCGACAAGAAATCGTGTGCACGCAACCGGACGGATGTACGGTCAAGGCACACAGCAGTTCTATTCGAAAGTATTTCCCTACCGTGATCACATTCGTACGCCGACTTCGGCAGCACCTTCGCGACGCGCGGCTTCGTACCCGCGTCCTTGGCGCCCTTGTCCTCGTCGGCGTCGCGATCTCGTTGCTGACCGCAGTGGCTCCGCGGTGCAGCGCTTCCTCAGGGCCGAGTCCGGTCACGCTTGCGTTCGCGGGCGACTCGACCACCGCGAAGCCTCTCTCGTGGCTGCATCAGCTCAATACGTCCGTCATTGATCCGGTCGGCGGGTTCGCCCACAGCGGCTGGACCTCGGGCCAGGTGCTGGCAAAGCTCTCGCGGGTTAAGGCCGACGTTCTCGTGGTCATGCTCGGAATCAACGATCTGCACTACTCCGCGACTGATCACATCGGCGATGTCATCGCGAACGTCAACCGGATTGTGGCGCGGGTCTCGGCGCAGAAAGTGATTCTCTCCGCGGTCGCACCTTCGAACGTGACCCACTGGTGGCGAGACGGATCTGACTCCCGCGCAGCGCAGGCCGCCCTCAATGTTGCTTTGCGGGCAGACGCAATTGATCATGGATGGGATTACACCGACCCCTGGGCGCGCCTTCGGGCGAAGGACGGCAGTTACCTGCCCGGGTACAGTCTCGATAACATTCATCCCACTCCCGCGGGCTCGGCGCTTGTCGCCCGGTCTTTGACCGAGTCGATCCTGGCGATCGCGACGCCGGCCCGCTGTCGCCGTGTGTGAGATCTTTCCCCATCAGGCTCCAACCTCAGCACGTACGCCGCGCGCTTCTTCTTCAACATAAAGTATTGACTATAGCCAAAAAGCTAAGTAAGTTAGCCACATGACGACCGAGCAATACTCTTCAGAAGCGACAACCAGATACCTTGCACGACCCGAAGGCAAAATCGGATACGACGTCCGTGGCCAAGGGCCACTCGTGCTCCTGGTCCCCGGGATGGGCGAGTTGCGGTCGTCCTACCGTTTCCTGACGCCGCTGCTGGTCGCGGCGGGATACACCGTCGCGACCTCAGACCTCCGCGGCCACGGCGACAGCGACACAACCTTCTCTCGCTATGGCGACGTTGAGACTGCCAGCGACATCGAAGCTCTTCTTCGAGAGTTGGGGCAGCCTGCGGTCGTAGTGGGGAACTCGCTGGCCGCCGGCGCGGCTGTCATCGTCGACGCCGAGCATCCAGACCTTGTCGACGGACTCGTGCTGGTCGGACCGTTCGTGCGCAACCCGCCGGTCAGCGGTTTAGCCCGCGCGCTGTTCCGCGTGATGATGGCTCCAGTGTGGGTGGCAGCAGTCTGGAAGGCGTATATGCCGACTCTTTACGCGGGCCAGAAACCGTCCGACTTCGTCGACTACCGTGCCCGAGTGACTGCGAGCCTGCGTCGTCCCGAGTACGCAAAAGCCTTTTCCCTGACCATCCGGCAAACCGACCACGCACCCGCAGAGGCACGCCTGGCCGACGTCACGGCACCCGTTCTCGTGCTTATGGGAGCCCGCGACCCTGACTTCACGGATCCTGCCGCCGAAGCACAGTGGATCGGAGACGCTGTGCGTGCAGAGGTGGTCATGGCTGCCGACTCGGGGCACTATCCACACTCCCAGCAACCAGACGTCGCTGCCGAGGCCGTACTCGCCTTCCTGAAAAAGGCACTCCACCGTGCCTAGAGCGGGGCTGTCGAGTACCGCGGTGCTCGACGAGGCTTCGCGGATTCTCGATGAGCAAGGCTCCGAGGGCCTCACTCTCGCCTCCCTCGCGGACAGCCTCGGCGTGCGCATCCCGTCGCTGTACAAACACGTCAACGGGATGCCGGCCATCCAGCGCGGCATCACGATCGCCGGCAAAACCAGCCTCGGCCGGGAACTCGGGCAGGCGGCGATCGGCAAGTCCCGGGATGATGCGGTCGCGGCCATGTCGGTCGCTTATCGCAGGTGGGCGCTTGAGCACCCGGGTCAATACCCCATGACCGTTCGCGCACCACTCGATGGCGACGACGAGGATCTCGCGGCGTCGAATGCCCTCCTGACCGTGGTCTTCCGTGTGCTCGCCGGGTATGGCCTACAGGGGGATGACGCCGTCGACGCAACCCGGTTCGTTCGCGCGGCGCTCCACGGCTTCGTCGCGCTGGAAACCGGTGGAGGATTCGAGATGCCGGTGGATCTTGAGCGCAGCTTCCAGCGCCTGGTGGCTAGCCTCATCACTGCGCTTGACACGTGGTCTCGCTCCGATTGATGTCGAGCCGCAGGGGCGGCGTTACCTCTCCCGGCTCTGCGTGCTGAACCCGACGGTGGCTCCGCCGGTGATCCGCACCCCCAGGTTGTACAGTGCTGCGGCAATCGTGCCCACGACGGTGGCCGAAATGGTGGTGAGGATTCCGACCAGGAATGAGATCCCGAGAGCCTGGGTGAAGCCGATCGCGCTGGTAACGGAACCGCTGCCCGCGGTGGTGCCGGAGAGTACAGAGTTGAGCTGAGTAAACACGCCCAGGCGGTCGAGTACTGCCCAGAGGACGAACAGCGCGATGCCCCCCACCAACCCCAGCCCCACGCCGCACAGGAACGAGATCTTCGCGGCGGACCAGACACTGATGAATCGCAGCGTCAGGCGAACCTGCTGGGAGGAGGGTCGTGATTTCCGCGCCAGTTTTTCGCCGAGACTGTCACTCATTGCCTGCTCCTTGTTTACGAACTCGATGATGAAGCACGGGAGTCGCGAGAAATGGGGTGCCTCTGAACCGGTGAAAACCGTGAACTGGCTGGTCACCGGGTGGCAAGAGCAAAAGTCGCTGCCCACCAGTCTGCCCCTCCGCGAGCGACTTTGCGCGCCATCCGGCCGGGAATATACCGGGGATCCAGGGCAGGCGCATCACGGTGGTTCACGCGGCCCGCAGCCGCGGGACTACTGCGTCGCGGCCGGACCCGCGGGCAGTTTCGGGGGCGACTTCTGCACGATTCCGTCAGTCGGTGCCGGGAGTTTCGATCCGTCGAGGGTCACCAGGGCGGGCAGCAGTGTGCCGAGGGTTCCGGGCCAGGGCCCCGGAGCTACGGGCGCCGGAGGGGGGGATGGCGGCACTGGCTGGCTGAAGGTCGTTCCCGGTGCCGGCGGTTGCGGGCGAACCGGCAGGCCTGCCTCGACCAGGTGGGCGAGCGAGGGCGCGGTGTCCACCCGTGGCACGCCCATCGGCGGTAGTCCAACGAGGTCGATCACCGTCTTCGGAATGCTGGCGTGCGAGTGCCATTCCGGGTCGATGGCCTGCGTGACGAGGCCGCCGAACATGACCAGTGGAATGCGCGATCCGCCGATCACCTGGTAGCCATTTGGATGGAGGGCGTCTGGCACGGTCTCGATATCGGGGGTGGGCACGGAGTCGGCATACCCGCCCCAATCGTCCCAGGTGAGGATGAAGGTCGTGTTATCCCAGCCGCCACCATCGATGACGGCCTGCACGCGACTCCAGACCAGGTTCTGCCCATCCGTCACGTAACCGGGATTGCTTGTCGCCGGAGGATGCTCGTCGAAGCCTGCGGGGCTCCACACGTAGCAGACCTGCGGGAGCGTGCCCGCTTTGGCCATGGGGATGAACTGGCTGGGCGGGTACACGTTTGCGTTTCCGGGCGCGGTCGACAGGCTCGTGTAGTACTTCACCGGGTAGCCGTCCTGGTCAGGGAACGCGGCCCACGACACTTTCCCGGTTTCGGCGGCGGTGAAGATTGACGGCAGGTCCCAGACCGGGCCCGCACCGACGAATGGTGGGTTTTTCAGCGTGGGCATCTGGCCGCCCACCGCCAGCATGTGGCCGGGCGTTGAGTTTGACCCGGACCCGAAGTGGTGATCGGAGAACACGAAGGTTTTCGCGAGCCAGCTGTAGAACGGGATGACCGTGTCGTTGTCGACCTGCGCGCGTTCTGCTGGGTAGTCCCCCATCGAGTAGTGCACCCATGCGTCGCGGTCATGGGGCTGGTCGAAGTTTGGCGGGGCGGACAGGAGGTTGCCGTCGTTGGCGACATCCGCACCCCAGGCTTTCATTGTCGGGAAATAGAAGTCGGTGGTCTTGTTCTCCTGGATGAACACCACCACACGGTGCCCTGGCAGTGCGACAGCCATCGAAGTCCTCCGATCTCGAACAGGCGGATCCTCACTCCAGACAAGCACCATGAGTCGCCCTCGTCTATGGATTTTCGGTTAACGGCTGTGCAATGTGTGCCTCGCGCGGTGCCTTTGCGCCAATTCATGCTGGACGCTGCTGCCATGACCGGACAAGCATTGCTGCATGCTCGTTTACTCCATGAATGTCTCGGTGGACGGATTCATCACCGACCGCGCTGGCGGATTCGCGTGGTCGCGCCCGAGCGACGAAGAGTTCGGGTTCCACCTCGAGCAGGTTCGCGAGCTCGGCGGCTATCTTCTTGGTCGGAGGCTGTACGAGACGATGCTGGTCTGGGAGACGGATCCGACCCTTCGCACCACGGCAGCGGGGGCCGCATTCGCCGAAGCCTGGGGCGGCCTCCCGAAGGTCGTCTTCAGCAGGACACTGAACGATGTGCGGGGCAACGCGCGGCTGGCGCGTGCGTCAGTCGAGGACGAGGTCGCTGCGGTCCTGGATTCGACCGCCCACGATGTCTCGATCGGGGGCGCCGGGCTGGCAGCGGCAGCGATCGAGCTTGGCCTCGTCGACGAGCTGCGCATGTTCCGCAATCCGATCATCGTCGGAGGTGGCACACGCTTCCTACCCCCGGTCACAGCGAATCTGCCACTCGAGTTGCTGGAGACGAGGACCTTCGCCCCGCGGGTGGTTTACGAGCGCTATCGGCTCGATCGCGGAGTCTCGGTCTGAGTGCGACCCGGCCAGAACAGAAAACGGGATCCCCACAACCAACCCGAATGGCGCGGGGACCCCTCGACTCAATTCGAGGCACTTACCCGAGGCCTCGAACTGGCACACCAACAACACTACGGGAGTAGTACGGTTTGTCTAGCCCAGCGGGGAGCATTCGTTCAGTGAGCTGGAGCCCCGCACAGGCGGTCAATGCCGGGCACAACCGGGTCGATAGCCACGAGTCCGCCATAATTGACGGTGGTGGCTCGACGACCAGCCGCGCCCCATCTCCCCGGACCCCGGAGTATTACATGACTAATTTGCAGACCTGTGCGCTCGTCTTCACGGACGGCGGGGGGAAACGAAATGGGTAAGTTCATCTACGGCATCCCGAACGTCGAGGTCGAAATCGAAGACCGTTTGCTGGCGCACCTCAAGGTGGTCATCACCTCAAAGCTGCGGCGAAATGAGGGCTTCACCTTCACCTGGCAGAACACTGACGGCGACGACACGACTCATAGTTCGGTCTGGCTGGATGAGGGCATCCCCATCTCGTTTGAAATCGGTGGACCCCATGACCCGCCGCTGAACCGGGAATGGCTGGAGGAGTTGAACCGCTCCGCCAATTCTGCGGGTGGTTTGAAGCCCACGCCGGAACCGTCCCACTAGCGCTCCCTGTTTGCCGTGTCTAGCGGTTGATCGCCTTTGCCCGCGGGCGAAGACTGGTGGAGGCGGCATACCGGTAGCCGAGGAGGCTCGAAAATGACGAACAACGACGAGCACCGCCGCCGCGCGGCCGCAATCCACACCCTGATCGAGCGATCATCCGATAGCACCGGGTGGGCGACCGGCTCCGACGGCCCAGAGTCCAGGCCCGACTGGCAGCAGGCTGTGGTCGCACGGATCCTCGCCCTCACGTTCGACCAGGACATCACCTACCTGTCGGCCGCCACGCAGGACAGCACGGATTGGGAGATCGTCGCGTTCACCGACGCCACCGTAGTCCTCGTGCTGATCAGCCGGATCGGTGGCGAGGAACCGTTAATTGACACGTCGTCGTTCCCGCGCTCATCCCTGGAGAGCCTCGAGGTACTCGATGTTGCGCTCATTCCCGCCGACGAGGAGGAATGGCCATCCGGCCTCAACCTGGTCGGCCACTACACCAGCGCGATCGTGAGTCTTCCGCTCGACCGGTTTGCCAGCCACGAAAACCAGCGAACCCTGGCCAGGCTGCTTTCTTCGCTGACCAGCGACCTCAAGCACTGATTTCCCAGTCGGCCCCTCACCCGGCAGTTTCTCGAATGGCTCGCCGAATACTGGTTCGTCACGAACTGAGGAACCGTGCCAGCCACCTCCCGCTGCGTTTGAGGGTGCGTCGACCGGTCGAATAGTCGACGTAGGCGAGGCCGAAGCGCCGGGTGTAGCCCTGTGCCCACTCGAAATTGTCCATGAGGCTCCACGAGAAGTAGCCCGCCAGCGGCAGCCCGAGAGATAGCGCATCAGCACACGCGCGAAGATGCGAGCGCAGGTACTCGAGTCGCGCCTCGTCGTCGACATATCCGCCGGCGTCCGGTATGTCCTCGAAGGCCGAGCCGTTCTCGGTGATGTACGTGGGAAGCCCGGGCCGGCGGTCTTCAACGAACTGCAGGACTTCGACGAGTCCCTCAGGCACAATCGGCCAGCCCATCTGGGTCTTGGCCTCGCCGGCATCGAGAAACTGTACTGCCTCGCTGCCGGGGAACGCGCTCGCAGGCTCGTCTGCCGTGCTGCTCGTGACGCCGCCGGCAACGGTGAACCGGCTGTAGTAGTTGACGCCCAGGAAGTCGATCGATGCTGCGATCGTCGATGCATCCGATGCCGGCTGCGAGGCGAACCACTCCGCCTGGCCCAGGTCGGCGAGCACGTCCGCGGGATAGGCACCGGTCAGCACAGGGTCAAGAAAGAGCCGGTTCTGCAGTCCGTCGATGCGGCGCGCAGCGTCACGGTCGGCAGCCGAGTCGCTGGCTGCCCGCACCGAGTACAGGTTCAGGGTCACGCCCACCTGGGAGTGGGGCTGGGTTTCCCGAATGGCCTGTGTCGCCAGGCCGTGGCCGAGCAGGAGGTGATGCACAGCGTGCGCAGCGTTGGTGCCGACGGTCCTGCCGGGCGCGTGGATTCCGGCGGCATAGCCGAGAAATGAGGAGCACCACGGCTCGTTGAGGGTGATCCAGTGGCCAACCACATCGCCGAGTTGTTCGGCGACGATCCGCGAATAATCGGCAAAGCGCCATGCGGTGTCGCGGTTCAGCCAGCCGTCGTCGTCTTCGAGGGCCTGCGGCAGGTCCCAGTGGTAGAGCGTCGCGAACGGGGTAATTCCCTTGTCGAGGAGTTGTTCGGCAAGTCGGCGATAGAAGTCGAGCCCCGCCCGGTTCGGCGAGCCTTTTCCGTTTGCCTGGATGCGCGGCCACGCGATGGAGAAGCGGTACGAATTGACGCCAAGGCTAGACATCAGCGCGACGTCCTCGGCGACCCGATGATAGTGATCCGTCGCGACATCGCCGTTGCTGCCGTCAAGGATGGCGCCGGGAACCCTCGTGAAGGAATCCCAGATGCTGGCGCCGCGACCGTCTTCGGTCGCCGCACCTTCAATCTGGTAGGAGGCGGTTGCGGTCCCCCAGGCGAAGTCGGTGGGGAATTGGGAAAGTTCGAGGTTCATGCGGATCCAAACGAAGGAGGCCCTGCGGCGTGGGGGATAGGGGAGTGAGGTTTAGGCGTGGGAGAAGTCGAGCCAGTCCTCCCTGGGCGGCACCAGCGCCTCGACCGCGTGCCAGAACTCGTCAGGCAGCGGCCGGGCGGCCGCAGCGACAATCCCGTCGATCCGGGCCGGCCTCGAAAACCCGATCACGGTGGAGTCGACCTTCGGGTCACGAAGCGAGGCCTGGAGAGCGACTGTCGCCAGGTCGGATTCAAAACGTTCGGCGAGCAGTGCCATCGACCGGATGGCGTCACGCGTCGCACCGCGCACCGGCCGGTAGCCGTAGCGGGCCATATCGCCGTGGGGATTGGCAAGGATGCCGCCGCCGTAAATGGCGGCATTGACGACCGCCATTCCGAGGCCGCGCGCGCGATCGATCAGCTCGCCCGCGCTGCGGTCCACGAGGGTCCACCGGTTGTGGGTGAGTAAGACCTCGAAGACACCGAGTTCGAGGTATTTGCCAATTTCGTGCACGTCGCCGCCGGCAACGCCGATGTGCCCGATCTCGCCCGCCTCCGACAGCTCGACAAGAGTTTCGACAGCGCCGCCGGGAGAAGTCAGGTCGGCGAACGAGTGGAACTCGGGGTCGTGAAGGTAGACCAGTGGCAGGGAATCCAGCCCCAGCCGTTCCTTACTCTCGCGAACGGATTCCCGCACCCGCTCGCCCGAGTAATCGCCGCCCCTGGCATCGACCTTGGTGGCGATGAGGAAATCCGCGGGGAGCCTGCCGGCTCGCGCAATGCCCCTGCCGATGCGCTCCTCGCTGCGGCCATCCGAGTAGCCGTTGGAGGTGTCGATGGCTCGGATCGGGCTGGAGAGGATGGCTTCCACCAGCTCGACCGCATCTGGTTCGGACACGTCGTAGCCGAACGCTTCGGGCATCCCGCCGAGTGGTGCCCCGCCCGCGGTCACCGCGGAGACGACGAGTCCTGTGGGACCCAGAGGCCTGAGCCAGGGTCGCACCAGGTCCGGGCCTGTCATGGGGTGACCGCGAACACGAGACCATCAGGATCGGCGTACAGCGCACGTCCGCCCGAACCCGCCCCGATCGGGGTGCCGGGCGCGGGAATGCTCGGCGATGACTGCGGATGGGATTCGAGCATTACCGCGGCAAACCCGGGCGCGGTGGTCTGCGGAGCCCTGGCGGTGGTCGGCGCCGTGAAGGTGAAGACCTCGAGAACCGTGTCGCCGCCCTTCAGGTAGTCAATTTCGAACCCTCGCGGATCGCCCGTCTGGTGGATCGATCCGATCAGCCGGAATCCCAGTGGACGGTAGCGGTCGTCAATGGCAGTGGCATCCGCTGCCGTCACCGCGACATGGTCGAAGCGAGGTCGCGACGGTATGCCAAGGCCGCGCTCTCGCGCCACCCCGTCCTCATCGTGCACGTCGTGATAGTCGAGGTCGCCCTGCACCAGCTCGAGCAGTGTTCCGTCCGGATCGAAAAAGAAGGCGATTCGGACGCCCCCCGTCGCGTCGATGGGGCGCAGGTGAAATTCGACCCCTGCACCATCGAGTTCCGCGACCATCGGATCCACGGCGTCGACTTTGAAGCCGACGTGGCGAAATCCCCGTTGCAGGTCGTCGGGGATCCAGGTCGATTGCTCCGGATCGGTGACGCGAGCGAGCCGTATCGTCGCGGTGACGAAATCGAGGTCGGCGCCCGTGTCGGTGACCTCACCGATGACCCCGGCACCAAGGTGCGAAACGTAAAAGTCGACCGATCGCCGAACGTCGCGAACGTTGATGAGGATAGTGGAAATGGGCATGACGGAATGAACCTTCTTACTGGGATGGAAATCGTGAAGTGGCCGGGTCTGGCGGTGTGCGGCTCGTTACGTAGACACGGCTGCCTTGCGATGGGGAGTGAGTTCACTTTGCAGGACGACGGCGGCCGCACCGAGTGCAGCCGACTCGAGCCCGACCTCAGAGAGCTCGACGGTCACCGAATGCACGGCGCGTTGGAAGGCGAACGACTCGAGTCGGCTTCGAATGATGCGGTAGTAGATGGAGCCGGCATCCGCGAACCCAGGCCCCGCAAGGTAGAGCTGGTCGAGGTCGATCAGGTTGGTGAGGGAGAGCAATGCGGCAGCGAGGTAGTTCGCCGACTCCTCGACCAGCGCAACACAGCGCGGATCCCCCTGTGCCCCGGCACGGGCGATGACAGCGAAATCGGTTCTCAATTCCGCTTCCGTTCCGGTCAGGGAGAGGGCCGTCGCGAGGTCCGTGTCCGCCATCGCCCGTTTGACCACGCTGCGAGGCGCGGCCAGCATCTCCAGGCAGCCGCGTGAGCCGCACCAGCAATCCGGACCGTTGACATCGACGATCATGTGACCGATCTCGCCGGCGTTCAGCGAGGCTCCGCCGTACACGCTGCCCCCGATAACGATGCCGCAACCGATTCCGGTGGCCATGTACAGCGTGGCGAAGTCTTTCGTGGCGGGGAGCCGCCCGGTCCAGAATTCGCCGAGCGCCGCGCACGCGGCGTCGTTCTCGACAACGACGGTGAAACCGGACGAAGCCTCGAGCGCCTCCCTGACTTCGAAGTCTCCCCAGACGCCGGCGGCGAGGGCACCCCGCGGGACCCCGCCCTCCCGATCGCGCAGGCCCGCTCGAGCAAGCCCAAGCCCCACGACATCGCTCGTCTTCACGTCGAGCTGGGTGAGCAGGGTGTGCAACTCTTCCGTGATGCGAGAGATCAATACCGCGGGTGTCGCATCGCGCACCCCCTCGGCGACGAGGCGCCCGACGAGGTTGCCCGCGAGATCGGTGACGACATACGTGAGCCTGGCATCATCGAGCGACAGGCCGATTGCGTACCTCGCGCTGGCGTTGAGTTCGAGAAGGGTGCGGCGCTTGCCGCCTGTCGAGTCGCCGAAGCCGGTCTCGATGACGAGCCCGTCGTCGATGAGTACCTTCACGATCCTGGTAATCGAGGGAGCGGTGAGCCCCGATGCCTCGACCAGGTCGACACGGCTGACGACGCCGCCCGACCGGATCAGGTCCAGCACAGCGCTCCTGGTGTTCTCGGACGACGGACCGATTGTTGCAGCCATCCCCTAAACCCCCACTGTCTGTGTCATGCGCTCGCCCTCTGCACGATGAACGAATCAGGCGCACCGATAATTTTTCGCGTTCCGGTCGCAACCGAGTCGATGAGGCAGTTGGCAGCGAGCGTTCCAATTTCGTGCGCCCTGTCGCTGAGCGCGGTGACCGATGGTGTCGCGCTCTGGCAGAGCACGGAATCGTTCCAGGCCATAACAGCGACATCCCGCGGCACCGAGAGCCCGAATGACTGCAGTGTCGACAGGCCCGCTACGGCAGTCACGTCGTCATCGAAGATGATGGCATCCGGACGGCTGGCTGCGTCCGCGATGAGTTCCTCTGTCGCGGAGCTCGCACCGTCGGCCGTGAGGTCCGCGCTCACAACTCGGCCGTGGAATTCCGCTGCTTCGGCCTCGGCGACGAACATGCGTGCACGGATGTCGGACAGCACGGTGTCTTCCGGGGCCTTCACGTACACCACGTTGGAGTAGCCCTGTGAGGTGAGGTAGGAGAGCGCCGACCTCATCATCGACGCACTATCGACAGTAACTGCCGAGAAGTCCCCTACCTCGGCAGCGTCGACTATCGCAGCGAATGGAATCCGCAGCTGCCCCAGAAACCTGACGCGCTCATCCTCATGCCGCACCCGCACCAGCACGATCGCGTCGACGGCGCCGCTCGCGTGCCAGTACCGGTAGACGTCGAGTTCGGCCGAACGCTCGCGCACCACCCGCGTGACCAGGCGCATTCCCGCGCGGACGAACGCCTCCTCCAGCCCGTGGCTGATACCCGACATCAGGGGTTCGTGCACGGCGCGAGCCCCCGGCTGCACGAGCACCAAACCGATGTTCTTCATAGCTGACGGCTCCGCTGACAGTGCACGCGGGTGCACGACGATGGCCTGCCCGCAGGATGCGAGCAGTTCAACGACATCGTAGTGAGGTTCACTTGAGTGCCCCGGCCGACAGACCACGTTCGAACAGTCGCTGGAGCAGCAAATAGGCGACGACTTCGGGGATGGCGGTGATGACGGCGGCCGCCAGGATCTTGGTCTGGTCGTTGCTGAATTCGCTGATGAAGAAGTCAGGCACCTGGGTGATCGTCTGCAGGCTCGAGGACTGCAGGAAGACCAGGGGCATCAGGTAGTCGTTCCAGGTGCCGATGAGGGTGAGCACCACGAGGGCCGCAGCGATCGGTGACGTCAGGGGCAGCACGATGTAGCGAAAAGCCTTCCAGGTCGAGGCGCCATCGATTCGCGCGGCCTCGATCAGGGCATCCGGCACCCCGTCCATGAAGTTGCGGGCGAGCAGCACCGTGAAAGGAATCTGAAGGGCGGCCAGCGGGATGATGACAGCCCAGTAGGTGTTGTAAATGCCGATCGCGGTGGTTGTGACGAACAGCGGAGTAATGAGCACCACTTCGGGAAGCGTGAGTGCGGCAAGGAGCAGCCAGAAGTAAAACTCCTTCCCTCGAATGTGGAGCTTGGAGAACCCGAACGCGGCGAGCATCGTGCAGACGTAGACGATCGCGATGACGCTGGCCGCGATGATCGCGCTATTCAGGAAGAACAGGGGGAGTTGGGAGATACCGAGCACTACGGCGTAGTTGTTCCAGCCGGTTCCGGCGAGAGACCCCTGGATCATGGCCACCAGGGGGAAGACGAAGGGGATGACCATCAGTGTGATGACGATCTGGAGGACGACTTTCCCCCCGAGTGTTCGAACTTCGAACATCAGTCTGCGCTCCTGTCCCGGCCGAGCACGCGCAGCGTGATGGCAACGACCAGCGCGAGAATCAGCAGCATGATCGAGATGGCCGCCGCATACCCGACAGCATTGAGGGGAATAGCCTCACGGTAGATGAACGTTCCGAGGAACTCGGTCGAGTAGTTGGGTCCCGCCTCGGCCACCAGCCAGGGGACGTCAAAGGTCTTGAGCGAGGCGATGGCGGTGAGGATCGCGATGGCGAGCGTCGTTCCTCGAACCGATGGCCAGATGATGCTGACGAGGGTTCGGATATTGCCCGCGCCGTCGATGCGTGCCGCTTCGAGTACCTCCGGCTCCACCTGGCTCATCGCGGCGAAGTAGAGGATGAACGAGACGCCCATCCCCGACCACACGGCAATCGAGGTGATGACTCCGAGCGAGGTGCTCACCTGTCCGAGCCAGGGTTGCTCGAGCCAGTGCAGTCCAAGGAAGCCGAGCACGGCGTTGAACTGGCCGGTCGGGGCGTAGATCTGCCGGAAGACCGGCGCCATGGTGGCGGGGGCGAGCACGACGGGCAGGAAGATCAGTACCTTGTAGACCCCGGCGAGCTTCACCTTCGAATGCAACAGCGCCGCAAAGATGAAACCGAGCCCGGCCTGCAGCACGAACGCGGCAACGAAGAAGATGGCCGTGTGCGAGAGCGCACGCCAGAAGTCGGGATCGTTGAACAGTCGCAGGAAGTTCTGGAATCCGACCTCAACCTGGTCCGGGCTGACGCCATCCCAGTTCAGTGTCGAGATGTAGCCGGTGTATCCGATGCAGAAGTAGATCAGGCCGACCGAGATGACGAGCGCGGGAACTATGTAGACATAGCCACGCGACCGCAGGCTCCTGTTCATTGACTGTCTCTCTTCCATCACGTGCGTCTTCGCAACCGTATCCGTTCAGAATGCCGTGGTCGGTCCGCGGGGGCGAGTGGCTTCCCGGCTTGGGAGTCTCGCTCGCCCCCGCGGAGGCAGTGGCGTTCCGACGATTACTGTCCCGAGGCGCCCTGGAGGGTTTGCGCTGCCTGCGCCGGGGTGGCCTGGCCGCCGAGCACGCTGGATGCGGCGTCTTCAATGGCCTGGTCGAGGCTGGCCGAGATGTTCGCGAGGCGAGGTTCGGTGACACCCTTGGACAGAGTTGCCGCAAGCGAGTCGAGGTACGGCGACTGCACGGTGGGGTCGACGAGTTGCACGGTGCTGAGGTCGGCTTTCACGCTTTCAAGCACCGGGTCCTCGTCGAGGTTGTTCGCGATGACCTGCTGGCCTTCCTTCGTTGCGCCGAGCCAGAGGGCGAACGTTGTGGCTGCCGCGATGTTCTTCGACTTCTTGTTGACGGAGACGCCGTAGTCCGGGTCGCCGAACAGTGCGCCAGTGCTTCCGCCCACATTCGGGAACGGGACGGGGACGATCGGCACCTTGGCCGTGCTCGACGAAACTCCGGCTGCCTGGAGACCGGCGGTCAGCCCGGGAACATCGGCGTACTGGCGGTACCAGGTACCCATCTGCACGAACGCGGACTTGCCGGAGAGGAAGTTGTTGTTCGCGTCAGGGTACTGCTGGATTCCGAGTGCGCCCGGGTTCAGGATGCCGTCGGTGTCGAGCGATTTCCAGATTGTCAGCGTCTTGACCATTTGCGGAGCGGTCCACTTGGCTTTGCCGTTGGTGGCGTTGGTCCAGTAGCCGGGATCCACGCTGTTCGCGATTGAATGCAGCGTGTCGACCTCGAATCCGGCGGCGTCCACGCCCTCGGTCAGGCATCCGTACCCCGCCGCGCGAATGGTCTTGCACTCTGAAGTCCACTGGGCGAGGGTCTTCGGTTCCTTGAGGTTCAGCTTGTTCATCAATGCCGCGTTCATCCACATGAAGCCGGAGGTCACTTTGCCGACGGGCACACCCTTGAGCTGGCCGCCCACGGTGAAGTCGGTTACACCTGCCGGGTAGAGACCCGTTTTCCAATTGGCGCCGCGGAGCTTCTCGATCGCCGGCGTGAGATTGACGGCGTCGACCCCGTAGATGGAGATCGCTGCGCCTGAGCCGCCGACCAGGGTGTTGAATACGTCGGGCCCGACGTTGGAGGCGAGTGCCGGACGGAGCGCGGATGCGAACGACTGGTCCTGGTAGTTCTTGTAGGTGACGTGGATGTTCGGGTACTGCTTGTTGAATTGCTTTATGAGGTTCGCGGCCAGGGCAGTCGTGGGCGTCCAGCCCCACCACGTGATGTTGCCTTTGTCGGCTGAACCTGCCGTGGTTGATGATGAACTGCTCGAACAGCCGGCGAGCGTTAGCCCGATGGCCGCAACGGCTGCAATGGCGGCTAGAGCCCTTGCGCGCCTGTGCGACTTCTGAAACATCTTTGTTCTCCTTGGTCTCTAGCAACGGTGCTGGATAGGTCGGGTTTGTCGAATGTGACTGCGACCGCGATGAGTCTAGAACACAACTAACATAATTTCAATTAGTAAGTAAGTTTCGTTATCCGGATCACAATCTGTGTTTTTTTCACTTCATCCCAGCTAAGCGGTAATTATGGAGATGTATGTTAGTTACGGTGAGTAAGTATGTTCCCAGTTGTGTTATCGTCTGGAACCATGACAGGACAACTCCTCGGACTTTTCGATGGTGAAACCGATGTCGGCGACATCAACCGTCCCGGCTCAGTCTCGTTCGACGGAAGCTCGTATGCGGTCGAGGGCAGTGGCCACAACATGTGGGGCGCGACTGACTCCTTCCACTTCGTGTGGAAAAAAGTGGAGGGCGACATAGCCCTCTCCGCCAACGTCGCGTTCGTCGGTGAGGGAGTCGAGGCTCATCGCAAGGTCTGCCTCGTGATCCGCGAAAGCCTCGACGCCGACGCCGCCTATGCCGATATCGCCCTCCACGGTGATGGCCTCACGAGCCTGCAATACCGGCTGGCTCCCGGAGCGGAAACCCTCGAACTCACCGCCAACGTGGTTTGGGCACAGCGGCTCGGAGTTCGCCGCGTCGGTGACTACGTTGTTGCGTTCGCAGACGGTATCCCGATTGGCGGTGGAGTGCGCTTCACTTCGGGCGGGTCGTACTACGTGGGCCTCGCCGTCTGCTCGCACTCGAAGGAGACCTCCGAGACCGCGATTTTCAGCGACCTCGCATTCGACGTGCCCGTAGTCGGTGACCAGCTGCTCAGTTCGCTCGAAGTACTCACGATCGAAGACCTCGGGCGCCGTACGGTTCGCGTCTTCGACCGGCATGTGGAGGCGCCAAACTGGACGGCCGACGACCGATTGATCATCAACGGCGACGGATCCCTCTTCGCGATCCCGGTTCAGGGTGGTGCTGAGGTACCGATTTCGACCGGATTCGCGAACCGCTGCAACAACGACCATGGACTGTCCCCGGACGGCTCGCGAATAGCAATCAGCGACCAATCCCAGGGTGACCACCAATCGATTATCTATACGCTGCCGATCTCGGGGGGGCAACCTGTGCGCCTCACAGATGGTTCGCCGTCGTACTGGCACGGATGGTCGCCCGACGGCCAGACGATCACCTTCTGCGGCCAGCGCGATGGAGCCTTCGGGATTTTCACCATTCCTGCGGACGGCGGCGCCGAAACCCGGCTCACCACCGCCGAGCACCTCGATGATGGGCCGGAATTCTCGCCCGATGGCGAGTGGATCTATTTCAACTCGGACCGCACCGGGCTCATGCAGATCTATCGCATTCACCCCGACGGTTCGGGGCTCGCGCGGGTCACCGACGACGAATCAGGGAACTGGTTCCCGCACATCTCGCCCGACGGTCGCTCGATGGCCTACCTGGCCTACGACGCGTCAGTCGCCGGGCATCCGGCCGGCAAAGACGTGGAGCTGAAACTGATGGACCTGGCTAGCGGACAAACCACGCTGCTCGCCTCGATCTTCGGTGGCCAGGGGACGATCAACGTTCCATCCTGGTCAGCCGACAGCACCAGGATCGCCTTCGTGAACTACCTCTACCTGTGACGGTTAGTCGAGTTCGGCAGGCCCGGGCCGCCTGGTGGCAGCCTCGAGAGCGGGGATGTTCGCCAGGGGATAGCCGTCGATGAGCATGTCCTCGATTTCGGCATCGGTGTAAGGCTTTCGCGCGAGCCGCTGGATGCGCTTCCATTCACTAGCCCACAGGCGTGGATCGAAACGGTTCACGAACCGGAATTTCTCCCGCAGCGCGTAGCCAAAGATCACCAGCCCCACCACGGCGTAGAGGATCGTCGCGAAGATCGTTCCCTGCTGCGCGCTCGC
>Ga0302157_10003446_pt1 | contig 17814 bp, 21 predicted proteins | sample I_Bog_N3_3_FD_193502 | JGI IMG/M metagenome (GOLD analysis project Ga0302157, IMG submission 193502) | Peat permafrost microbial communities from Stordalen Mire near Abisko, Sweden - I_Bog_N3_3 | ecosystem: Environmental > Terrestrial > Soil > Wetlands > Peat | place: Sweden: Abisko, Stordalen...
GCCGACTATACTGAGGGACTGTACGTATATCCAGATGCCGTTGCGGTAGAGGCCGGTCGAGAATGTCCCAGACCGGCGCCGGACGCGTGCGGCTGCGTCACAAGCCGGAGAAGCCCCGTCATGCTGTTGCGACGCGGGGCAACCAGGCCCCGAGACGCGTCTCGAGATCGAGCGCCGCCGCAGCGGACCCCGCGATCGCGGCGTGTGCCCCGTCGTGGGTCCAGCGCGGACCCGGCAGTTCGAGGAATTCAGGAGCAGACGCGGCCGCTCGTTCGAGCTGCGGCCCGACGAGCGCGTCGAGGTGACCCGGATGCCGGCGCCGAGCCGCGAACCGCTCGGCCGCGAGGGCGGGGGACACCTCACAGCGAACTTGCGCGAAATCCACCGGCAGGCCCTCGAACAACCGCTCGAACAACGGGCGATGTTCCGGGCGCCAGTTACCGTCGACGATACTGGAGAGTCCCGCGAGACCCTGGGTTCGCGCGACGTGCAGCAGCGCGTGAAAACTCGCCCTGCTCATGTCGGCGGACCAGGCCCGGTCGCCGCAGCCGAGTGCATCGAAGAGCGCTTCCTTGATGTCGTCCTTGTCGAAATGCGGGAGTTTGAGGGCCGCCGCGAGCCGCTGCGCCAGCCGCGTCTTGCCGCTCGCCGGGTTCCCAAGGATGATCACGAGGGCGAAACGACTCACCATAAAGGATCAGCATGTTGAAACCAACGACGATCGCAAGCAAGTCCGAGCATCGTGGGCGGGTCATCGAAATCTCGACCGAGCGCCTGCGCTATGCGAACGGCCGGGAATACGATCTCGATCTGATTCGACATCCCGGTGCCGCCGCGGTCGTCCCGGTCGATGCCGGCGGCCGCGTCTGCCTGGTACGCCAGTATCGGCACGGCGTCGAGGACTTTCTATGGGAGATTCCGGCCGGCAAGCTCGATGCGGGAGAGGCGCCCGCCATTTGCGCGGTGCGCGAATTGAAGGAGGAAACCGGCGTCGTCGCCAAACAATGGACCTCGCTCGGCCGCTATATTTCGGCCCCCGGCATCTTCACGGAGGTCATTCATTTATATCTGGCACGCGATCTCGACGTGGGGGTGGCGACGCCCGATATGGACGAGGACCTGGAGATCCAGTGGATGCCGCTCGCCGAAGCGGTCGATTTGTCGTTGCGCGGCGAATGGAATGACGGCAAGACGGTCGTCGCCCTGCTGCGCGCGCAATACCAACTGCAGACTGTGACGCGGTCCTAGGATCCGCGCGGGCCGGGTTGACTTGGGCGGCATCGGCCTCAATAAAGGGGTGATGGACGACAAGCTCGCCAAGCCGCGCCCGCAGGGTCACGAGGTGCCCGCGCCCGCCGCGCCCGCGAAGCCGCGCAAGGTGCGTAAGCCGGCTGGTCGCGTCGGATTCGACGACCGGGGCAACGCCGTCTGGGAATGGGCGCCCAACATCATCGAAGCCCAAGCGCCGCGCGAAGAGGACCGATTACGGCTGCTCGACAATTCCTCGCTGGAACTCCTCGACGAGAAGACGGCAGGACAGAGCGGTAAGGGCCCCGTCTCGAGCCCGATCAGCGGCTACAACCCCTACGACAGCAGCAGCCCCGCCGGGAATTCGAGTTCCGGTGCCGCGAAGCCGAAGACCGGCCGCAAGGATTTGCGCAAGCTCGGTGAATGGCTGGCGCTGCGTACGAAAATGGGACTTCCCAAGAAGCCGTAGCGGTCTGCCTGCGGGATCCCCGTGAGCCGCGTCTCGGGTCAAGCGAACGCGTGGCGCAGCTTGGCCGTGCTTCCCAGCCGATAGAATTTTCGCAGTTCCCGCAGCAAGGCCTCGATCTGCGCCTCGCCACGCCGGACGAAACGCCGCTCCAGACGCCGGCAATATTGGGCCGCACAGCGATGCGCGGTCCGGTAGCGCTGAAATTGATCGGGCTCGAGGCGCGCATCGAAGGCGACGCGGTCGAACAAGCGCGCATGGACCTGCGATGGATAAGCGCCGCCTTGTTGATCGGCAACCAGAAACACGGTCGTCACGTACTTGTCGACCTCCGCCTGGGTCTCGAGCTCGAGCAGCGACACGGGCGCATCGCGATCGAGGCGCCAGGTCGAATACACGAAGTGACTGACGCCCTCGAGCGCCGTGCAATAGTCGGCGAGATTCTGCTCCGTCAGCGCACCGAGCGGATTCGCCTGTTCCAGGCGCCGCAACAGCCCCTCGTCGAGGTAGAGCGCAACGCCCGCCCCATCCGCCGACTCGGCGAGCAGCAACTCCTCCTCGGGGGCGCGCCGGTCGTTGTCCGGACTGAAACTCTCGAGGGCGCGCCGGTCGGTGACCAGAAAATCGTACACGTCGTAGTCGAGTTCGACGTCGTAGAGCCGCCCGAGCAGCGCCTGCATACCGCGCAGTACCATCGCGGCGTCAGTGCTCGCGGCGCTTGCCGGCCTGGGCGACCGGCTGCACGCCGAGACCCTGCAGCAGCCGGTGCGCGCGCCGGCTGCCCGTCTTGAGCCAGATCTCGTAGAGGCGCAGCACGTCGGCGTCCGTGTGGCGATAGGACATTTCGCTCACCTCGTTGAGCGTGTCGACGAGGCCTTGGAATTTTTGCGAGAGTTCCGCAAAGATCCCCGCGATCGTACGACCCGAGATCGAACGCTGCATGGTATCGGCGAGTGAGCTGTAGGCATTCCCGCCCATCGCGATGTGGTAGTCGATGTCCACGAGCTTGCGTGCGAAGCTGCGCGCGAAGAAGCCCGCGATAAAGAGGGAGACGTCGCCGAGCCGCTGCAGGCTGCGCTGGCGCGCTTGTTCGCTCGGCGCCTCGAGCGCATCGAGCAGCATGTGCGCGAGCGGCTTGATGCGCAAACCCTCGGCCGTCGGCTCGTAGAGCGCATCGGCACGCGAAAACATGGTGAGGAGATTGACGACGTAGGCTTCGGATTGGACGTCGATATCGAGCCGTTGCTTTTCGCTCGCCGCGTGAAACGCGTCGCGAAAGAACTCGCGCAAAGAAGTGACTTCGACCACTGATCCCGTAGACGCTGCTGGCATACATGGCATCCTCTGTGACCTACCTCAATCCTATCGACAGTGTGCCGGTGAAGTGAAGAGGCTCAGGGAAGAATCCGCCGATCGGTCGAGGACGCAGTTCTCATTTCGCGATCAGCAATCTCCTACGTTGGCTGCCAATCGAGCGCGGAAGCGCCATACCGGCGCGCGCCCCCGAACCACGGAATTCACTTCGCTGGAGCTGCCTCTTTCGGTGGACTGCAATGGGTCAAAACCTCGACTTCACGACCGTCCCGCGCCCTCGTCCAGGGCTGGTTCCCTGCCGCGGCCGTCGATAGACGCGGCCGAACGGCACCACACACCATTGAGGCGCAGCTCGCGCACGTGTTTGCCCATCTCTTGACATTCAGCGCGATCGATCACCTTGCCGTCGCTGCCCAATGGATACGAGGAAGGCAATCCGAGCGCCGCCAGACCTTGCGCGCTGACCGCATCGGCGGCACGTTGCGGCGTTGGCAATCGCAAGAGCACGAGTGTGTAGGCGTCATCGGATGGGTCTTCCGGTGAAAAAGGCATGTCTTCGCAAAGGCGTTCAATCCGCAGCTGCGCCGTCCGCACGTCCGCGGTGAGGTACAGAGTCGGACACGCATTCGGTGGCTTCCAGCGCCCACCCTGCATAGCGGCCCAAGCCGGGTCCAAGGGATTGACCGAGTTCCGGGCTGCCACCCGCAGCCAAACACGGCGATCCGGCAGCGCCGTGGCCGGTGGCTTCACGGCTGGACGCGCCTCAGATCGAACATCGTATGCACCGCGCCGAGAACTTGTTCGTGCTCGCCGGCGGCCGCCATCTGCAGGAGCGAGCGCCCTCCCGTCAGGGCTGAATGGCGTCGCACTCTCGTCAAACGTCGGTCGGGCCGAACGGCACGAGCATCGGCACGCGCCGACGGTAGCTCGCGTATTCGTCGGCGCCCAACTCCTCGGTGAGCCAGCGTTCTTCCATGCGTGCCTTGCGCCAGATGCCCGTCAAGATCAATGCGAAAGCGCACAGACCGAGCACGGTTCCTTTGGCAACCGTCGTGGCGAGCAATGACAAGAGCAGCCCGGTGTAAATCGGATGCCGGACGAACGCGTAGGGACCGGAATCCACCACTTTGTGATCGGCTTTTCGGGTAATGCGCGCCGACCACAGGCGGCCGAGGTAGAGCCGCGCCCACCAGGCGATGGCGAAACCCGCCGCGACGAGCGCGGCACACAGCCAAGCGCCGAACCAGCCGACGTGCCAGAGTCGCAGCGGCCCCTCATAGCCATGGGCGGGGACGAACATGATCACGGCGCCGAGGCCCATCAAGGCTAGGTGGCCGATTTCCGGGCCAAGCCCCGGGCGGCTCTCGGTACGGTTGCTCCAACCCGCGGCCGCCACCCACGAGACGACCCACGCAATCCATAGACCGATGATGACAATTCCCGGGCGCATCGCAGGTCAAAGGATCGAGGCGCCTGGCGTTTCGCGCCGGCGCAGCGGAATCACATTGCCTTCCGGATCCTGGCCATCACGGTGTCGATGGCCTTTGAATCCCCACTCGAGCTTCGCTTCCTGGATGACGGCGTTGCTCAAATCGACGTCGTCGAAGCGGGACTTCGCGAGGTAGACGTTCGAATTCTCCACCTGGAGTGCCTCACGCTGGTCGCTCATTTCCATCGCCGCTGCTCCCATCCGGTAGGAATCGTTTTACAGATCGTGCGAAGCGCCACGCGCGGCGGAAGCCTGCACATCGAGCCCGCGGCCAATGTCCACGAGCACGAACAGCACCCGGCGGGCGCGCTCGAGATCCTTGGGTCCGATCCGCTCGAGCAATTCAGCGTCCACCGTGGCGCCGGCGGTCGCCACCACCCTTGCCGCCGCTCGACCCCGCTCCGTGAGAGCAATCGTCAATTTGCGTCGATCCGCCGCATCGACATCCCGATCCAGATAGCCGCGCGTCACCAACGTATCCACGAGTTGCCCCGCTGCCTGCTTCGAGAGCCTGAGTTCCGTGATGAGATCGCCGAGCGGATGGCTCCCCTCATCGAGCGCGAGGCCGCCGATGACATAAAGACCGTTCTTTGGGATGTCGTCAAATCCGGCCGCATCGAGCGCCGAGCGCATCGACGCCGCGTAGGCGGTGCGCGCATGGCGGAGCAGCGCCGGCATCGAGACCTCCACGATCCTGTGCGGGAGATTGCCCATGCACGGAGGTTATAGTCCAGTATGGTGATAGTCAACTAATTGGACTATTTGCGCCGCAAAGCACGTGCCTGGCGCCACCAACCGCATCTCTTGCGGCGCAACCGTTAGATCGCTCGCCCGCGCTTGTGCCTGCGCCCGCGGCCGCGCCGGCGCCCGCGGCCGGTGCGCATCGCGGCGCGCTGCGCGGGGGCCCTAGTCCAGTTCCGCGAGCGAGCACACCGTCCGAATCGGCGCAGCGAATCCGCTTGGCCAAGCCCGTGCCTCGCGATTGATCCAGATCGAGCGCAAGCCTGCGCGCTCCGCCCCGATCACGTCGGCATGTGGATCGTCGCCGACATGCAGCACTTCGTGGGCCGAAACACCCGCCGCGCGCAAGAGTGCCGCAAAAATGCGTGCGTCGGGTTTGGCCACCCCGGCGGTACGTGCCGTGACGTGACCCTCGAACAGGCCCGCAAGTCCGCAACGGTCGAGATCGGCATTGCCGTTGCTGAGCGCAAACAGGCGATAGCGGCTTCTCAGCCGTTCGAGCGCCGGCAGCACGTCCGGATAGCATTCGACGCGATTGCGCGCGGCGAAGAAGACTTCGAAGGCCTCGTCGGCGGCGGCTTCCGCATGACCCGCGGCGAGGAGTTGTTCGGCGAGCGCACGACGGCGCAGGAAAGTCAGGTCGTGGCCCTGTTCGGGAAAGCGTGCCGCGACGCCGGCCCGCAGCTGCCGCATCGACTCGATGCTATGGCCTTCGACGGCCGTTGGGTAACGGGCATGGAGCCAGTCATAGAGCTCGCGCTCGGCTTTCAGGATCACGGAGCCGACCGGCCAGAGCGTATCGTCCAGATCGAAACTCAAGACTCGGGGCGGCGAGGGCGGGGGTTTGTACATGCAGCCTGCCCATTCTTGCGCAAACCGCGGGCGGCCGCAAAAGCGGCTGCCCGCAGGCCGTTTGACAACTCCTATTCCGGAGACTACGATCTCCTGAATAGGATTTTTGTTCTGCCAAATGCGACGCTGATCGGCTTGGCATCGGAGACCGCTTGACCGCTCTCAATTATCCGGAAACTCGCTACGAACCGGTACCGTTAGTCGACCTCAACTCCAAGGAGGTGCGCGAGCGCCTGAGTCCTTCGGCGCTGGGCGCATTTTTCAACATGATGGAGCGCTGGAGCGTGCGCGACGAGGACGCCCGCCGCCTGCTGGGCGGCGTCACGAACGGCCCCTACTACGAGATGAAGAAGCATCGCGCCGGCCGCGTGCTCGATGCGGACAAGCTGCTGCGCATCTCCTATCTGCTCGGCATCTTCAAGGCGCTTCACCTGTTGCACGGCGAGAAACTCGCCGATGAATGGGTGAGGCTGCCGAACACGAACCGCATCTTCGCGGGGCTCACGCCCGTGGACTACATGGCGAAGGGCGGCAGCGCGGCCATGCAGATGGTCAGACGCCTGTTGGATGCACGGCGCGGCGGCGTTTGAGTGGGCGGCGCGAACGGCTTTCCGCCGACGGCGCGCGTGCGCCGCGTCGATACGCACCGGCTCATCCCGTCGAAATATAGCCGCGACGAGAGCGTGCTCGCGCGCATCGCCGGCGACGGGGTGGAACTCGCCGACCTATTCGATCTCGAGAACCTCACGAACGACCGGCTGCTCGCGGAAGCCGACCTGCTGCCCGGCATCGGCATCCACGAACTCGTGTTCGGCGTACCCTACTATCGCATCGTGAACGCCTCGTTCACGCACCCGCAACCCATGGGCAGCCGCTTCAACGGGCCGCAGCGCGGCGCATGGTATGCCGCCTTCGAAGCGCGCACGGCACAGACCGAGGTCGCGTTTCACAAGACCGTGCACCTCGCGGAGATCGGCCGGTTCGAGGACGAGGTGAGCTTCGACGATTATCAGGCCGACTTCAGCGGCGATTTTCACGATCTGCGCGACGCCCGCGACGGGCGCGCCGTGCCGGAATTTGCGGAGTACCTCGCGCCCGCGAGCTACGTCGCCTCGCAGCGTCTCGCCGAAGCCTTGCTCGAGGCCGGGTCGCTGGGCATCGTCTATCCAAGCGTCCGGCGTGCCGGCGGCACCTGCCTCGCCTGTTTTCGCCCCGCCCTCGTCGCGAACGTGCGCAAGGGTCACACTTACACGTATCTTTGGAACGGCAATCCGAAACCTTCGATCAGGAAACACCCATGATCCATCAGCACAATGAGAATCGGCATCAGCCGACCGATCGCCGTCTCGAGGCGGCCAGCCCCGGCGCCTGCCGGGCCATCCGCTCCCCCGTCGCGCACGCGCTGCTGGGCGCGCTCAGCTTGGCGGCCGCGTTCGGCGCCGGACTGCCGCCAGCCGCCGCCGCGAAGCCGGCCGCGCCGGCCTCGGCTCTGCCGGCCTTTTCGGTCCAGGATCTGCTCGCTCTGCGACGAATTTCCGAGCCCGACGTGTCGCCCGACGGCCGGCGTCTCGTCTTCACGATGCGGACGGACGATCTGCGTGCCAACAAGGGTCACACGTCGATCTGGGTGCTCGACACCGCCAAACGTGGGTCGGCGCCGCAAGCGCTCACGGCCGACGATACGCACGATGGCGGCGCCGTCTGGAGCCGCGACGGTCAATTCATTTATTTCCTGTCGGCGCGCAGCGGCTCCACCCAGGTCTGGCGCATGAGCGCGGCCGGCAGCAATGCCGCCCAGGTCACGAACCTGCCCGTCGACGTCGGTACTTTCCGCGTCGCTCCGACGGGCGACCGGCTGCTCGTGAGCGTCGACGTGTTCCGCGATTGCGACGATCTGGCATGCACCCGGCAGCGCCTCGACGTCGCCGCGAAATCCACGGCGAGCGGCGTGCTCTACGACCGGCTGTTCGTGCGGCACTGGGACGCTTGGAGCGATGGCCGTCGCTCGCAACTCTTCTCGATCGCGCTCGACGCCGGCGGAGCGGCCCAGGGCTCACCCGTGAATCTGACGACAGGCATCGACGGCGACGTCCCCGGCAAGCCCTTCGGCGGCCGCGAGGACTACGCGTTCAGTCCGGACGGCAAACAGGTGGTATTTTCCGTGCGCGTCGCCGGATCTACCGAACCCTGGTCGACCAATTTCGATCTCTACGCCGTCGCGGCGTCGGGCGGCCGGCCGCGCAATCTGACGGCCGACAATCCGGCGGCCGACACCCAGCCCGCGTTTTCCCCGGACGGCAAGTCGCTCGCGTATCTCGCGGCCGAGCGTCCGGGATTCGAATCCGACCGGATGCACTTGGTGCTGCTCGACTGGGCCCAAGGCGCAAAGCGCGCGCTGACCGATCACTGGGACCGGTCGATCGATGCATTCGCGTGGTCGCGCGACGGCAAGACCCTGTTCGCGACGACCGATCACCTCGGCCAACGACCCCTGTGGGCGATCGATGTCGCGACCGGGCGCTCCGCCGCGATCACCGGCGAGGGGACCGTGGAGGCCTTCGCGGTCGGACCTCAGGCGGTGTTCTATGCGGCGAGCACCCTCGCGCATCCGAACGACCTCTTTAGCGTCGGCTTCGGCGGCGGCAAGACTCAGCAGCTCACGAAGCTCAATCAGGCGCTGCTCGGCGAACGTCGGCTCGGCGAATTCGAACAGTTCAGCTTTCCCGGCTGGCACGACGAGACGGTGTTCGGCTATGTCGTCAAACCCGCGGATTTCAGGCCCGGCCAAAAATTCCCCGTCGCCTTCGTCGTACACGGCGGCCCGCAGGGCAGCCTCGCGAACCTGTGGCACTGGCGCTGGAACGCTCAAACCCTTGCCGGCGCGGGCTACGGCGTCGTCCTCGTCGATTTCCATGGCTCGACCGGCTACGGTCAAGCCTTTACGGATTCGATCAGCGGCGATTGGGGCGGCAAGCCGCTCGAAGATCTAAAGGCGGGTCTCGCGGCGGCACTCAAGCAGTATCCCTGGCTCGACGGTGAACGGGCCTGCGCGCTCGGCGGCTCCTACGGCGGGTACATGATGAATTGGATCGCGGGCAAATGGCCGGACGGCTTCAAGTGCCTGGTCTCCCACGACGGCATCTTCGACAATCGCAGCATGTATTATTCGACCGAGGAGCTCTGGTTTCCCGAATGGGAAATGGGTGGCCCCGAGTACCAGAATCCGGCCGCCTACGCGAAGTTCAATCCCATGGACTACGTCGCGAACTGGCGCACGCCGACGCTCGTGATCCACGGCCAACTCGACTATCGCGTCCCCTACGCCCAGGGGCTCGCCGTTTTCACGGCATTGCAGCGGCGCGGCGTGCCGAGCGAACTCTTGTACTACCCCGACGAAAACCATTGGGTGCTGAAGCCGGCCGATCGCGTGCAGTGGTATGACGCGGTCATCGCATGGATGAATCGCTGGACGAAGCCTTAGAAGCGCCCGGTCTGCGGTAGCATCGAGCCGGATCACCGCGTCTCAATTCATCGGCAACCAGAGGGAGCTGCCGCCATGCCCCGTTTATGCCACCTTTTTGTCGCGATTTTGTGCGGCCTGTTGGCCCTTGGACTCGCGGGCTTAGCGCCGACGCCGGCGTCGGCGGGCGAAGCGCCCGGCGTCGAGACGATCCTGGACGCGCTCAGTGCGGTGCATGCATTCAGTGAAGTGGCGCTATCGCCGGACGGCAGACGCTTGGTGTACGGCAGCGTGACGACCGGCAAGCGCGGCGGAGCGGACGTCGAGGTGTCGGCACTATGGCTCGTCAATGCCCGGGATGGGTCGGGCGCGATTCGGCTGACCGCCTGTCCCGCGACCCTGTGCGATGAGCACGGCGCCGCCTGGTCGGCCGACGGAACGCGGGTCGTATTCGTCACGACCGACGCCAAGCAGCAGGCGCAACTCGCCGTCGCCGACCTCGCCGGAGGGCGCGTCAGGACCGTCACCGATGCGCATGGGCCGCTCGATACGCCGCGCTGGTCACCGGACGCGAAACGCATCGCCTTCTTGTACGCCGAGGGCGCTCCGAAGCTGCCCGGACCCCTCAATCCCCTGGCGCGCGACGCGGGCGATCTGTCAGCGACGATCTACGAGCAACGCTTGGCCGTGATCCCCGCAGAAGGCGGCGTGCCGCAGCTTCTCGGCCCGGCGGATCTCAACGTGTACGAATTCGACTGGGCGCCAGACGGCCGGCAATTCGCGGTGAGCGCAGCGCATGGCTCTGGCGACGACAACTGGTGGGTTGCGGAACTCGATCTCCTCGATGCGAACACGGGTGCCATTCGTACGCTGCTGAAGCCCCCGCTGCAGTTCGCCTCGCCACGCTGGTCGGGCGATGGCAAGCGCATCGCTTTCATCGGCGGCCTCATGAGCGATGAGACGATCACGGGCGGCGATCTCTTTGTGATCGCTGCGGACGGCGGCGCACCGATCGATGTCACGTCCAAACTGGCCGCTTCCCTGCACACGATCACGTGGAACGGATCCGCCTCGAGCATCATTGCCACGGAGTTCGCCGCCGGCGACGAAGTGCTGGCGACGATCGACGTCGCGACGGGAACTCAGCGCGAGCGGTGGCGCGCGCCGCAGATGATCTGGGCGAACGACGTCATGGGTTTCACTCCCGGCGATGCGGGGATTTCCTTGTCCCGCGATGGCCGGTATTCGGCCGTCATCCGGCAGTCCTATGTCCGGCCGCCCGAGGTCGAGACCGGGCCACCCGGGGCCTGGAAGCCCATCACGAATGCCAATGCGCATCTCGCAAGGGTTACGGGCGACGCCATCAATTTGTCCTGGAGGAGCGCGCCCTACGACGTCCAAGGAATGCTGATCGCCCCCCCGACCATCGAACCCGGCAAGCGCTATCCGCTCGTCGTCGACGTGCATGGCGGACCGGCCTTCGCGCACTATCAAATCTTTCCGACCGCACTCGAGTCCTTCGACGCCGCGCTCGCGAGCCATGGCTACTTCGTTTTCAAGCCGAACCCGCGCGGCAGCTACGGCCAGGGCGAGGCATTCACGCGGGCCAACGTCAAGGACTTCGGCGGCGGTGACCTGCGCGACATCCTCGCCGGCATCGAGGCGGCCGAGAAGATCGCGCCGATCGACGCCGACCGTGTCGGCATTACCGGCTGGAGCTACGGCGGCTACGTCACGATGTGGGCGTTGACCCAGACCGATCGGTTCAAGGCCGCCGTGGCAGGCGCCGGGTTGTCCGACTGGCTGAGCTATTACGGCACCAACAACATCGATACCTGGATGATCCCGTACTTCGGCGCCTCGATTTACGACGATCCCGAGGCCTACGCGCGCAGTTCGCCGATCAACTTCATCAAGACGGTGCGCACCCCGACTCTGCTGCTGTCGGGCGACCGCGACGCCGAGGTGCCGATCACCCAATCCTACGAGTACTGGAATGCGCTGCGACGGCTGGGGGTCCCGACCCGGTTCGTCGTCTATCCGGACGAAGGGCATTTCTTCTTCAAGCGCGCGGATCAGCTGGATGCGATGGCGCGGGTCGTCGACTGGTTCGACACTTATTTGCGTGCTCCGGTCGCTCCCTGAACCGAGCGCCCACAACGGCATTTGGTTGCACGGGCACAGCGGCGCGCAGCGTGCTGGACTTGTTACGCGCGCGAATCCGGCTCGAATCCCCGGGCGCGGTCTCGCAATGACGTCGCGATAATCCATGCGGATGCCGTCAGCACCAGCGTCACGACGAGCTCCGACCATTGGCTTTTTGGCGGGCCGGCCCATTCGGGCCTCGGCTGCATAAAGAAACTTGGCACCCAGACCAGAAGGCCAAACAAGCTCATCATGCCCGCCTCAAGGGTGGCCGCCAGGCGCGGGAGAATGCCGAAGACCATGCCAACGCCTGCGGCAGCGTGACCAATGCCGGTGATATAAGCGAATTCCAACCGACCCGGCAGCCAACCGGGCACCATGGCGGCGGTATACGCGGCGTAGACGAAGTGCGAACATCCGTAGAAAAGGCAAGTGAAGCCGAACAGCACCTGCGCCGCGCGCACGCCGCGCTCACCCGCTGTCGGTATCTCCGACCGTCTTCCTCTCGATAGCAACAGGGCGCAAAGGATCCCCGCTCCGGCGAGCGAGCTGAGCGCCTCGCAAAAGCCGTACCACCCCTCGATGCTGAGCGGTTTCGCGAGGATTTGGGGTATACAAAGCACAGCCCAGGCCGCGAGGTACGCCCCGATCGTCAACACGCTCCGCACGGCTGTGTGTGAGAACAACAATCCAGCGCTGGCGGCCAAGACCACAAGCGCCGACCCACAGGTCCACGCTTGCCGCCCGGGAATCCACGGGGCCAACGTGTAACCGCCCGGCGCAAAGTCCCCGTCAGCGAGGCAACAGACGGCGAGGCTCGCTGAGGCGATGGCGAACGAGACTTGTGCGAGTCCAACAGTGCGCATCGGCAATTCCTGCTAGTGCGGTCGCGCGGTCCCCTCTGATGTTACGAGTTCAACACGGTGCGGTAACGCGCTTTTCGGCTGATTCCCGGCGATGACCGACAATTCGCAATTCTTGGAAGTTATATTGGCGATCCGCCGAAAGGTTACAGGTCCCGGCGCAAAACCGCCGAGGACGGCGGATCGCAGGAAATTCTGATTGCCCTCCCCGTCACGCGGCTCGCCCAGCCGCCGATAAGTTCTGTCGCGCAACTGCATAAGTTGCTTTAAAAAACTACGCGCGTTACATTGCAGGCGTTGCATGTCACCGTGAGATCTCATGCCGCGACACAAGGCGAACGATTCTCTGTGCTCCGCCGCGCGTGCGCTGGAGATATTGGGCGCACGCTGGACTCTCTTGTTGCTCCGCGAGGCGGTCTTCGGCACGCGACGCTTCGATGCCTTCGCAAGTCACCTCGGTATCGCGCGCAACGTGCTCGCCAGCAGGCTCGGCCTATTGGTCGAGGAGGGTTTGCTCGAGACCCGGCGCATAGCAGCCAATGGCCTGCGTGAAGAGTATCGATTGACACCGAAGGGCCGGGACACCCTGCCCATCCTGATTGCCTTGCTCCAGTGGGGCGATCGCTGGCTGCAAACCACGGCCTCCATACCGATGCAGGTGATCGATCGTCGGCGCCGGCAGGCGTTGCCGCGGATGCGCCCGTTGGACTCCGAAGGGAATGCGCTCGACCTGCGGGATCTGGATTGGATTCCAGGGCCGGGCGCAAATCACCCGCGGATGGTACCTCTGGTGGCGGCGTACCAGGCGCAACGTCGCCTCGAGCCGGCGTCAATTCCAAGAGTCGCTGCGCGAATCGCCGACCCACTCAGACGTCGCCGTGCGCCGGCGAAGACTCGCCGGTAGGTCGCTGATGAACCTCTATCTGCGCCTGCTGTGGAGATGGTTGAGCGCGTCCTTCAAGCCCCCGATTCGTTTCGGCGACATGATCGAGTTGCGACTCCGTGTCTGGCCCAACGATCTGGACGTGAACGGTCACATGAACAACGGTCGATACATGACCGTCACCGACCTCGCGATCATCGAGTACTTTGCACGAGCCGGTGTCTTGAAAATCCTCCTGAACAAGGGTTGGCGCCCGGTCCTTGGAGGCGCGATGATTTCATTCCGCCGGTCACTGAAACCCTGGACGATGTACGTCTTGCGCTTCCAGATGCTCTGCTGGGACGAGCGCTGGAACTACATGCGTTTTGAATTTGTTCAGTCCGGTCAAACCATGGCGATCGGCCATGCGAAAGGAGCCATCGTCGGTCCGCAGGGGATCGTTGGACGGTTCGATCGATTCGGCGCCATAGGCATTTCTGCCGAGTCGCCCTCGTTTCCCCAGTCGGTGTCCGCGTGGATCGCTGCCGAAGAAGTGATTCGCGCATGATCGGAGCCCTGGCCTGCGAAGCGGCGTACGGCGTGGGCATCGCCGTTGCCGCGGTGTTCGCGGCCCTGTCGGCTCTGCATGTGTACTGGGCGCTTGGCGGGACGGTGGGCGTCGCGGGCGCGATACCCGAACGGCCGGCAGCCCGTGGTGACGCTGACGATACCCGAACCCCTGTAAAGGTATTTCATCCACCGGCCGCAATGACTCTGCTCGTGGCGGGCGCACTGGCGGCGGTCAGCGCGCTCGTGAGTCTGCGCGCGGGCCTCTTCGGGTCCGTACGGACCGATTGGTTGCTCCGCGGGTCGCTCGCCGGCGTCGCGGTGATCCTCATCGCCCGCGCCGTCGGCGATCTGAACCTGGTCGGATTCTTCAAGAAACTCAAGGGCACGCGCTTCGCGATCCTCGATACCTGGCTGTATTCACCCTTGTGCACCGTCCTCGCACTGGGAATGGCATCGCTGGCGTTGTCGACCGACTGCCAGTCGTGAAGCGCACATCAAGGTCATTTGCCTTGGAAGGTATCGACCCCGTCCTGCTCGTCGCTGGCAACATGCCGGGGGCGGTACCACGTTGGAGACCCGGGCGGTGACCGCCCCGATTGGATTCGAAACAGAGCGGTTGATCCTGCGGCGGTGGCGTGCGTCGGATCGCGGCTGGGGACCCTGGGCGACCGAGATCAAGGACACCGGCGAATTCAGGTGCGCAATGGGCCTGCGATGGGGCGGCAGCGTACAGACTACGTTGGGTCGACAGCCTAGGGTCGCCGGCTTGGCCGCAGATGCGAGACGCGTCTACATGTCAGTCTTCGAGCCGATTTGGCGATGTTCAACACTCCGACCTTGAATCGATTCGCGCCGATATTGCTGCTCGGCGTCATGGTCGTCGACGCCACTGGGTGCAAGCCATCCTCCGACCCGGAGGCAAGCGCCGCGCTCCCGGTCGCGGAGCAGGGGCAATCCGCCCGCGGATCGGCGAAGCCCCCGCATGATTTGTCGGGGCGCACGCGCGTCGGAACTGCATCGTTCTATGCCAGGCAGTTTGCGGGCCGAACAATGGCGGACGGCAACAAAATGGACCCGCAGGGAGACAACGCCGCGAGCAAGACTCTTCCACTCGGGACCACGGCGATCGTAACCAACACCGAGACCGGCCAACGTGCGCAAGTGACGATCCAAGACCGCGGGCCGTATGTCGCCGGACGTATCGTGGATCTTTCACGATCGACCGCGAGAAAGATCGGAGTTACTCCACACGAGGGCATCGCAACGGTCACCGTCGCCCCCATCTCGGTTCCATTGCCGGACGGCAGTATCAAAGCCGGCTCAGCCAGCCGCGACGCGAAACCCTGAAAAATCGGGTATCGGCACCGGCGGGGCGCGTCCCGCAGGAAGCGCGGTCCGTATGACCCGACCCCCATCCCGGCTTGCTCCGAACTCGCTCGTTCGGTGCGGATTGCCGGCGAGACCCTTATACTTGACGGTGATAAAAAATGATCGAGGGAGATGCATCATGCGACCCCAGTTGCTTGTCCTCTGTCTCATCGCCGCGGCAGGCACCGCGCACTCTGCGCAGCACTTCGATGGCCGGTCTTGGTGGGACATCGTCACGACCTTGGCGGATGACAAATTCGGGGGTCGAAACACCGGGACTTCCGGGGAGCGAGGTGCGCAAGAGTTCGTGGTCGGAAGGCTCGAGGCGCTCGGGATTCCCGCCGCGGGATCCTCGGGCTATTACCAGCCCGTCGATCTGCGGTCCCGGGAGATCGTCGAGGCGGACTCGAGCCTCGTGTTGCTGCGGGACGGCCGGGAGATACCGCTCACCCTCGGACAAGAGGCCTTTTTCTCGACGCGGCTCGATTTGGCCCCCAGCGTTCAGGCGGACCTCGTGTTCGTCGGCTACGGCCTGACGGCGCCCGAACAGCACTATGACGACTTCGCGGGACTGGATCTCCAAGGCAAGATCGCGGTGGTGTTCACCGGATCGCCGGCCTCGATGTCGTCCGCGTTGGCCGCTCACCACCAATCGGCCGCCGAGCGCTGGAAAGCGTTGCGCGCGGCGGGTGCCATCGGCATCCTCAGTGTGCCCAACCCGGCTTCGATGGACATTCCTTGGTCGAGAATGTCGCTCAGCCGGACTCAGAAGAGCATGACTCTGGTCGGCGCGCAGTACGACGATACGGCCGGCGAATTGTTTGCCGCCACTTTCAATCCGGAGGATGCCGATTTGCTGTTCGGCGGCACCGGGCACAGCTTCGCCGAGATCGCCGCTCTCGCCAAGGATCGCCAGGCGCTGCCGCATTTCGCGTTGCCCGTGAGCCTGCGCGCCACGACGCATCTGCTGAGCGAAGCGGTGCACTCGAACAATCTCGTCGCGGTGTTACCGGGCGCCGACCCCCGGCTCAAACACGAGTACGTCGTGTTGAGCGCGCATCTGGATCATCTCGGCATCGGCAAACCCATCAACGGGGATAGCATCTACAACGGCGCCATGGACAACGGCTCCGGCTCAGCGATGCTGCTCGACCTCGCGGCCTCCCTCGCGCTCAGCCACGAGAAGCTCAGACGCAGTGTGGTGTTCGTCTGGGTGACCGGCGAGGAGAAGGGATTGTTGGGCTCCCGCTATTTTGCAACCAATCCCACGGTGCCGGCCGAAAGCATCGTCGCCGACCTCAACACCGACATGTTCCTGCCGATCGCGCCGCTGAAGGTCCTCACGGTGTACGGGCTCGCCGAATCCGATCTCGGTCAGCGTGCCACCGCCGTCGCGGCGAAATTGGGATACCGCGTCCAGCCCGATCCCGAACCGCTGCGCAATGCGTTCGTCCGCAGCGATCAATATAGCTTCATCAAGCAGGGTATTCCTTCTCTTGCGATGACGGTCGGGTTTGATGCGGGGGCGCCTGAGGAGAAGCTATTCAAGGACTGGCTGAGGGAGCGATACCATGCGCCTTCGGACGACACCAATCAGCCCGTTGACCTTGCAGCCGCTGCGGGCTACGAGGAGGTCATGCGCGGTCTGACGGTGCAGATCGCCAACGATCCGCGCCGCCCCGCGTGGAACAAGGATAGCTTCTTCCGGCGATTCGTCCCGACGACCCCCTGAAGGCGCTGGGGTCGATCGCAGCGACTCACAGCGAGAACATTCGATTTTCCGTGACGAGCAAAGCCGACTTGCACTGAGGTGCGCCATGAACGGACGGATCCTTTTCCCCGGAACTCGTTTTCTGCTCCCCTGCTTATTGCCGGCCGCAACGCCGGTGCCGGTGCTGGCGATCGCCGAGTCGCATGCGGACAAGTTCACGCAAGGGTCGACCGGGAACTGGAAGATCGTGGTTTCCAACGTCGCCGGAGCCGGCGGCGAGTTTCCTCCCCTCACGCTCACGGTGAACGTGCCGACGGATCCGCCGGCGAGCGTCAGCCTGAGTCCCTCGGATGCGGCGTTCGGTGCGGATTTTGGTACGTCCTTGGCCTTGTCGAGCGATGGCACGACGGCGATCATCGTCGCGCCGCAATCCATCAGTTCCGTTCCGGGAAAAGCCTACGTGTTTACGTTCACGTGAAGGACCTGGACCGAGGCCCAAGAACTGAATGCCTCCATCGGGACGGACTGCCAAGGATTCGGCTCTCCCGCTGCAATATCGCGCGACGGCAGTACCTTGTTGGTGGCGGCGCCTGAAAAGTATATCGATCGGGGCTCCGTCGAGGTGTTCACGCGCGGCACAAACGGCTGGACGCAGGTCAAGGAGTTGACCGCTTCGGACGCCAAGCATCACGTGTTCGCGCACGACGCCGACAACGGCTGGACGG
>Ga0302157_10003447_pt1 | contig 17804 bp, 17 predicted proteins | sample I_Bog_N3_3_FD_193502 | JGI IMG/M metagenome (GOLD analysis project Ga0302157, IMG submission 193502) | Peat permafrost microbial communities from Stordalen Mire near Abisko, Sweden - I_Bog_N3_3 | ecosystem: Environmental > Terrestrial > Soil > Wetlands > Peat | place: Sweden: Abisko, Stordalen...
TGCTGATCTTCGTTCTGCGCCGACCTGCGGCCGGCGAGCCGGCGGCCAGTGCAGCCACGCCGATGCCGCCAGCCACCGCTGCGCCTGCGTCTGCGACAACCGCAAGCGCGCCGCCCGCAAGCGCGCTGCCCGCAGGTGCGCTGCCCGCAGGTGCGCTGCCCGCCAGCGCCGCACCCGTGGTGTCACCCACTGCGCCCGCCGTCGCCGAGCTGCCACTGGTGCCGGTCTTAAGGCCGAGCCGCGATGTTGGCGCGCTCGAGACCGCCCCGGCCGAAGTCTCCGACGATAGTCTGGCCGATGGTTCGACAGCAGTGCGCAATCCGGCCGATGATGAACCGGCGGTGGCGGCGAGTGACGCCGGCCACTTCTCCAGCCTGCCGAGCTTCAGCGACGTGGGCGGCGATCTGCCGGCGTTACGGCTTGATCTGCATGTCTACGCCGAACGCCCGCGCGATCGCTACGCGCTCATCAACATGCACCGGGTACGCGAAGGCGACGTATTGCCGGAAGGGGCGCGGGTACTGGCGATCACGCGCGAGGGCGTCGCGCTCGACTGGCACGGCCAGCAATTCATGCTCCACCCGCAGTAGCAACCTTTAAGTCCTTCAGCAGGCTCTGCAGCTCGAACTGCGGATCCGCGACCTGCTCGGGCGTTGGCGACAATCCGTGATCGAGCAGGCGCTTGGACTGCATGTGATCCTGCACGCGGCTCAGTGAGTCGACCGCGATCAGGCGGCCGGCGCGGAAATAAAACGCCGAGAACGCCGGCTTGTCCAGATCCCCGCGCGTCACCACCTGGTCGTAGCCATGGCTCAGGCCCACCATCTGCAGCTTGATGTCGTACTGGTCGGACCAGAACCAGGGCGCCGCGACGAACGGGCGCTCGCGACCGAGCAGCGCCGCGGCCGCCGACTTTGCCTGCTCGACCGCGTTCTGCACCGACTCCAGTCGCAGCAGGCGGCCATCGGCCAGTCGCCGCGCGGTGCAGTCACCGGCCGCGACGATCGATGCATCGCTGGTGCGCGCGCAGTCGTCCACCAGGATACCGCGATCGCAGGCCAGTCCCGCCGCCATCGCCAGACGGTCGTCAGGCACGACGCCGATGCCCACAATCACGCAGCCGGCCGGATACTCGCGGCCATCGGTGGTGCATACGGCCTCGACGTCGCCGGCGCCCAGTAGCTGTGTCACCTGCGCGCCGAACACCAGCTCGACACCATGCGCGCGATGCACGCGCTCGAAGGCGTCGGAGACGATCGGCGCGGTGACGCGTGACATCAGTCGCGGCAGTCCCTCGAGCACCGTGACCGCCGCACCGAGCTTGCGCGCGGCCGCTGCCACTTCCAGGCCGATGAAACCGCCGCCGATGACCACCACCGGGCGAGCCGCGGCGGCGCAGCGGCGGATGGCAGCACTGATCGCCGCTGAATCGCCGATCGAGCGCAGGCTCAGGACCTCGCCTAGCCCGGCACCCGGCACCGGTAGCGCGCGCGCCGACGCACCGGTAGCGAGCGCCAGCTTGCTGTAATCGAGCCGCTCGCCAGTGGCGAGCTGTAGTTGCGACGCCGCGCGATCGATCGCGCTGACCTCGCTATCGAGCCGCAGCGTGATCCTGCGCCGTTGCAGGGCTTCCGCGCCACGCAGCGCCAGCGCGCTGTACGCTCCGGGCTCGAGCAGCCATTTCTTCGACAGCGGCGGACGCTGGTAGGGCGGGTGCGATTCATTGCCGATCAGCAGCAGCTCGTCGCCATAGCCTTCCTGGCGCAGCGATTCAGCGATCTGCACACCGGCCTGGCCGGCGCCAACGATCAGGATGGGTGCCTGGGAAGCCACGAATTTTCCCGGCGGCAGGTCAGCTCTGCCGCTCTGGAAACTGCACGGTAAGGCCGTCCAACGCCGGACTTGCGATCAGCTGGCACGACAGCCGGCTGTTGGGGCGCCGTTCGGCTGCTACGTTGCTCAACATCAGGCGCTCATCATCGGAGGGCGGCGGCAGCTTGTCCAGCCATGGGGGTTGGACATAACAATGGCAGGTGGCGCAGGCGCAATTGCCACCGCACTGCGCCTCGATGCCGTCGATGCCGGCATCCACCGCGCCGCGCATCAGGCTGCTGCCGGCGTTGAGCTCGAGCGTGTGCTCACGTCCACCGGGCTCGATGTATCTGACTCGCGGCATTCAGCACTCCGGCCAACGGCATAAACAACGACAAAGGCAACTGCAACTCCCTATTGTAAAGTACAAATTTCGGTCCGTTCCGTCCATTCCTTCGGCGGCCCGAATGCCTGAGCCTGCGCAGCTGGGAGCGGCGTCCGCTGTGCGCCGCCCCCGAGGGAGCCAGGCATGTCGAGAATTCCAGTCGCGATCATCGGCGCCGGTCCGTCCGGCCTGCTGTTGTCGCAGCTGCTGCAGCGGCGCGGCATCGAGTCGATCGTGCTGGAGCGCCAGACGCGCGATTATGTCGAGGCGCGCATCCGCGCGGGGCTGCTCGAGTGGGGCACGGTCGAGTTGCTGAACGAGGCTGGCGTCGGTGCGCGCATGATGCGCGAGGGCCTGCCGCACGACGGCGTGGAACTCGCCTTCGACCGCGGCGCGCACCGGATCGATCTGGCGGCCCTGACCGGCCACCGCATGATGGTCTACGGCCAGACCGAAATACAAAAGGACCTGGCGGACGCGCGCACCGCGGCGGGCGGTCGCATCGTCTGGGAAGCGCGCGACCTCGCGATCCATGACTTCGACGGCCACCAACCGCACGTCAGCTACACGCACCACGGTGAGCGCCATCAGGTCGATTGCGATTTCATCGCCGGCTGCGATGGCTACCACGGCGTCACGCGCGCCAGCATCGCGCGCGAGCGGCTGACGCTGCACGAGCGCATCTACCCGTTCGGATGGCTCGGTATCCTGGCCGATACCGCACCGGTGGCCGAGGAGCTGATCTACGGCAATCACCAGCGCGGCTTTTTCCTCTGCAGCATGCGCTCCAGGACCCGCAGCCGTTATTACCTGCAGTGTCCGCTCGATGACCAAATCGATCAGTGGCCGGACGCGCGTTTCTGGGACGAGCTTTCCGCACGGCTGCCGGAGAAGTACGCCGCGCGGCTGCAGACCGGCCCGTCGATCGAAAAGAGCATCGCGCCGCTGCGCAGCTTCGTCGCCGAGCCGATGCGGTTTGGCCGGCTGTTCCTGGTCGGCGACGCGGCGCATATCGTGCCGCCGACCGGCGCCAAGGGGCTGAACCTCGCGCTCGCCGATGTGCGGGTGCTGTACCAGGGACTGGTCGAGCATTACCACGGCGGCGGCGATACGTTGCTGGACGAATACTCGAGCCGCGCGCTGGCGCGCGTGTGGAAGGCGACGCGATTCTCCTGGTGGTTCACGACCATGATGCACCGCTTTTCCGACGACAGCTTCGCCTACCGGCTGCAGCAGGCGGAGCTCGACTACATCGCGCGCTCGCCGTCGGCGGCGACGGCGTTCGCCGAAAACTATGTCGGACTGAAGTAGCGCCACAGCTGTCGGTGGCGCGGCTGTCGGTGGCGCAGCCGGGCTGCGCGTCGCCATGGACGGCGGGGTCCGGAAATTGTACTTTTCAACGCATGCCACCGCGCACGCCCGGGCGCGGGACGTCTTCCGAGCGAGCGGACGTTCCGGCCTTTTTCCTGTACGGCGAGCCGCTGCGGGCACCGGATGCGCGCACGGTTCATGTCGAGACCATTGCCGCGCGCAGCAGCCTGTATGACTGGAAGATCCGCGCGCACCGGCATCGCGACCTGCACCAGGTGCTGATCGTCTGGCGTGGACCGGTCGAAGCGCAGCTGGACGGCGCCACGCGCAAGATGCGTGGCCCGGCGTTCGTGATCGTGCCACCACTGACGGTACATTCATTCCAGTTCGGCAGGCAGACCGATGGGCTGGTGGTGACGTTCGCGGCGGGACTGGCGCGCGAGATCTGCCGCAACACCACCGGCCTGTGGGAGATCCTGGACCGACCCGCTGCCGCCGGGTTCCGGCGTGCGCAGCTTGCGGCCACCGACCTGCCGCAGCTGGCGAAGATGCTGTTGCGCGAGTCGTCGCGCGCGGCCACCGGCCGCGACAGCGCGCTGCAAGGGCTGTTGACTACATTGCTCACCAACGTGGTGCGCATCTCGGCCGGCGCGGCCGTCGCCGTGCCCACGGCTGCGATTCGCGAACGGGAACTGGTGGCGCGCTTCCGCGAGGCGGTGGAGCAGCGCTACCGCGGTCATTTCGGCATCGGTATTTATGCGCGCGACATCGGCACATCGGAAGCCGCACTGCGCAAGGCATGCGAGAAGGTAGCCGGCCAGTCGCCGATACAGCTGATCCACGCGCGCATGCTGATCGAAGCCGAACGCCAGCTACGCTACACCGGCATGTCGATCACCCAGATCGCCTACTACCTCGGCTTCGAGGACCCGGCCTATTTCAGCCGCTTCTTCACCAAGGGCATGGGTGCTTCGCCGCGCAGCTTCAGGCGCAGCACCGGCACCACGCGCTAGCGCTGCTACAGCAGCTCCTTGCGGTACAGGATCCAGTCGCGCATTGGCTGCGCGCCGAAGCGGCGGTAGAAATCGATCGCCGACTGGTTCCAGTCCAGCACCGCCCAGTCCAGCCGTCCGCAACCTGCATCGCGGGCGCGCTGCTCCAGCGCCTGCAGCAGCGCCAGCCCGATGCCGCGGCCGCGATGCGCCGGACGCACGAACAGGTCCTCCAGGTACAGCCCCGGGCGGCACAGGAAGGTGGAGTAGTTGAAGAAGTAGAGCGCGAATCCGGCCGGCGCCGCATTCCAGTACGCCAGCAGCGCATGTGCAAAGCGCGGTTCACCGAACAGGTGTCGCCGCAGATCGTTGGCATCGCCAACCATCTTGTGCCGCAGCCGCTCGTAGTCGGCCAGCTCGCCGATCAGCTCGAACATCACCGGGACATCCGCCGCTTCGGCGGCACGCAGCTGCAGCATCGCCGTTCTCCCAAACAGCCTCGAAGGCGCGTTACCCGGGGCGCACCAGCGGGTGAGGCGCGTCACAATATCGGTGCCGGGGCGCCGCGGGCTTCACAGTTCCGCCGCTGCCGCCGGAGCGCAGCTTTTTACCTGTCGCCAGACGGCATACAGTGGCCTATGAACAGGCGATATTCTGCCTCAAACACCTGAATCACGGAGTTGGATGAAAGCGCGCGCTGCCCCACGTACCCCCGCCAGCGCGGAACAGGCCGCCAGCACGCCGACGCCGACGCCAGTCGCGACCACGTCCGGGGCCGCCGTCGCGTCCCTTTCGATCATCGCGCTGTCGCAGGACCCGATGCTGCTCGAGGCGCTGACGCTGGCTGCGGTAGGCCACGCCAGCGTCGTCAGCTCGCCCTCGGCGGACCGCTTTGCCGACCAGCTGGTGGCGAATGCGGCCGCGGTGGCGCTGATCGATGCCGCCGTCGCCCCGGTGCCGCTCGATGAGTTCGTCGCCAGTGTCCACCAGCAGTTCCCGCAGCTGCTGCTGCTGCTGGCCGGACCGGCAGCACTGCAGAATCAGTTCGCCGCGCAGCTTGCCGACGGCACTATCTTCCGGCTGGCCCACAAACCCGCCTCGGCACAGCGCCTGAAGCTGTTCGTGGACGCGGCGCTGCTGCGCCGCCAGGCGCTGATCGATCAGGCCACGAGCGCACCGCTGGCCGGCGCACTGGTCGCCGACCCGAATGCGCCGCCGCTGGCCGCGCCCTCCGGGCATCGCCGACCCCTGTGGCTGCTGGCTGCGGGTTTACTCATTGTGGTCGCCGCCGCGCTGGCCGCGCGGCTGTGGCTGAGGTCCCCGCCATGAACCCGCGCCTGCAGATCGTCGAGGCCGACCGGGAGCTGCGCTCCTGGTTGCGCCACCACATCGAAATCCTGTGGCCGGATGCCACGGTCAGCGAGATGGAGCCGGCACAGCTGGCGACACGCGCCGCCGAGCTGACCGTCAGGCACCGGGATCTGATCATCCTGGGGGCGCAATTCGATGCGCCCACCTCTCAGGGTGGCACCTCTCAGGGTGGCACCTCTCAGGGTGGCACCCTTCAGGCTGGCACCGTTCCGGCCGGCGCCCATCCGCCTGCCACCGAGCGGCGCGGCGCCGCCCTCGCGCCGCTGCGCCTGCTGCTGCGCCAGCCCGGGGTGGCGCCGGTGGTGGTCATTGGCTCCGGCGGCAGCGAGCTGACCGCGGTGCGTGCGATGCGGCTTGGGGCCACCGATTACCTGCCACGCAGCCTGCTGAATGCGCAGCGGCTGGCGACCGCGCTGCGCATGGCGCTGCGCACCCGCAGGCGTGCGTCGCCGGCGCGACTGCCTGCGACCAAAGCGCGGCCCAAGCGCCTCGATCCGTCGACCCTGGACCTGCCGCAATACGCGATCCTGCACAAGCTGGGCGAATCCTCGCGCGCGGTGGTCTACTTCGCCCACAGCATCACGCTCGGTCGCAACGTCGCGCTCAAGATCAGCAAGCCGCGGATCGATGACAGCGAGGAGAATCGCGATTTCGAGCGCGAGTATGCCGCCATCAGCGCGCTACAGCATCACTCGGTGGTGCAGATCTACGATTACGGCTTCCACGCCGGTCGCGAATTCATCGCCATGGAATACTTCCCCTGCGGTGACCTGCGTACGCGGCTGCAGCAGCCGATGAGCGTGGTCGAGAGCCTGGGCTACGCGCTGCGCATCTGCGGCGCGCTGCGCGTGGTGCACGCGGCGGGGCTGATTCACCGCGACCTCAAGCCGCCGAATGTGATGTTGCGCGAGGACGGCTCGGTGGTGCTGATTGATTTTGGTCTCGCCAAGGGGCTCGACGCGACCGGCAACAGCACCGCGATCGGCGTGATGCGCGGCTCGCCGTATTACCTGAGTCCGGAGCAGGCGCAGGGCGTACCGCTGGACGCGCGCAGTGATCTGTATAGCGTCGGAGTGATACTGTTCGAGATGCTCACCGGCTCCAAGCCCTACCAGGGTACGACCGCGCTGGAAGTGATGCAGCAGCACGTGCATGGCCCGCGCCCGCCGTTGCCGGTGGAGCTTGCGGCACTTGAGCCACTGCTCGACCGCTTCATGTCGCGTGAGCGCGGCAAGCGCTTTGCCGACGCCGCATCGGCCTATGCGGCGCTGATGACCGCGATCGAAAAGCTGCCAGCGCAGGCGCAGGGTGCGCCGCCGGCGAACGAGCGCGCCCAGGGCGCCGCCACGTGACCGACTCCACCATCCAGTCGCTGCCGCAGGGGCTGCTGGTGGAGCTCGAGACCCTGCGCGACCAGCGTGACCTGTATCGCTCGCTGCTGCTGTCGGAACTGGCGCCATTGGCCAGCTGCATGGCGCACGCGCTGGAAACCGTGGAGCGCATCCGCACCGCGCTGCGCACCTCGACGCGCGACGGCGACGCGTTTCGCGGCAAGATCGAGCGGCTGCAGGATGAGCTGGCCGGGCTCGGCGAGGCGATGCTCGGCCTGCACCTGCCCAGCATCAGCGCACGACTGACCGCCGCGCAGGAGGCGCTGCACAGCATCGGCCTGCGCGCGGACATCAGTGGCGACGACCTGTTGCCGGCGATGGTCGCGCTCGAGGAACTGTGCAGCCACCTGCTGATTGCAGCCGACTGCGCGGCCGTGCATCTGCCGCCGGCCGCGGACGATCACTCAGCGGAGGACTCCGACGCGGCGCAGGAGGGCGCGCCGCCGACGTTTGCCGCCAAGCTGCAGCAGTTGAGCGATGCATTCGCGACCGAACAGGGCAAGCGCGTCGCGCTGGTGACCATGGGACTGGAGGACATTCCGGAGGCCTGGAAGAGTGCGCTGTCGGAGGTCCTGGGTGAACTGCTGCGCAACTCGATCGAGCACGGCATCGAATCGACGGCGCAGCGCACGCAGCGGGCAAAGCCGGAAATGGGAACGCTGGTGGTCGAGTTCATCGATCGCGGCGCGCACGGCTTCGACCTGAACATGCAGGACGATGGCGGCGGTCTCAATGCCGAGCGCATGGCTGAAGTCGCCGTCAGGCTCGGCCTGCTGAGCGCGCAGGAGGCCGGCACGCTGGACGCGCCCCAGCTCGCGAGCGTGCTGCTGCAGCCCGGTGCTACCAGCGCGCGGATTCCCGGGCAGCGCGGCCTCGGACTGCAGATCGTGCGCGAGCAGGTGCACCGGCTGGGCGGGCGGCTGCAGGTCGCGGCCAAGCGCGGCCAGTTCACGCGCTACCGGATTTCGCTGCCGTCGCTGGCGCCAGCGGATCGCGCTACGGCGTAGCGTCGCTACGGCGTAACGTCGTAGACGGTCAGGCCGCCGCGCGCATCGCCCACGGCCAGCCGCGTGCCAGCGCGCGAGAAACGCAGCAGCGTGCAGTCATCGGCCAGCAGATGCGCATCCTGCGGCTCGCTGTCGCTGCCAACGCGCCATAGCAGCAATCGCCGGTCACGCGCCGCCGATACCAGCCAGCTGCCGCTGGGACGGAAAGCCAGCGCAGTGATGCGCTCGGAGTGCGCCGCGAGCTCGATCGGGCGCATGGCATCGACACCCTTGCGGCTGAGATCCCAGACCACCAGCACGCTGGCTGCGGCGGCCGCAAGAAAGCGTCCGTTGGCGCTCCAGCCGGTCGCGAACACTTTCGCGCCCAGGCCAGGCAGTACCGATTCATCGCCGCTGGCCACGTTCCATAAATGCACGCTGCCGTCCTGCATGCCGCTCGCGAGCAGGCGGCCGTCGGCATTCCAGCTCGCGGTAAGGCAGGCGCCGAGCCACGGATAGTCGCGCGACTCCGCCGGCGGTCCCGCCCGGTGGATGCGCATGCCGCCATTACCCGCCGCGGCGATCTGGTCCGCCTTCGGTCGCCACGCGATTGCCGCGATCGCACCGGCGTGCCCGGGAAAGCTGGCGCGCACCTCTCCCTGCTGGTCGAACAGCTGCAAGGTGCGCCCGGTACTCAGCGCCAGCAGCCGGCCATTGTCGGCAAATGCGAGTTGCTCGCTCCATGCCTGGCTGCTGTGGATCGGGCGACCCTGGCGCGTGCGCGCGTCCCACAGCCGCACCACGCCATCCTGACCGGAGGAAGCGAACAAGCGTCCCGCAGGCTGCCAGCTCACCGCCAGCACTCCGCCCTCATGCCGGCCGATGAGCTCCGGAGCCGCGGGCGCATCCGGCGCCAGCAGCAGCAGCTGGCCCTCGCCACCCGCGACCAGCAGCGTCTTGCCGTCGGCCGACCAGGCGGCGTCCACCGGATAGTCGCCGAGCTCGACGCGCTCGCGCGGCGCCAGCCGGCCCGGCGCGGCACTCATGCGATACAGGATTCGAAGCCGGCCTCGAGCTCGTGGCGATCCAGGTTCCGGCCAATGAATACCAGCCGGCTGCGGCGTGGCGACTCGCTGCTCCAGGCGCGCTCGAGCTGGCCGTCGAACACCATATGCACGCCGTGAAACACGTAGCGCCGGTCCTGGCCCTTGAGATTCAGTACACCCTTCATGCGCAGGATATCGGCGCCGCGACTTTGCAGCAGGTACGACAGCCAGTCGTTGACCTTGTTCGCATCGAGCGCACGTGCATCGCTGATGCCGATCGAACCGACCGCCAGGTCGTGATGGTGCGATCCGAACTCGCGCTGCGCGAGCGCCGTGGCGCCGCGCAACCGCAGCCCGAATTCGACCGGCGCGTGCTCGCTGAACAGCGCCCAGCAATCCGATGCAGCCGCGGTCGTGCCAGGTGCGGCCGTTCCGGGCGCAGCCGTTGCTGGCGGGGAGATCTCGATTTGAAACTGCGCACCGGGCGCCAGCTGCAGCCGATGACGCTGCCATGGCGCGAGCACCGCACCGGGCGCCGCTGGCAGTGCCTCGCTCTCGAACCGCTCAGTCGCGCCCTCGAGCAGCGCCTCGATCGATGCCGCCGTGGCATCGGCGGCCGGCAGCAGCAACAGGTCGACCTGCGCCAGCGCGTGAGCATCGTGATTCGCGTGCTGGTCGTGGTGGTGCTCATGGTCGTGCTCGTGGTCATGGTCATGGTCATGGTCATGGTCGTGCTCGTGCTCGTGCTCGTGTCCATGGTCGTGCGCGCCGGTTTCCAGCGTGTGCCGGCCTGGCGCAAGTTGGTAGATGCCGGCCCACTCGAATGGTCGCGCAGGCGCCAGGAACGCGTTGTCGAGCGCCAGCGCGCGCTCCAGGTCAAAGGCGTGCAAGCTGAGCACGCGCTCGAGCGGTACGTCGGCGTTGCGGCTATGGATCACGGCGGCCGTAGCGCTGATGCCGCGCACGCGCCGTTCGATGCGCGCCAGTGCGGCTGCGTCGACCAGGTCGATCTTGTTGAGCAGGATGACGTCGGCGAACGCGATCTGGTCCATTGCGATCGGGCTGCTGAGCAGCTCCTGCTCAATGTGGCGCGCATCGACCAGCGTGACGATCGCGTCCAGAGTGTAATGTTCCTTCAACTCTTCATCGATAAAGAACGTCTGCGCCACCGGCCCAGGATCGGCCAGTCCGGTGGTTTCGATCAGCACCGAATCAAAGCGGTCGCGCCGCTTGCGCAGCTGGCCCAGGATGCGGATCAGGTCGCCGCGCACAGTGCAGCAGATGCAGCCGTTGCTGGTCTCGAAAATCTCCTCATCGGCGCCGATCACCAGCTCATGATCGACGCCCACTTCCCCGAACTCGTTTTCGATCACGGCAATGCGCTTGCCGTGGTTCTCGGACAGGATGCGGTTGACCAGCGTGGTCTTGCCGGCGCCCAGAAAACCTGTGAGCACCGTGACTGGTATGCGCGCCGTCATGCTGCACCCCGCAGTTTCCTGATTAATGTCACCGCGCCCGGCAGGCGCAGCGCCGCCAGCAGCAGCGACCAGCCCCAGCGCAGCCGCAGCGGCACGCGTGGTGGCGGCAACGCGCGATAGAACGCCGCGGCTGCGTCGCGGTGCAGCTGCACGCTGCGCGCATGCCACTCCAGCAGCAGCTGCGGACCCTGCAGTCGAAAGTGGCGCGCCACGTCTGCGTCAGCGGAGGTGGCAGGCGGCGCGGCACCAGATTCGGTGGCCGCGAGCAGCTCGAACACGCGGACATCGTGTAGTCCGGCGGGCAGCGTCACCGGGGTGGCGTCGCTGAACAGCACCTCGGTCAACCCGGCGCTCGCGTCCGGCGGTGCGCCTGGAACTGTGCCCTGAACTGCGGCCGACGGCGCGGCCAAATGGCCGCGCAGCACCAGGTTGACGGCGCCGTCGGGCTGGTCGCACTGCACCGGACCGGCCAGCGCGACCAGTTCGCGCATGCGGCTGGCGGGCGCGCTCACGCTGCGGCGTCCAGGTTCCATAGCGTCAGCGGCAGATCGCGCTTGATCCACATGCCGCAGCCGAGTGGTCGGAACGAGGAGGACAGTTCGCGCCGGTACCAGCTGCCGGGCCGCAGGCCGGGGATACGGTCGGTGCGGTCCTGGTCGCAATTGTCGCGCCAGTCTTCGCGCGTCAGTGCGCCGAAATACAGAGCGCCGCGGCACAGTTTCGCCAGATTCGCGATGGCACGCTGTGCCCGCGCCGCCGACAGGTATTGCAGCACGTCATAACAGATCACCAGGTCGAAGCGCTGGCGGCTGCGGAAGGTATCGATCGAGCCCTGCCGCCAGCCATAGCGCTTGCACAGGTAGTCGCTGAACTCAAGGCCGGTGTAGCTGGCGCGCTTGTGCGCCTGCAGCAGCGGCGCGCGCAGCAGGCCGACGCCGCAGCCGGCATCCAGGATGCTGCCCACCGGCATGCCGATGTAGCCCAGGCAGCCGCTGATCAGCCGTGCCCGGGCGCGCATTTCACTGCGCGACGTCACCGCGGTGCGCCGATCAAAGTAAAAACGCTGGTAATACGCTTGGTCAAAGGCCATTCATCGATCCGCCGCTGCCGCTGATGTACTATGGGAATCTCATTGTACCGGCCGCGCGGCCCCCCGACAGGCCTTGAGGCCGGGCCGCCTCGGCTCATTCACACCTGCGATATCAGCGTAATGACCCCACCGCTACGACAACCCTCGGTGCGCGCACGCGCGCCGGCTACCGGACGCGCGGCGCCAAAAGGCCGCACGTCACCGAGCAGCCGCGCGCCTGCGGTAGCGCGCCCGCCCGCGGTAGGGTTTGTCAGCCTCGGCTGTCCCAAGGCCCTGGTTGACTCCGAGCGGCTGATCACCGAGCTCAAGACCCGCGGCTACGCCATTGCGGCAGGCTATGCCGATGCCGACCTGGTGGTGGTCAACACCTGCGGTTTCATCGACGCTGCCATCGATGAATCGCTGCAGGCCATCGGCGAGGCGTTGCGACATAACGGCCGGGTGCTGGTGACCGGCTGCCTGGGCGCCAATCCGCAGCGTATTCTCGAGCGCCATCCCAAGGTGCTGGGCGTCACCGGCCCGCACGCCTACGAGCGCGTGATCGCAGCCGTCAACCAGCACCTGCCGCAGCCGCATGATCCGTTCATCGACCTGGTGCCGCCGCAGGGCATCCGGCTGACGCCGCGCCACTACGCGTACCTGAAGATCTCCGAAGGCTGCAACAACCGCTGCAGCTTCTGCATCATTCCGGCGCTGCGCGGCAAACTCGCCAGCCGCACGCTCGATGACGTGATGCGCGAAGCCGAGGCGCTGGTGCGCGGCGGCGCCAAGGAGCTGCTGGTGATCTCGCAGGACACCAGCGCCTATGGCAGCGACATCCGCTATCGCGAGGCCAGCTGGCGCGGGGAGCGCCATGAAACACGATTGCTCGACCTGGTGCGCGCGCTGGGCAAGCTCGGCGCGTGGGCGCGGCTGCATTACGTGTACCCGTACCCGCACGTCGACCAGATCATTCCGCTGATGAGCGAACAGGGCGTGCTGCCGTACCTCGACATCCCGTTCCAGCATGCCAGCCCCGCGGTGCTCAAGCGCATGCGCCGGCCGGCGCACGCCGAGGACACGCTGCGCCGGATCGAATCCTGGCGCACGCAGCGGCCGGAACTGACGCTGCGCAGCAGCTTCATCGTCGGTTTTCCGGGTGAGACCGATGCCGAATTCGGGCAGCTGCTGGGCTGGCTGGATGTCGCGCAGCTCGATCGCGTCGGTTGCTTCCAGTATTCGCCGGTCGAAGGGGCCGCGGCCAACGCGATCGCGGCGGCGGTCCCGGATGAGGTCAAGCAGGAGCGCTACCGCCTGTTCATGCGCAAGGCCGCCGAGATCAGCAGGGCACGCCTGGCGGGGCGCATCGGACAGCGATGCCGGGTGCTGGTCGACGCGATCGAGGATGACATCGCGATCGCCCGCAGCGCAGGGGAAGCACCCGAAATCGACGGCGTCGTGCGCATCCACGGCGCCACCGGCCTGAAAGTCGGAGAATTCGCGACGGTCGAGATCACGGGTTCAGACACCTACGATCTGCAGGCCAGGCGCTGCGACAGCGGCCCGCCAACCGCGCCTTAGGTATCAGTCGCGGGCCTCGGAGCTGCGGGCCTTGTGCTTCGCCTGCACCGATGGCCGTTCGACGGTGATCCACACCGCCAGGTCCCAGGCGTTATGGATCCCCACGAATAGCAGCGTCAACGCTGCCCCACCGATCATGTACAGCGCCGAAGCCGCGTGCCGCAACACCAGCGCGCCCGCCGCCAGCAGTGCCAGATAACACAACAGCGGCAGCGTGGCGTTCCAGATCCAGTCCTCGACTACCGGGTGGTAGGTAGGCTTGCCGCGATACATCCGGTAGGTAGTCGCGGTGCCGTAGCCGGACAGTACCGCGCCAGTCACGCCGCTGCACAGCGCCAGGCTCAAGGCGGAATGGCCGGGAATGGACAGCAGCGCGGAGATCCATAGTGCGGTGCCGAAATGCATCACGATCGGGCTGATGAACGTGCGCAGGCCCGGCAGGGCTACCATGCCCCGATCGGATCCGAGTGCGATCACCACGAACGTCAGGCCGGTCAGCCCGGCGGCCGAGGATCCGACGATCACGTAGAAATTGGCCCACGGTTCGATCGGTAGCGGCTGACTCGTCATGCTGCATTGTACCGCTGCTGCTTCTTGCAACCGCACGCAATGCAGTGGCCAGCGGCAGCCTGGTCGGACACACTGCGTCGATGACGCCGAAGCCCCCAGCCCGCGCATCGACCCGCCTACCGGGTAATGCCCGCGCCGCGAGCATTGCGCGCCCGGTCCCACGCCATGGCGTCGCTCGCGTCATTTCCAAACTCGGCCTGGGCTCGCGCACCCAGGCGGCACAATGGGTGCGCGACGGGCGCGTGCGCGTCAACCAGCAGGTGGTGCGCGACGCCGAGTTTCCGGTGCGCCAGGGCGTGGACCAGATTGAGATCGAGGGCCAGGCGTCCTCGGCCGCGCCGCGCATCGCGCTGATGCTGAACAAGCCGCGCGGCCTGGTGACCAGCACGCGGGACGAGCGTGGCCGCGCCACGGTGTACACCTGCTTCGCCGGTTCGGATCTTCCCTGGGTGGCGCCGGTCGGCCGGCTCGACAAGGCTAGCGAAGGCCTGCTGCTGTTCAGCAATGATCCGGCGTGGGCGGCCCGGATCACCGACCCCAATTCCGGCCCAGCCAGGACCTACCACGTGCAGATCGACCGCTTGCCATCGCAGGATCTGCTGCGGCAGCTCGAACTCGGCGTGATCGTGGACAATGAGCCGCTCGGCGCCCAGTCGGTGCGCTGCCTGCGCAGTGGCAGCCGGAACGCCTGGCTTGAGATCGTGCTGGACGAGGGTCGTAACCGTCACATCCGGCGTTTGCTGGCCGCGTTCGATATCGCGGTGCTGCGCCTGGTGCGCGTGGCGATCGGTGCACTGGTCCTGGGTGAGCTGCCGAAGGGCCAATGGCGGAAGCTGACCGCGCAGGAGATCGACGCGTTGTGAGCGCCGGACCGCTGCTGACCTTGCCGGTCCATCAGGCCCTGGTGACGGCACGGGATGCCGGCAGCGTGACAGCGGAATGTTCACTCGATCTGGATCGCACCCCGACCGCGGTAGATCTGCGCGACGACGGCTGGATCTGGAACGGCCGCCGGTTTCCCTATCTACGGGCCTGCAAGGACCGCACGATCTACTATTGGACCGGGAACAGCTTCCAGCCACTGGCGCGCTATACCACCAGCCTGGTGAAGCTCGTCCCCACGCCGTGGGGTGCACCGACGTTCGAGATCGATGGCATCAAGATGCTGCCGACGCTGCGGGTTTCGCCCTGGGACGACGCCGAAACCAAGGTCGGCCTGATCGCGCCGCGCGGCAAGCGGATTCTCGACACCTGCGGCGGCCTGGGATATTTCGCTGCCTTCTGCCTGCGTGGCGAGGCGGCGCAGGTGCACTCGTACGAGATCAATCCCGATGTGATCTGGCTGCGAACCCTGAACCCGTGGTCGCCCGACTATCGCTGGTCGGCCACGCCTGTCGATGCCCTGACGCTCGCCTGCGCCGATGTGACCGAGCGCATGGCGAGCATGCCAAGTGCGTCCTTCGATGCGATCCTGCACGATCCACCGCGCTTTGGGATCGCGGGCAATCTCTACTCGCAGGCGTTCTACCACCAGCTGGGGCGCGTCTTGAAGCGCCGCGGCAGGTTGTTTCATTACACCGGCAGCCCCAACAGGCGCAGCAGCGGACGTGATCTGGCGAGCGAGGTGATGGTGCGGTTGCGGCGTGCCGGATTTACCGCGGAGCTCGAGGGCGACGGAGTGCTGGCGGTCAAGACCGGGGCTAGATAATGGCTCGTGACACTCAAGTTCAGCAGGTTATCGATAGTTAATCAGCGCATCGGTTCATGCGGACATGGCGCGTGCCAGCTGCGCGAGCCGCCGGAAATCCAGGCTGATTTCCGGGTGTTGCGCGACTCGCGACCAATATTCTTCGGCGAGCGCGCGCGCGCGCGGCCAGATCGCCAGCCATTCTGCCCTTGCTGCCACAGGTTCAAATCGACGCGGCATGAGTTGACCGTCCTGCGGCGCGAACAGCATCGGCAGCATGTCGTATACCGGCGCGAGTTCGAAGCGCCCCTCATAGTTATCGAACAAGGTTACATTGCCGAAGTGCCGGTCGGTGTTGGCGATCAGGGCGCCAAACGCATCGATGAGACGAATCTGCGTGGCGTCCTCGCTCGACAGCAGCGAGTCGGCAGCGAGACGCTCGGCAGCAGCCGACCAATTGTCGAGCCGGCCGTAGCGCGACACATCGACGGCGTAGAGCGACACCGAGCCGCGCCGGCCGCGGGCGCCGATGCGATCGAATCGATCGCACTCGAGGAAAAAACGATCGGCGTACTCAAAGAGGCGCGAGCGGCAGGCAGGGACGCCCGCTTCCTCGAGGACCCGATGCGCCAGGAACTCGGCTGTCAGCAGGTCTGCCCAACGCAGGCCCGCGGGCGTCGGGCGTGGCGGGGAGAATTTCACGATGACATGCTTACGTTGATCGCCATCGGCCAGGCAGGTGGTGAATTTCGGCTGCTCGCCATTTGCCGAGCAGCCGGGCGGGGTGCCGACCATCGCAGCGGTTGCGAATGCCGGGTACGTCTTGGCGCGGTCCTGCACCGCTAGGATGGTCGGGGAGTGCATCGCTGCAAGATATCGATTCATTGCCTCCGCGCCGACGACCAGGTTGCCGCCGCTGTCGCCCCCGCGCTGCGTGAGGTAGGTCAGGACATGTTCGTCAGTCCAATCGCCGACGCGCGCCGGCAGCCCGAGTTCCGGATACGTGCCCGGCACTGTTCGGCCCAGGAATCCCGCGGGACGCGCGTCCTGCAGATAGTAGGGAAGACCCCGAAAAGTGCCGGAGATCCGTTCGGGGTCCGCGGACATCACGTAGCTGTCGCGATATATGGCGCCGAGAACTCCGAGTTCGTGCGCCGTGCCGCGCTCATCAATTCGGTAGAGCGGCCACTGCGACCCGATCGAGGCGAGAGGGCGGCGCAAAGCGTACCGGGCTCCCCGCGTTGACCCGATGCGAAGCACATGCTGGCTGCGCTCGAGCTCTCGTAGCGAGCGCGAGATCGTCGTCTGGGACACACGCAGTGCCCGCATGAGCTCCGCGGCGGAACTCGCGCCGAGCGCGAGCCGGTCGGTAATGGCCGAGGCGATCGCGACTCTCATGGTCATATTATAGACTAGTTTTTAGACTAGTTTTAAGACTAGTTCTTTATTATTTAAATCAATGTTTTATGATATATAATGCCCATCGAAAAGCTAGATTTTTTGAAGTTTAAGTGAGCGCGCGAATTCAGGCCGACCGGGCTGCGCTCCTGCGAATGCGCACCGGCACCGACTTGTACGCCGGCGTTCCGCTGTCCGGATCGTGATACTCGAGCGGCACCAGGCAGTTCGCCTCGGGGTAGTAGGCGGCGACCGAACCGCGGGCGATGTCGTAGGCAATCGCCGTGTAGCCCAGCAGTCGCCGCCCGTCTGCGGACGTCGTATCGGCGGCGCTCGTGTGTGAGCCCGTGGCGCCAGGCGACGCTTCTGCCGGGATCAGCGCGGTTTCGACGTCGATGAGATCGCCGTGCTCGATGCCGTTGGCTTCCAGGTCCGCGGCGTGGATGAACACCACGTCGCGTCGCCCGAATATTCCGCGATAGCGATCGTCCATGCTGTAGATCGTGGTGTTGTACTGGTCGTGACTTCGGATGGTGGCCAGCCGCAGTATCGTCTCGCCGGATGCCGAGACTGACTCGCGCAGCCCGGGCAGCGGCTTGAATTCCGCCTTGCCGGATGGCGTCAGCCAGACGCGTTCGGTCGCCGCCAGCGGCAGGCGGAAGCCACCTGGCTTGCGGATGCGCTGATTGAAGTCCTTGAAGTCCGGAAACACCGATTCGATGGCATC
>Ga0302157_10003449_pt1 | contig 17797 bp, 15 predicted proteins | sample I_Bog_N3_3_FD_193502 | JGI IMG/M metagenome (GOLD analysis project Ga0302157, IMG submission 193502) | Peat permafrost microbial communities from Stordalen Mire near Abisko, Sweden - I_Bog_N3_3 | ecosystem: Environmental > Terrestrial > Soil > Wetlands > Peat | place: Sweden: Abisko, Stordalen...
GCGGATGGCGACGGTGGCGTTCAAGGCGGCTGGCGATGGCATCTGGTTGATCGGTGGGGTGGGCTCGCATCTGGGGCAGTCGTTGTGGTTGCGCGAGATTGCCGGGCGTGAGGAAGGCCCTGCGCCTGTGGTCGATCTGGCGGTGGAGCGGCGGCATGGTGAGTTGGTGCGGCAGTTGATTGCCGATGGCGTGGTGACCGCCGTGCATGACGTTTCGGATGGCGGGTTGCTGGTGGCGATTGCCGAGATGGCGATGGCTGGTGGGATCGGCGCCGAGGTGGCTTTGCCCGCGACGGCGGCCGAGGCGTTTGGCGAGGATCAGGGGCGGTACGTCGTGACCGCCGCCGCTGGCGTCGAGGTGCCGGGGGCGGTGTTGCTGGGGCATGTCGGCGGGGATGCGGTCGCCGGGGTGCCTGTGGCGGCGTTGAAGGCGCGGCATGAGGCGTTCTTCAGGGACTGGATGGAGGCTTGAGGGCTTGATGCGGGGGGCTGGTCAGGCCCCCCAGGCACCGGGCGTGACGGGTTTCGCAGGTTTTGGCATCGTGCGTCGCGCGGTGGAATGGGTCAGGTGATTGCTATGGAATGGGTGCCGATCGTCCTCATAACATTCAAACTTGTCGTGATGGGCATCGGCATGTTTTTGGCCATCAAGTGGCATTACGATCAGGGCAAGAAGAAGAAGAAAGGCGGCGCGCGCGGGTTTCTGGCGGAGCTGGAGCGGGAACGCGAGGTTGATGAATAGCGCGCCCTGCCCCGGCGATGTGTGATCGCCCCGGGGTCAGCGGATTGTGGGGCCTGATCGGCGTTCAGCGCCGCGCCGCGTTGGGCGCGGATGACCGACAGGAGGACTGTTTCAAGCGCACAGCCAGTCGGCGGTGATCTCGCCCCGGTGCCCTTCCGGTGCCAGCGCGGTGCGCAAGGCGGCCAGCAGCGGCGGTAACGCCTGGGTGAAGGCATAGGGCGGATTGATGATGAACAGACCCGCGCCGTTATAGATGCCGGGCTGAACGCTGTCGTACATCCAGTGCTCCACGCACAGAAATTTGGGGATGGCGCGTTTGCGCAACTGATCCATCCACCGTTCGTGCGTGGGGCGGTCTTTCAGCGGATACCAGATCACCGTCACCCCATGCGCCCATTTGCGGTGCGCGGCGGCGAGCGTGGCGGTGAGGCGGGCGCGTTCGTCGGTCTGTTCGTAGGGCGGATCGACCACCACCACGCCGCGCGCGGTGCGCGGCGGGACGAGCGCCAACCAGAGCTCGTAGGCATCGCGTTCGTGCACGGCAGCGGAGGTATCGCGCATGGCGACACGCAGGGTATGGGCATCCTCCGGGTGTTTTTCGTTGAGGATCAGGGCATCCTGCGGGCGCAGCAGTTGCGCCAGAATGCGCGGCGAGCCGGGGTAGAGTTGTGGCTCGGCCCCGGTGTTCACCGCCCGGACGGCGGCGCGGTAGTCATCGAGCAGAGGGTTGGTGTCGGCGAAGGCGCGCATCACGCCTTGCGCGGATTCGCCGGTGCGTTGGGCCTGATCGGCGCCGAGATCATAGAGGCCGCAGCCGGCGTGGGTGTCGATCAGCGTCAGCGCGCCTTCTTTCTGCTGCAGGGCGCGCACGAGGGCGATCAGCAGGCTGTGCTTCACGACATCGGCGCTGTTGCCGGCATGGAAGGCGTGGCGATAGTTCATGGTGATCCAGAATCCTGACGATCTGCCGGGTGCGGTTGTAGGGCGCGGGGCAAATGATGTCCCGCATCGAGAGCCAGTAGAAAGTTGGACGGGATCGTTCAACGCAGTTCTGAGCGCGTGCTTTGCCATGCGTTTGCGGAGGCAGCGAACCTTGCGCGGCCGGGGTAAGGCTTGCCGCGCGGCGGCCTTATGATGCCCCCCCCCGATGCACCCTCGGACTGCCGATGCGGCCCCAAACGACCTGTCCCCTCGCAATTCTGCGGGCCGCCGCCGGCACGCGCCGAGGTGGACAAGGCATGGGAGCGCGAGGGGCATTGCCCCTCGCATTCATCCTTTTACCCCTGGATCCACTTGTCCTCGGCGATGCCGAACAGGCGCAGCACCGATGTCAGGTCGCCACGGTCGATCCAGCCCGAGGCGGCGTCGCGCGCTTTGGGCTTGGCGTGGTAGGCGATGCCGTGGCTGGCGGCGCGGATCATGGGGATGTCGTTGGCGCCGTCGCCGGTGGCGAGGCTGACCACGCCCTCGCCCAGTGCGGCGGTTTCGGCGATCAGGGTTTCGAGTTTGGTGTTCGAATCGCAGATCGGGCCGGTGAGTTTGCCGGTGAGTTGGCCGGCCTTCACATCCAGGCGGTTGGCGACGACGTGTTCGAAGCCGAGCATTGCGGCGACGGGGTCGGCGAACTGGTGGAAGCCGCCGGTGACCAGCACCGTCCGGCAGCCGTGGGCTTTGAGGGTTTGCACGAGGGTGCGCGCGCCTGGCATGGGGCGGATGCGTTCGGCCAGGCATTGGGCGATGGCGCCCTCGCCCAACCCGGCCAGCAGCGCGACGCGTTCGGCCAGCGCCGCGCGGAAATCGAGTTCGCCGCGCATGGCGGCTTCGGTGATGGCGGCAATTTGCGGTTTCAGGCCGGCGAAATCGGCGAGTTCGTCGATGCATTCCTGGCCGATCATCGTCGAATCCATGTCGGAGACGAACAGATGGGGGATGCGGATCTCGTCGTCGGCGATCAGGGCGTCGCAGGGGGCGATGTGCGTTTCGATCGCTGCGCGCAGGGCGGAGGGGGGGGCCGTGCCGATGAAGTCAATGCCGCCGCGGCCGGCATTGGCGCAGGCCATGCGGATGGCGCCGGCCAGCGCCGGGGATTGCGCGACGGCCTCGCAGCTTGCCTTGAGGCCCTGAACATCTGCTAATACGCGGGCGATGGTCACCGAAAATTCCTCTTTGCGCGCGGCGGTGCCGCAGTCTGCCCGGCTTCATGGCGCGAGCCAGCGGCCGCCGTTGGCGCTCATTGCAGGGCCGACCGCGAGCGGCAAGAGCGAAAGCGCCGTGCGGTTGGCCGAGGCGTTACGGGCGCGAGGGCGCGACGCGGTGGTGATCAATGCCGATTCCGCGCAAGTCTATGGCGATCTGGCGGTGTTGAGTGCGCGGCCCAGCGCGGCCGAGATGCGCGGTGTTGCGCATCGGTTGTTTGGCGCGTGGGACGGGGCGGTGGCGTGCAGCGCGGCGGACTGGGCGGCGGCGGCGCGTGGGGAAATCGAGCAGGCGCACGCGGCAGGCGCGGTGCCGATTCTGGTGGGCGGGACGGGGCTCTATATCCGCACCTTGCTGGACGGGATTGCGCCGGTGCCGGCGATCGATCCGGATGTGCGCGCGGCGGTGCGGGCGATGCCGGTGGCCGAGGCGCATGTCGCTTTGACGCGCGAGGACCCGGTGGCGGCGGCGCGGTTGCATCCGGCGGATACGACGCGGGTGGCGCGCGCGCTGGAGGTGGTGCGATCGAGTGGGCGGACTTTGGCCGATTGGCAGAGCGAGCGCGTCGGCGGGATCGGCGATGCGGTGGATGTGGCGGCGGCGGTGATCCTGCCCGCGCGGGACTGGCTTTATGCGCGGTGCGATGCGCGGTTTGGCGCCATGCTGGAGGGGGGCGCCGTGGACGAGGTGCGCCGCCTTCTGGCGCGCGGATTGGACGCCGATATGCCGGTGATGCGCGCGATCGGCGTGGCCGAGATCGGGGCGATGCTGGCGGGGGAATTGTCGCGCGAGGCGGCCTTGGCGCGGGGGGCGCAGGCGACGCGGAACTATGCCAAGCGGCAATACACCTGGCTGCGACACCAGCCGCCGGGCGATTGGCCGCGAGTCGCGGCAGGAAATGACGCCGTGGATGCATTAAACGCACGATTATGTCTTCAATAGCAGGTTGACTTGATATTTCGTTTCGCTTAGGGCCTGCCTCATTGATGGCTTGCCCGCTTTTGGCGTGCGCAGGCCGCGTTGGCGTCCGGGCGGCGCGCGCGGGGCGGCCCTTGACGGGGCCCCGGCCACCGCCCTCCCCGCGCCAGCGACAGGACAGAACGACAGGACCTTCAGGACGTGACCCAGAGCAACGCCAGCCGACCCCCCGAACGCAGTGGCGCCAGTATCCTTGTCGAAAGCCTCGTCCGGCAGGGCGTGGAATTCGTGTTTGGCTATCCGGGCGGGGCGGTGCTGCCGATCTATGACGCGCTGTTCGGCGAGGAGCGCATCCGGCACATTCTCGTCCGCCATGAGGCCGGCGCGGCGCATGCCGCCGAGGGCTATGCGCGATCGACCGGCAAGCCGGGCGTGGTGCTGGTGACCAGCGGTCCGGGGGCGACCAACGCCATCACCGGGATCGCCGATGCGTTCCTCGATTCGATCCCGCTGGTGGTGATCACCGGGCAGGTCGGCACTGCATTGATCGGCACCGATGCGTTTCAGGAGGCCGATACCGTCGGCATCACGCGCCACTGCTGCAAGCACAACTATCTGGTCAAGGATCCGGCGGACCTCGCCGCGACGATCGACGAGGCGTTCCAGATCGCCACGCAGGGCAGGCCCGGGCCGGTCGTGATCGACATCCCCAAGGATGTGCAGATCGCGCAGGCGCCGTGGTCCGACGCGCCGGTGCAGCGGCGCAACCGCTATCGCCCGCAACTGACGGCGGGCGCGGCGGATATCGCCGAGGCGGTGGAGATGATCCGCAGCGCGAAGAAGCCGATCCTCTACACCGGCGGCGGCGTGATCAACTCCGGCCCGCGCGCCACCGAATTGCTGCGCGCGTTGCAGGTGCGCACGGGCGCGCCGGTGACGTCGACGCTGATGGGTCTGGGCGCGTTTCCGGCGGATGATGGCGCGTGGCTGGGCATGTTGGGCATGCATGGCACGTATGAGGCCAACATGGCGATGAACCGGGCGGATCTGATCGTCTGCGTCGGCGCGCGGTTTGATGACCGCGTGACCGGGCGTTTGGATGCCTTTGCGCCCCATTCCAAGAAGATCCACATCGATATCGACCGCGCCAGCATCAACAAGACGGTGCAGGTCGATCTGCCGTTGCTGGGCGATTGCGCGCAGGTGCTGGAGCAATTGCTGGCGGCGCTGGGCGATGGGCCGGGGCGCGATCTGGCGGCCTGGACGGCGGAGATCGATGGCTGGCGCGCGCGCAAGAGCCTGAGCTATCCGCGCACCAAGGCCGATATCGCGCCGCAGTATGCGATCGAGCGGTTGTTCGAGCTGACCCGCGCCTATGACCCGATCATCTCGACCGAGGTGGGCCAGCACCAGATGTGGGCGGCGCAGCACTTCCACTTCTTCAAGCCCAACATGTGGCTGACGAGTGGTGGCTTGGGGACGATGGGCTATGGCCTGCCCGCCGCGATCGGTGCGCAGTGCGGGCATCCCGAGAAGCTGGTGATCGACATTGCCGGCGAGGCCTCGATCCAGATGAACATTCAGGAGCTGGGCACAGCGGCGCAGTATCGCCTGCCGGTCAAGGTGTTCATCCTGAACAACGAGTGGATGGGCATGGTCCGCCAGTGGCAGGAGCTGACTTACGAGAGCCGGTATTCGAACTCGTACTCGGATTCGTTGCCGGACTTCGTGAAGCTGGCCGAGGCTTATGGCTGGAAGGGCATCCGCATCGAGGGCGAGGACCAATTGGACGCCGGCATCCTGGCGATGATTGCGCATGATGGCCCCGCCATCGTCGATTGCCGGGTGGCCAAGGAAGTCAACTGCTTCCCGATGATCCCCAGCGGCGCGGCGCACACCGACATGATCCTGCAGGGCGACCAGGTGGCCGGCACGATGGACGATGCCGCCAAGGCGCTGGTTTGACCCCCCTTTTCTAACCCCAGACGGGGGAGACACAGATGATGAAGATTGCCCATGCCGCCGAGGAACGCCATGTCCTCACTGTCACTGTCGATAACGAGGCGGGGATTCTGGCCAAGATCGCCGGGTTGTTCACCGCGCGCGGTTACAACATCGACAGCCTGACCGTGGCCGACATCACCGAGAACCATGCTTTGTCGCGGATCACGATTGTGACCCACGGGCCGCCGCGCGTGATCGACCAGATCCATGCGCAGTTGGAGCGGCTGGTGCCGGTGCACAAGGTGACCGATCTGACCGAGAGCGGCGACCATGTCGAGCGCGAGCTGGCTTTGGTCAAGGTGGCGGGCACCGGCGAGCACCGGGTCGAGGCCTTGCGCATCGCCGATGTGTTCCGCGCCAAGGTGGTGGATACGACCACCAGCAGCTTTGTGTTCGAACTGACCGGGGCGCCCGAGAAGATCGACCGGTTCGTCGCGATCATGCGCGATCTGGGGCTGGTCGAGGTGGGACGCACCGGGATCGTCGGCATGATGCGCGGGCCGGAGGGGGCCTGACATTTCACCGGCCCCCAAAGGCCGCATTTATCCAACACAGATGATCCCCGGCCACGGCGCGGGGCAATGAAGGAAATCTCTGATGAAGGTCTATTACGACGCCGACACCGATCTGAACCTGATCACCGGCAAGAAGATCGCGATTCTGGGTTATGGCTCGCAGGGCCACGCCCATGCGCAGAACCTGCGCGACAGCGGCATCAAGGAGGTGGCCATCGCGCTGCGTCCCGGTTCGGCATCGGCGGCGAAGGCCGAGGGTGCGGGCTTCAAGGTGCTGGCCAACGCCGAGGCGGCGGCCTGGGCCGACATCCTGATGATCCTGGCGCCGGACGAGCATCAGGCCGCGATCTATGCCGCCGACCTGCACGCCAACCTGAAGCCGGGTGCAGCGCTGGCGTTTGCGCATGGGCTCAACATCCACTTCGGCCTGATCGAGCCGCGCGCCGACATCGACGTGATCATGATCGCCCCTAAGGGCCCCGGCCACACCGTGCGCGGCGAATACCAGCGCGGCGGTGGCGTGCCCTGCCTCGTCGCGGTGCATCAGGACGTGACCGGCAACGCGCATGACGTGGCCTTGGCCTATGCGTCGGGCGTTGGTGGTGGCCGCAGCGGCATCATCGAGACCAACTTCCGCGAGGAATGCGAGACCGACCTGTTCGGCGAGCAGGCCGTGCTGTGCGGCGGCGCCACCCATCTGGTGCAGGCCGGGTTCGAAGTGCTGGTCGAGGCCGGTTATGCGCCCGAGATGGCCTATTTCGAGTGCCTGCACGAGCTGAAGCTGATCGTCGACCTGATGTATGAAGGCGGCATCGCCAACATGCGCTACTCGATTTCGAACACCGCCGAATATGGCGACATCAAGACCGGCCCGCGTATCATCACCGATGAAACCAAGGCCGAGATGAAGCGCGTGCTGGCCGACATCCAGTCGGGCCGCTTCGTCAAGGACTTCGTTCTGGACAACCGCGCCGGGCAGCCGGAGCTGAAGGCATCGCGCATCGCCGCCAAGCGCCACCCCATCGAGGAAACCGGCGCCAAGCTGCGCGCGATGATGCCGTGGATCGGCAAGAACGCGCTGGTGGATAAGTCGAAGAACTGAGTTTCGCCGCCGGTTTTTGCGCCGGGGGTAATGTGGGCAGGCGGGGGGCTTTGGGCCTTTCCCGCCTGTTTGCGTTTTTGGTTGGGAGGTAGATGCCTCCGGCGGGCAAAGGGCTGGGGCCCTTTGCAATCCCGTTACTTTTGGGTGGGGTGGGCCGGAGAGGGTGGGGTGATGGCAGGCGGGATTGAGGGCCGCTTCGCGGCGGGCATTGTGACCGCGATCGCGGGGTGAGCGGACAGCAACCGATTGATAGAAGGCCTCGCGACAGTTACGCCGAGGGCATGACTACAAAAGCGAAATCGGCAGCACGTTTGCGGGATTCAGGTGGCGTATGGATCGACCATGCCGCCGTTGTCGATGATGACTTCGAATGGTTGGCAGAGGTCGAGCGTCTCACCCTTTGGAACGTGAAGATGCCCGTAGGCTTTTTGTCTCGCCTCAAAAGGCTTTGGTGGGTTGACTGGCGAGGCGGCGGCAAAGGTCAGCAGATCGAACAACTGGCGACATGTCAGGGTCTGCGCTTCGTGAGCCTCAATCAAATCCGTGGCGTGGGCGATTTGCAGTTTCTAGCTGATTTGAGGTCTCTTGAGATGGTCAGCATATACGGCATGTCAGCCGTTGAGCGTCTCCCCTCTTTTGCTCGCCTGACCTCCCTGCGTCGGCTTGAACTCGGTCAGATGAAGTTGTTGGAGTCAATCCATCCCGCTCTTGATGCTCCGAACCTTGAAGAGTTACATCTCCATAAGTTCGTGAATGTCACACCGGAAGATGTAACCGCGATCAAAACGCACGCAACGCTTCTTTCGTTTGATTGGGTGGCGGAAAATGTCCCCGACCATGTCTGGTTCCCCATAAGGGAGGCGATAGCACTGCCCAAAACACGATCATTGCACCCTGAAGAGTGGTTCTCGCTCCGACTGTAACGTCCGGAACGAGCTCGTGACCGGAACGGCTATCGCCTTGGAAAAATCGGCTGAAAGCCGCCGGTCCGCCACCGATCAAACTGTCGCCCTGACAGGCACCTTCCATCCCCCCAATCGACACCCCCAAAACGAATGGGATTGCAAAGGGCCCCCGCCCTTTGCCCGCCGGAGGCATCTTTTAACGCCTGGAACCCGCCGAAGGCACCTGCTTGCGCCGTACACGATGCGACTTGCCCCCGCCCCTGCCCCGGCGTAGGCCCCGCGCGCATGATCCCTGCTGCCCGTCGCATTGCTATCTGCTGCCATGATTTCAACCGTGGCGGGACCGAGCGCGTGGCGCTGACGCTTGCCGCGCATTGGGCGGCGATGGGGCGCGAGGTGGCGTTTATAGTGGGCACGCAGACCGGCGGGTTGGAGCACGCGGTGCCGCCGGGGGTGACGGTGATCGAGTGCGCGCCGGTGGTGCCGCGCAGCCCGCTCTCGCGGTTGAAGCTGCGGCGGGCGATGGTGGCGCCGTTGTGCGCGTTTGCGCCCGATGTGGTGTTTCTGACCGGCAACTTTCATTTCGTGCTGGCGCCGGTGTTGAAGCGCGCGCTGCCCGCCGTGCCGGTGGTGGCGAAAGTGTCGAACCCGTTGCTCTCGGGCGCGCCGGGGTGGGCAAGCGGGCTGGTGCGGGTTGGGCTGCGGCGGGTGGTGCGGGGGATCGACCACCTCGTGTACATGGCGCCCGAGCTGGCCGCCGAGGGGCAGCGATTGCTGCCTGCGCGGGCCGCCACCGTGATTGCCGAGCCGACCTTGCCTGCCGGCTTCGTGCCGCCGGTGCGCGGCGCGGCCGAGGCGGAGCCTTTGGTGCTGGCGATCGGGCGGATGGAGCCGCAGAAGGACATGGCGCTGGCCTTGCGCGCGTTTGCGCGGCTGCGCGCGCGGCGGCCGGCGCGGCTGGCGATCCTGGGCGATGGGCCCGAGCGCGCGATGTTGCAGCGTTTGGCGCGGCGGCTGGGGATTGCCGATGCGGTCGAGATGCCGGGGTTTGTCGATCCGGCGCCTTGGTTGGCGCGGGCGTCGGCGTTGTTGTTGGCGTCGCGCTATGAGGGCTATCCGGCGGTGGTGATCGAGGCGTTGGCCGCCGATGTGCCGGTGGTGGCGACGCCTTGCACTGTGGCGCTGGGCAGCCTGTTGGGCGATGGGCTGGGGCTGGTGGTGCCGGGTGAGGCCGAGGCATTGGCGGCGGGGTTGTCGGAGGTTTTGGACTGGCCGTTTGTGAGCGATGGGGTGCGGGCGGGGGCGGTGGCTCGGCACGATGCGGCGCGGTCGGCGGGGGAGTACCTCGCGTGTTTTGACGCGGCGGTGATTGCGGGGGCTTTGGGGGAATAAGAAGGGGCAGGTGCGAGGGTCACGACCCTCGCGCTCTCATGACTTGGCTTCGTTGCGCCTTGCGCGCGGCGTTGCGCAACATGGCACCGCCGGAGGCATGAATAAGGCGCTTCGCCGCATGGCGTGCGGGTGCGAGCAGGGCGCGAGGTGGCCAAGGTTGAGGGAGCGCGAGGGACGTGTCCCTCGCATTTCACCGTTTCTTCCGGTCAATTCCCGTCTGGACAAAACCCCCTCACCTCGCCTACGGCATTGCGCATGATCTCCACGGCTCTTCTTGCGCTGCGACTTATCCGCCCTTGGGCGTGATGCTGCGCGTGGTCCTATGGGGCGCGCGGCCGGCGCCCAAGGGAGAGACTGCACAGGGCCGAGCGCCCGCCCCCCTGACATTCCGGTAAGCGAGATCGTTTCATGTCGATGTTGAAGGACCCTTCGGTCAAGTATCGTCCGTTTCCGCAGGTGCCGTTGGCGGATCGCCAGTGGCCGTCGAAGACGATCACCAAGGCGCCGCGCTGGCTCTCGACCGATCTGCGCGATGGCAACCAGAGCCTGATCGATCCGATGGGGGCGGAGAAGAAGTCGCGGTTTTTCGACCTGCTGGTCAATGTAGGGATGAAGGAGATCGAGGTCGGCTTCCCCTCCGCCGGGGCGACCGAGTTCGATTTCATTCGTGGGCTGGTCGACCAGGGGCGCATTCCCGACGATGTGCTGGTGCAGGTGTTGACGCAGGCGCGGGCGGATCTGATCGCCACGTCGTTTGAGTCGCTGGCGGGCGTGCATTCGGCGATTGTGCATGTGTACAACGCGGTGTCGCCACTGTGGCGGCAGGTGGTGTTTGGCATGGACCGCCCGCAAGTGCGCGGGATTGCCGAGACGGCGGCAAAGTTGTTGCGCGACAATGCGGCCAAGCATCCGCAGACCAAGTGGTTGTTCGAGTACTCGCCCGAGACGTTCAGCACCGCCGAGCTGGATTTCAGCATCGAGTGTTGCGAGGCGGTGATGAACATTCTCCAGCCGACGGCGGAGAATCCGATCATCCTCAACCTGCCGGCGACGGTGGAGTGCGCGACGCCGAATATCTATGCTGACCAGATCGAGTATTTCTGCCGCAACCTGCCCAACCGCGATGCGGCGGTGATCTCGCTCCACACGCACAACGACCGGGGGACCGGCGTGGCGGCGGCTGAGTTGGGAATCATGGCCGGCGCGGACCGCGTGGAAGGGTGCCTGTTCGGCAATGGCGAGCGGACGGGGAACTGCTGCCTCGTGACTGTCGCCATGAACATGTACACGCAGGGGGTGGACCCTGAGCTGGACTTCTCGAACATCGACGAGGTGATCCAGACGGTCGAGTATTGCAACCAGTTGCCGGTGCATCCGCGCCATCCTTATGGCGGCGAACTGGTATTCACCGCGTTTTCGGGCAGTCATCAGGACGCGATCAAGAAGGGCTTTGCCGCGCAGCAAACGCGCAACGATCCCTTGTGGGCGGTGCCCTATCTGCCGATCGATCCGGCCGATCTGGGCCGCAGCTACGAGGCGGTGATCCGCGTCAATTCGCAAAGCGGCAAGGGCGGTTTCGCCTGGGTGATCGAGCAGGATCAGGGGCTGAAGCTGCCCAAGCGCATGCAGGCGCATTTCAGCCGGCATGTGCAGGAACTGGCCGACGAGCTGGGCCGCGAGTTGCAGGCCGTCGACATCTGGGACGTGTTCCGCCGCGCCTATCGCCTCGACGAGCCGCAGCACTTCAAGCTGGTCGATTGGGACGAGGGCAAGGGGCCCGATGGCAGCCGCATCTTTGCCGGCAAGATCGGCGTCGGTGGCGACGAGAAGTCGGTCTCGGGGCGCGGCAACGGGTTGATCTCATCGGTGATTGCGACGTTGCGCGATCATTTCGGGGTCGAGCTGTCGCTGAAGGACTATTCCGAGCATTCGATGGGCAAGGACGCCAATGCGCGCGCCGCCGCCTATATCGAGTGCGTGGGGCCCGATGGCACTGCGATCTGGGGCGTGGGCATCGACGAGGACGTAGCCACCGCCAGCGTGCGCGCGGTGCTGAATGCGGCCAATATTGCGGTGGCCAACGCCGGCTGATGTGGAGGGTGCGGCGGGGGATTTTCCGGCCGCAGTGATCGCTTCCCTCGGCACGGGGGATCGGCTAATCGCCATGCTAATCGATCGATTAAACGGAGCATGTCGTGGCCCTTCCCCCCCTGTTCGACCGTTTGCGCCTGCCGGTGATCGGTTCGCCGATGTTCATTGTCTCCGGGCCCGAGCTGGTGATCGCGCAGTGCCAGGCGGGGATCGTCGGCAGCTTTCCGGCGCTGAACGCGCGGCCGCAGAGCCAGTTGGACGAGTGGCTGCACCAGATCACCGAAGGCTTGGCGGCGCATGACCGCGACCATCCCGACAGCCCCGCCGCGCCGTTTGCCGTCAACCAGATCGTCCACCGCAGCAATCCGCGGCTGGAGGACGACATGGCGACCTGCGCCAAGTGGCGGGTGCCGCTGGTGATCTCCTCGCTGGGCGCGCGCGAGGACGTGAATGCCGGGGTGCACGGTTGGGGCGGGATCGTGTTGCACGATATCATCAACGACCGCTTTGCCCGCAAGGCGATCGAGAAGGGCGCCGATGGCCTGATCGCGGTCGCCACCGGCGCCGGGGGCCATGCGGGGATCTTGTCGCCGTTCGCGCTGGTGCAGGAGATCCGCGCGTGGTTCGACGGGCCGCTGGCTTTGTCAGGCGCGATTGCCAATGGCGGGGCGATTCTGGCGGCGCAGGCGATGGGGGCCGATCTCGCCTATATCGGCAGCGCCTGGATCGCCACCGAGGAAGCCAATGCCGTCCCCGCCTACAAGCAGATGGTGGCGGACTGCATGGCCGAGGACATCGTGTACAGCAACCTGTTCACCGGCATTCACGGCAATTACCTGAAGCCCTCGATCGCTGCGGCCGGGCTGGATCCCGATCACTTGCCCGACAGCGATCCGACGCAGATGGACTTTGCGGCGAAGGCGGCCGGCGGCGACGCCAAGGCCTGGCGTGACATCTGGGGCTGTGGCCAGGGCATCGGCGCGGTCGACGCGGTGGTGCCGGTGGCGGCGCGCGTGGCGCAACTGACCGCCGAGTATCAGCAGGCGAGAGCCAGGTTGCTGGGCGCCGGCTGAGCCGGTTGGCCAAAGCCCGGTGCCGGCAATGCGTCGGTGGCGGGCTCGGTCGCGGGCCAGAGGGCCTCGATCAGATTGTCGATCTCGGTGAAATCCGTGTCGCGCCCCACCGGATCGTGGCGGTTGAGCCGCAGCGGCGTCGCCGGCGGTTGCAGCAGCCGGCGGCGCAACGCCTTTTGCAGCACGCCCATGCGCATCGCCGCCTCGTCCGCCGCGCGATCGGGTGCGCGCAGGCGCAGGCGGGCCCAACTGGCCTCGATCTGGCCGACGCGCTCGATCACCAGCGCGTTGTAATCGCGGTGTGGCCCCCGGTGCAGCGGCAAGCCGATGCGCAGTGCCGCGCGATCGGTGGCGGGCAGCAGCAGGCCGTTGCTGCGGAAATCATCAAAGCCCACGCGATCGCGCCCGATATCCGCCATCAACGGCCCAAAGCACCGCGCCGAAAGCAACTGGCGCGGCAACAGGTGATGGCGTTGGAAACCGGGATCATAGCCCGCCTTGCCCGGGATGTTGACCGCACGGAACGGCAACGGGGGCCGTGCGGCGCCGAAGGCAGGGCGCGGCAGGGGCATGGCGAGACCAGCGCGGGCTGGCGGGGGGCCGCCAAACGACGGTCGCGGCAAGACCGGCGGGACGGACTCTACCGACGGCGCAGCGATCGGCAGGGGCATGACTGCGGCGGGAAAAGGTATGATCGGCGCGGGATCGGGCACACATGCGACGACAAGGGCGGCAGGCTCCGCCCCGGCGCGATCGTGAATCAGTCCGCCGGCCCACCCCATATCCGGACAATCCGCCCCCGTTCGATCGGCTCGGCCACCAGACGCTCGCCATCGGGGCCACTGAACGACTGCGCGGTCGTCAATGGTTCTGCCCCGATCAGGCTGTGGATAACGCGTGCAGAGAGCTTGCCAACCCGATTCTTGTCAGAACCGAGGCTTGGATCCAACCGGATTTCCTGTCCAGTGAAAAAGGCGAGTCCCTCGCTGGCGATGCCGTCGGCACTGGTGGCGAGGCCGGTGAAGGCGAACACCGGGAAGGCCCCACCCTCGATCCAGCCGCGCACCAGCCGCGCGAACATCGCCGCCGCCGTGGCCGTGCCCGCCGGGTTCCACACCACCGCCGCGCAGCCGGGCAGTTCCGCCAGCGCCACCGCCGCTGCGCACAGGGCGCGCACCACCGGCAACAACCGTCCGCCACCGGCCACATGCGGGCCGCAGGTCAGCGACACCGCCTGAACCTCACCAGCCAGCGCCACCCCGTGCCAGTGGCGCACCGCCGGCATCGGCGCGGGCTCGGCCGGGGCCAGCCCGGCCAGATCGAACGACAGCCCGGCGACGATCTGCTCGCACCGCCCCGCCGCCGCATCGACATGGCCAAAGCCCAGCGGCAACAGCGCATCGGCAGTAGCGCCAGCACGCACTTGCGCCACCGTCGGCCGTTGGCCCGGCGCGAACAGCAGCGAGATCGCCGCCGGTTGTGCTCCCTGCTCAGCCATGTCGCCTACCGCCGTCACCTCTGAGGACTTGTGCAGATGCACTGTTCGATACCCCGCGCCGAAAGCCCGCATGCCATGCCATGCCCCCGGCCCGATGCCGGCCCCGACCGGGCCGGCACGCACGCCGCGTTGACATCCTGCATAGCGACCGCAGCCTTAACAATGCGGTATGCTTTGCTTTGCCCGGCGCGTCGAGGGCACCGGGCCACCTGCCCCATTTCGGGACGGTTGCCGCATCGGCTCAGAAAATCCCCAGATCGAGGCCAGCGGCCAGCGCGCCGCCCAGCCCGCGACACGGCGCCAGTTGCCCGCGATCCAGCGTCTTGGGCGCCAGGATCGCCATGGGCGTCTGCGCCATGGTGCAAACGATCAGCGGATCGGCCACGCGGCGCAGGCGCCAGCCCGTCGCCACCCGGTCCAGCAGGCGTTGCGCGCCCTCCCCATCCGATCCGGCGGCAATGGCGGTGGCATAGGCCCGCCCCTCGATCCGGCCGAGCAGCGGGTAATAGCAGCGGTCGAGAAATTCCTTCATCACCCCGCTAACGGTGCCGAGGTTTTCCGGGCAGACGAACAGATAGGCGGCGGCATCGATCATCTGCGCCGGTTGCGCGGATTCGGCGGCGATCAGGCGCACCGGGATGAAGCCACGCGCGGCGGCAGCGGCGGCCTCTGCCATGGCGCGGGCGGCGCCGGTGCGGCTGTGCCACACGATCGCCAGTTCCCGCGCCTGATCCGCATCCGGATTGCGCGGAGCATGTGCATCGCCATCGCCTGCGCCGAATACCATGGCCCAACCCCTTGTCTGATGATCAGGAACCCCGCAGGCTCCGGCTTGTCAACAACCGTTGGGGCCATCGCACCGGGGCGGACTTGTTTCCCGCTGGTTTTGCGCGGTGCGTTTGTGGTTGCCGTATTGCTCTGGGCAAAAAACCGGTTCCCACTTTTTTGCGCGATGCTCTAGGCACGCGGCGATGGACACTCCCCCCTTGATCCGCGGCCTGGGCGCCTCGCTGGGCGGCCGGCAATGGCACTGGCGCGGCGGCAACATGCAACTCGATGGCGGCGATCACGCCGCCGGCGACGATCTGGTCGCGCAATTGTTGCTGGCACGCGGGGTGCCGCGTGAGGATCTGGCGCGGCAGCGCAACCCCACCTTGCGCGCGTTCCTGCCCGATCCCGGCTGTTTCCGCGACATGGAGGCGGCGGCACAGCGCATCGCCGACGCGGTGATCGCGCGCGAGCCGATCACGGTATATGGCGACTATGACGTCGATGGCGCCACCAGCGCGGCCTTGCTGATCCGGCTGATCCGCATGTTGGGGCATCAGGCCGATGCCTATATCCCCGACCGCTTGCTCGAGGGCTATGGGCCCTCAGGCGAGGCCCTAGTGCGGTTGGCGCGCGCCGGAAACAACGGGGTGGGCGCGCGGCTGATCGTCACCGTCGATTGCGGGGCGATGGCGCATGAGGCGCTGGCCATGGCCGCCGCCGAGCCGGTCGACGTGATCGTGGTGGACCACCACAAGTGTTCGGTGGAACTGCCCACGGCGCTGGCGCTGGTAAACCCCAACCGGCTCGATGAAGGCGATGAGGCGGCTCTGCACGGCCATCTGGCGGCGGTGGGGGTGGCCTTCCTGCTGGCCATCGCGGTGGTGCGGGTGTTGCGCGGGCGCGGGTTCTTTGCTGGCCGGGCAGAGCCGGACTTGCTGTCGCTGCTCGATCTGGTGGCGCTGGGGACTGTTGCGGACGTCGCATCGTTGAAGGGGCTGAACCGGGCGTTCGTGGCGCAGGGGTTGAAAGTCATGGCGCGGCGCGAGAACACCGGCATGGCCGCCCTGATCGATGCCAGCCGGCTGGGGCGCGCGCCCTCGTGCAGCGACCTCGGCTTTGCGTTGGGGCCACGGGTGAACGCCGGCGGGCGCGTGGGCGAGGCGACGCTGGGGGTGCGCCTGCTGACCACCGGCGACCCGGACGAGGCGCGCGACATCGCCGCCCAGCTCTCGCGGCTGAACGAGGAGCGGCGCGCGATCGAGGGCGCGGTGCAGGAGGCCGCCGAGGCGCAGATCGAGGCCCAGCACAACCGCGCGGTGGTCGTCGTGGCCGGGCGCGAATGGCATCCGGGGGTGATCGGCATCGTCGCCGGGCGGATCAAGGAGAAGACCGGCAAGCCGGCGCTGGTGATCGCGCTGGACGCCGACGAGGCGGGCAATGGCAAGGGATCGGGGCGATCGATCGCGGGCGTCGATCTGGGCGCGGCGATCATTGCCGCGCGGGCCGAGGGCTTGTTGGTGGCCGGTGGCGGGCATGCCATGGCGGCGGGGCTGACCGTGGCGCCCGGCGGCCACGAGCGGCTGGGCGAATGGCTCGACGCGCGACTGGGCGCGGATGTGGCGGCGGCGCGGACGTCGCAGCGGCTGGCGCTGGATCTCGCCGTCAGCCCGCGCGGGTTAAACCCGGCGCTGATCGAGACACTGGAGCAGGCCGGGCCGTTCGGCATGGGCTGGCCGGCGCCGCGCGTGGCGGTGGGGCCGGTGCGGGTGGTGAAGGCCGATCTGGTGGGCAATGCCCACGTGCGCCTGATCCTGCGCGGGCCAGAGGGCACCACGTTCAAGGGCATCGCCTTTCGCGCCGGTGGCACCGAATTCGGCGAGACGCTGCTCCACGGCACCCGCGACCGGTCGTTGTGGCTGGCCGGGCGCGCCAAGATCGACGATTGGGGCAGCCGCCCCGCCGCCGAACTGCATATCGAGGATGCCTGTTGGGCCGCGGGGTGATGCCCCTGTTATGCGGGGTGAAACCGAACCATGGGGCAAATGTCACAAACTGCGATTTGCGGGGTTGACCACTCCGCCCGAACTGCCTAGAGGCGCGGTCCTCGCCACCGGCAGCGCCGGCCTGGCCCCTTCGTCTAGCGGTCTAGGACGCGGCCCTTTCACGGCTGAAACACGGGTTCGATTCCCGTAGGGGTCACCATCGGCACAGCTCTTCGGGGGTTGTGTCGGGCGAGTCGCCGGGCTATCCGCAAGGATGTCCCGACGGATAAAATGCTTCACGGCCCCTTCGTCTAGCGGTTAGGACGCGGCCCTCTCACGGCTGAAACACGAGTTCGATTCTCGTAGGGGTCACCAAGCAAATTCAAGGGCTTAGCTAGCCAAATCGCTCTGTCTTCGTGGCATTTAGGTAATGGATCGGTAATAAGCGCCCCCGCGCATGTGCGGACATTAGCGTACGAATGCGCACCGCCGCACTGCCATCGCCCCCTCTCCCAGCTCCAGAATCAGCGCTTCAGCTTCGCCGGGAAGTTGGCCTCGATCTCGCCATCGATTAGCCAGTCGGACCACCGCCAGAAGCGTGATCGTAA
>Ga0302157_10003454_pt1 | contig 17779 bp, 20 predicted proteins | sample I_Bog_N3_3_FD_193502 | JGI IMG/M metagenome (GOLD analysis project Ga0302157, IMG submission 193502) | Peat permafrost microbial communities from Stordalen Mire near Abisko, Sweden - I_Bog_N3_3 | ecosystem: Environmental > Terrestrial > Soil > Wetlands > Peat | place: Sweden: Abisko, Stordalen...
CGGCGACCGCGACGGGGGGCGGGTCACAATTCTCGGCCGCGGCGGTGCGGCGACCCCGCCGTGGCCGGGAATTGTGAGTGATCGCGGAGCGCCGCCACAGACGCAAATGGCCGACGACGATGCCGCCGCCCGCGCCGCCGCCCGCGCCGCCGCCCGCGCCGACGCCGCCGCCCGCGCCGACGCCCGCGCCGACGCCGCCGCCTTCGACGCCGCCGCCCGCGCCGCCGCCCGCGCCGCCGCCCGCGCCGATCTGGACGACATACACCGCCGCATGCGCCGCATGCGCCAAAACGACGTCGCCGCCGTCGACGCCGGGGGCGACGTGCGGATCGGCCAGCACGAGGCGCCCATGCCCACTCGCCACCGCCAACTTCTGGCGCTACGCATGCACGCGGCGCCCCCCATCACACAACTCGTGATGGCCAAGTGCAGACTCGACGACGCCGGCGTGGCGGGCGTCGTCGCGGCCCTCGGCGCCCGCCACGCGGCGACGCTCGTCAAGCTCGACGTGTCGGGCAACCGTCTGGGGGACGCCGGGCTCGGGGCCGTCGCCGGGTTCGCCACAGCCAGCTCCGCCCTCAAGCACCTGAACGTGAGCAACAACCCGCCGTGCACCGACGTCGGGCTCGTCTCCGTGTTCGGGGCCGCGCGCGCGTGCGCGACCCTCAAGTACCTCGACGTCGGCGGAAGGGGCCTGGTCGGGGACGTGGCCTTCGGCGTCCTCGCCGACGTGCTGGCGGCGCACCCGGCGCTGGTTCACCTGGGCCTCGGAGGCCGCCACGTCACCGATATCCAGGCGCGCCAGCTGGCCAGCGCCGTATGCGCGCGTCTTGGCGTGCACATGGTCACGCTGAGGCTGGCCCACCACGAGCTCTCGGGGCCGGGGTTCGGGTTCGGGAGCGTCGCGCGCGTGGTGCGGCACTCCGGCCAGACGCTCGTCGTCCTCGACGTGCGCGGGTACAGCGGCAGGGCGCAGGACCCGGCCGCCGTGGTCGACGCGCTCGCGCAGACCACGGCGCTGTGCGATCTGACTCTCTCGGGCAACCGCCTCGAGGCCCTCAGTGCCGCGGCCCTGGGGGCGTTCGTCGCGGCCAGCGCCACCCTGGTGACCCTGAACGTCGACAACGCGCACCTCACCGACACGAGCCTCGGCCTCATCGCCGCCGGCGTCGGCGCGAGCAAGAGCATGCGCTGGTTCGACGCCTGCTCCAACGCGGACGTGAGCGACGCGGGGGGCGCCGCCGTCGCCCACGCCATCGGGGCCTCCAAGACGCTGCGCACGGTGAAGCTGAGCCACATGAACGTGGGCGACGCCACGGCGCGGGCGATCGCGGACGCGCTGGGCGTCACCACGAGCCTCCTGAAACTGGTGTTGATGTGCACGCGCATCGGGAACGAGGGCGCCGTGCACCTCGCCCGGGCGCTCGGCGCCAACAAGAGCCTGCGCACCCTCGACATGGACTGGACGCGCATGGACGACGTGGGAGCGGGCGCCCTCGCGGCCGCCGTCGCGCGCACCACGACCCTCGTGTCGCTGCACCTGAAACACACGCGCGTCTCTCTCGCGGCGACGCAGATGTTTGTCGACGCCCTCAAGCGCAACGTCGACATGCGCTCGCTGACCGTCTGCGGCATGGAGCGCGAAGGCGGCCGGCTGGTTGCAACGGTGGCGCTCAAGATGGCCCTGTACAAGTGCGACCTCAAGCGGTGCATGCTCGCGTGGCTGGGCGGCGGCCTCGCCCGCAACGCGGTCACGGCCGCGCCCTCGTACAGGCTTTTCCGACGCAGCGGCGACAACGCCGTCGCCCACCTCGTCGCGCAGATGCTGGGGCTGTAGGGTGTGCGTCGTGCGTCGTTACCCCGTCGTCCCGTTGCCCCCGCCCCCGCCCCGCCACGCCTCGACGGCATGGACGGCGTGGACGATGTGGTCTGCGGCGGCCTGCGTCCCGCGCAGCGTCGCGGGGTTGATGTCCCACCACAGCGAGTCGGTCTCGACGGCGAGCCACACCGCCGCCGACACGACGACGAAGCCGAGGCCGAGGCACAGCACGACGCGCGTCCGCGTCGTGCGTCGCGGCGGCGGGGGCGGCGGGTCCGCGAGCGGCGGCGGCGGGGACGGCGCCGACGGCGTCTCCACGACCGTCGCCGCCGACGGCGGTGCGTGACGCATGACCTCGCGCTTTGCGTTTCGCGCTTCGCGCTTTGCGTTTGTGAGCTCAAACGCAAAGCGTGAACGAAACGCAAAAACCGAATGGAGGACCGCCGCGCCGGTGCCGCCGCGCGCCGCCGCGCTTCGTTGCCGGAGACGCCGGAGGAGATGCGGCGTGTCGCCTCGGCTCGGCCACGAGGCACCATGGGGCACGCGCAGGTGTACCTGGAGAGGAGGTTCGACGCCGTCTACGCGGGCGACTTCCTCACCAACGCGACGGTGCACGCCGCGCAGAGGACGTTACTGGACCAGGTCGCCGCTCTGGCGCCGGAGCTCGCCGTTCCCTTTGCGGGCACCGCGGCAGGCACGGCGAGCGCGGGCGCGACACCTTCAACTCTATCGGAGCTGGACGCGGACGCGATGGAGGTGGTGCTCGGGATCGGGCGCATCAACATGAAGCGCGCCAAGATTTACGACCGGGTGGTGCACCGCGCCGAGGACATCCGGTACTTTACGCGCAGGATCGTGGAGGAGGACGTGGAGCGCGCGCACGCGACCGTCCCCGACGTCGCGGAGTGGAAGCGACGCACCGACGCCGACGAGCACGACTGGCGCGGTTTGTTTTCCCAAGACGTGTACGAGGTGCTCGCGTGGTACGGCGCGGGCTTTTCCTTGCCGGGCAGGCCGATGTATGGAGGCTGCGTGCCCGACGTGTTGCGCGGGCTGGGCCTGGCGTTTGGGCGCCACGACCACGACTTGTACGAGAAGCTGGAGGCCGACGTCGACGCGCTCGAGGGCGTCGTCGCGACGCTGAGTGCCGAGGGCGAGCCCGGGGAGCGCGAGCTCGCGTTTTACGACCGCGTCTACCAGGCGCAAAAGTGGGCGCTCGCGCTCGTCGACCGAGGCGCCGACGAGCGCGCCCCCGACCGGTCTCTGGCCTACCCCGCGCTGCGCGAGAGCTGGAGCAGCGGCAGCGGCGGCGAAGACGGAGACGAGAACGGGGACGAGAACGGGGACGGGATCATCCTCCGCATGTTGCGCCAGATGGCGGCCTAACACGCGCGCGGTGCCCGCGGCGCCCGCGGCGGCGGCGGCACATTCTCCTTGTCACCGTCGTCCAGCACCTCCAGCAGCAGCGACAGCCGCGGGGCGATGTCGTCGATGTCGGCGGCGACGTCGGCGCCACCGCCCTCCCCGCCGCCGCGCACGAGCCTCTGCGCGAGCGCGTGCTCGGCGCGCGACCGGAGACCCTCGATGCCGAGAAAGTCCGCGCACCGCACCAGGGCGACGAGGTCCGCGTCGGAGAGGGCGGCTACGACACCAAAGTCCGCGTAGACGTACCCGACGACGGCGGCCAGCACCGCCGTCGTCGGGACGTACGTTTTGGTATCGACGTCGGGGCGGCGCTGGCACCGGCGTGGGCCCCCGAAGCGGAACAGGCCGCGGAAGTACGACGAGCGCGCGCTCAGCATCGACGCGTGCACTTTGGTGGTCGTGGCGCCGAGGACGAGGGTGACGACGTCGTCGCTCTCGGCGTCACCCTCGCACGGAGGCAGCATGCCCTTCCACTGGGCGTTCCGCGTCGACCCCGCGCCGGCGTTCCACCTGGGGGCGGAGCGCGCGAACGCCACGATTTGCGCGGCGACGCTCGCGTGGGCCGTCGTCGGTGGCGGCGGCGGAGGGGACGCGGCGGCCGCGCCCACGGCCAGACACGCTGCAAACCCCAGCAGCCCGGCTTCGGCGCACAGCGCGGCGACCTCGGCGCACAGCGCCGCGTCCGCGCGCGCCGCGGCGGTCACGGTGTCGGTGTAGACGAAATACGTGAACACGATCCACGCGTCGCGGGTGTACGCCAGGGCCAGCGGCTGCGAGCGCCGGTACAGCCCCGGACAGCGCGTGCGCAGGACGCACGCGTGCATGCGGACGTGGTGTGTGGTGCGGCGCCCGTCGACGTAAGCATCGACGGAGGCGATTACCACGGTGCCGTCGGTGCCGTCGGTGCCGTCGGTGCCGTCGGTGCCGTCGGTGCCGTCGCCGTCGGCGGCGTCCGTGCGCATGCGCGCGCCGTCGACGCTGGCTCTGGCGTCGTCCCCCCACGGGCCGCCGAGGACGACGTCGACGGCGGCGGCCCCGACGACGGGACCGCCGGCCCCGACGGCCTCACCGGCCTCGGCTGCCTCGGCGGGCCCGCGGAGGAGGCTCACGAACCGCGCGGCGTGCCTCCGCGTCTCGGGGCACGGCGACTCCCACGACGCCAGCACCACCGCGGACACCGTGCGCGCGTTGGTGGCCGCGAACCCCGCGTCGCCCGCGGCGGAGACAAAGTTGGCCAGCGTCCCCGCCGCCGACGCCGACGCCCCCGACGCCCCCGCGGCGCTCACCAACGCCGTCATCGCCTCGACGCCGCCGCCGTCCTCGAACTCCGCCAGGGCATCGTCGTCGCCGGCGCCCCCGTCGCCCCAGGCACCCGAGAGCGCGTATACCGCGGCGGCCAGGTGTTTCCGCTCCGTGCACCCGCGCAGGGCCTGCAGCACGACGCCCATGGCGCCGACGCCCGAGGCGCGCCTCAACGTTTCGGCGTCGTGCGCCACCAGACACTTGAGCGTGCGCGCGACGGCCTCGGCGCCGGCGCCAGCACCGGCGTCGACGTTGACGCGTGTGGCTCTGACGAGGGCGCACAAACACGCATCCACAGTCCCGGCGTCGACGAGCGCCGCGCGCGCGGCGCGCCAGGCGCAGCACTGCGCCGCGAGGCTCCACACCGCCGCGGACGCGCCGAAGCCCGCGACGGCCTCGAGCACCAGCGGCACGACTTCGCGCGCCACCTCGTCCTCCGTGAGCGCCGCGGCGGCGATGACGGCGCACAGCCCCGCGGCGGACGTCTCCACGAGGGCGTCGTCGTACACCCCGTAGCCCCGGACCCGGAACGGCCGCGCGAGACACGCGCACAGCCGGGCCGCGGCCTTTTTGGCGTCGAACCCGGGCGGCGGCGCGCGGGCGACGGCGCACGCGAACTTGGACACCAGCCACGCGTACTCGTCCAATTCGGGCGCGGGCGCGAGCTCGTCGAGCACGGTGTTGACGATGCCGAGGGGCACGGCGCGCGGGGCGGCGACGGCGACGTTGGTGGCGGCCGCCAGGGCCAGCACGGTGAGGCCGGGGTTGGCGTCGGAGTGCGCGGCCAGGATCGCGTGGAGGGCGGGCGCGGCGACGGAGGCCACCCCCGCGGCCGCCCAGGCCTCGCACGTCATGTCCATGAGGCCGCGCACGGCGAAGAAAACGACGCCCGAGCTCGTGCGGATGCGCGGCGGCGCGCGGGCGCAGAGGTCGGCGAACACCGCGTGCGCCCCCGCCTCCACGGCGCCGCGCACGTCGGCGAGCGCCAGGTTCGCGAGGGCCTCGACGAGGTACGTCGAGGCCTCCGTGTACGTTCCCGCCGCCCCCGGCGCCGCGCCGGGGGCGGTCGCCAGGACGGTCGCGACGACGCGCGTGGCGTCGGTCTCGGCCACGAGCGCGCTCCTCCCCAGGCCGCAGCACGTCATCTCGCTCAGGGCGAGGCGGTAGGCGGCGTGCACGTACGGCGGGAACGTCGCGTCGCTGGCCCGCAGCCACGCCAGTAAAACGGCCGCGTCGCCGGCGTCGTAGCTGGAAACGCCGCGCACCGACCCGTACCTCCGCGCGTGCACGGCGTCGGAGATGAGGAGCGCGGCGTTCCGCGCCGCGGCGCACTCGGCGTCGCAGCGGTACGCCGCGGGGTCCGCGGACGCGTAGACCTCCCCGTGGTCGAAACGCATCGTGGCGGCGTCGTCGTCGGCCTCGGCGTCCATGTTTGGTTGTGGCACCGACGGTGACGCGACGTCGCGCGGTGACGTTGAAAAAAAGACGGCGAAGGGGCGAACGACGGCGAACGACGGTGAAACGACGGCGACGCGGCGGCGACGAATTGTGACCCGTTCTGCGACCGCAGAACACGACGCGCGGCCACGCGGCTGCGCAGCCACAACTCAAAGCCGCGCCGCGCATGCCCACGGCCGCAGAGGAGGTGGACGCTGGCGGCATCGTCACCCTGGGTTGGGGGGAGGGAGGGGTCAAGATAAATCCCGCCGACGTCGTGGCCAAGAGCTCGAGCACGTCTCTGACGTCGCTGACCATCGGTTTCCTCGACGAAGCCTCCCTCACAACACTCGTCCACGCTCTGAGGCGCCACCACTCGCTGACGAAACTGGAACTCGTCCACGGCTCGATCAAAGACGAGGGCGCGGGATTTTTGGCCCCGTTGATTCGCACGTCGCGCGCGTTGACGACACTGAACCTGTGGGACAACAAGATCACGGCCGATGGCGCGGGAATCGTCGCGGCCGCGGTCCGGGCGAGCGCGAGCATGACGACCCTCGATCTCGGCGGCAACCCCATCGGGGACGCGGGGTGTTTCGCAATCGTCGCCGCGGTGGCGACTCACCCCTCGATGAAGGTTCTGAAGATACGCAACTGTTGCATCGGGGACGCGGGCATCGCCGCCATCGCCGCTGCGCTGCGTGTGGAATCAACGCTGACGTCGCTGGACATGTCCAGCAACCAGTTCGGAGACACCGCGGCGGCGACACTGGCTGCGGCGGTCGCGACGAACCGCACCCTGACGTCGCTGGACCTGCTGGGCGTGGCGCTCACGGACGCGAGCGCCACAGCTTTCGCCGCGGCGCTGGAGGAGAACGTGACGCTCAGAAATCTGTGCCTTCACAGTGTCCGAATCACGCCCGCGGGCGTGTCCGCGCTCGTCGCGGCGCTGAGGCGAGCTCCGCAGATGGAGATACTCACGTTGCACCGCTACCCGTACTCCGTCAAGGTCGCTCTGGCCCACTGTGCCGTCAACCGCAAGCTTCTCGCGTTTGTCGCTGCCGGCCGGAAGACGCCCGCGGGCCGACTCCTCCGGCGGGACGGGGACAACGCCGTCATGCACCGCGTCGCGTGGTTTTTGGTGGGTGACAGCGGGGATGTTTGGTAAACGACCGCCCACGTCGCGCGCGTTCGTCGGTGTCACCGCCGCGTTCACCGTCGGCGCGACGACGGTGAACGGCGACGGCGAACGACGACGACGGTGAACGACGACGGTGGTCGGCGTGACCGCCATGGGCGAAAAAGACGGCGAACGAAAAAAACGACGACGGTGAACGACGGCGCGACGGCGAACGCGCGACGGCGAACACAACATGACGTCGACGGCGGCGCCGACCATCACGCGCATTCCGCTTTCGTCGATCGACGTCGAGTGGACGGCCGTCGACGGCGAGGACGGCCCCGCGGCGCCGGACTTGACGGCGCAAGCGGAGACGCGCGCCGACGGCAGCGTCGTCCTGCGTCTGTGGAACCTGCACTGTCTCTGCGCCGGAGACGCCGAGGCCCTCGCCGCCTTTTGCGCCGGCCAAACGTTCGCGCGCGTCCACGTGACCGAGTGCACGCTGTCGCCGGCGTTTGCGTCCGCGCTCGCGGACGTCGCGGCCGGCGCCGTCTACCTCACCGACGTGAGGTGCGGCTCCGGCGGCTCCGGCGCCGACGCCGACGCCGAGGGCGGGTGCGAGCCGCTGTTGATGCTCGCGTCCGCGCGCGCCAAGTGGGGCGAGCTGCACATGACGGGGTGCCTGACGGTGTGCGACGCGAGCGCGACGGCGCTGGGGACGTTTGTGCGCGCGTGCGCGGGCGGGCTGAGCTCGCTGAGCGTCGTCGTCACCAGCAACGAGTGCAACGTCCCGCGGACGCGGCGCTGGGTCGCCGCCGTGCGCGACGTCTTTGTGCTCAGCGGCGGCCGGAACGTGATGGTGTTTTGCGTCGTCCGCCACGGCCAGATCGCCGCCGTGTGGAACGACGGCGGCGGTGGGGGCGGGGGCGGGGTAACGACGGGGTAACGACTCTCAGTCACGTCCGCTCGCTTGCCGCTTGTCGGCGAGGGCCTTGCGCGGTGGTGGCGGCGGGGTTACTCGAAGCTCACCCTCTTGACGGTCGTGCCCCCGCGCCCGGTCGGCAACGCGGCGACGTGCGCGGCGACGTGCGCGGCGACGTCCACTTGGTTGAGCTGGGAGAGGACAATGTCGACGGTCGCGCGCGCGGAGGACACGCACCTGATGACTATCTCGGGAGACGCGTCGCGGGCTATGTCGAGGTACTCGGCCGCGCCTCTCAGCAGCGCAGCGAGGGACTCGAGGCGATCCGCGAGGGCGGCTCGGTCCATCCGCGCCGTCGTTGTTGTGTTGTGACCTCGCCGCGGCGCGGCGCCACGGCGAGGTCACAATTCCACCACAACAACGACGGCGCCGGCGACCATGGGCGCCTGTTTCTCCCTCCTCCATTTCGGCGACAGTGCGACAGACACGTGCCTCTACCTCCGCGCCGACGCCATCGTCAACATCAGATCGGAGGGGAGATTCGTGATCGTCGCCACGACCACGAGCGAGTCGCGCTGGGAGTTTCCGTCCGTGGAGATGGCCAGGACGGACAGGAACAACTTGGCCCGCGTTATGTGGTGGAGGGGGGTGGAGAGGGAGGTCGTGCCCGTCCTGCTGGCGGTGGCGGTGGTGGTGGGCATGTGGCGTGTGGTGGCGCGCAAGGCGTGAGGCGTGAGTGACGTGTCACAATTCCTTCGACGGCGCTGCCGTGAGCGCCGCCGTCACAAAATGTACCGCCGCGCGTTCGCCGCGGTGCACCGCCGCCCCGAGTCGGCCGAGGACCTGGTGGCCCGGATCCGGCGCGAGGCCACCGGGAAGAAGAACCACGTGCTCGCGTACAGCTGGGTGTCGCCCAAGCAGGTACTCACGGCGCACAACCACCTTCTGGCCGCGGGCCACGGGGTGCGCACCGTCGTTGTCGACCGACACGGCGACCGGGACGTGATCGTCGGGCACGTCACCAACGTCTACCACGCGGAGAACGTGCCCTACACGTACGGCGTCATCGACTTCTTTTGGCGCAGAGAGGACGCCCCGCTGAGTTGGTGGCGGGGAGTGTGAGCGTAAACACGCGAGGCCGCGCGGGGCGGGTCACACTCAACGATGGCGCCACAAGCGGCGACGCAGGCGGCACCGCAGGCGCTGTTCGCGGCGACGCAGGCGCTGCCCGCGGCGCCGCATGCCCCGGCGCCGCGCCCGCCGCCCGAGTCCGTGTGGGGCTTCCAGTGGCAGGAGTGGCCCGTGCCGGCGCTGCCGCTGGTCGGGGACGAGGCCGCGACGGACACCACCGAGCCGTACCCCTTCTGCCACTGGACGTACCAGTGGGACGGCGCCAGGACCGAGCTCGTGCCGGAGTCGTTCACGATCAAGTGGCCGCAGGGCGAGGAGCTCGACGTGCCGCGGCTGAGCGCCACCCTCGCCGTGGTGGAGGGTCTGTTTGCGTCGCGCCTGGAGCCGGGCAAGGCCGTGGTGTGGCACGTCTCGCAGAGCGGCGCCACGAGGCGCATCGCGTGGACGGTGGGGTGGAGCACGCCGTCGGAGTGACGGCCGCGTCGTCGTCGCCGTCGTCGTCACAAAGTAAATGGGCGGTGACACTCCCGCCGCTCGCGCCAACGCCGCCGCAAACGCCTTCGACCTCGCGCCCCTCGCAAACGCGCTGCCGTCACCGGTGCCGGCAGTCGACCTCGTGCTGGTGCCCGAGGTCGTGGCCACGTGGCCGCACCTCACGCTCGAGTCCGTGGCCGCCGCGGCGCCGTACCCCGTGAGCTCTAGCACATGGTACGCCGACGACGGCCAGGAACAGACGGCGTGTTGCTTCGAGGGGCCCATGGCCCTCGACCCCGCGAGGTGGATGGCGTCGATACATGCGATCCGCTGCATCCTGGTGCCGTTACGCGACGTCACCAAGACGGCGCACGTCCACTGCTCCCAGGACGCGGCGAGCGGTACCATACGGCTGAGTGTCTTGTACAGGTGAGTGCGAGAGCGCAGAGCGGTTAAACGAAAAACGCGTCCCCGACGACAAACGTGCACGCGACGGCGAGCTGCATCATCGGCGCGACGAGGACTTTCCAAACGTCCTCGTCGACGAGGGCGTGGTTGACGATGATGCACTTGTTGGCTCGGTCGCTCTCGGTCTTCATGATGGAATTCAAAATCTCCACTCTCGGCGGCCAGTCGACGCCCATGGCCGCGGCGTCGACGGCCCAGTGCGGGTTGACGTCCCCGACCACGAGGACGTCGTACCTCTTCAAACCGTCCGGGAAGGCCCTGTGCACAGCGCCCACCAGCCACGCCGACTCGGCCTCCGGCGTGCGCTGGCCGTCGTAGGTGAAGACGCCGGCGCCGTGGATGTGCGCCGGCTTCATCGTCGCCGCATCCCCCGTCTCCATCCTCCTCATCAGCATCGCCAAATGCGCCGTCTCCGTCTCCGCGTCGCCGCTCATCTCCGTGTCGCCGTTCGTATTTTTGTGACACCGCCGACGGCGACGACGACGGCGATGACGACGCGCGTTCACCGTCGTCGTCGTTCACCGTCGCCGATTTTTCGCCCATGGCGCCCGATCGTTCGCCGTCTTTTTTTCAACGTCGCCGTCGGATGATGCGCCGTGGGCGAAAGACGGCGAACGATCGGGCGCCATGGGCGAAAAATCGGCGACGGTGAACGGCGACGACGGCGAACGACGACGTTGAACGACGGCGGTGAAACGACGGCGGGTCACAAAACGACCGCCGAACGGCGACAAAACGGAAGATGGGATGGACGTCGCGCGCCGACGACGACGACACACCGAAAATGGCGGGGTTCACCGAGTACTGGGACGGCTCCACGGACGGCGGCGGCCACGGCGACGACGGCGCGCGCCCCGAGTGGCCTCACGCGATGCCGTTTGCGATGGGCATCGTCTGGCCCTTCGCCATGCGCGACAGCGTCGTCGACAGGGCGGTGTCGCAGGGGGCGTGCGACGCCCGGGGCCAGCCCAAGCTGGTGTTCGACGTCGTCTTCCGCGGCCCGCGCGGGTGTTCGCCCGCGGAGGAGCGCCGCGTGACGGTCGAAGTCATCGGGCCCGACCCGACCCGGCGCGACTTTTGCGTGCGGCTCCTCGACGAGGAGCACTGCGGCCACCTCGTGACGCGGTGCGACTTTGCGGGCCACGAGCGCGGGTACGTCCACGACCACTCCGCCGGCGAGTGCACGCCGTCGCTGTGGCGGTGCGACAGGGACGGGTGGATGACGCACCCCGTGCTGGGGCGCCGCCCCGCGCGCCCCAGGCCGTACACGTCCGCCGCCCCCGCCCCGCCCGACGTCGGCCCGGGGGCGGTGCTGCGCGGCCCGCGCGGGTTCCTCGCGACCTACGACTGGGCCACCGTCGTCGGACTCGTGTGCTGGGCCTTCCATCGGCGCTGCACCGCCTCCGAGGCCCTGGGGTTCGCGGGGGTCTGCGTCGCCGCGCCCGCGGTGCGCGCGCCGCGCATCACGCAGGTCCACATGGCCTCGGCGACGCGGAGGGCCGCGCGCCACCGGTGCAACGAGGACAGGGCACTCGCGCGCGGCGACGCCGTGTGCGGCGGCGGCCCGCACGGCGGCCCGCACGGCGACGGCGCGTCCGACCTGTACCTGTGCGGCGTGTTCGACGGCCACGGCACCACCTCGGGCGACAACGGCGGCGTCGCGGTGCTGGGCGTTTACCGGGCTCGCCGCTTCTTCGAGGAGGCCTTTCGCGGTGCTGAGGGCGACGACGCCCCCACCGAGGCCGAGGTCGTCGTCCGAACGCGCCGCGTGAGGGCGGCTCTACGCGAAACCCTCAAGCGCATCGACGCCGAGGCCGCGAAGCTGAGCGGGCGCGACGCCGCGTGCATGGGCGCCGTCGCGTGTCTCTGCGTCGTCGACGTGCGGTCGGCGCCGCCCCTCGCGCACTTTGCCGTCGTCGGGGACTGTTTCGGGGTCGTGCTCGAGGGGGAGCGGTGGGTCCGCGCGACGACGGACCAGACGTGCATCGACGCGAGCGAGCGCGCGCGCGTCGCCGGGGTCGGGTCCTTCAGCGGCTGCGACGGCGCCAAGCGTGTCGCGGGCAACTACGCCCCGTCGCGCGTCATGGGGGACCACGGCCTCAAGGCCCTCAACAGGGAGTGCGGCGACGCTCTGAGGGCGGACGCCGACCTGTCTACCGTCGCGCTGCACCCCGCGACCACGCGCCTGTGCCTCATGTCGGACGGCATCCTGCTCTGCCGCCGAGGGGGGGCGGCGGCGAGCGACCCCGCCGAGTTTGCCGCCGAGATCGTCGCCGCGTGCGGCGACGCCAACGACGACGCGACCGCCGTCGTCGTGAACTTGGCGTGGGGGGCGTAGGTGGGTGCGTTTGCGTCAACCGGCCACGTCGCGCGCACGCTTCTTCCCGCCGTCACGGCCCCCGCGGCGCCCCGCGTGCGTGATCTCGGTGATGCGCGCCGCCGCACGCACCGCCGCAGCGCGCGGGTGGTACGTCTGCACAGGCGCCGGGGCCGGAGTCTCCTCGACGGGGGCGACGACGGGGGCCTCGGCGACGGGAACGACGACGGCCATGGCCTCCTCGACGGGGGCCTCGACGGCGGGGGCCTCGATGGGGACGACGACGGGGAGCGTCTCGACGGGGACGACCTCGACGGGAACGACCGCGGCGAGGGCCTGTGCGGCGCACATGAGCGGGAACGCCTTGGCCCTGTTTCGCGCGGGGACGGGCGCGGGCGACGGCGCCGGGAGCGCCGCGTTGGCGGCGGCGACGATGTCGCGCATGGCGTCCAGCGTCGCCGGCGTCGGGGGCACGTCGTAGCTCTTGACCGCGCGCGGGGGCGCGGCCGCCTGCGCCGCCTGCGCCTCCATGGCCTCCCTGTAGGTGTAGGGACGCGAGAAGCCAAAGTTGCGCGCGGCGTGCGCGGCGTCGCTGGCGTCGTAGTACCCGTCGCGCGTGATCACGGGCATCGCGATCGGCTGCAACTCGTGGAACGGCGAGGGCGCGTACGCCGCCGCGTGGTCGTACTGCGGGAGCGGCACGGGTTCGATGCGACGCATTTTTGTGTTGTGTTTACGTCGCCGACGTTCTACGTCGCCGTCTCCTCGGGCTCGACGCCGGCGTCGAGAAACGCGCCCAGCTGGTCGAGCAGCACTTGGACGGCGGGCTCCAACGGGCGCGGCCCTGCCGCGATGCGGGCGCGCACGGCCTCGAGCGCCGCGCCGGCCTCGGGGACGCTCATCTCCCCGGACGCGACGCGCGACACCACGGCAGACATCTCGGCGATGTAGGGCGGGGGCGGGCGTGCGGGGGCGGAGGCCGAGGTGGAGACGCTGGACATTACAATAGTGTTGTGCCGGCCTCGGCGGCGAGCCCGGCGCTCCTTTTGGGGGGGTCCACGCGCCCCGACGAGAAGAGCCATGCGATGCGCTGCGCCCATTTCTGCAGGCACGAGCCGTCGGCGTCCGCGTCGGCGTCAGCGCGCGCCGCGGTCTGGTGCGGGTGCAGCAGCCCGCGCCCGAGGCCCATCTCGTCGTCGACGGGCACCAGCAAACACACCTGGCGCCCCCGCCGAGGATCCATTCCGGTTTTCGCGCGGCCCCCTTTGGCGTTTGAGGTGTCGTTCGCCGTTCGTCGGCGAACGACGACGTCGTTCGCCGTCGTCGTTCGCCGTCGTCGTTCGCCGTCGCCGATTTTTCTTTTTTTCACTCGTTCGCCGTCTTTTTTTCAACGTCGTTTCACCGTCGTCGTCGGATGATGCGCCGTGGGCGAAAGACGGCGAACGAGTGAAAAAAAGAAAAATCGGCGACGGTGAACGACGACGACGAACGGCGACGGCGAACGGTGAACGACGAACGACGGCGACGGCGACGGCGACGGCGAACGACCGCCTGCGGCGACACCACACAACTCAAAGCGGGAAATGTCTCTCCCCGTCGTGCTCTCGGCGTCGACGACGATCGTCGTCGACCTTCCGACGCTGCACTCCGTCCGCGTCGTCGCCGACGGCGGGAACGCGGCCCTCCACGTGAGGCACCGCGGCGACGTCGACAACCTCGACAAGTACCAGGCCACGGAGGAGGAGGTCGTCGCCGCCAAGGCGCGCATCGACGCCGTGCTCACGACGAGGTTCAGGGTCGCGAGCAAGGGCACCGGCGCCCCCGTCCCGCGCAAGCCGCGCGCGCCCAAGGTCGACAACGTCGGCGCTGCCGTCGCCGGCGACGACGCCAAGGCCGTCAACGGCGCCAAGGAGAAGCCCAAGGCCGAGAAGGCCGAGAAGCCCTCCCAGCCCAAGGAGAAGGCCAAGGCCAAGGAGCACAAGGAGCACAAGGAGCACAAGCCCAAGGTGCACAAGGAGAAGCGCGCCAAGGTGGCGACGGCGTCGTCGGAGGAGGACGTCGACGACGACGACGACGTCGATGCGTAGGTCGCGACGCCGTCGTGCGTCGCCGTCGTAAGAGCGCCACCGACACCGACACAACAAAATCAAAGCAGCGAGAATGCCGCGCTCCGCCGCCGTCGTCGACGCCGCTCACGCGAACAAGGCCGGGCACCCCGTCGCGCGCAAGACGCTCTCGATGAAGGGCGCGAGGAAGAGCGCTCTGCCCGTGGAGGCCGTGCGCCGCAGCCGCGAGGTGTCGGCGAGCCGCGAGGTCGCGATGCTCAAGAAGAGCAAGGCCAAGGCGGCGACGGTCGCCCCCACGACGACGGCGACGCCGAAGAAGCGCAAGGCCGCGGACGCCGAGGCCTCGGCCTCCGCCGACGCCGACGCCGCGCCCCCCGCCCACGAGCGCAAGAAGACGCGCTTCAGGTACGCCGCCGAGAAGGCCGTCAAGCAGCAGCAGCGCAAGAAGGACCAGACGCTTGCCAAGGAGGCCTTTGCGCGCCTCGTCAAGGCGGAGCTCCACAAGCTCGAGCAGGAGCTGCAGCCGATCGGGAGCAAGCCCGTCCACCTCTCGGCGCAGTCGCTCGTGACGTGCCAGGAGCTGCTCGAGACCGTCGCCGAGCAGGTGGCGCGCGGCGCCAACGACATGGCCTCCGTGCCGCCCACGAGGGTCAACAGGGTCGACATCGGGCCCGACGGCAAGGCGCTGCCCCCCAAGCCCCCCAAGCGCGTCGCCGTCAACGCCGCGTACATCCTGCACGCCGCCGAGGTGCGCGGGTGGTAGGGGCGAGGTGGGTGCGTGTGCGTGTGGGTGGGTGGGTGCGTGCGTGGTTCAGACCAACGTCGAAAATGCCGCCCGCCGCCGTCGCCCCGTCCACGGATCCGCGAAACGCGGCGTCGTCGTTCGCGGTCGCGCAGTCGAAGAAGCGCGGCGCCGCGACCGCCGCCCCCCTCGACGTCGACCCCACCGCGGGGGCGGCGTACGTCCTCGTCTTCTTCGTCCTCGAGGTCACGGCCTACCTCATCAACCTCACGTGGACGGCGGTGACGCTGTGGGGCGCCGCCGACCCAGGGCAGACGTCGCTGCTCCCCGTCATCAGCCTGGGGTTCGCGTCGTCGCAGGCCATCCAGGCCGTGTTCCTCACCGAGGTCGTCGGCGTGCTCCTGGAGACGCTGGGTTTTTTTTGGGCCTTTGACAAGACGCGCTACCGGTCGGGAGGCGAATGGCAGCTGTGGGTCTGGTACGCGCGCGTCGCCTCGGCCGTGTTCACGATGGCGATGCTGCTGGCCACAGGCAGCGTCTCCATGCTCGTGTACGGCACCGCGCACTACACCCTCGCCGGCCTCAGCGTCACCGGGCTCATCGTTTGGTTGGTTCTGAGCCTGGGGCAGCGCACGTGGTTCGTCGTCACCCAGCGGGCCTCCGCCGTCAACGTGACGCTGCTCTTCTTCAACTTTGCCACGCTCCCCGTGCTCATCGCCTCCATCTCGTGCTTCGCGACGCAGCAGTGCCTCGGAGGGCCCGCGGCGTCCACGGCGTGGGAGTACTCGCTGTTTGCGACGTTCGTCTACACCCCCGCGTTCCGTCTGCTCGATCTCGAGCGCGGCGCGCGCGTCGCGGCGTCGTAGCGTGTGCGTCGCGTGCGCGTCGCGTGCGCGTCGCGTGCGCGTCGCGTGCGCGTCGCGTGCGCGTCACAACGTAATGTCTCCGCCGTCGTCGCCGCCGTCGCCCGCGCCCCCCGCCCCCGCCGCGATCACGACCGTGGACGCGGCCGCCTTCGACGTCATCGAGCTCGCGGGGCTTCCGTTCGACGAGATCCTGGCGCGCCTCCCCGCGCCCGTGTTCCGCCCCTACGTCGCGCCCCTCTTTTGTCCCCCCACGCCGACGTGGGCCGGGCACGCCGCGCACGCCGGGCCCTACGCGCTCGAGTCGCAGCACGCGCACGTGCTCGCGCTCTGGCTCGCGTCCAAGGACCAGGAGTTTTCCCCGTCGGCGTCCGACGGCCAGCCGACGCCGACGACCGACATCGTCGACGACGACGACGAGTGAGAGCGGCGTCACGACGCACAAAAAAATGTACAGCATCGGCGTGGACCCCGGCTTGGTGAACGGGGGCTTCAGCGTGCTGAACAACGAGACGCTGGACCTCAAGCTTGTGAGCATCGACTTTTTGCAGCAGCCGAACCCCGCGGCCGGCGGGCGCATCCAAAAGGTAAAGTACGACGAGAAGCACACGCGCGCGCGCGCGCACGCGTTCGTCGACGCGTTTGCCGAGAACTTTGGGGACGCGAGCTTCGTGGGGGTTGAAAAGCAAATGACGCGGCCGTTCCTGGTGTTTGCCGCTCACGTGGAGTCGTACGTAGCCGGCCGATTCCCCGGCACGCCCATCGCGAGCGTGTCGCAGCGCACGGTCAGGGCGATCCTCAAAAGCAGCGACGCCGACTACGAAACGCGCAAGGGCATGGGGGCCCTCGCGGTAGACTCGTTCATCGGGGCCGAGGCCGTGGCGCAGTGCAAGGCGCGCTTCTACAAGGGCGACCACGCAGACAGGAAGGGCGGCCCGGGTCACGTGGACCCGCAGGACGCGGCCGCGATTGCCATTTGCGGCCACCTCTACCGCGACCGCCTCATGGCCCTCGCGAGCAAACCGCTCAAGTTCCTCAAGAAGCAAAAGAGGCTGGGGGGCGTGCCCGTGCGCGCGGTGTACGTCCCCCGCATCGACATCGCCGCCGGCCTCGCGGCCGTGGCGGAGCGCGAGCGGCGCGGGCTCGGAAAGGTCGCGCGAAAACGGCGTCGCGGCGACGACGGCGGTGCGGCGACGGTGAAAAAACGACGGGCGACGTCGACGACAACGACGGCGAAAAAACGACGCCGAAGCGACGACGCGGAGACACACATCAGTCGCGCGGAGACCGTCGCGTCGGCGATCATCGTCGCCGCCGCCGCCGCGCCGCCGCCGCATGTCGGCCGCGGGCGGTCGTCGTGACGACATCTTCGACGACTCCGAGGCGACGGAGGAGGAAGAGGAGGGCGACGACGTACAGCCCCCGCCCCCTCCGCCGCCCCCACCCCCACCGCCCCCGCACGCCACGCGCCACATCACAGACACGACGCCGCGGGAGAGGGACGCCCGCGTGCGCGCGGTGATGAGGGTGTTGCCGCCGCCGCCGACGACGGCGACGACGACGACGGCGACGACGACGGCGACGACGACGGCGACGACGGCGACGACGGCGACGACGACGGCGCGGCCGCCGCGACCGCCACAATAATCAGACGCAAAGACACACGAAGCGCGGACGCACGACCGCACGACCG
>Ga0302157_10003455_pt1 | contig 17778 bp, 14 predicted proteins | sample I_Bog_N3_3_FD_193502 | JGI IMG/M metagenome (GOLD analysis project Ga0302157, IMG submission 193502) | Peat permafrost microbial communities from Stordalen Mire near Abisko, Sweden - I_Bog_N3_3 | ecosystem: Environmental > Terrestrial > Soil > Wetlands > Peat | place: Sweden: Abisko, Stordalen...
GAGCAGCTGGAGGTGGCGCAGGGCCACGGCGCAACCGAGGGCGTTCCCTCCGTAGGAGTGGCCGTGGTAGAAGGTCGCCGTCCCGAGATCCTCCCCGCGGAAGGCGTCGAACACCTCGGCGGACACTACGGTGGCCGACAGGGGCAGGTACCCACCGGAGATGCCCTTGCCCAGGCACAGGATGTCCGGTCGGAACCCCGGGCCGGCCCACTCGGAGGCGAACAGCTTGCCGGTGCGTCCGAACCCGGTCGCCACCTCGTCGCAGATCAACAGTACGCCGTGCTCCCGACAGGCCCGACCGACCAGGGCGAGGTCCTCGGGCTCGGCCACCAGGATGCCGGACGCCCCCTGCACGAGGGGCTCCAGGATGAAGGCGGCCAGCGTGGCCCCGTAGGTCTCGATGGCCGCCACCGCCTTGGTCGCCCAGTCGGAGGTGGCGTAGCCCGGTGTGCGCACGACCGGGAAGCGCAACGGGTCGAAGACGGTCGTGCCGAATCCGCCGTCACCCACCGACAGGGCGCCCACGGTGTCACCGTGGTACGCGTCGCCGAGCGCCAGGAAGCGGTTCCGCTCGGGACGGCCGCGGTTGACCCAGGACTGGAAGGCGATCTTGAGTGCCTGCTCGACGGCCACGGCCCCGTCCGACGCGAAGAGGGTGTGCGCCCCGTCCACCGGGACCACCTCGGCTAGCGCCTCGGCGAACTCGACGACGACCGCACTCCCGTTGCCGAGCAGGGTGGCGTGGGCCACCTTGCCGAGCTGGTCGATCACCGCCCGGTCGAGTTCGGGCACGCGGTGCCCGAGGGTCGTCACCCACAGCGACGAGATGGCGTCGAAATAGCGCCGTCCGTGGACGTCGATGAGCTCACGGCCCTCGGCCCGCTCCACGGTGATCGGCGTGTTGCCGGCGTAGGCGGCCATCTGGGTGAATCCGTGCCACACCACGGCGACGTCCCGGTCCACCCAGGGGTCGGACGCATGCACGGAGGGGATCTCGGCACTCATGGCCCACGAGTCTTGCCCACCGGGGGGCGGCGGTCGAACCCGATTCCGTCCGCTTCGGCGGTCCCGGGCCGGTCCGGAACCCCAGGCCGGAGCCCACGGGGTGCCCGGTAGAATGGCCCGATGGATCACATCGGCGTCGTCGACACCATGTTCGCCCGTTTCGACATGGGTGCCGAGGCCCTCGACGAGCTGGCCTCCTGCCCCGGGTACGGCACCACCTTCGACGTCGTCCGCCGCACGGTGCCGGGCTTCAAGGACCTCGGCGTGGCCTGCAAGCGCCTGATCGAGCAGGAGGAGTGCCGGATCGTCGTGGCCCTCGGGATGCCCGGCAGGGCCGAGATCGACCAGGTCTGCGCCCACGAGGCCTCCCAGGGGATCATGATGGCCCAGCTGCTGACCTCCACCCACATCCTCGAGGTGTTCGTGCACGAGAACGAGGAGGAGGACCCGGCCAAGCTCGCCGTGGTGTGCGTCAACCGGGCCCGCAAGCACGCCCGCAATGCGTACTGGATGCTCTACGAACCCGAGCAGCTCACCCGCAACGCCGGCCAGGGTGTCCGCCAGGGCTACGAGGACGCCGGACCCCTCGTCGGCTGAACGTCCGGGGTCGGCTGCACGTCCAGGGTCGGCTGCACGTCCAGGGTCGGCTGCACGTCCGGGGTCGGTCAGACCGCCGGGTCGTGGGGCAGGCCGAGGGTGCGTTCGGCGATGATGTTGCGCTGGACCTCGGAGGTCCCCCCGCCGATGGTCAGCGCCGGGGCGAACAGGAACCCGTAGGACCACAGGGTGTCGGGCCAGCCGCCTGCCTCCGCCGCTCCCGGAGTGGGTCCACTCTCGGCCAGCATGCCCGCCGCACCGGCCAGGTCGCGGGCCAGTCCCATGATGTGCTGGCCGTGGTCGTCGGCCAGGGCCTTGCGCACCGACGCCTCGGGCCCGGGCGGCACGCCGGCGACCGCCGCGGCCACCGTGCGCATCCGCAGGAGGCGCAGGATCTCGCCCTCGACCCACACCCGGGCCAGGCGCTGGCGCAGGAGCGGGTCGTCGGTCCCCCCGGCCGCCCGGACCGCGTCGAGGAGGTCGCCGGCCGTCGGGCCCATGCCCCACAACGCCCCCGCCCCCGACAGCGACACCCGCTCGTTGGCCAACGTCACCTTGCCGAGCGACCAGCCCTGACCGCGTTCGCCCACCAGGTTCTCCCGGGGGAGCCGGACCTCGTCCAGGAACACCTCGTTGAAGGTGTGGGCACCGGTCATGTCGACCAGGGGGCGGACCGTGATCCCGGGGGCGTCCATCGGGCAGATGAAGTACGAGATCCCCTGGTGCTTGGGTGCGTCCGGCTCGGTCCGGGCCAGCAGGATGCCGAACTGGGCCCGGTGGGCGTAGCTGGTCCACACCTTCTGTCCCTGGACGATCCACTCGTCTCCGTCGAGTTCGGCCCGGGTGGTGAGCGAGGCCAGATCCGATCCGGCGCCGGGCTCGCTGAACAGTTGGCACCAGATCTCGTCCGCCGCCAGCAGCGGGACGAGGTAGCGGGACCGCTGCTCCTCCGTCCCGGCGTGGAGCAGGGTGGGGCCGGCCCAACCGATGCCGATCGTGTTCTCCGGACGTCGCACACCGGCCCGCCGGAGTTCCTCGTCCACCACCAGCTGCAGCGCGGGGTCGGCGCCGAGACCCCACGGTTCGGGCCAGTGGGGAGCCACCAGGCCGCGCTCGGCCAACTGCCGGCCGGTCGGGGCGGGGTGATCCTCCAACCAGGCCCGCAGCTCGGCGCGTCGGGGGTGGTCGTCGGGCCCGGTGGTGGTCCCGACGTCGGAGGGGGGCGGCGCAGTGTCCACGGCAGCCAGCGTAGGCTGCACCGGTCATCGCGGGCTCCGGGTAACGACGGGGCCCGACCGGGGGGACCGAGGAGACCGTCGTGACCGCGTGGAATTTCGCCGATGTCTGGGAGGCCGTGGCCGACGAGCTGCCGGACGCCCCCGCCCTGGTCCACGGGGGCCGCACCCGGACCTGGGGCGAGTTCGACCGGCGGGCCGACAACGTCGCCCGGTGGCTGCTCGGAGCCGGGGTGACCGGCCAGGACAAGCTCGCCCTCTACCTCTACAACTGCCCTGACTACCTGGAGGCGAGCTACGCGGCCTACAAGATCGGGTTGGTGCCGATCAACACCAACTACCGCTACGCCGACGACGAGCTCGTCTACCTGTGGGAGAACGCCGACACCGTCGCCGTGGTGTTCCACGGGGTGTTCGTCGAGCGCATCGAAGGCATCCGTGACCGCGTGCCCGGCGTGCGCAGCTGGCTGTGGGTCGACGACGGAACTGCCGGCTGCCCGTCCTGGGCCGTCCCCTACGAGGGGGCGGCCGAGACGACCGCCGCCCCGGGCGCGGACGGCACAGGGGGTGGGGCCGGCCACCGGCGGGTGCAGCCGCCGTGGGGCCGCACCCCGGACGACATCCACATGCTCTACACCGGGGGCACGACCGGCATGCCCAAGGGCGTGATGTGGCGCCAGGACGACCTCTTCGCCCGACTCAACGGCGGGGGGTTCCGCAAGTACCCACCCGAGGGCACCGTCGACGACGTCCACACCGCGCTCCGCGAGGGCGGACCGGGCATGACGCTGCTGCCGGCCTGTCCGCTCATGCACGGCACCGGAGGGTTCACGGCGATGGAGTGCCTGAGCGAGGGCGGGCACGTCGTGACGCTCACCGGTCGCCAGTTCGACCCGGTCGAGCTGCTCGACACCATCGAACGGGAGCGGGTGAACTGCACGGTCATCGTCGGTGACGCCTTCGCCAAGCCCATCCTGGCCACGCTCGAGTCCCACCCCGGACGGTGGGACCTGTCGAGCCTGGTCGGCATCATCTCGTCCGGTGTGATGTGGAGCGAGGAGACCAAACAGGGACTGCTCCGCCATCACCCGGGCATGCTCCTCATCGACGCCTTCGGTTCGTCCGAGGCGCTCGGGATCGGTACGTCGGTCTCGTCGTCCCGCAGTGCGGCCAAGACGGCCCAGTTCAACCTGGGCCCCGACGTCCGGGTGATCGATCCCGACGGCGGCGACATCGAGCCGGGCTCCGGGGCCATCGGGGTGCTGGCGCTCGGCGGGCGGATCCCCGTCGGCTACTACAAGGACGAGACCAAGTCGGCGGCCACCTTCCGGGTCATCGACGGCAAGCGCTTCTCGGTGCCCGGCGACTATGCCGAGATCCGGGCCGACGGTTCGATCCACCTGCTGGGGCGCGGCTCGGTGTGCATCAACACCGGCGGCGAGAAGGTCTACCCCGAGGAGGTGGAGGAGGTCGTCAAGACCGTGGACGGCGTCCTCGACACCGTGGTCGTCGGCATCCCGAACGAGCGATTCGGTGAGGAGATCGTGGCCGTCGTCCAACTCACTCCGGACGCGGCCGACCACCCGCCGAGTGCCGAGTCGGTCATCGGTCACGTCAAGGAGCGGTTGGCCGGCTACAAGGCCCCGCGTCGCGTCCGCTTCGTCGAGACCATCGGCCGGTCACCGTCGGGAAAGGTCGACTACGCCCGGCACCGCTCCGAGACGGCCGCATGGCTGGGGGTCCCGCTCGACGCCTGAGTCGCCCGGCGTCCACCCCGGGGGTCGGCGACCCCTCCGGACTCGCGGAGGGGACCGGGCGGTCAGCCCTTGTTGGCGCCGTGCTTCCGGACGAAGTCGTTGACGGTGTAGTACGCGTCGATCGACTCGCCGGCGTCGCCCCAGAACCCCTCCAGGACGTCGTAGGCCATGGCCCCCTGGGCGATGTAGTGGTTGTTCACATCGGTGATCTCGAGCTCGCCACGGCCCGAGGGGACCAGCGTCGGGATCACGTCGAAGACGTCGGCGTCGTAGCAGTAGATGCCCGTGACCCCGAACTTGGAGGCCGGGTGCTCCGGCTTCTCCACGATGCCGATGACCTTGCCGTCGTCCCCGAAGGTGGGCACGCCGAGGTGGCGGAGGTGCTCGTCCTCCTCGACCGGCGTCAACAGGATGCGGGCACCGTGGGGATCGCCCCGGAAGGCCTCGACCATCGGGCGGATCGAGTTCTCCACGATGTTGTCGGCCAGCATGACGAGGACCGGATCCCCGTCGACGAAGCGGGCCGCCAGCCCGAGGGCCTCGGCGATACCGCCCGGCCGGTCCTGGTACCCGTAGCTGAGCCGGTCGATACCGAACTCGTGGCCGTTGCCGAGCAGCCGCAGGAACTCACCGGCATGCGTACCGCCGGTGACCAGCATGATCTCGGTGATCCCGGCGTTGACCAGGGCCTCGATGCCCCAGTTGATCATGGGACGGTCGTAGATCGGCAACAGGTGCTTGTTGGTGATCCGGGTCAGCGGATGGAGACGGGAGCCGGTACCACCGGCGAGGAGGACGCCCTTCATGCGGCGCAGCCTAGACGTGGCCACCGGTCACGTGTGGAGGCCGGTCGGCGGGTGCGTCCGCCCCGACCTCGGCGAGCACGGCCTCGGCCAGGGCCGGCCACGCCCGGGAGGCCCACACCCCGAAGGGGCGGTCGGCCAGCCCGCAGCAGAGCACCCCGGCGACCGGGTCCACCCACAGGAACGACCCGCTCTGGCCGAAGTGGCCGTAGGTGGCCGGCGAGTTCGACGGACCGGTCCAGTGGGGCCGCTTCGCCCCTCTGACCTCCACGCCCAGACCCCAGTCACACGGGTCCGAGGGTCCGAACCCGGGCAGCACGCCGGCCAATCCGGCGAACTGCACCGATGTCGCGTCCCGCCAGGTGGATGCGCTCACCAGGGTCGGCCGGGCCCACTCCCGACCGAGGGCCACCAGATCGACCAGTGGACCGACGAGGCCGGCTGCGGCCGCGCCGGGTGCCGGGCCGTCGGCGAGCGCCGTGGCCGTCATGCCCAGAGGTTCGAGGACGCCGGCGCTCAGGTAGTCGGCGAACGGCATGCCCGAGGCCTCCTCGACGACCCGCCCCAGGACGACGAACCCCGCATTCGAGTAGATCCGCCGGCGACCGGGCTGTTCGACCGGCGGACCCTCCTCGGGCCCGAGTCCGGACGCGTGGGCCAGGAGGTGGCGCACCGTCGACCCCGGGGGCCCGGCCGGTTGATCGAGGGTCAGCGTCCCCTCCTCCACGGCCACGAGCACGGCCAGCGCCGTCGCCGGCTTGGTGACCGACGCCCACGGATACGCGCGCCCCGGATCCCCGACGGCGGTGCCCGGATCACCCGGGACGCCGGTGCGGACCACACCCACGGCGGCCGCGTCCACCGGCCACCGGATCACTTCGTCGAGCGCGTGCATGGTCCGACCAGCGTAGGGGAACCCGTGCACATCCGGTCTGGCTAGCCTGGTCCGCCATGGGGACGTCGTGGAGGGGCGCGCACCGGGGGCGACTCCCCGCGGTCACGGTGACGACGCTCGTCGTCCTCGCCCTCTCGGTCGCCATGGCACCGCCGGTGTCGGCCACCACGACCACCTCGGTGCCGGTCGCCAGGTCGGGAGGTGAGGCGGCGGTCACCGGCGCCCTCGCCTCGTTCTACCGACCACCCGATCCACTCCCCTACGCCCCGGCGGGGACGATCATCCGCCGCCAGGAGCTGCCCACCCAGCCGGGCCTGCCGGCCGGGACCCGGTCGTGGCGGGTGCTCTACCACTCGACCTCCGGATCCGGTGGCGACCTGGCCGAGTCCGGTGTCATCGTCGTACCCGGCGGCACGCCGCCCCCCGGGGGCTTCCCCATCGTCAGCTGGGCCCACGGCACCACCGGGGTCGCCAGTGGCTGCGCCCCGTCGGTGACCGGCACCTCGACCATCACCGATCTGGCGGGTCTGATCAAGAGCCGCGACATCGTGGCCGCCGCCGACTACCGGGGCCTCGGCGCCCCCGGCCAGAACCCCTATCTCGTCGGGACCAGCGAGGCCGAGGACGTGCTCGACGCCGCCCGGGCCGCCCGGTCGTTGGAAGGGGACAGGGCCTCCAACGCGGTGGCGGTCCTCGGGTTCTCCCAGGGTGGCCAGGCGGCGCTCTTCGCCGGGGAGGTCGCCCCCTCCTATGCACCCGAGCTCTACCTGGCCGGCGTGGCGGCCGTCGCTCCCGTCACCTCGGTCCTCGAACTGGCGCCCACCGGTGACCAGCTGCCCCCCTCGGGCCAGTCCGCCTTCACCGCCATGGTCCTCTACGCCTGGTCCCGCCACTACCGCACGTTCGGACTCGGGAGCGTCCTGACCCGTACCGGACTGGCCGACCTCTCGGTGGTGACGTCCTCGTGCGTCAACACGGTCGCCTCGCTCTACGACTCGGTCGCCCCGGACCGGTTCTTCCTCCCCGGATGGGAGGCCCGTCCGGCCGTCCAGGCCGCCAACCAGGCCAACCGGCCCGGTGAGTCACCCACCTCGGCACCCATCCTCGTGGTGCAGGGCACGGCCGACGAGGTGGTGCCCTTCGCCGAGACCACCCGGTTCGTCGGTCGCCAGCTCTGCCACGACCAGTACGACACGGTCGACTACGTGGCCCAGCGGGGCATGGGTCACAGTGACGCCCTCGACCGGTCGGCCACGTTGATCAACGGATGGTTGCGGTCACGGTTCACCGGTGCACCGGTGGTGGATTCCTGCATCCGCCCGGGCCTCGGCATCGCGTCGTCGCGCTGACCGTCGCACGCGTCCGACGCGTCGCACGGACCCGGCACCTGTCACTCGACGCCCGGACGGGCGGAGCGCCTCAGACGTCGAGGAAGCGTCGCACGGCGAATGCCGATCCGACGACACCGACGCCGATGCCCACCACCGACACGAGCAGGCAGGTCCCGAAGACCTCCCAACCGCTGAGCGACATCTGGGCGATGATGCTGTTCGAACTGGCCGCCGTCGCGGTCTGGTCCAACGGGATGCCCCAGTAGAGAGCCAGGACCACGAGTACCGCCACACCGGCACCCAACATGCCCTGGATCATCCCTTCGGCCATGAACGGCAATCGGATGAACCAGTTGGTGGCTCCGACCAGTTTCATCACCGAGACTTCGCGTCTCCGGGCGAAGATGGCCATGCGGATCGTGTTGAGGATCAGCACCGAGGCCGATAGCAGCAACACGATCGCCACGGTCAGGAACACCCACTGGAGCACCCGGATCACGCTCTGCATGGTCTTGATCTGCTGGCCCGGGTACTTCACGGCGTAGATGCCCTGCTTGCCGTTGAAGGCCTGGTAGACCGCCGGTGCCTGGGACGGATCGACCAGCTGGCAGCGGTACGACGCCGGGATCTGGTCCTCGCTGGTCACATTGCTCTCGTCCGGCGGCAGGACGCGCTTGGCCTCCTGGTAGTCGTAGAGCTGGTCCCGGTAGATGCACGACTTGATGTACGGCGAATCCTTCAGTTCCGTGGCGATGGCTTCGGTCTGGGCGTTGCCGACGTTCGGGTTCACCCAGACGATGGTCTGGACGCCGTTCTGCCACAGTTCGGTGGCCTTGGAGGCGCCCTGCTTCATCAGCAGCGACGAGCCGACCAGCGCCAGCGACACCGCCACCGTGAGGATGGCGGCGACGGTCATCAGACGGTTGCGCCACAGGTTGGTGGCGGCCTCCTTGCCGACGTAGGCCGGGGAGATCGCCATCAGGGCCGGGCCAGCGAGGTGCCGGGCACCTCGAGGTCGTCGTCGGCCGTGGGCATCTGGTCCACCAGATTGCCCGTGGGCGAGCCCGCACCGGCGGCCAGGGTGGTGCTGTCGATGTCGTAGACCCCGTGGGCCTGGTCGCGGACCAGGATGCCGCGGTCGAGTTCGATGACCCGTCGGCGCATCTGGTTGACCATGCCGGCGTCGTGGGTGGCGATGATGACGGTCGTGCCCGTCCGGTTGATCCGGTCGAGCAGGCGCATGATGCCGAGGCTCGTCGTGGGATCGAGGTTGCCGGTGGGCTCGTCGGCCAGGAGGATGAGGGGGCGGTTCACGAAGGCCCGGGCCACGGCCACCCGCTGCTGCTCGCCCCCGGACAGCTCACCGGGGAGGTTGTCGCGCTTCTTGGCCAGTCCCACGAGGTCGAGGACCTGGGGTACCTGCGCGGCGATCACGTGCCGGGGACGGCCGATGACCTCGAGGGCGAAGGCGACGTTCTCGAAGACGGTCTTGTTGGGCAGCAGCCGGAAGTCCTGGAAGACGCAGCCGATGTTGCGTCGCAGGTAGGGGATGCGCCACTTGGCGAGGTGGCCGATCTCCTTGCCGGCCTCCCAGATGCGACCGGAGTCGGGCATCTCCTCGCGCAGCAGCAACCGGATGAAGGTCGTCTTGCCGGAACCCGACGGGCCGACCAGGAACACGAACTCGCCCTTGTCGATCTCGACCGAGCAGTCCTGGAGGGCGACCGTGGATCCCTTGTACGTCTTGGTGACGTTCTGGAATTTGATCATGAGGGTGCGGTGGTGCGGGGCAGCGCAACGGAGGGGAACCGTGGGCGCACAGGCGGAATGTCCGCGCTGGACATTGTACCCGCGGCGTCGGCTGAACTGCGTCAGCCCCTCTGACCTCGGACGACGCGTTCCTCCGTCCGGACCACACCGTCAGCGACGGGTGACGTGGCGTCGAGCGCGGCTGGCGACTCAGGCGGCGCCGCGTCCGGTCTCGGCCTTGCGACGCAGCTCGGCCTCGATCAGCATGTCGAGATCGCCGTCGAGCACCGCCTCGACGTTCCCCGTCTCGGCGTTGGTGCGCAGATCCTTCACCAGCTGGTACGGCGCCATGACGTACGAGCGGATCTGGTTGCCCCAGGCGTTGTCGGTGCGGTCACCCGAGAGCTGGTCGAGGGTGGCCTGGTGCTCGAGCCGCTGGCGCTCGGCCAGCTTGGCCCCGAGGACCTGCATGGCCTTCGCCTTGTTCTGGGTCTGGCTCCGCTGGTTCTGGCACGTCACCACGATCCCGGTCGGGATGTGGGTGAGGCGCACCGCCGAGTCGGTCTTGTTGACGTGCTGTCCTCCGGCGCCCGACGACCGGTAGGTGTCGATGCGGAGGTCCTTCTCGTCGATCTCGACCTCGCCCGACGGGTCCTCCAGGAACGGCACCACGTCGAGGGAGGCGAAACTGGTCTGGCGGCGGTGCTGCGCGTCGAACGGCGAGATCCGGACCAGTCGGTGCACGCCGCGCTCGGCGGCCAGGAGCCCGAAGGCGTAGCGGCCCCGGACGATGAAGGTGGCCGACATGAGGCCGGCCTCCTGGCCCTCCGTCGCCTCCTCGACCTCGATGGTGAACCCGCGGCGCTCGGCCCACCGGGTGTACATGCGCAGCATCATCTCGGCCCAGTCCTGGGCGTCGGTGCCCCCGGCCCCGGCATGGATCTCGGCCACCGCATCGCCGTCGTCGTAGTCGCCGCCGAACAGGGCGCGCAGTTCGAGTGTGCCGAGCGTGCGGTCGAGATCGGCGAGCACGTCCTCGGCCTCCTGGCGCAAGGACTCGTCGTCCTCCTCCTGCATGAGCTCGTGCAACGTCTCGGCGTCGGACAGGCGCTCGTGGAGTTTGCCCAACACCTCGAGGTCCTCGGTCACCCGGCCGAGTTCCGTGGTGACGGAGCGGGCGTTGTCGGCGTCGTCCCACAGGTCCGGCGCCGAGGCCGCCGTCTCGAGTTCGGCCCGGCGGGCCGCGAGGGCGTCGGCTCCGAGGAACCGCTCCGCCTCCTGGATCCGGCCGGTCAGCGACTCCAGCTGTTCGGGGATGTCCACCCGCTCGGGCTCACCCTCCCCCCGGCGTGCGGCGTCGGCCGCCATCTCAGTTGGCGCCGTGGCAGAGCTTGTACTTCTTGCCGCTGCCGCACCAGCACGGCTCGTTGCGGCCGATCTTCTCACGGTCCGACTTCACGATCGGGGCCTGGGTCTCGGTGTCGTCGTAGGGGAGGCCCGGTTGACCGCCCAGGCCACCGGCCACGGCGGCGGCCGCCTCGAGCTCGGCCGGAGTGGCGTTGGCGAACGCCGCACTGACGGCGGCGTCACCCTGGACCGGATCGTCGGCGGCCACGTAGCTGGCCTGCGCCAGATCGGGCTCGGCGGCGGTCTCCTCGGTGAGCACCTGGACGTGGAAGAGGTAGCGCAGGTAGTCGTCGTTGATGCCGTCCATCAACTTGCCGAACATGGCGAAGCCCTCTCGCTGCCAGGCCACCAGCGGGTCCTGGTTGCCCATGGCCCGCAGGTTGATGCCCTCTTTCAGGTAGTCCATGTCGGCCAGATGGTCCTGCCAGCGCTGGTCGATGATCTGCAGCATGATGTCCCGCTCGAGCTGGCGCGCCGTCTCGGCGCCGCCCGGAATGGTCTCGTCCCGCTCGGCGTAGAGCTCGAGCGCCTCGGTGATCACGCTCTCGGTCACCTGGCCGGCCGTGGCCGCCTCGGCGAAGTCCTCGGCCACGAACTTCGTCGGGTAGTACTGGGTGAGCTCGGTGATGAGGCCCGGCAGGTCCCACTCCTCGGGATAGTCGGAGGGACACGAGGAGGCGACCACTTCGGTCAGCGTCGTCTCGAGCAGCTCGACGGTGTCCTCCTGGAGGTCGTCGCCCTCGATGATCTGGTTCCGCCGGGCGTAGATCACCTTGCGCTGCTCGTTCATGACGTCGTCGTATTTGAGGACGTCCTTGCGGGACTCGGCGTTGCGGCCCTCGACGGTGTTCTGGGCCCGCTCGATGGCCTTCGTCACCATCTTGGCCTCGATGGGCATGTCGTCGGGGAGGGCCCGGCCCATCACCCAGTTCATGGCACCGGTGGCGAACAGTCGCATCAGGTCGTCCTCGAGGGACAGGAAGAACCGGCTCTCGCCCGGATCGCCCTGGCGTCCCGACCGGCCGCGCAGCTGGTTGTCGATGCGTCGGCTCTCGTGGCGCTCGCTACCCAGCACGTAGAGACCGCCCTTGGCGCGCACCTCTTCGCCCTCGGCCTTGCACCGCTCCTCGAACTCCTTTTCCATGCGGGCGAGCTGGGCTGCGCCCTCCTCGGTCTCGAGGTCGATCCCCTGGGCCTTCGCCTCCCGCACGGCCAGGCCCTCGGGATTGCCGCCGAGGATGATGTCGACGCCACGGCCGGCCATGTTGGTGGCCACGGTCACGCCACCGACGCGCCCGGCCTGGGCCACGATCTCGGCCTCCCGGAAGTGCTGCTTGGCGTTCAGCACCTCGTGGGGGATGCCGCGCTTGTCGAGCAGGCGCGACAGGTGCTCGGACTTGGACACCGAGGCCGTGCCGACGAGGACCGGCTGGCCGGAGGCGTGCCGCTCGGCGATGTCCTCGACCACCGCGGCGAACTTGGCGTCTTCGGACTTGTAGATCAGGTCGGGCTGGTCGGCGCGCACGAGGGGCCGGTTCGGAGGGATCGGGACCACCGGGAGTTCGTAGGTGTTGGCGAACTCCGAGGCCTCCGTCTCGGCCGTACCGGTCATGCCGCCGAGCTTCTCGTACATGCGGAAGTAATTCTGGAGGGTCACCGTCGCCCAGGTGTGGTTCTCCTCTTTGATCTTGACCCGTTCCTTGGCCTCGACCGCCTGGTGGAGTCCGTCCGACCAGCGCCGCCCGTCGAGCGTGCGGCCGGTGAACTCGTCGACGATGCGGACCTCGCCTTGGGCGACCAGGTAGTCCTTGTCCCGCTTGTAGAGCTCCTTGGCCAACAGGGCCTGGGACAGGTGGTGCACGTAGTTGACGGCCACCGCGTCGTAGAGGTTCGACACGCCCAGCTGCCGCTCCACCTTCTCGATGCCGCTCTCGGTGGGGACGACGGTGCGCTTCTCCTCGTCGACCTCGTAGTCCTCCTCGGCGCGGAGGGTGCGGACGATCCCGGCGAACTGGTAGTAGAGCTGGGCCGACTCGGCGGCGGGTCCGGAGATGATGAGCGGCGTCCGGGCCTCGTCGATGAGGATCGAGTCGACCTCGTCGATGATGGCGAAGTGGTGGCCGCGCTGGACCATGGCCTCCTTGGAGCGGGCCATGTTGTCGCGCAGGTAGTCGAACCCCAGTTCCGTGTTGGTCCCGTAGGTGACGTCCGAGTAGTAGGCCGCACGCTTCTCGGCGGGGTCGGAGATGTCCGGTCCCACCCGGCCGACGGTGAGGCCGAGGAACTTGTGGAGACGACCCATCCACTCAGAGTCACGGGTGGCCAGGTAGTCGTTGACGGTGACCACGTGGACGCCGTTGCCGGCCAGGGCGTTGAGGTAGACGGGGAGGGTCGACACCAGCGTCTTGCCCTCACCGGTCTTCATCTCGGCGATCCACCCGAAGTGGAGCGCCATGCCGCCCATCAGCTGGGCGTCGAAGTGCCGCTGCCCGAGGACGCGCCAGGCCGCTTCACGGACGAGGGCGAACGACTCGATGAGCAGGTCCTCCAGGACCTCGCCGTTGTCGAGGCGCCGGCGGAACTCCACGGTGAGGGCCTGCAGTTCCTCGTCGGAGCGCGCCTCCATCTCCGGCTCGAGGGCGTTGACCAGGGGCACCAGTTCGGCGAGTCGCCGGACCTTCTTGCCCTCGCCGGCGCGGAGGACTTTCGAGAACACACTCATGGGGGCCCCACTCTACCGTCGGTGACCTCGCCCAGGTCACCGCAACGGCGTGTCCGACCGGTCCCCGGTCCCCCGTGGGGCCCGGGCGACCGGCGGATCCGCGGGTCGGGGCGGTCAGGCGGTGCGCACCTTCCGATACAGCGTGCCGGTGGCGGCCATCCGATGACGGGGTTGGGACCGGCCGACGATGCGGCCCTTGGTCCGTTCGATCTGGTGCTCGAGCTTCTCCACCACGAGGTCCACGGCGATGAGTGGGACCTGGCCGACCGCCTTGGCCCGGATGGTGTGGCCGTGTCCGGACATCACCACCTCGCAGCACTCACGGGCCGAGATCCGTCGATTGTGCTCCTCCGAGAAGTGGACTTCGGCCCGTTCGAGACCAGGACAGTGCTCACCCACGTGGCGCACCTTCTCCTCGGTCAGGGCTCGAACTTCGTCGGACACGATCTTCCTGCCATGCGTGATGACTACGTCCACTGCTTCGCCTCCTCGGCATCGTTGATCGACAGCTAGTGCAACAGGTGGCCGGTCCTCCTGATCGGTCGGTGAGGGGATGGGGTGGGTGAAATCGTGAGCGGCGTGCGGCTGACCTGGTCTTTGACCCCACACTCGCCTGCGGGGAGCGTTGCGGCCGGGACCCGGCGGCGGCGACCGTCTCCGGTCGGACACCCAGCGGGACCGCTGTGGACACGCGTCTGCTCCTCTCCGCCCGCCCCCGACAGCCGGGGACGCCACGGGCAGGTCTTACTCCTAAGCCGCACCATGCTCAGCAACCATGAGTTGCCTTACGTGGGTCGTTTCGCCTGCGACTGGCTTCGACTTGCAACCACAGACCCGCACGCTGCTCACGGCACAACCATACGCCCCGGAGGCGCGAAAAGTAACCGTTGCGCTACGAGTTCACCGGGACGTCATCCAACCGCAACACGGCGTTCCCGGCTCAGGCGTCGCCGCTGGCCAGCTGCTGCTTGATCTCGTCGATCACCGGCACCGGGCCCGGATCGATCCCCTCGTGGTCGGCCAGGTGGAGCGCCACCACGTCGCCGACCAGCGCCAGGTCGAGGAGCTGGGCCAGGTCGCCCTCGCCGGAGGCCCGTACCTCGACGACGTCGGCCATGACCTCGCGCAACGCCTCGGTCACGAGGTCGAACCGCCGGCTCACCTGGGGGTGCTCGGCGTCGTGACGCAGATTGACCAGGGTGATGATCTGACGGGTGGCGTCGCCGTTCTGACCCCAACCGGCGACCTCGTTGTGGCACAGCTCCGGATGGACGTTCCAGAACGCCGGCGACTTGGCACTCTCGTTGATCTGGCACTTCCACCGGAGAGCGGCGGCCGCACCCAGGTCCTGGCTGCTGTGGACCAGGGGGATCGTCCGGCCGATGCGACGGGCCGTTGACTCGGCCACGTTGCCGGACCGACCGAGTTGGTCCCGTCGGCGGGTGAGCTGGTCCACGGCCAGGTCGATCCACTGCTGGGCCCCCGGGAAGAGGCCGATGGCCTCGAGGAGGACGAGCGGTGGGATCGCCATGGCCCCGAGTGCGGTCCGGGCCTCGGGGATCGACACGGGCACCGGCACCAGGGGTACGTCCCACTCGCCGGACAGACGGACCAGCTCGCCGCCTCCGGACACCACGATCAACGCAGCCCCGGCTTCGTAGGCCGCCGTCGCCGCCTCGACCGTCTCCTCGGTGTCACCGGAGAACGACACGGCCAGGACGAGCGACCCGGTCCCCACGTGGTCCGGCGGTACGTAGCCCTTCACCACGGTGACCGGCACCGGCATGAAGGGGGCGGCGACCGCGGTCAGGACGTCGCCGACGATGCCGCTGTCGCCCATCCCGAGGACGACCACGTTCTCCACGTCGTCGTGGGCGGGCAGGCTGTCCACGGCGGCGGCGGCCTCGACGGCCGCCACCACCTGCTCGGGCAGTCCGAACGTGGCGTCCCACACACCCCGCGAGTCGAGGGCCGCCGCCTCGATGGTCACGCCCCGGTGGCTGCGCTCGTCGGGACGGCGCCGCCGCCATCCGCCTTGGCGACCAGCCGCGCGTCCTCGGCGGCGTCCACGGTGGTGGCCTCGTCGATCAACATCACCGGGATGCCGTCACGCACGGGGTAGGTCCGGTGCAGCCGGGGGTTGAACAGGAGCTGCTCGTCGGCGAAGTAGAGGAGCGGGCCCTTGTCCTCGGGACAGGCCAGCACCTCGATCAGCAGCGGGTCCAGGGTCATGGATGGTTCCTCTCTGGGTGGGTCTCGTCGTGCTTCCTACCGTTGTTCCGACAGAACGGTCGTGGGCGGGCCCGTGTCACGGGCCGAGCAGTCGGGCGATGGCCTCCTGCACCTCGGTCACCCGCGCCGCACAGGACGCTTCGTCCGGGGCCTCCACGTTCAGGCGGAGCAGCGGCTCGGTGTTCGAGGGGCGCAGGTTGTACCACCAGTCGCCCCGGTCGACGGTCAGCCCGTCGAGGCGGTCGGCCGTGCCCAGTGCGCCTCCGGCGGCCTCGACCTCGGCGGCCATCAGCTCGACGGCGCCGGCCGGGTCGTCCACCACGGTGTTGATCTCACCGGAGGCGGCGTAGCGCTTGAAGGGGGCCAGCAGTTCGGAGAGAGGTCGGCCCGTCACGCTGAGCAGCTCGAGGACGAGCATGGCGGCGATGATGCCGGAGTCGGCACGGTAGTTGTCGCGGAAGTAGTAGTGGCCCGAGTGCTCCCCGCCGAAGACGGCGCCCGTCTCGGCCATGACCTGCTTGATGAAGCTGTGGCCCACCTTGGTGCGGATCCCCACGCCACCGTGCTCGGCGATGACCTCGGGTACCACCCGGCTGCAGATGCAGTTGTAGAGCACGGTCGATCCCGGGTGCTTGTCGAGCAGCGAGGCGGCCACCAGGGCGGTGGTCAGCGACCCCGAGACCGGTTCGGCCTTCTCGTCCACCAGGAAGACCCGGTCGGCGTCACCGTCGAAGGCGAGGCCGACGTCGGCACCGGAGGACAGGACGAGCTTCTGGAGGTCGATCAGGTTCTCGGGCTGGATGGGGTCGGCCGGGTGGTTGGGGAAGTTGCCGTCGAGCTCGGGGAAGAGGATCTCCACCTCGAACGGGAGCCCGGCGAACACCACGGGCGCCACCAGCCCGCCCATGCCGTTGGCCGTGTCGGCCACCACCTTCAGGGGACGGAGCACCGAGGTGTCGACGAAGGACCGCACGTGGTCCGCATAGGCCTCCAGCACGGACCGGTGCTCGAGGGGACCCAGGGTGGCCGGGTCGGGTTCGGGTGGACCGTTCGGACCCCACTCCTCGAGCAGCTGCTCGGCCGTGGCCTGGATCTCGGTGAGGCCCGTGTCGCGACCGATCGGCCGGGCCCCGGACTGACACAGCTTCAGCCCGTTGTACCTGGCGGGATTGTGCGAGGCCGTGAACATGGCCCCCGGGGCGTCGAGGCTCCCGGCGGCGAAGTACAGCAGGTCGGTGGAGGCGAGACCCAGGTCGATCACCCCGGCCCCCTCGGAGCGGGCGCCGAGGGCGAACGCCTCGGAGAGTTCGACCCCCGACTCACGCATGTCCCGGGCGACGAGGATCGTCGGCGCAGCGGTGTACCGGGCCACGGCGACACCGATGGCTCGGAATTGGAGGGCGTTGAGGTCGTCGGGGACGACGCCCCGGATGTCGTACGCCTTGAACACGTGGGAGAGGGAGGCCATGGCCGGCCCATCCTAGGCCAGGCCCCCGTGGCAGGATCTGAGTATGTCGACCCACGCCCCACGGGGCACGAAGCGTCGTGCCGCGCGATCGGCCGTGCTGGTCGTCGTCCTGGTGACGACCACCGTCGCCTTCGGATCCGTCGTCGGATTCCCCTCCCCGCGGGCCTCCGCCGGACCCGCCCGGGTCGCGCGTCCCGCCGCGGCGACCATCACCAGCACCCATCTCCTGGTGGCGTCGAGCGCCGACCCGATCGGCGGCGGCTACTGGCTGGCCGCCACCGACGGTGGCGTGTTCTCGTTCGGGGCACCCTTCGAGGGTTCCGCCGGCGACCTCCCCCTCCGGTCCCCCGTCGTCGGGATCGCCCCGAGCGCCGACGGCCGGGGATACCGGCTGGTGGCCGCCGACGGGGGCGTGTTCGCCTACGGCGACGCGTCGTTCCTCGGCTCCATGGGCGGGTCGCACCTGAACCAGCCGATCGTCGGCATGGCCGCCACCCCCGACGGCCGGGGGTACTGGCTGGTGGCCTCCGACGGCGGCATCTTCGCCTACGGCGACGCCCCCTTCCTCGGTTCCATG
>Ga0302157_10003463_pt1 | contig 17754 bp, 16 predicted proteins | sample I_Bog_N3_3_FD_193502 | JGI IMG/M metagenome (GOLD analysis project Ga0302157, IMG submission 193502) | Peat permafrost microbial communities from Stordalen Mire near Abisko, Sweden - I_Bog_N3_3 | ecosystem: Environmental > Terrestrial > Soil > Wetlands > Peat | place: Sweden: Abisko, Stordalen...
GGGTTTTGCCGAGGAAAGACGGGGCCAAAGAAAGCTATTTTTTGCGCTGAAAGGAAAGCTATTTTTTTCGAAAAGCGTCCAAAGCGATGACCTGAGCGCCATGCTCGTTGGGCGGGGTCGGGGTTGAAGCCTCTTCCTCTTCGCCCAACTGGACGGTTTCGGGCTCTTCGTCCTGTTCCTCGATCTCGCCGCCGGGATGGGGCAGTTCGATGGAGCCGTCGGTCTGGAACTGCAGGCCGAACTTGGCCGAAGGATCGGCAAAGGCCGTCACGGCGGCAAAGGGAATATGCAGCCGCTCGTTGACGCGGTTGAAGGACAAGGTCACTTCAAACCATTCCGGCGTGATTTCCAGGCCCCAGTACTGGTGCTGCAGCACGATGGTCATCTCGTCCGGATAGCGGGCCCGCATATAGTCCGGAATATCCACATCCGGGTTGCGGGTGCGGAAGGTGATGTAGAAATGATGGTCGCCCGGCAGTCCGTCGACGCTGGCCTTTAGGGCTTCGCGCAGGACACCGCGCAGGGCGTCTTCCACCATCCGGTCATATCGCAACACATTGTTCGCCATGGGGCGGGGAACCTTTTCACAAGTCTAGTGGGGAGGCTTCTGTTGCCCGGTGCCCCCCCGAACCGCGCTTACCTATTAGGCAGCGAGAGCAACGATGTTATCGTTAGCACTTGTGTGTTTGACCCGATAACGGCGGTATCATGCCGAGAACAAACCAAGTCTTTACCACGCGCGTCGATCCTGTTTCGCCCCCATGAGCTCAGGGTTGGACTCCTGAGGTTATGGTGGAGGCGCCGGGTACCGCCCCCGGGTCCGCAACGCTTATTCCAAATGGTGTTTAGCGCCATAGCCGGTTTCCCGGCGGGAACGAGTATAGAGGCTTTGATTTCGTGACGCTATAGCTGACAGACAGCTTTCTTGGCTGATAGAGTGCGGGCCGACGATTTTTAGAGGATGCAAGGTGCAGCAATATCTCGATCTGATGCGCGCGGTCCGGGATCGCGGCGTGGTCAAACAGGACCGGACCGGCACGGGAACCAGCAGCCTGTTCGGCTGGCAGATGCGCTTTGATCTGGCCCAAGGCTTTCCGCTGGTGACCACCAAGAAGGTGCATCTGCGCTCTATCATTCACGAGCTTTTGTGGTTCCTGAAGGGCGAGACCAACATTCGCTATCTCAAGGACAACAATGTTTCCATCTGGGACGAATGGGCCGATGAGAATGGCGATTTGGGGCCGGTCTATGGCTATCAGTGGCGGTCCTGGCCGGCTCGAAATGCAGGCGGGGGGGGCGGCGGCACCATCGACCAGATCACCGGCTTGCTGGAGCAAATCAAGCGCAATCCCGATTCCCGGCGTCTGATCGTTACCGCCTGGAATCCGGCGGATGTGGACCGTATGGCCCTGCCGCCCTGCCATTGCCTGTTCCAGTTCTATGTGGCCGAGGGGAAATTGTCCTGTCAGCTTTATCAGCGTTCGGCGGATATTTTTCTGGGTGTGCCCTTCAACATCGCTTCTTATGCCCTGCTGACCATGATGGTGGCTCAGGTAACCGGGCTGGAGCTGGGCGAGTTCGTCCATAGCTTCGGCGACGCCCATCTCTATTCCAACCACAAGGATCAGGTGGAGCTTCAGCTGTCGCGTGCTCCCAAAGCTTTGCCGGTGATGAAACTGAACCCCGAGGTCAAAGACCTGTTTGCCTTCCGCTTCGAGGACTTCAGTCTGGAGGGCTATGATCCCCATCCGCATATCTCGGCGCCGGTGGCGGTCTAAAATGATTTCGATGATCGTGGCAGTGGCCGCCAACGGCGTGATCGGGCGTGACAACAAGATGCCATGGCATCTGTCCGAGGACCTGAAGTACTTCAAGCGCGTCACCATGGGCAAGCCGGTGGTGATGGGCCGCAAGACCTTCGAATCCATCGGTAAGCCGCTGCCGGGCCGCCCCAATATCGTCATCTCCCGCGATTTGTCCTGGAGCGCCGAAGGCGTTCGTGTCGCCCGTTCCATCGATGAGGCCCTGGCCTTGGCCGAGGGCGGCGAGATCATGGTCATCGGCGGCGCGGAAATCTTCAATGCCATCGCGCCCCTGGCCCAGCGCCTCTATTACACCGAGGTCAAGCGCGACTATGACGGCGATGCTTTCTTTCCCAAGCCCGACCCGGCCCGCTGGCGCGAGGTTTCCCGCGAGGAGCACGAGGGCGACCCGGCCTATGCTTTCCTGGTGCTGGAGAGAATCGCCTAATATGTAGGCTATATTTTTGTGCAGCGCAAAAATTAGGCAGGTCATTGGGGTGGCGCGCAACTGTCATCCCAATGACATCAAGGCTTAAGCCTCTGGCAAGATGTTTGCAGATATCATCCTCAATGGCTCCGCCAGATGAGGAGGACCGAACATGCGTGACCCGATTTCCAAGCCCAGCAGCTCCGCGACGCTCTCCAGCCGCCGCGCAACCCTGTGGCCCGCCGTGGTCCTGGCCACCTCGTTTATGGCGACGCAGATCGTGACCATCATCGAGTTCGTGGCGGTGCATTAAGTGATGCCGGCAGGCCTTTCGGCCTGCCGTATGTCCCTCTGCCTAAGCGCGGCCGCCGCCTCAATGGCGGCGGGAAAGAAGCAAATGCGGATGGGTCTTCGTAGGAAGGCGTTGCCTAGCTAAAGCTGATCTTCGGCCCCTTTTTGGCGGCCAGCAGCACTTCGGCTTTTTCCCAGACCTTGGCGGCGATCGCCTGATAGGCCTTGGCGTGGGGGCCGTCCGGCTGGCTGACGACGATGGGTTTGCCCTCGTCCGAAGTGGTGCGGATATCGATGTCCAGGGGGAGCTCGCCCAAGAAATCGGCGGACATCTTGGTGGCTTCGATCTTGGCGCCGCCATGGCCGAAGATATGGGCCTCGTGCCCACAGTTGGGGCAATGATAAGTGCTCATGTTCTCGATGATGCCCAACACCGGCACATTGACCTTGCGGAACATGTTCAGACCCTTGCGGGTATCGAGCAAGGCGATGTCCTGGGGCGTCGAGACGATGACGGCGCCGGTCAGAGGCACCTTCTGGGTCATGGTCAGCTGGGTGTCGCCGGTGCCGGGGGGCATATCGACCACCAGCACATCCAGCTTGCCCCAATTGACGTCGCGCATCAGCTGTTCCAAGGCACCCATGACCATGGGGCCGCGCCAGACCACCGGGCTGTCCTCGGGGACCAGGAAGCCGATGGACATCACCTTGATGCCATAGGCCTCGACCGGCTCCAGGATATTGCCGTCGGGCGAGACGGCTTGAACGCCCGAGACGCCCAGCAGGCGCGGCTGCGAGGGGCCGAAGACGTCGGCGTCCAGCATGCCCACGGTCAGGCCCATGCTCTTGAAGGCCAGGGCCAGATTGGTGGCGGTGGTGGATTTTCCGACGCCACCTTTGCCCGAGGAAACGGCGATGATGGCCTTGACTCCCGGCAGCAACGGCGTTTCCGGGGGTTTGCCGTGAGCGTGACCATGGCCCTGGGCGGCCTTCTTCTCGGCGGTCAGGACGGCCGAGACGGTGATGACGCCGGGCAGATCGTGGACGGCCTTTTCGGCGGCCTTGCGCAGGGGCTCCAGCTTGGGGCCGCGCTCCGGGTCCACTTCGATGGCAAAGGCCACATGGCCATCTTTGACGGCCAGGCCGGAAATCATGCCGAGGCTGATCAGATCGCCACCGCGATCGGGATCGGCAACCTTGCTCAGGGCGGCGATTACGTCTTTGTCACTGAGCTGGGCCATCCGGGTAGTCTCCTTGGGATATGGAATGCTGATATTGGCTGGGCTTCATTGCGCCGCAGGTCCAGGTGTCATATAAGGCTGGGATAGCCCGTTGAAAAGCGGGCAAATGCATTCAATGTTGGATGCTCGAGGCGGAACAAGGATCAGATCATGCCGTGGAATCCCCAAGGCGGTGGTGGTAACGGTCAAGGTGGAGGCCCCTGGGGCAACCAAGGTGGCGGTGGCAATAATCCTTGGGGCAAGGGCGGCGGACCCGCTCCCGACCTTGAGGATATGTTCCGCAAGAGCCGCGAAAGCCTGAGAAAGGCCATGCCCGGCGGATTTGGCGGCGGCCGTGGGATCGGTCTGGCCTTCCTGGCGCTGTTGGTGCTGTGGGCGGCGACCGGCATCTATAAGGTCAATCCCGACGAGGTCGGCGTGGTTCTGCGCTTCGGGCGTTTCGTCAATTATACCCAGCCGGGTCTGAACTACCATCTGCCGATCCCCATTGAGGAGGCTCTGACGCCGCCTGTCACCCGCGTCAATAAGCTGGAGCTGGGCTACCGCTCCGGCAATGGCGAGGTTCGTCGGGTCGGCAGCCGTGAGTCCGGCGATGAATCCCTGATGCTGACCGGCGACGAGAATATCATCGACATCAATTTCTCGGTCTTCTGGCAGATCAATGATCCCGAGAAGTTCCTCTTCAACATCCGCGACCCCGAGGGCACGGTGAAGATGGTGGCGGAATCCGCCATGCGCGAGATCATCGGCCAGCTGCCGATCCGCGCCCCGCTGTTCGAGAACCGCCAGGAAATCGGCGACCGCACTCGGGCCCGCATGCAGGAACTGCTGGATGCCTATCAGGCCGGCGTCAGTGTCTCCCAGGTGCAGCTCTTGAAGGCTGACCCGCCCGTCGAGGTGATCGATGCCTTCAACGACGTTCAGCGGGCCAAGGCCGATCAGGAACGTCTGCGCAACGAGGCCGAGGCCTATCGCAACAATATGATCCCGGTGGCCCGAGGCGAGGCCGAGAAGACCATCCAGGAGGCCGAGGCCTACCGCGAGCAGGTGGTGGACGTCGCCCAGGGCGAGGCCAAGCATTTCACCTCGGTGCAGCAGGCCTATCACATGGCCCCCGACGTCACCGCCAAGCGTCTCTATATCGAGACCATCGAGGATATTCTGAAGAATTCCCAGAAGGTGGTCATCGACCCCGAGGCCAAGGGGGTGGTGCCTTATATGGCCTTGCCTGATTTGAAGAACGGCAAGGTCGCATCCATTCCTGCGCAGGGAGGCAAATGATGAAGCCGCATCTGTCTCTTGGCCTGATCGGCGGCATCGCCGCTGCCCTGTTTATTCTTTTGTCCTCGTCCCTGTTCGTAGTGACCCAGGGCGAGGTGGCCTTGGTCCTGCGCTTCGGCGCGGTGCAAAGCCCGGAAGACCCGGTCAAACAAGCCGGTCTGCATATCAAGCTGCCGCTGATCGATGACGTGGTGCGCTTTGACGCCCGCCTGTTGGACGTTGATCCGCCGGCCGAGCAGGTGATCCTGGCTGACCAGAAGCGCATCGTGGTCGATAGCTACACCCGCTTCCGCATCCGCGATCCCTTGCAGTTCTATCAGGCGGTGCGTACCGAAGAGGTGGCCCGTGCCCGTCTGCGGGAAATCGTCAACAACGCCAACCGCCGGGTTCTCGGCAGCGCCATGCTGCCCAGCGTGCTGTCGCCGGAACGCGAGCAGATCATGAAGGAAATCCAAAAGCAGGCCAATGAAGCGGCCAAGCCTTTGGGCATCGATGTGGTGGATGTGCGCATCCGCCGCGCCGACCTGCCGCCCGAGACCAGCCAGGCCATCTTCAAGCGTATGGAATCCGAGCGTCAGCGCGAAGCCGCCGAAGCCCGGGCCCAGGGTCAGGAACGCGCCTTTGAAATCCGCGCCGGCGCCGACCGCGAGCGAGTGGTCATCTCGGCGGAAGCCCAGCGCCAGTCCCAGATTCTGCGCGGCCAAGGCGAGAACGAAGCCGCCAAGATCTATGCCGACGCCTTCCAGGCCGATCCGCAGTTCTATGGCTTTTACCGTTCGCTTCAGGCCTATCGCATGTCGCTGGCCGACAGCAACACCACCTTTGTGCTGACGCCGGACTCGGAATTCTTCAAATATTTCGGCAAAGGCCTTGGTGCCCATTAACTAACTAACTGAACTGGGCCGCTTGCGGTGCGGCTAGTTCAGGATTACATGATGGACCAGCATTTCCGTTTCCTCTGAAGGAGGTTTTTCGGTGACCAGCAGACTTGCCGCCAATGCCCAGAAGCGGACCCGGGCCCGCGCCATCGCCCGGCCTGGCCCGCAGCCCTTGCAGTGGTTGCTAGCGGTTCTCATGGCGGTGGCTTTGTTGATGGCCATGGCGATGCAGGCCCGCGCCGCCGATCCGGCCCAGGCTTCGACGCCTGCCACTCCGTCTCCCACTCCTGCTGTGACGGCTCCGGCCAGCGGCATTCTGGGAACCATGGATGTTCCTGGCCGTGGTCCCGGCGCACCCGCCAGCTTCGCCGATCTGGCCGAGCGTTTGCTGCCGGCGGTGGTCAATATCTCCACCACCCAGACCCTGAAAAACCCGGAACGCGGCCTGGATATGCCCCAGTTCCCGCCCGGCTCGCCCTTCGAGCAACTGTTCAAGGACTTCCTGGACCGCCAGGGCAAGAATCCCGACGCCACGCCCCGCAAGGCGACGGCCCTGGGTTCGGGCTTCATCATCGATCCTTCGGGTCTGGTGGTGACGAATAATCACGTTATCGCCGATGCCGACGAAATCAGCGTCATTATGCATGATGGTCAGGCCTATAAAGCCAAGGTGCTGGGTGCCGACGCCAAGGCCGATTTGGCCTTGCTGAAGCTGCAGGATGCCCCGGCCAAGCTGCCCTTCGTCACTTTGGGGAATTCCGATGAAAGCCGCGTTGGCGATTGGGTGATCGCCATCGGTAATCCCTATGGCCTGGGCGGTTCGGTGACTGCCGGCATCGTTTCGGCTCGCTCGCGCGATATCAACGCCGGCCCCTATGACGATTTCATTCAGACCGACGCCGCCATCAACAAGGGTAACTCCGGCGGTCCGCTGTTCAATATGAAGGGCGAAGTGGTGGGGATCAATACGGCCATTTTCTCCCAGACCGGCGGCTCCATCGGCATCGGTTTCTCGATCCCCTCGAATCTGGCCAAGCCGGTGCTGGCCGATCTGCAGAAGTTCGGCAAGACCCGTCGCGGCTGGTTGGGGGTTCGCATCCAAAGCGTGACCGACGAGATCGCCGACAGCCTGGGCCTGAAGGATCAGCGCGGCGCTCTGGTGGCTTCGGTCAGTCCGGGCGGCCCAGCGGCCAAGGCTGGCCTGAAGGCGGGCGACGTCATTACCCGTTTCGACGGCAAGGATGTCACCGAAATGCGCCGCCTGCCGCGCATCGTCGCCGAGACTGGCATCAACAAGGAAGTCGAGGTCCAGTATTTCCGTGACGGCAAGAAGCTGACCACCAAGGCGACGGTGGGCGAGTTGGTGGATGACGATAATCAGGACGAGCCCAAGCCCGCTGAAAAGCCTCAGCCGAAGCAGGACACCACCCAGACCAATCTGTCGGGTCTCGGCTTCTCGGTGGCTCCGGTGAGTGCGGCTCTGCGGGATCGCTTCGACCTGCAGCCCGACGCCAAGGGTCTGGTGATCATCGACGTTGCGGCCAATGGTCAGGCTGCCGAAAAGGGCTTCCGCCCTGGCGATCTGCTGCTTTCGGCGGACAATGACCCGGTCAAGAGCGGTGCCGATGTGCTCAACCACATCGAAGCCGCGCGCAAGGCCAATCGCCGCAATATCCTGCTGCAGGTGCAGTCGGGCGGCGAGGTGAACTACATCGCTCTGAAGGTGGATCCCAAGAAGTAGGCTTCCCCTGGATATGAGAAAGGCCGCTTGAGGGGGAACTCTCAGCGGCCTTTTTTTTATTTAATCCTTACTGGCGATGGCCACGGCAAGGCCCTTGGTCGCCGCCAGCAGATCGGCGGCGGCCGCCTTGATCTGCAAGCCCCTCTGGCCGCCGTTGATGACGATGAAGGGCAGGGCCAGAGCGCTCTCGTCAAAGAAGACGCGAAGGGGTTTCTTTTGGCCCAAGGGACTGATGCCGCCGATCTTATAGCCGCTGATCCGCTCTGCGTCCGCCGGTTTGACTATGGATGCCGACTTCTTGCCGGCGGCGGCGGCCAGGGCCTTGAGGTTCAGCTCGTGGTCCGACGGCACCACGGCGATGCAGACCTCGTCCCCGGCCATGACCATCAGGCTTTTGAAGACCTGCGAAGCTGGCAGCCCCATGGATTGGGCGGCATGCAGGCCGATGGAGGCAGCGTCGGGGTCGTAGTCATACTCCAGCAGCTCGAAGGGCTTGCCGGCCTTTTCCATGGCCTGGGTGGCGCGGGTGCTTTTGCCCATGGGGGTCCTAAGCCTCTACGGCCTTGCGGGCCATCTCAAGAGCGCCGTCCAGGCTGGACGCGCCGCAGACGAACAGGGCCGGATGGCAGAAGGTGGCGTCGGCCACGCCCGAGGTCTCGACCAGGGCGGCGTCGCGCAAACCGCCCCAGGGATCGGGCAGAGGCTTGCGCTGGGCGAAGGAGCCTTTTTCCGGTGGCACGGCGTTGACGCTCCAGGCCTTGCCGGCAGGGCGGATCACGAACAGCAGTTGGTCCAGGCCCAGCTCGAACACGGCTTCTTCCCAGGGAACCTTGCGCTCCAGCACCAGGATGCGGGGATCGGCGGCGGCCTTGGCGGATTCTTCGACCAGGCCCATGGCCTGAACGGCGGCAAAGGCCTGGGCGACGCTACGTTCCAGGATGGCCCCGGCGGTGGTGGCGGCTTCAAAGAAGGCGGTGGTCTCGTTGCGCTCGGGCTCGGCGTGGGTGGGGTTCCAGCTTTCCAGCACCAAAGCCACATGGCCGGGGCCGGAGGGCAAAGCGCCATTGTCGGAGATATCGATGTCGCGGATGATTCCCTGGTCCAGCATGCGCCAGATGCGCTCGACCTCAATGTGGTTGAGGCCGGGCTGCAGGCTTTGTACGGCGGCGCGGCCATAGTCTTGCCAGACCAGTCCCACCGAGCTGAAGGGCATGCCGTCGGCCCGCATGGGCTTATTGCGCATATGATGATCATAGCGCCCCTTGGCGGGGTCGCAGATGCCGCCCACGTCGAACAGCACCTCGGCGGCGGTGAAGATCGCCTCGTCGCGGGTCCGGGTCAGCTCCACCTGACCTTTGGTCGCCGCCTTCAGCACCCCATAGGCGAAGACGTCGTCGGCGTGGAAGGTTCCGTTGTGGGTGACGGCTTTCAGCATGGCGCTCTCGATATTCTTTTGTGACCTGGATCGGGAGTATCCGGCATCGTCCGCCGAGTCTCAAGCCCTTGCAGGGGGACTATCTTCGCAAATTGCAAAGCATTTTGTGAAGCATCTCAAGAGTGGTGGCGCAGGGTTGAGGCGGCTTGCCTATACCGGAGGAACCAAATGATCGGGAAACTCCCACTTTTGGAGGAGGGTAAGCGACTAAGGAGGAATACTCAATCTAGGCCAATGCTTGGTATGGTGTTTGCTGAAGCTATACGAAGCCCGTTAAGGGCCCGGGTGAGGGCGGTCAGGGCGGACCCTATAAGAGCCATCAAAGGCCATAAGGGTCCGCCCGTCTCCGTGAGGAACGTCTATTAAGGGAGGCTAGGCTGTCGAATGAAGGACAACGGCGCAATCACCAACAAAGAAGTGATGATGGAAGATGGCACGAACATCGTGTCGAAGACCGATCTGCAAGGTCGGATAACCTTCTTCAATCAGGATTTCATCGACATCAGTGGCTATGGCGAAGAGGAACTGATGGGCGCGCCCCATAACATCCTGCGCCATCCTCATATGCCCGCCGTTGCCTTCGCCGACCTGTGGGCCACCGTCAAGGCCGGAAAGCCCTGGCGCGGATTGGTCAAGAACCGCTGCAAGAACGGCGACCATTATTGGGTCATGGCCAATGTCACGCCCCTGGCGGAAGAGGGCAGGGTCACCGGCTATATCTCCATCCGCACCAAGCCGACCCGCCAGCAGGTGGACTGGGCGGAAAAGCTTTACGCCAATATCCGCGAAGGCCGCGCCGGCAATCTGCGTCTGGTCGAGGGTCGGCTGGTGACCTTGGGCGGCATGGCTCATCTGGGCCGCTTCCTGAAAAGCCTGACCGGGCGGCTATGCCTGACCTTCCTGGGGGCCAATGTGATGGCCCTGCTGGTCGGTTTGGCCGGGCTGGGCGTTCTTCCCGGCGGAGATGTCACGGTGACGGCCGGTGTTATCGTTTCGGTACTGGGATCGCTTCTGGCTGGGCGGTGGCTGCTGATGGCGGTGCTGGGGCCGGTCAAGCGGCTGGAAGGCTATTTCGACGCCATCTCCCGCAACGACTTTCATGCCGAAGTCGCGCCTGAGCCGGCTTGTGAATATTGGCAGACCATGACCCTGCTGCAGGCCATGAAGGTGCGTCTGGCTTATTCTGTTCATGAGAACGAGGAGCTGCATTTGCGCTCGCAAGAGCAGCTGAAGCAGGAAATCTTGACCCTGACCGAGGTGCTGGAGGGTGAGATCCAAGAGACGGTCAATGATATTTCCTCTCAGTCGGTACGCCTTAATGAAAGTGCCGCCCGTTTGACCAAGGTGGCTGCCGCCCTGCACAACTCGGCGGAAAGTGCCACCGAGTCCATTCAGACGGCGGCCAGCAACGTGCAGACCGTGGCCAGCGCCACCGCCGAGCTGGAGGCCTCCAGCCGCGAGATCCTCTCCCAGGTGGGCAACAGCTCGCGTCTGGCCGAGGCCGCCCGCATCCGTGGCGATGAAGCCAGTCAAAAGGTCTCCAGCCTGACCGACGCCGCCACTCAGATCGGCAGCGTCGTCAGCCTGATCCAAAGCATCGCCGGCCAGACCCGCATGCTGGCCTTGAACGCCACCATCGAAGCGGCTCGTGCGGGCGAGGCCGGCAAGGGCTTTGCCGTAGTGGCCTCCGAGGTCAAGAGCCTGGCCGACCAGACCGAGAACGGCATCGCCAATGTGGAAAATCAGGCCGGACAGATTTCCCGCACCACCCAGGATTCGGTGCAGACGGTGAATGCCGTGGTCGATGCCATCCGCGATATCGACGCCATTGGCGGCGAAGTGGCCAGGGCCACCGACGAGCAGCGGGCCGCCACCGCCGAAATCATGTCCAGCGCCGCCCAGGCCGCCGACCATACCGGTGCCGTCGCCGAGAACATGAAGACCATGATGCGCGGCGTCGATACCACCAGCCATACCGCCACGCGGGTCTCGGATCTGGCCACCATGGTCAACCGCGACATCGCCGCTCTGCAGCGCCGTCTGGATGTGGTTCTGGCCCATTCCACCGGCGAAGGGGTGGACGCGGTCGGCAATCGCCGCATCGCCGCCGCCATTCGTTTTACCGCTCGTTTCGGCGATCAGACCTATGACGGCTTTACCGGCGATATCTCCACCCGTGGCGCTTTGCTGGTGGCTCCGGCCAAGGAACTGCCCCGGGTCACGACCGGCACCATCGAACTGGAGGGCATCGGCACCTTTCATGCCCGCGTGCTGACCGAAAGCGCCTCGGGCTTCCATGTGCGCTTCCTCAATCTGCGGCTCAGCGACCAGCGATTGATGGAGGAGGTCATCGCTCAGGTCAATTCCAGCGATCAGGCCTATGTGACCATCGCCAGCGAGGTGGCTGCCCAGGCTGTCCGCGCCGCCGAGAAGGCCGTGCGGGACCGCATGCTGACCATGGAAGACCTGTTCAGCATCGAATATGAACCCATCGAGGGCACGGCTCCGGTACAGTACATCGCGCCCCACACAGCGATGGCCGACAAGTACTTCCGCCCGCTCATTGAGCCGCCTTTGGGCCGCGATCCCCGTATTGTTTTTTGCTGCATCACCGACCGCAACGGCTATATCGCCGCCCACAACAAAAAGGTGTCCGAGCCCCAACGTCCCGGCGAAGTGGTGTGGAACACGGCCAATTGCCGCAATCTGCGCATCTTTGATGACCGCACCGGCATCCTGGCCGGGCGCAACACCAAGCCGGTGCTGATGCAGACCTATCCCCGCGACATGGGCGGCGGCAATTACATCACCATGAAGGAATTGGATCTGCCGCTGAATATCGGCGGCCAGCATTGGGGCGCGGTGCGCATGGGCCTGAAGCTGGGTTAAGAGTATAGGCGGATTGCCACCTGCTTGGTGGCGGGGCTGGCGGCAATGATTCGCCAGTTCCAACCGGTTTCGGCGGCGAATTCATGGAAGGCCTTGAATTCGTCATCCCGCCAGCTGCGATTGCCGATGAATTCGTCGAAGACCAGGATGCTGCCCGGGATGAGGCGGTCCTTCATGGACAAGAGAGCCGTGCAGGCCGAGGAATAGATGTCGCTGTCGATATTGGCGAAGCGGATGGGGCCTGGATGGGCGGCGAAGAAGACCGGCAGGCTGTCTTCGAACCATCCTGCGTGCAGATGGGCGTTGTCCGGCACTGGCGGCAGCGACAGGCCGGTGGTCAGGACGCCGGAGCGGGTGTTGCTCCAATCTTCCGGTAAGCCCTCGAAGGAATCGAAGCCATGGACCTCTTGACCCGCCGCCTCGGCCAGAATGGTCAGGGAGGTGCCGCGGCGCACGCCGAATTCCACCACCAGCCCCTCTTGCTTTGCTTGACCCAAAGCCCAGCGCAATAGATTTCCGGGCACCCCGAACAGTTTGAGCTCATCCCCCAGATCGGGCCGCAGCGCCGCCGCGCCCTCGGCCAGATAGCGATGCTGGGGCGGAGCTTCGGCGCCATCGCTCTCGCCCCGCAGCACCTCATAGGCCGCCAGCAGCCCGGCATATTTGCGGTTGGCCCCCGAACAGGCCATGGCCCGCGCGATCCGCCGCTTGGCCTCGGGCCAGCCCAGCAGGTCGAGGGCCGGGCCGTGGCTGCCCAGCCAGGCGGCGGCCAGATCGTCCTTATCGGCCAGAACATGGTCGAAAGCCGCCAGGGCGTCCTCGGTCCGGCCCAAAGCCGTCAGGGCCAGGGCCACGTCGAAGCGCAATTGCACCGACGGCTCGGCAATTTTCGCCGCCAGGGCCAGCACGTCCGGGTATCGGGCATCGCGGCGATAGGCTCCGGCCAGGGCCTCGGCTGCCTGGGGATGCTCTGGTGCCAGGGCGTAAAGTTCCTCCAGAACCAACACCGCGCCAAAGGGGTCGGCGGCCAGCAGGTGGGCCTTGCCCAGACGCAGGCGACTGTCATGATCTTGTGGGTTCCTTGACAAAGCTTGGCGTAAAGCCGCCATGGCTGGTTCTGCCCGGCGCTTGTCCAGCAGGCGGGCGCCCATTTCGGCGGGGTTGGATTCGTCAAGATTCAAGGTGCGGACTCTCCTGGGATCAGGGGCCAGAGAATGGCACGGCAGATAGCCTTCGCAAAGGCCCGGCAAAGCTTGCCCGGCAGATATTGCCGCCCGGTAGTCTCTGCCGAGTCGCGGTGAATCCAGGGCGAATCGAAAGGGCGCTTTTCCGCCCTCGGCTCGACTTGGCCCGCCGCTTGCGTAGGGAGGTCCAACACTTCTCAACCAGGAGTCCGCATGATGAGCTATGAACGGGTCGAGACCTTTCAGACGCTGGTGGACCGGGCTTCGGCCCTGCTGACCAAGGCTGAACAGAGCGGAGAATGCGACGCCGTGGCCGAGGCCGCGCTGATCCTGGAATATCTCCGCAAGCGCTATGGCGATCCTTTTAGCGAGGAGGAGTTGGACCATCTGATGCACGGCCCCGAGGGTGAACAGCGGGCGGTGCGCATGCTGCTGGACGGCTTGCGCCTGAAGCGGCTGGTCAAGTCCCTGTCGGGGCTTCCCACCCATCTGCTGGCCGCCGAGTGAGCTTGCCGACGGTTCTGGTCGGTCTGGTCCTCTTGCTGGCCGGTGGTTGGGGATTGGCGGTGCTGGGTCTGGCCCTCTTTCAAGAGCGCCTGATCTATCGCCCCGATCCTTCCGCCCCGACGCCCCAACAGGCCGGAACTCCTTGGCTGGAACCCATCCGCAAAGGCCCAAGCCTGCTGGGCTGGTGGGTGCCGCCTAAGGGCCCGGACATGCCGGTGCTGGTGGTCTTTCACGGCAATCGCGGCACTCTGGCTCGCATGGCGGCCAAGACCGCGCCCTGGCATCATTGGGGCTTTGGCCTGTTCCTGGCTACCTATCGCGGCTTCGAGGGTAACCTCGGCCATCCGTCCGAAGAGGGCCTGACCGAGGACGGTCAAGAGGCCTTAAGCTGGTTGGCCGGGCAGGGGTTTGCCCAAGATCAACTGGTGCTTTACGGTGAATCCCTGGGCTGCGCCGTGGCCTTGCGTCTGGCCGCCTGTGGGCCTGTGCGCGCCTTGGTGCTGGAGGCTCCCTTCAGCAGCCTGACCGAACTGGCAGGAGAGCGTCACCCTTGGGCTCCGGTGCGTTGGCTGCTGCGGCATCGCTATGACAATCGCGCCTTTATAGCCAGTCTGAGGCTGCCCATCCTGATCCTGCACGGCGATTCTGATCGCACCACGCCGCTGGCCCATGCCCAAAGGCTGGCGGCCCTGTCCGGTCCCAGTTGCCGCCTTGCGGTTGTGCCCAAGGCGGGCCATCTGGATCTTTATGACAAAGGCGCCGGACCGCTGCTCACTGAATTCCTGAGTGGGATATAATTTCTTAGGGGATGAAAGGTGGAGCCAAACGGCCTTGAGCGACCGGTTAAGGCCGCGTACCGCTTGTAGCGACCTGCAATCATTTGTCGTCGGCCAGGATTACCTGCAACTGAAATCCCAAGCGCGGATTGGCATCAACCGGAGGTCGGCTCCAGCTCTGCGAAGGGGGGCTATTGCCATTGGTGGCGGCTGAATTGGGGCGTTCAAACGAAAAAAGCCCGGCTCCTGGCCGGGCTTTTTCGTTCTCTCAACCCGTCTTCAGAAGCTCTCGCGGACCTTGAATAAGCCGGTGTGGCTGACGTAGCCGGGGCGGAGGTCGCCCTGGTATTCCAGGCGCAGCGACAGGTCGTCGCTTTGCTGCAAGGTGGCTCCGATCGCAAGCTGGGCACCGTTGCTGGGCAGGCGGGCCGTGTTGACCACATAGCCGGTGCCGGCCAGGGTGGCGATGGAACTGATCGGGCTGTGCAGGTAGTCGTGCAGCCAGCCGGCCTGGGCGTCGGCGCTCAGAGGCCCGAGGTCGGTGTCGAATGCCTTGACCAGCTTGCCGCCGATCACGCTTTCTACGTTGTTGAAACCCTGACGGTCCACCGACTGATCGACCGAGCTGCCGCTCTCGGTGTAAGCCTGGTTCTGCACTCGCATCACCTGCAGGCTGCCCAGCGGCGAGGCGGTCAGGCCGTCGTCCAGCCCGACATCGTAGCCGGCGGTGACCTTGGCCTGCCCCTGCAGGCCGAGATAGTTGGCGCTGGCGGTCTGGCCCAGGAAATCGATGCTGCGCTTCTGGTCGTACTGGTTGATGCCGGCGGCCACCAGACCCGACACCCAAGCCGGCTGCCCGCCCGGTCGCCAGGTGCCGTAGAGGCTGAGTTGGTAGGTGTCGGTGGTGGTGGAATTGCCGGACGAATCATCCTTGCCCTTGGCGCTGTCGCGCAGCCAGTTGAAGGCCAGACCGGCTACGGCATCGTCGGCGACGAAAACGTCGGCGCCCACCAGCAAGCCGAAGGCGTTGGACGAGAAGCCGTCGCCCGCCGACGAGCGGTCGAGGCTGGAATGGTTGCCCAGCACCTGCCCCCAGACAGAGCCCTGCTGGAAGGCATCACCGGCGGCGGCGCCCTTGTTGCCGGAAGCGTCGGCGATGGTGGCGTTCAGGTGGGTATCGATGGCGATGTTGCTGGGAATGACCGTGGAGCCGCTGGAGGTCACCGACGAGGGCAGCGTGTTGGCGCTCAACTGCTTCAGCCCAAGATACTGCGCCGGGGTAGACAGGTTTCCCAACGTCGTCAACAGGCCGGACAGGCCGCCGTTGGCGGCGATGGCGTCCAGCGCCGCGCCCAAGCCGACGGCATTGCCGCCAGCCTGCTTGCCGGTTTGGGTCCAACTGGGGGAACTGGCGGAGACGAACTCAAGGTCGTACAGATTGGTGCCGGCGCCGGTTTCCCAAACCTCGTAGTTTCCGCCGTTGGCGGTGTAGGAATAGGCGGTGGTGCCGATGGCATGGCCGCCCACGGTCAGCGAGCCGCCGTCTCTCAGAGTGAGTACGCCGTTATAGGTGGTGCCGTTGGTAAGACCCGCCGTTCCCGTCGCGGTGGTGGCGGACAGCGAACTCAGGGCTAGACCCGAGAGCCAAACGGTCATCGTGCCGAAGGTGGTGCTGTTGGTGACGTAGACCTTGTAATTGTTCAGCGTGCCGGTCGAGCCGTAATAGGTCAGGCCGCTTTGGGCGTTGAGCAAGGTGCCGATGGTGCCGTAGTTAGAGATGTCGTTATAGCCGCTGCCGTGGCTGATGGTGCCGTAGTTGTTCAGCGTGCTGATGGTGCCGTAGTTGAGGATGCCATAGGCGGAGGAGTTCAGCGTCACGCTGTCGTTGACGGTCAGGGTGCCGACGCTGCCGCTGCCATCGATACGGATGACCATATTCCATGTGGTCTCGGTCACGTTTCCGGCGATGGTCAGGGAGGAGGGGGAGCCGGAAACTTCGATGGCGTAATCAGTACTATCTGTAAAGCCATTGGTGCTGTAGCTACCGCTGCCGGTGATAGTGCAAACGGAGGTGATCGGCGTTGTGCAATCCGCCTGCGCCTGTCCGCCCAGCGTCAGGGCCGCCAAGGCAGTACCGGCCAACAGAAAACTTCTACCATAACGCCTGCGGGGCGTAACCGGCATCATGCGCGCCAAAGCGCCGTCGGCAGTCATCGTCAACGTCATCCCCCTGTATCCCCTTGTCAAAAGCCCCAAGCACACTTGTCCAGTCAAAGCGTGTATATTTCGGACGATTATCGGAAAGCCCCAGAATTCTGTCTGTAGCCAAAACTAACTACAAAAACGGACTGACGACAAAACGGGCTTGGGCGACCACTGGTTATATGCCAGCATCGCCTTGCTATCTTTTGTCTTCATTGGTCGCCCATGACTCCGCTCCCGCCCCCTAACGACTCGCCTGAGCTCATCCGCGTCATGCTGGTGGAAGATGATCTGGATGTGCAGACGGCCTTGCGTGGGGCGATTGAGGCCACCCCCGATATTGCGTTGACGCGAGTCGCGAGTACCCGTGCTCAAGGCTTGCAGGCATTGACGCAGTCGCCGGTGGATGTGCTGCTGGTGGACCTGGGGCTGCTCGATGGTTCGGGCATTGATGTGATTAAAGCGGCTCATGCTCAGTGGCCGAATTGCGCCATCATGGTAAGCACCACCTTTGGCGATGAGGATCATGTGCTGCGCGCCATCGAAGCTGGCGCCTCGGGCTATTTGATCAAGGACAGTTCCCCCCACCGCATGGTCGAGGAGATTCGCAATCTGCACGCCGGGGGCAGCCCCATTAGCCCCATAATTGCGCGCCAGGTGCTGACGCGATTTAAGGCAGGCATGCAGCAAGACGCGACCACGTCTTCGCCGTCATCTTTACCCAGCGCGCAGCCAGGGCGAGTTATGCGCGACAGATTGTCCGAGCGCGAACGCGAGGTGTTGGAGTTGATTACCAAAGGCTTTAAAACCGACGAGATCGCCCGTCTGATGCAGATATCTCGCTACACAGTGCAGTCATTCGTGCGGCGCATTTATGCCAAGCTCGAAGTCAACTCTAAAACCGAGGCCGTTTATGAAGCGCGCAATCAGGGTTTGCTTGACACCTAACCCCTTGTGGCTGCCTGCGGTTATCGATAAGCAATGTGATTGGTGATCATAATTGACCATTGTTCAATGGCTCGACACGAAATGCAAACCGATGCGTCTGGCAGAGGATCGCATTCTGGTCGAACAATTAAGACTGATCATGAGCAATGTCG